>Ga0123519_10003430_pt1 | contig 26232 bp, 24 predicted proteins | sample YelNatPaOPRAMG02_FD_87396 | JGI IMG/M metagenome (GOLD analysis project Ga0123519, IMG submission 87396) | Hot spring microbial communities from Yellowstone National Park - Yellowstone National Park OP-RAMG-02 (version 2) | ecosystem: Environmental > Aquatic > Thermal springs > Hot (42-90C) ...
CTTTAGGTTATGCTACTCCACAAGAATTTTGTTTTTTCCCAAACTTAATTTTAGACCGCCTGGTTAATCTCCCAGAAATTCTCAATCATCCAAAAAGTGTTCAGAATCATCTTGACTATGACCTCTTGAAATGCCAAAGTGTCTGCAGGTTAAAGAAACATTCTTTGTTTTTTGATAATAATCCATCCATTTTAACCTTTTCTTAGCTTCAAGTGAGAGCTGGTTCCTTTTTAAATCGTTTGCCATCTGATAGAGGGGGACCAAATCCTCTACCAAATGAAAACCCCAGGGAAGAATTTTTAACCTTCCCTGACTATTAAAGAAGATTCTTTTTACCATATCGATGAGATACATTTTGATTTATTTGATTTAATTTTTGACCTTTCTTTTCCATAATTTTACCAATTTTTAGCATCTTAGGGGTGTCAAAAATGTATCTCATCTTCTGCAAGGCGCTGGTGTTTATGCTATTTAAAATTAAAAAACAAGGGGAATAACTCCCCCATCTAATAAATTGGAGAACTTTGTTTTGTATTAAATTAATATTAAAGTTTAAAATTTGTTTTGATTCTGGGTTTATCTTTTTGAGGGAAATTAATTAATAAATAATTTATCTCTTCTTTCTCAAATCTTTGTGTGATATAATCAAAAAAAAATCAATATTTTTGTATTTAAATTTATGTGGGAAAAAGAATATAAAAAGAGAGGGTTTTACTGGAAATTAAAACCAAGTGAAGGATTAAAAGAAGCAATAAAATATGCACTAAAAGGTATTGCTTTGGATATCGGAGCTGGCGAGGGAAGAAATAGTATTTTCCTTGCAAAAAATGGGTTTAAAGTTGAAGCTATTGATAAAAATTCATATGGATTAAAAAAATGCAAAGAATTTGCTAAAAAATATAATCTAAAAATTTCTACAAAAACGCGAGATATAACTAAATTTAATTTCCCTTACAATAAATATTCTCTTGTAATTTCAATAGCAACGATAGATTTTCTTAAAAAATCAGAAATAGAAAAAATTGTTAGAAAAACTAAAAAGAGCTTGATTAAAAATGGCGTTATTTATTTTGAGGTTTTTTCTAAAAATGATCCTCTTTTTAAAAAATTTAAAAAGTTAAAATTGAAATTAGTTGAAAAAAATACTTTCTATGTGCCAAGGGAAAAATTTTACAGACATTTTTTTACTAAAAATGAAATAAAAGAACTATTTAAGGACTTTAAAATAATAAAATTAAAAGAAAAACGCATATTAGATAAATCTCATAACAACCCCCATCTCCATAATATAATTATGTTAATTGCTAAAAATTATTAAAAATGCGGCACCCTTAAAGTGCCGCTTTCGGATTAATTCTTTTAAAAGAACTAGCGAGTTATCTACCGCTACAACCACAGCCCTTGCTGCACCCACCACCGCAACCTACACTACAACCACAACCTCCGCCGCAACCACAAGCAAGGCAGTCGAGGCCGCAATTAAAATCTTCCCTCCAAAATGCAAAACGTTCCAAAACCTCTCGCTCCTTCTGGGTCATCTTACCCACCTCCCTTTCTAAACTTCTTTCCAGCATTGGGGGTCTGGAGCAAAAAAACTACCATTAACACTCCACGCTACAGCAGGACATCCCCTACAATATTGAAGCAATTCGCATCTTCCGCATTTCTCCATTTTTTCCACTTTTCGCATTTCATTAAGCGTGGGAGAATTTATAAAAATACTCCTTAAACTTTGATTGGGTACCTTGCCTATTTTTATTGGTAAACGCCTGCAGGGATATACGGTACCATCAGCGCCTACTACTATTAAGTGTATACCTATAGCACATCCCCGAAATATTATTTCTCTATTCTGTGGAAGTGGGTGAAATAATCCTAATTCTTGATAAAGAAGCCTCCATAGATGTTCTTTCCTTCCGAAAATAGTTTTACAACCATACTGTTCCAGCCTCTGGTGCTCTTCAAAAACCTTGACTAAAAGTTCTCGATATTCATAAGGATTAATTAAATCCTTCTTAAATTGGACTCCTTTACCTATGGGTACCAATCTTGAAAAGTCAAATATCGAAACGTTCTCTTCCGCCACAAGATTAATTAGCGGAATAAGATCATCCATGTTTTTTCTGCTTAAAGTAAACATAACCACGCTTATAATTCCTGCTTGATTAAGTAATTTTATGCCTCGCAAGGTTTCCTTAAAACTGCCCCTATACCTTAATTTATCGTGGGTCTCTTCCATGCCATCAAGACTTACTTGATAATCAAGTACTCCGGCTTCCTTTAATCTAAAAACAGTATCTTCATTCAAATATTCACCATTTCCTAAAATCCCTATAGCAATACCTTTAGAATTAGCATACTTCATAAGGTCGAATATGCCCTCTTTTAGTAAAGGATCACCACCCGTGAAATTTATCCTCGCACCAACGTTCCATGATTTTGTCATGGAATAGAAATCATCTATCACTTTTATACAATCTTCAAACGATAGCTCATTTCTAATCTCAGATTTATATTCTTTCGATTCATTTTTTAAATAACAATGAGCACAAGCATTTGGACATTTTGCAGTTACGTGCCATTGAAGAGTAAAATACTTTTTTGATTTTCGATCTTTGCTCCCTATCCTTTTACCTCCTTGAAAATGTTCCGCCATTCTTCTCGCCTCCTTCTCATTTTAACCACTCTCTATATGCTTTATCTTATATCTTATTTATTTTTTAAGGTACCATCTTTATTTTACCCCCCCCCCTTGTTTCTTTTGTCAAGCCCCTCAAAAGTCAAACCAAAATCAGCCCGAGGTAAAAAATCTGCGGGCTCTTTTTTTCTAGAAATTGAACTTTAATTAAAATATCGACAAGTCTGTTTTTTTTCTTTTATTTTTATGGCTTTCATTTATTTAAAAATAGCGTTTTCGTTTTTAATCTTTTATGGAACCCTTTTGACAATTTGTAAAAAGATAATCTTTTTAGGGTGTAAATCTTTAAAAATTATTCTTCGTAGAAAAAAGGATCATCTGGAGAAAGAAATTTTATTTTTAGAATATACTTTTTAACTATATCAAGCCACCATTTGTCAGGATCAATTTCAACTAATGTTTCTCCTAGTTTTTTTCCAGAAGGAGTTTCAAGTCGCATAAAAGAAGTATCAAGCCATCGCTTTGCCCTTATGTTTCCAAGGCCTAAACACTCTTTCTCAAGCAACATCTGAGATAAAGTGTCAGCATCTTTTGCAACCCTTGCTTCAATCGTTCTTTGGCTGTTAAATTCTTCTATCAAGGATACAAGTGAAAAATCTTCAAGTTGATAATCTTTTGAAATTTCCTTTAAGATTGCTTTTTCATTAAGTGGCTGGGTATAAAATTTATTAATGAGGTTTCTTTCCCCTCCCCTTATCTCTGGCAAATCATGCAATAGAAGCATTTTAATTACTTTATTCTCGTCTGCCTTTTCCATTTTAGATAAAACCCAACCTATAATAGTGGCACAAAAACTATGCTCGGCAATATTTTCTTTTATAGGACCCTGCAAAAATGTAAGAGAAGCGCGGGGTATATATTTTAACGCTCTTACTTCCAATAAAAAATTAATTTTCTTTTGAATGCCTTTGTTTTTTAATTTTTTCTTTGATATTTCATTACTTTTTTTCTTTTTTATTTTTTTCATAAGTGTTAAATTGTTTTTTTAATTATTTTTAAATTATAATAAAAAACAAACAAAAAATCCAAAAATATTTTAATTAATTGACAAATAAATTAATTTTAACTAAAAATATAGAGTTGGTTTTGGCACCTTTATTAAAAAGGAGGAAAAAATGGAAGAGAAGGAAAAATGCAACGAGTGTTACAGTAATTCAGACTTCTGCGACAGCTGCAACGGCAGCCTATCGCAACCCCCCCAAGAGAAAACCAACGAAAACCAAAAAAGGGTCCACTAAAGGACCCTTTTATAATTAAAGTCTTCCTTAATCAATTAAAAATTACTTCTCGAAAATTTCTTTTTCAAATTCATCGACTAATTTAATAATGTTTGGGTTGTCTATAACTTCTTTAATTCTTGCTGCCCAAGGTTTGTGTTTTAATCTCCCATACTTTTTCCAATACTGCATTCCTTGAAAATAGTTAATTACCTTATCAAGTTGTTTTACAAAATGAGATTCTTTCGTTAGCTGTTTTTCGTATTCCTCCCAAAGTTCCTTTATTTCTTTTTTAAGATTTAGAGGAAGGCCAGAAATAAGTTTTCTCATTGCTTCTTCTTCTAGTTTCTTTTTAACTTTTTCTAATTTTTTTCTTTGCTCAATTGTCGGACGAGTTGGTTTTGGCTTTAATTTTAAAAGATCTTTGGGTGAAATTTCTTTTTTCTCATCTATTGCTGCTGCATCATAAGAAGTAAAATCAGGAGCGTAAACTTCACAAATATCATGGATTAATGCCATTTTTATTGCTCGATTTAAATCAATTTTTTCATTTTTGCCAAGTGCCCAAACCGCAAAAGTTAAACTAAATATATGCTCTGCTGTAGTTTCTGAATTCTTAATTTTATGAATCTTCCATCCCCTCCTTTCTTTCCCTTTTAAAGTGTTAACATTTAAAATAAAATTTAAAATTTTTTTTATTTGTGTTTTTGTAAATTTTTTGGTTTTTTGCCACATATTTTTAAATTACTTTTTAAAAAAGTTTTTTAATTTATCAAGAGGTAAAGTATTTATTATATCATCTTTCTCTGCCCACCCGCGACGAGCCTGAGAAATACCATATTCCATAAAATAAAGTTGGTCTTTTTGGTGGGAATCTGTATTAATTATCATTTTTACTCCCATCTCTTTTGCTTTTTTGATGTTTGTATCGCAAAGATCAAGCCGCTGGGGCCAAGCGTTAATTTCAAGAATTGTTTTTGTCTCCTTTGCAACTTTTAAAATTTTATTAAAATCAATTTGATATTCATCGCGCTTTTTTAAAATTCTGCCAGTTGGATGCGAAATAATATCAATGTTCGGATTTTTCATCGCTTTTATAATTCTTTCTGTCATTTTTTCTCTTGGCATTTTAAAGCGTGAGTGAACTCCAGCAATTACAAAATCTAATTTTGCTAAAGTTTTATCATTGATATCAACTTTTCCATCATCTAAAATATTTGCCTCACAACCTTTTAAAATCTTAAATTTTAAATTTCTATTTTCTAACTTTTGATTAATTTTATCTATTTCTTTGTTGCGCTCTTCAATTTGTTTTTCATCAAGACCGTTTTCAATTCGCAAAAACTTTGTATGATCAGCAATACCAATATATTGATAACCAAGCTTCATTGCTTCTTTTGCCAAAATCTCAATTGAATCTGCTCCGCCATTCCAATTAGAATGCACATGCAAATCACCCAAAATATCGTTATATCCAATAATTTTTGGCAATTTTCCTCTTTGGGCCATCTCTATTTCTCCCCTATTTTCTCTTAACTCTGGCGCAATCCAAGGAAGACCAATGGCTTTATAAACACCTAATTCGTTCCATCCCGCAACCATTCTTTTCCCTTTAAAAACTCCATACTCATTGAGTTTTAAATCTTTCTCAAGAGCAATAGTTCTTGTTTTGATGTTATGTTCCTTTGAGCCAGTAAAATATTGAAGCGCTGAGCCAAAACTTTTTTTTGCCAAAATCCTCAAATCAACATCAAAACCTCCTTCCATTCTAACAGAGGATCTTGTTGTGCCCTTCCCCCAAATTTTTGTAACGCCAGGCAAAGAAACAAAAAAATCCATTATTTTTTTTGCTGAATTTTCTTGCTTTTCTTTACCACCGCCAATTGTAACTAAAAAATCTAAATCTCCAATTGTTTCTTTCATTCGTCTTACAGAACCAGCAACTGAAATCTGATCAACCTCTTTTAAAGAAGAAAGCGCTTTTTCAATTTCTCTTGCTCTTGGTAAAATCTCACTTAATAAAAATCTTCCCTTGCTCCTTTTTAAAAACTCAATTCCCTCAATAATATTTTGTTCGGTTTTTTCACCAAAGTTCGGAAGATTTCTTATCTTTCCCTCTCTTGCTGCTTTCTCAAGTTCTTCAATGTTTTTTATTTTTAAATATTTCCATAAATCGCGGACCATTTTAGGACCCACTCCCTCAATTGAGGTTAACTCTCCAATGTTTACAGGAATTTTCTTTTTAAAATCCTCGTAATATTTTATTTTGCCTGTTTTAATATATTCAATAATTTTTTCTGCAATACTTTTTCCAACGCCAGGAATTTTTTCAATAGCTTTTTCTCCTCCTCTTTTGTAAATTTCAACTACATCTTCAGAAAGTCCTTCAAGTGCCATTGCCGCTGACTCATAAGCTTGAGGTTTAAAAGGAACATCTTCCATTTCAAGATAAAGGGCAATTTCATAAAAAATTTTTGCTAAAATAGAATTAATCATATTTTTATTTGTTATTTTCTTTTACCATTTCTGAAATTGACTTTCCCATCCATCTTAAAATCACTCTAAAACTAAATACAATCCCTAAAAAGGCAAAAACAAAAAAGAATGCTCTATAAAGCAAAGAAAAAGCAGCGCCAAGTTGAGGGGCAAAACCAAAGTGATTAAAAATTACTGCTTGAATAATTTCCAAAATTCCAATTGCCGCTGGCACAGGAATAATATAAAAAGAGATATAAATAAATCCAATAACAGCAATGCTCTGAAGAATGTTCAAGTTTGCACCCATAAAAAATAAAATAAAAAAGCAAGCAAGAAAATCAAAAACCTGACGCAAAATCGCCAAAAAAAATGCCTCTTTAAAATTTTTGTTATTTTTATCCAAAAAATTAAAAATCTCCTCTTCTATTTGAAAAATGCTTTCTGCTCTATGATTAAAAATTTTTCTAAGAGGTTTTTCAGCAAATTTTGCAATACTTTGACTGTTAAAGGCTTTGAAATAAAAATAACCAACACCCAAAATCGGTATCATTAAAAACAGAAAAAATAACCACATTTTATAAGAAAGGTTGACAGAATAAAAAACCAAAGAAAGGATTCCCAAAAAAATCATTAAAATGGACGTGGTTCCCTCAAAAAGTTTATCTATAAAAACAGAGGAAAGAACTTTTTTCCACCTGGCCTCTTTTTTTTTCTCTTTAACTATAGAAGCCCTCATCGTTTCTGCACCGGCAAAGGCAAAAGGAGCAAAAAAAGTGATACCAAAATTAACAAACCAGGGCAAAATTAATTCTTTAAACTCAAAATGATACCCTTTATCTTTCAAAATTATCTGCCATCTCAAAATTCCAATTATATGAGAAATTATCATCATCAAAAAAACCACCAAAATTCCAATTGGCGAAAAAGAAAGTAAAGATTGCCAAATTTTCTCAGTACCAATTTTTCTGTAAACTAAGTAAAAAAGTACGCCAGCAAAAATTAATATTAAAAAAATAAAAAAAATATTTTTTTTCTTCATAAAATTATTCTAATTTTTCTTTTATTTCTTCAAAAAAATTAATTGCTTTTTTGAGTTCTTCTTCTCCTTTTTTTGTAATTTTATAAACCCTCCTTCTTCCCTCCTGCTGACTTTCAACAAAACCATCCACTTCTAATCTATAAAGAACTCTATAAGCAGAAACCATTCCTGGTTTAAATTTAAAATTTTTCTCTATTTGACTTCTTAAATTATAAGCCCAAACTGGCTCTTTTTTTGCCAAATACAAAATATAAAGCCAAAGATTATCTGTGGTGTTGCTTTTTTTAAAATGATCAAAAGGCGTCATATTTTTATTTAAAAATCTTGACAATTTATTTTACCACTGTAAAATATTCAAAAATAAAGGTTTTATATAATTTATTATAATAAAAAATATGATAAAAATTGCAATTGCTGGCGTTGGAAACTGTGCTTCAAGCCTTGTTCAGGGAATATATTATTATAAAAAAGTTACCAATAATGATGAACTTGTCCCGGGATTAATGCATAATGTCCTTGGAAATTATAAAATTTCTGACATTAAAGTAGTTGCCGCTTTTGATATTGACAAAAGAAAAGTTGGAAAAGATTTATCAGAAGCTATATTTGCTCTGCCAAACTGTACAAAAGTCTTTTGTAAAAATATTCCAAAAATGAAAGTGAAAGTGAAAATGGCACCAATTTTAGATGGGGTAGCTTCTCATATGAAAGAATATCCAGAAGAAAAAACTTTTTTACCGGCCAAATTAAAACCCGTAGATATTGTAAAAGAACTAAAAAAATCTGGTGCTGAAATCTTAATTAATTATGTACCAGTGGGCTCTGAAAAAGCAGCAAGATTTTATGCCAAAGCAGCACTTGAAGCGGGATGCGCTTTTATTAATTGTATGCCGGTATTTATTGTTTCTGATAATACTTGGGCAAATAAATTTGAAAAGAAAAATTTACCCTGTATTGGAGATGATATAAAAAGTCAGGTTGGCGCAACAATTGTCCACCGAACCCTTGCTCATCTTTTTTCTGAAAGAGGTGTAAAACTTTTAAGAACCTATCAATTAAACTTTGGAGGCAATACTGACTTTTTAAATATGCTTGAAAGATCAAGACTAAAATCAAAGAAAATCTCAAAAACAGAAAGCGTACAGTCGCAACTTCCAATTCCATTAAGCAAAGATAATATTCATATTGGACCTTCTGATTATGTTCCCTTTTTAAAAGATAATAAAATTTGTTATATTAAAATGGAAGGAAGAAAGTTTGGAAATGTGCCAATAGAAATCGAGGTAAAACTTTCTGTTGAGGACTCACCGAATTCCGCTGGTTGTATAATTGATGCAATAAGGATTTTAAAACTGGCTTTAGATAGAAAAATAGGAGGACCATTAATCTCTGCTTCTGCCTATTTTATGAAACACCCGCCCCAGCAATTTCCAGATGAAAAAGCAAGAGAAATGCTTGAAGAGTTTATTAAAGGGAAAAGAGAAAGATAACTAAATAACTAATAACTTTACAACTAACAACTGATAACTATGAAAAGATTTAGATTTTTAGAATGGAAAGTTTATCAAGATACAAAAGATTTGTTTTCATCATTGTTAAAAGTTGTTAAAAAACTCCAAAAAGAATACCGTTTTGAATTGGGAAGTCAAATTATTAGATCTGGCCTTTCTATTATTTTAAATATTGCTGAAGGAAGCGGGAAATCTACCGATAAAGAATTAAATCATTATTTTAATATCGACCTAGGCTCACTAAATGAAACTTTGGCCGCACTCGATGTTTTAAAGGATAATAGCTTTGTAAGCGAGAAAGAATTTAGTAAAATTTTTAAAAAGAGAGAAGAAATCTCAAACCAATTAGGGGGGTTCAAAAAGGTTATAAAGTTATAAGTTATTTAGTTGTAAAGTTAAAATGATGGAGCCTTTTCAAAGATTTAAAAACACGATTACAAACGGAAATTTGTGGATTTATATTTTGGCACTTGCGAAAGAAAATCACCTTCAAAAAAGTAAGGTCGAAAGTTTGATTTTTGAAAAATTTGGATTTTTACCAAATAAAATTACCGTCCAAATTGTTCTAAAAAAATTAGAAAACCAGGAATATCTTAAAAAAGAAAAATACCACGGTGAAAAATCTTTTAGAATCACAAAGAAAGGAGAAGAAGAATTAAAAAAAATGAAAGATTTTTCTCAAGATCTATTGAAAAAAATATAAAAAAGTTTAAAATAAAATCCCTATAAAAAGAAAATAGGGATTTTTATTTTAATATAATTTTATGAAAATTGACCTTCATATTCATAGTTATCATTCAAAAGATAGTGTTTCCAAAATAGAAAAAATTGCAAAAACAATAAAAGAGAAAGGACTTGATGGTTTTTCTTTAACGGATCATGATACCGGCGCTGGTTGGAAAGAGGGAGAAATAATTGCCAAAAAATATGGACTTTTTTTTATAAGGGGCGAGGAAATAAAAACTAAAAAAAATGGAAGGGTTATTGGTGATATTATTGGAATTTTTCTTAAAAAAGAAATTAAATCAAGAGAACCAAAGGCAGTAATCAAAGAAATTAAAGAGCAAGGAGGAATTGCTATCATTCCCCACCCCTTTCATATATTAACACCATTCAAGGGCCAGCTTGAAAAAGAATCAGAAAGGTTAATTACTCCATTTACAGGAGACCTTGAGGAATACAAAAAAATAATTGATGCCATTGAAACTTTCAATGCAAGAGTAATTACAAGACTTGCCGATGAAAAAGCTTATATTTTCGCAAAACAAAATAAAATTGCAATGGTTGGTGGTAGTGACGCTCATTATTGGAAAGACGCTGGAGACGGATACACTTTTGCTCCTTATGCAAAAAATTTAGAAGACTTCAAAAAAGCAATTCTTGAAAAAAGAACACGGGGCGAGGGCAAAAAAACTCCCTTAAGGTCGATGACAATTCCAGCAATTGCAAGAATAAAAACAAGAATTGAAAGAGAAGGGAAAATTACGCCAAAAATTATAAATTCTCTTAAAAATGGAGTCAAGAATATTAAAAAAGAAATAAAATAAAACTATTTTGATTTTTTGACAGCAAAGTAAATTCTTTGAATCGCGGTAAAATTAGTCAAAATAGCAATAATTATTAAAAGATAAACACAAAAATAAGGATTAAAGAGAGATAATATTAAAGAAAACAATATCAAAAAAAGTCTCTCCCCCCTTGCTAAAATCCCTCCCTTTAGTTCTTCAACTACAAGATCTTTCTCTTTTGCTGCTGCTTTTGCGTAAGTTGTCATCAAAGAACCAAACAAAATTAAAAAAATCCAAATGTAGCTTTTAAAAATTACATCTGGCAGTTCTAAAAATAAAATTCCCAAAAGTAAAATTCCCTCGACAAAACGATCGGCTATAGTATCAAAATAAGCGCCTATCTTTGTGGCCCTTTTTTTGTATCGTGCAACTGCCCCATCAACAAAATCTAAAAAAGAAGCCAACAAGAAAAATAAAATTGCAATTAAAATTCTCTTTTTAAATAAAAAGAAAAAACTAAAAAGGGCAAATAAAATAGTTGCTGCTGTGTATTGATTTGGGGTAAACGGAAAAAAAGAAAAAATTTTAGCAACTAATTTTTCAATATTTTTAAACTTTTCTCTTTTTGCATCAAGCATAATAATATATTTTAAATTAAATTATAAAAAAGAAAAAATCAAACAAAAAGTGCCGATAAAAAGACAATAAAATCCAAAATAATGAAGTTTCCCTTTAAGAACTATTGGTTTTAATATTTTTAAAGCAAAATATCCAGAAATTGCCGCAAAGAGACAACCAAATATACTATAAAAAATTTCATTGCTTGAAACCAAGCTAATCTTAAAAACCTGCAAAATTGTTGCTCCCAAAATAGCAATAATTCCCAAAAAAAATGAAAAGTCAAAAGCGTCTTCTTTTTTTAAATTACGAAAAATTCCAGCAGAAATTGTAGAACCAGATCTTGAAACGCCAGGTAAAATTGCTATTGCCTGGAAAATTCCAATAAATAATGCATCGAGTGGTTTTGCTTTTTGGATATTTTTTAAATGCTCTTTTTTAAAGGCTGTCAAAAAAAGAATTATTGAAGTAAACAAAAAAGAAAAAGCAACCAATAAAATAGAGTTAAATATTTTTTCTATTTTTTCCTGAAGTAAAATTCCAACAACTACAATGGGAATTGTTCCCAAAAACAAAAACCAAATTAATTTTATATTCTCCCCTACTTTTTTTTCTTTTATTTCTTTTGTTGTACCAATTAAAATTTTCTTTATTTTTTCTCTAAAAAAGATTAAAAGAGCAATTACTGTTCCAAAATGGACTAAAGTGTCAAAAAAAATTGGTGGCTCTTTAAAACCAAAAATCTTTTGAAAAATAACAAGATGCCCAGAGGAAGAAATTGGCAAAAACTCAGTTATTCCTTGTAAAATTCCAAGGAAAATTGACTGAAAAATGTTCATAAAATTTTAGTTATTTTGCGCAATCTAAGCAAAATTTCGCTTCAGGTATAAGTTTTAGCCTTTTTTTTGAAATTTGTTTTCCACACTTTTCACATATTCCATATTTTCCTTTTTCTATTTTCTTTAAAGCCCTTTCTATATCATAAAGTTTCAATTCTAAGCGGTGTTCTATTGGCAGAAGATTTGTATACTCTTCCACTTCATCTGCGTTTTCGTCTTGCTCTGAAGTGTGGGTTCCAAATTGAGGAAAGTCTGTTTCCCAATTACCTTTTATCTTCCTGTCCTTGTGAGCAAAATGAAAGAGAGTTTTTTCAATTTCTTCTTTTTCTTTTAAAAGTTTTTCTTTTTGTGATTCTAAAAATTCTTTTTCCATAAGTTTTTAAGAGCGAGCGTAGAAAAAAAAATTATTCACAATGCGCCGCTCTTTTTTTAACTTGTCAGACCTTAATATTGTCAAGTTCAAAGTTTTTTGATGTTATACAAATTTCAACTCCTGATTCTTTTTTTTGGTTCTTTGGGGTTTGCTTTTTCTTAAAAATTACTAACCAATAATAAATAATTCCCCCTATAATTGCCAAAAGCAAAATAGTTGTTAAAATTTTTAAAAATATATTTGATTTCTTTTTTGGAAAATTTATTTCCTGAATAAATGGAGATAAATTATTAATTTGCCCCTCTTTTCCATCAAATTTTCGCTCCTCAAAAACTGGCGGGGGAGGTACTGATTGTGCGGACGGTGGAACTCCAAAAGAAGGATGCGCTACTTCACCTGCTTTTTGTAAAAGTTGCTGTTTTAAATATTCTTTTTGTTTTAAGCTTTCTTTTTCTTTTATTTTTTCTTCAAGGGCTTCTTTCTCCCTTAAAAGCCACCTTTGTTTTTTGTTGATCTCTTCTTTGCTTTTTGCAATATAATCTTTTTTTGCCTGAAGATCTTTTTTTGTCCTCTCAAGTTCTTCTTTTGTTTTTTGAATTTCATTTTTAAGTTCCTCTAATTTTTTTCTTTCTTGAATTAAAATCTCTTCGAGGTTCTCTGGTTTTGGGGGTAAATTAATTAAATCTTTTTCTATCTTTTTAACTTCTTCTTGTGTTTCTTCTTCCTCCTCTTCACTTTCTTCTTCCTCCTCTTCACTTTCTTCTTCCTCCTCTTCTTCTACGGTTATCTTTGATTCTTCTAAAATTTTTTTGTGAACATTTGCCCATTTTTCTTTAATATCTCTTTCTTTTGCTTCTATCTCTTTTTCCTTTTCTAAAATAGCATCTGCTCGCATCTTTAATTCTTCAAGGGCTTCAATTTCAATATCTATTTTTTTAATTTTGTTTTTCATTTCTCTTAAAATATCTTCCATTTCCCATCTCTTTCTTTCGTAAGATCTTCTCTTTCTGCTTAACTCCCACCTTTCTTCTTCAATTTTGCGAATCTCTTCTTTATTTCCTAAACTTTTTTCTTTTTCTTTTAAATCTAAAAGTCTCTTTTCAACTAAATTTTCTTGTTTTAAAATTGCTTGATAATCATCATTTATTGGTTTTATTTGTTTTAAAAGGGGAATTTTTTCTCCTTTTCTTTTTTGAATTTCTTTTTTTAATTCCTCAAAACTTTCTTTTGGCAAAACAATAGGTTCTTCTTTCTCTTTTGCTAAAAGATCTAATTCTTTTTTAAGATTTTCTATCTCTTTTTTTTCCAATTCTAATTTTTCTTTTAAAGTTGTTGTATCTTGTTTTGTTTTTTCCAACAAGTTTTTTTCTTCTATGTGAGAAAAATCAAAATTTGGAACATTTTCTTTAATTAAAGAAAATATTTCTTCTTTTATTTTTTCTCTCTCTTTTTCGTCTTCTTCACCTTGAAACATCAAAAGCTTTTCCTGAATTTTTTCTTCAAAATCACTCATTGTTTCTTTTTCTGGTACCACTTCTAATTTTTTGTTAATTTCTTGAAGCTCCTTGGTTTTCTTATCTTTTTCATTTTTTAATTGCTGAATTTCTTCCTCAAGCTGATTTATTTCATCTTTTATTTTTTTTATTTCCTCATCCTCTTGAGCTGTTAATGCTCCCAGATCTTCTTCCTCCTCTTCCTCTTCAAATGTCACCTCTGAAGCTCTGCCAATATAATTGTCAGAGTTGTCTTTGTTCTCGCTTTCTATTTTTTTATTCTCAAAATTAGTTGGCGCGGGGGCCATAGAACTTGGTTGGGGATTTTCATTATTTTTATTTTGGGAAAAATCTTGCTGTAAATTTTCACTCCCTCCAATTCCTTGCAACTTTGCTTTTTCTTGTTTTAAAATCTCTTCTTCTTGTTTTAAAGCTTTATTCTTTTCTTCTAATCTTTGAATTTCTTTTTCTACATCTCTTTTCAATGCCTTGCTTATCGAACCTTCTTTTTTTAATAATTCAAGATCTGCTTCAAGCTTTAAGTATTGTTCCTTAATTTCAGCTAATTGTTCTAAAACTTCGGTATATCTTTGTTTTCCTTCATGTAACATTTCTCCTTTCTTTACAACTTCCTCTGGACCAAGCTTTTTTGCTTCTTCCTTTGGCATCTCTTTTTCTAAAGCCTGCTCCTTTTTTAATAAATCTTCTTCTGAAAGTTCTTTTGGGGTTTCTTGTTCTACTATGGGTGCCTCTTTTTCAATTAAATATTCTTGCAAAGAAATCAATGGAATTTCGCCTGATATAACTTTTTTAAAAATATCAATTAACCTTTGCTTCTCTTTTAAAACCATTTCTTTCTCTTTTTGAATTTCGCTTATCTCTTTTTTAAGTTTGTTCCTTTCTTCAACTAACTCTCCAAGTTTTTTATATTCTTCTTCTAATTTTTGTAATTCTATATCTATTTCTGTCTTTTTATCTTCAACTTCCCACTCTTTTCTTTCAATTTCTTCTAATTTTTCCTCTATCTCCCATCTTGACTTTTCAATTTCTCTTTTTTCCTCTACTTTTGCTTCTTTTTCTTTTTCCTCTATTTGATTCTTCTTTTCCTCAAGTAAATCTCTTTGAGAAATTAATTCTTCAAATGTTTTTTTGATCTTCTCTCTTTTTTCTCTTATTGATGTTAGTTTTTCTCGAAGAATAGTCGCTTTTTTAATCAAAAGTTGATAAGCTAATTTTTCTTTCTCTTTTAAACTCTTTGCTTTTTTAATCTTTTCCTGAAGTTTCGCCTTTTCATTTTCCATAAAAAAGAGCTCTTCTTTCAGTCTTTCTTGGAAAGCATTTTCTCTTTCTACGGAAAAATCAAAAATACTTTTAACTGCTGATGCTGCAACTTTAATATCTTTTTCTTGCTTTGAAATTGTTTTTGAAATTTGATTATTTAAGGAACTAATTTCGGCTTCAATTTTTTTTATGCCTTCTGATAAACTTTCTTTCTCTTTTTGAAGCTCTGATTTCTTTTGCAAAAGATCGTTTTTTATCTTTTGTAATTTTATTTTTAACGCTTCTTCCTTAGCTCTTTCTCTCTCTGCTCTTTCTCTCTCTACTCTTTCTCTCTCTGCTTTCTCTTTTTGAGTTTCTATTTTTTTTCTTTCCTCTTCAAGGGCTTTCTTTAGGGCAATTTTTGCTTTCTCTCTTTCTATCTTTTCTTCTTGCTCTTTTTTTTGTAATTCGAACGCTTTCATTTTCTCTTCTTCCTCTCTTTTTTTCTCTTCTCTTTCTTTTTTCAATTCTTCAATTGCTTGCATTATTTTTGCTCTTTTTTCTTCAAGAGAGTACCTTTCAAAACCTGCTTCTTTTGCAATTCTTTCTTTTAGCTCTTCTTTTTCTTTTTCGGTTAAACCTTGAGTCTCCTTTTTAATTTTCTCTTCTTCAATTTTTTCTTCTTTTGGAAAAACCGGTGTCAAGGAAGGCAAAGTGGTTTTTTCTTGGGGAGGCGTGGGAAATTCTTTTGATGGCAATGGCGCTTTTGACACAGACTCTTTTAACTGAGGTGGCGGGCCAAAAGAAGATAAATCACTAACTTTTTCTTCTTTAGTTTTTTCTTTTTTAAAAATACCAAAAATACCCTTTTTCTTGGGGGGTAAGGGCGAAACTCCTCCGCCCTGAATATCAGACTTCATTGTCCTTATCAATTTTTCTTCTTGCCATTCATTATCCTGTGGAAGATTTTGAGAAAAATCAGCCATAATTTTTATCTTTTAGTGGAAATACCATTTCTAATCTTATTTTACCATCGCTTGTAATTTCTTTTATCTTTACAGGAATAATCTCTCCTAATTTAAAAACTTTATCTAGGGGTTTTGTTTTCATCTTTCTTGGAATAGAAGAAATATGCAACAGTCCTGTCTGGTTTGGTATTAACTCAATTACTAAACCAAAATTTAATATACTTGTAACTTTACCATTAAATCTTTCTCCAACCTTAAATTCTCTTGTAATGTTCCTTATCCAGTCAATAGCTTTTTTTGCTTTTTCTTCACTATCTGCGGTAACAAATACCATACCGTCTTCTTCAAAATCAATAGAAGTTTCTGTTTCTTCAATAATAGCATTAATAACTTTACCACCCGGTCCTATCACTTCTCTTATTTTATCAGGATTTATTTTAATTGTTAAGATAACAGGAGCGTAGGGCGAAAGCTTTTTTCTTGGGGCTGGCAATGTTTCTGCCATTTTTCTCAAAATTATTTCTCTTGCTTCTTTTGCTCTTTGAAGAGCTTCTCTTAAAATCTTTTCTGTTAAACCCCTTATTTTGATATCTACTTGAATTGCCGTTATTCCCTCTTCTGTGCCTGCAACCTTAAAATCCATATCTCCATAGGCATCTTCAGGTCCTTGAATGTCGGTAAGGACCTGATATTTCCTTTGAGATATTGGTTTTTGATTACTTTCTAATCCCAAAATTTCTTCAAGCGTTTCTTCAATCATAAGCCCACAAGAAATTCCTGCTGCCGCTCTTTTTATTTTTACACCCGCATCAAAAAGTGCCAAAGAAGAAGCGCAAACTGAAGCCATTGAAGTCGATCCATTTGAAGATAAAGCTTCAGAAACAATCCTTATTGTATAAGGAAATTCTTCTCGTGGAGGAATAAGGGGTTTTAACGCTTTTTCAGCCAAAGCGCCGTGCCCAATCTCTCTTCTACTTGGAGGTCCAATCCTACCAACCTCTCCCACGGAAAAAGATGGAAAATTGTAATGATGCAAAAATCTTTTTCTTCCTTCTGTCTCCATTCCCTCAATTAAAAGTTCATCACCTGGTGCCCCAAGAGTAAGAATTGATAAAATAGTAGTTAAACCCCTTGAAAAAATAGCAGAACCATGCGTTCGCGGTAAAACGCCAACAGCGGTTTTTATTTCTCTTATTTCATCCATTTTTCTACCATCGCATCTTAAATTCTCTTCTAAGGCCATATCGTGAATTACTTTTTCGATAAGAGAATCCAAAAGAAATCTACTCATTTCAGATTCTTCTAGAATTTTTTCCTGAAAAGAAGCGAATTCTTTTTTTACTCTTTCTCCTTTTTTTGAAAACAAAAGCAAATTTTCTTTTATCCTCTCTTTGTATTCTTTGTAAAAATTTTTATAATCTTCAATTTCTTTTTCTATTTCTATTTTCTCTTTGCCTTCTTTTTGAACAATGTCTTTTTGAAAATCAATTAAAAATTTTATTTTCTCTTTCGCCCTAATAAAGCCTTCTACTACTAATTCTTCCTTTGCTTCATTAGCGCTTCCATCAACCATATTAAATAAAATCTCTCCATCAATATCTTCTATGCCCGAAACAAAAAAATCTAAAACCGAATTTTCCCTTTCCTTATAGGTGGGCGAAAAAATAAAATCTCCGTTAATTAACTTTCCAACCCTCACGCCACCAACAGGTCCTTTCCAGGGGATCTCTGAAATCGAAAGAGCCAAAGAAGCAGCAAGTAGGGCAGGAAAATCAGGATCGTTTTCGCCATCAAAAGCAAGAGCGGTTAAAACAATCTGAACTTCTCTACGCAAGTTCTTTGGAAAATAAGGCCTAATTGCTCTATCTACCATTCGGGAAAGCAAAATAGCTTCTTCTGAGGGCTTTCCTTCTCTTCTTATAAATCGAGAGCCTTTTATTTTTCCTGAAGCATAATATCTTTCTTCATAATCAACAGTTAAAGGGAAAAAATCTACCTCAACTTCTTTATCTGAGATGGTCGCAGTCCCCAAAACTACTGTATCCCCAAAAGAAACAAGCGCCGATGCTGACGCCTGAGAAGCTAAACAATTTGTCTCTATTTTTAGTTTTCTTCCTAAAAATTCTGTTTCATAAATCATAATTTTTTATTTTTTACTATTTTCGGTAAAAATACTTTGCAGAAGAACCGATATCAAAAAATCTATCTACTGCCTCTTTTAATTTTCGAGAGCTGCTTTTTGAAAATGCTGCTATTTCTACTTGCTTTCCAAGATTTTTCAAATACTCAACTAATGGCAAAAAATCTCCATCACCAGAAAAAATAATAATAACATCTAAAGAGTCAGCAACTTTAATAGCATCAACTGCCAAACCTACGTCCCAATCAGCCTTTTTAAAACCACCATAAACCTGGAGTTCTTTTTCCCTTATTTCTATACCAAGTCGAGACAACGCCTCAAAAAATGGTCTTTCCTCTCCTGTCTCTGTTTTAATTACATAAGCTATTGCCCTTACTAACTTCCTTGGGCCAACAACATCTTTTAAAACTTGTCTAAAATTAACTCGGGCGCCAAAAAGTTTCTTTGCCGAATAATAAAGATTTTCAATGTCTATAAATACTCCAATTCGTTGCTCCTCGTAAGCAATAATGCCCATATAAATTAATTATAATTTTAATTTCTTTTTAATAGCCTCGTATCGTTTCTCGTCTGTTCTTTTCAAATAATTTAAGAGTTTTCTTCTTTTGGCAACCTTCATCAAAAGACCTCTACGAGAAGAGTTATCTTTTTTGTTTTTCTTTAAATGCTCGGTTAAATTATTTATCTCTTCGGTTAAAATGGCAATTTGAACCTCAGCTGAGCCCGTGTCGTTTTTATTTGTCTGAAACTTTTTAATTAAACTTGCTTTATTTATCTTTGCCATATTTTTAAATACTTTTACCTCCCATCTCGACTTTTTATTATAATATCCATTTTAACATATTTTTAAAAAATTTTCAAAATGCAAAACCTACGAATTTACAAGACTCCTACGAAATTACAAATCTTTACGAATATGCGAATAAAATTATCTCAAAACGCAAATCCTATATCTAATATCCATATGTCAAATTTCAAATCTAATTATCTTATTTATTTTTTTTAAAAGATAACCAAGATTTTTAATTTAACATATAGATTTGAGTTATAGGATTTGACATTTGAGATAATTTTTGTTGTCTTGCTGGGGGTGTGGGGACAAAACTATAGAGGGCTATGGGATCCTTCCCATGTTTTGGTTCCAGGGGAAGATAGGAGCTTGTGGTCTCCAAATCCGCAGTTTGCGGATTTGGAGGAAAGCGACGTAAGAAACCAGCGATAGCCTGGTTCCTTACAGAAGGTGCGGAACCAAAACTAGAGGGCATGGGATACATCCCATGTTTTGTCCCCAGAAAGATAGGAGCGAAGCGACGCAAGAAAACAGTGAACGAAGTGAACCTGTTGTCTTGTCGGGGGTGTGGGGACAAAACTAGAGGGTATGGGACCCATCCCATGTTTTGGTTCCGGGGGAAGATAGGAGGAAGCGAAAGCGACCGACGTAAGAAACCCTGAAAGGGTGTCTTAAGGGAGGTCTGGAACCAAAACTAGAGGGCATGGGACCCATCCCATGTTTTGTCCCCAGAAAGATAGGAAGGAGCGAAAGCTCCTGACGCAAGAAAACAGCTTGCCTGTTGTCTTGGCGGGGGTGTGGGGACAAAACTACTAGAGGGTTATGGGACCCATCCCATGTTTTGGTTCCAGAGGAAGATAGGAGGAAGCGAAAGCGACCGACGTAAGAAACCCTGAAAGGGTGTCTTAAGGGAGGTCTGGAACCAAAACTAGAACATTATATCCTCCTCTGCCCTTTTGTATTCAAAAATATCTTCTGCAGCAAACCACAGATTAATCTCGTTTTGAGCTTCCTCTGGAGTTTCTGAAGCATGGACAATATTATGAATTGCTCTTTTATCTCTATTTGCGGCAGTTGCGCTATCAACAGAAAAATCACCTCTTATTGTTCCCATTTCAGCCTCGGCTGGCAAAGACTTTCCTGCCAGTTTTCTTACCATATCAATTGCATGAATACCCTGAACTATCATTTTTACCATTGGGCCGGAGGTCATATAATCTAAAAGCCATCCCCTTACCATCTTCCCAATTTCTAAAGGATCATCAGTACCCAATTCCTTTATTGGATCAATGCCGTAAGTTTTATAATTATTAAGCGTCTTTTCTCCTAATCTCCTTATCCAATTCTCATCTTTTGGATAATGATTGTCAATTTGCTCTCTTGTAGCTTGAATCATTTCAAGGGAAATTATTTTAAGGCCTCGTCTTTCAATGCGAGAAATAATTTCGCCAATAAGACCTCTTTTAACGCCATCAGGCTTTATCAAAACAACTGTTTTTTCTTCTTTTGGATGTGCCATATATTTTTATTTTTATTTAATTATTAATTCAGACCCGTTTGTTTTTATTTTAATATCCCCATTTTTTTCTGTGGTAAGTGTCTTTATACCAAATTTTTCTAATCTTTCCAAGACCTCTCTTGATGGATGACTATAATTATTTTTACCAACAGAAATCACCGCAATTAATGGTTTTACTTTTTCTAAAAAATTTGATGAAGTTGAATATTTACTTCCATGGTGCGAAACTTTTAAAACACTGCTTTCAAGATTTAGGTTTTCATTTGCCAGTTGAGTCTCAATTTTACTTGAAATATCACCAGTGAAAAGAAAACTCACCTTTCCGAAAATAAGCTTACCGACCAAAGAAAAATCATTGGTTTCATTGGAAACAAAATCTTTTTGGGGCCAAAAAACTAAAAAATAAATATCGCCAGGAAAAGAAATTTTTTGCCCCTGTTTTGCAAAAATTAATTGACTTTTTTCTTTCTCTACTGCCTCTTTAAATTTTAAATACAAACTTTTTTCTGATTCGCTGCCTTTTATCTCTGGCATCAAAACTTTCTCTACTTCAAAAGTATCAAAAATCTCAAAAAGCCCTGTAATGTGATCTTTGTCAGGATGAGTTAAAATAACTAATTCAATTTTTCTATCAAAAAATGGCATATTTGAAACAATTTTCGACACAACACTCTTTGAGGGACCGCCATCAATTATTACTTGGATTGATTTTGGCATTTCAATTAAAGCACAATCCCCTTCTCCAACATCAAAAAAAATTACTTTTAAAGCAGCAGCTTCAGAAAAAAATAAAACCTCCCGCCAAACAAAAAAAGCAATTAAAGAAAGTAAAAACAAAATAGAAATTCCAATCTTTGTTTCTCTTTTCATAATTTCATAAAAACTCTTAAAGTCAATTATTTAAAAAACTATCTATCGCTAAAATTTTTTGTTTTTTAATTTTTACCATTAAAACTAACAAAATAAAATAAAAAATTAAAATAAAAATCGGAGAAAATTTTAAAGAAAGAGAAGAAAAAGAAAACGAGGAAATAAAATTAACCACAAAAACAACCCAAGAGAAAATTATTTTTATTAAAAAAGAAAAATACAAAGAAAAATAAGGAAGAACCAAAGATAAAATTAAAAACAAAAATCCACCAATCAGAAGAGCTGGCAAAAATGGGACTACTAAAATATTTGAAAGAGGAGCAAGTATTGGTACCTTTCCAAAATTAAAAATCAAAATCGGCAAACACAAAACCTGAGCTGATAATGTTAAAAAAATTAAATCCTTTATCTTTGATTCGTTTTGATTGAATTTTTCTTTTAAAATCGGATAAAAATAAATAATTCCAATTGCTGCCAAAAAAGAAAGTTGAAAACCAACATCGCGAGTTAAAATCAAAGGATTAAAAGCAACCATAAAACTTGCAGCAAAAACAATCGAACGAGAAGATTCTGAAAGACGACCAATTGCAAAGCCAATATACAAAAGAGCACCCATTATACCAGCTCTTATAGCCGAGGCTGGCGCGCCAATTAATAAAATATAAAAAAACAAAAAGAAAAGAGCAATAATTGTAGCCTCTCTCCTCCAAAAACCAAGCAAAATAAAAAACAAAAAGAAAATTTCAAGAATAATCATAATGTGCATACCAGAAATTGCTACAATATGAGAAAGTCCTACAATTGAAAGTTTTTCTTTAAACTCTTTTGAAAGCCTTGTTTTGTCCCCTATTGTAATTGCAGACAAAATTGCTCCTTCGTCACCAGGAAAAATTTTTGCTTTCTCCTTTAAAATTTCTTTAAAAGAAAAAACTGCCCCCAAAAATAAATTACCATTACCAGAGGACAAAATTTTAATTTCTGGATTAAACATTAAAGAATAAATTCTTCTTGCACGAAGATATTCTTTGTAATTAAAATCCGGAGTGAAATTTTTTGGTTCTTCAAGAACACCACTTAAAATTACTTTATCTCCGTAATTTACTTTATCTTTTAAAAAAACAAGTAAATTTCCACTTGCCTTTATTTCTTTGTTGTCTTTTTTAACCTTTTGAACATTTATTACTGCTTCAAAATTATTTTCTTTTTCTTGAGGTTCTTTTGTAACAATCCCTTCAACCAAAAATTTTCCTTTATTATTAAAATAATGGATTTTATTTGGTGCTGGAATAATCTCTCTTTCAAATTTCTCTTCCCAAATAACTCCAAACAAAAACAAAAAAAGACAAAGACCTAAAATTGGCAAAAACTTTTTTCTGCTCTTTTCGATTTTTAAATAAGGATAAAAAACACAAAATAATAAAATACCAAAAATCAAAATTAGAAAATAGAACAAAAAACCTGGATTAAAAAAAGAAGCAATAAAAACCCCAAATAAAAAAGCAACACAAAAATAGAAAACCGTTTTCGAAAGGGTCATAAAGTTTTTTTAATAATTTACTTTGAGGAAGTAATCTTGTAAAGCGCTTTTCCTGAACCAATATACAAAGTTCCATCAGGAGAAATGGAAAAAGTTGGCGACAACTCTTCTGGATAATAAAAAGAAAATTCTCCCTGAAGTTGAAGGTTTTTATCGAAAATTTTAAGATAATCAATGATACTTTTTGAGAAAAAATTATTGAAGGATAAATAAACATTTTCATGTTTATCTACAAGAATTTCAAAAAGCTCTTCGAGACGAAAAGAAGCCTCTCTGAGTTTTATTTCTTTTATAACTTTACCCGCGGAAGAAAAAACAGACAAATATAAATCATCTAAATAGGGGTAGCGATTATTGCTTAAAGATCGAACAAGAAAAATCTTTCCGTCTGGCGCAACTACGAAAGAATTAAAAAAATCTTCTGTTGAGCAAATCGGCTCTTGCCAATTTTCTTCTAAAGTATTTTTATTTAAAGAATGAAGGCAACTTCGCCATCCTGCATTGATCTGATCGCATCCTTCATATCTTTCTGAGGTTAAAGAAACATATAAATAATTATTTTCATCCACTGAGATATAATTTATTAATGGCCAACTAAAACTTTCAAGAAGTCCTTGAGTCATTCTGAGGTCACAAGAATAAGCAATAAATTCTTTTTGTTTTAAAACTTCTCCATTTTGGTTTATCACAAATAATTTCTTTTTATTCCCAATATATATCAATCCTTTTTTATCAACAACAGGCAAGGTAAAATCTTTAGAACCATTCCATAACATAATATCGTTTCTTTCTAAATTAATATCCTGTTCTTGATATTTTTTTCCTTCTTTAAATGAATAAAACCAATTTAACCTTCCGGTTTTGGAGTCAAAAGAAAAAAGACCTTCTTTTAAATTCACAGGGTTCCCTCGTTGATCCATTTCAATACAAGAATGATTAGCTAAACACGCTGAGGCTACAAAATATAAATTTCCTACCTTGTCTATCACAGGATGCTGACTTTCGTAAACTCCGCCGAAATTTTTTTGCCATATAATCTTACCTGTCGAAATATCTATCGCCACAAGATTCATTGAAAGCACATCAAAAATTAACTCTTCTTCTTCAAATAATGTCGGCGGTTGATAAGATGGCAAACAATAAAATAAAGGAGAAGAATTGCTACATTCTACAAAAAATCTTAAATTTCCTCTTGAATCAAAAGAATATAGCCCCTTTTTGCTGTTTAACGAAGCGTTAAAATAAATGTTTCCTTTTGAATCTATACTTGGTGAATTAAAATATGACTCATCTGGACTATCACTTATAAATATTTCTTTTTGAGGATTTTGATAAGGACCAAGAAATGGAAGCCAACCAGTTTTTGAAGTATTATAATGAGCCATTGGAAAGGATAATAACGAAGTGTTTGGATTATTTTCTTCTTGATTTGAGAGCGGTAAAGATGAATTTTGTGGTGGACTATTTTGGCTTTGAGTGTTGTTTTGGTTGTTGTTTTGATTTTGATTAGAAGAGCTTGAATTCCGAGAAAACGCTTTTGAAACATTCGCAGAACCATAAGATAAAATGTTTGATTTCTTTTTTACTGTAATATATAAAATGGCTCTATCCCCCTCTATCCAATACCATTTGTTTTGTTTTTTATCATAGCGAGACAAAGAAAATTGAGCATAATATTTACCTTCTTTTTGGGGGTAAGAAAATATAAACTCAAAAGTTCCACTTTGGCCCGGTTTTACTTCATTCTCCTGAAAACCACAAGGTCTTAATTTTGTAATCCAACTTTTATGATAAAGCTTTGCTGCCGTACCCTGATAGCCACCAACAATATTCAAAAAAACCTCATCTTTTCTCCAAGTAGTATTGCCAATATTTTGAAACTTAAATTTTACTCTATTAATTGGTTGACTTTCTCCTAAAATAAAAGTCCAGGTAGGAACACTTCTTTCAATAAGTCTTTGGCGCCACACAGGACTTTTTGAAGAAATAGCGGGAATACTTTTTAGCGGTTTTTTCTCTTGAATGTCTTCTTTAAATTTAAAACTGTTAATTATTCTTTTTGTTTGGAACAAAAATTTATCCCAAAAACTTAAAATAGGTTCCTCCCCTATCGCTCCCTCTCCTTTTGTCGGTGTTGGCGAAGGTCTTACAATAGAACTCTTCCCTCGATTTGAATTAGAGGTTTTGTTAGGCGTTTCTTCTTTAATAATTAAATCCTTATTATTCTCAATAAATTTTGATGGAATATATCTATTTGGGGCATAACCATCTCTGCCAGAATAACCATGACCAATCCCAGGAATTTTTCTTATTTTATCCTCTCCATCTATTGCATTTTGATCCTTTATCTCAAAATGCAAATGAGGCGCATATGTTCCACCATTCTTCTTACAAACTTTGCCCACCTCTCCTATTATACTGCCTTTTTTAATAGTTTCTCCTTCTTTAACTTGAATATTTTTTAAGTGCCCATACATTGAATAAACTACTTTAGGATTTGAAATAGCGGGAGAACCTTGCAAAGTTGCATTTGTTGTATCAAAATTTTTATTAATATTATCTGGAATTTGATGCTTAATAATAACAACCCCTCCCCAACCATGACTTGCGCTGTTTGGACATTCGGGCCAACTAGCCACCTTAAAAACAATCCCATCTGCAATTGAATAAACTGGAGCATTTTCTCCCAATAAATAATCTTCTCCCAAGTGCCCACTTGCAAAGGACCAGCTTTCACCAAGTCCTAATGAAATTTTTGCTGTTTTTTCTCCAGAAGCAGAAGTTGGATAACCAAAGCCTGAAAAAGAGAAAGCAAAAACGATAAAAATAGATGTAAAGAATAAAAACGACAAAACAAATAATAGTTTAACTTTAAATTTCATAAGAAGACAGATTAAAAATTTCCATTCAAAATCACGGCTCTAATACTTTTTTCGGAATAATCAGTGTATATTTCGTAAATCTTAGAGTTTGCTTCAAAATAATAAAAAAAGAAAGTACCTACAGGCGACTCATCTTTTGCTTTTATAATATTATGATTTCCTATCCTTTCTTCTCCTACAATGACAGGACTATAAAAACGTGTACCTTGAAAATCCTGAAATCTATTTTTAATCCAAGACAAAAGATCTATTTCATTCTTAATTTTAGAAACAATTATTACTACTCGTTCATCTGTTTTTTTTGCTCCCACTATAAACTGACCTTCTTCTTCCCCTAAATACTCTACTTCCCTCACCCCTCCCCACTCTTTTGGTACTTTTATCTCATAACCATCTTTTTTATTCACGATTACCTGCTGATCTCCTCTTTTCTCTATTCTTATTCCCTCTGGAAGATTTTTATTTAATCTCCTTATCTCGGGTCCTCCTTGC
>Ga0123519_10003432_pt1 | contig 26222 bp, 24 predicted proteins | sample YelNatPaOPRAMG02_FD_87396 | JGI IMG/M metagenome (GOLD analysis project Ga0123519, IMG submission 87396) | Hot spring microbial communities from Yellowstone National Park - Yellowstone National Park OP-RAMG-02 (version 2) | ecosystem: Environmental > Aquatic > Thermal springs > Hot (42-90C) ...
ATTTTTTAAACCGCACCATAGACAAACCTTCTGTTCAACGAGACAGAATACTCTTAAAAACCTCACATGCCCTCCCATTAATATGTAGATAATTACATCTATTTTTCCCCTCAAAAACCTCCTTAATTTATTGATTTTATTCACAAATTATCCCAATCCTTCTCATTATTCAGATAATTGAATTCAGGCTGTTTCTAATAATTGGCATAACGCGCTGATTTTGAAGCTAAAACAAGGAATCGGGTCAAGGGACTGCGTCCCTTGTTCAGATGAAGCGAACAGACTTTTTCCTGCTAACATATTGAATTAAAAAAGAAATCGGTCAAGGTCTGCGACCATGTTCGGTGGGGACAAACACTTTTTTGTTCTGGAATTTTTTATCTTAAATTTCAATACATTATTGCAACTGGCGATAATTGTCAGTTTGTTAGGTCTGAGCGAATAAAATTTTCAGTTTGAGCGAAAAAGTATGCTCAAAAATCGGGTTAAGGGACTCTGTCCCTTATGACCGCTTCTGACATTACCCTGTGCTATAATCAGAACAAATGAAAAGATGCATTTTTTTTGTCGTGCCAAAGCGAAAATGTCATAGTAAAACCAAAAGGACAATATCATCCCCCAGTCCGTCCCGAGACTTGTGTCATAATTCAATAGAGCATCTCGGAAAGATGGCAGAATTTGTTGCCAGAGTATTCTGTCATCGCCAACTCAATGATCGTCTCATTGGTTGGATGCGGGATCGCGTTCCAAGGTTTACGAGCGGTGTTTTTATGAATCACGGCCCAGAGCGTCTTCTTTCATCTTCCCAACCCCCTGAATCAAATAAGCTAATTTTACCCCCAGTGGGTGACATTTTCGCTTTGGCAGGACAATTTGATTCTGTCAGGCTTGACAGGATTGCCCAAATGTGCTTAAATTTTGGAAAGGCGGGCAAAATGCGCTTACATTTTGACAAGGTGGGCACCGGAACGGCTTATAAACTCAAAAAGCTGGGTATTTTTTAGGAGAAGAAATGATAACGAAATCTGAAGAAGGAGGAAAAAAAATGAAACAAAAAATCGCTAATTACATTTTGATTTTATTTATGGGGGTCTTTTTGCAAAGTTATCAAAATGCAGACAGCGGATTATATAAATATGTGGATAAAAATGGTGTGGTCCATTTCACTGATCAGCTCAGTCAGGTTCCAGAAGAGTATCAGAATCAGATCAAGCAGACAAACCCTGAAAAAGGTCCGCTAGATTATAAGGAACTGGTAAAAAAAGTTGAGCCAGCGGTGGTGTATATTGAAACATGTGATAAGGAAAAACAATTTTTTCATCAATGTAGCGGCTTTTTTATAAGCTCCAATGGTGATGTTATTACAAATCGGCATTGTTTAGAGGACGCATATTCTGGGATAATTAAAACATCTGATGGGAAAATATATCCGATAAAGCAAATTGTAGGGGTAAGCCAGAAGGGGGAAGACATTATCCGGATATCAGTGGATATCCCCCCCTCTGATAAGGTTAAATATCTTAGCTTTAATCCTTCCTTACCCGAGAAAGGAGAGCGAATTCTTGTGATTGGCAATCCATTGGGATTGGAATTCACAGCGTCAGAGGGCATGGTTTCTGGTATTAGAGTTTCTGATATTAGAGATCCCTATACTTGCACCTTTTCAGAAGAAGAAGATAAACTAATTCAAATTAGTGCGCCTATTTCTCATGGCTCAAGTGGAAGCCCGGTTGTAAATTTAAAAGGTGAAGTGCTGGGTGTTGCAGTCAGTTCAATTGAAGAAGGGCAAAACTTAAACTTTGCTGTTCCCAGCTACTATATAAATAAATTACAACCTGTTAATAAAAGCCTTTCTGAGTTGGCAGGCATTATCTCGGCAGAACAGAGCTGTTATGATGGATTACAAGATATAGATCATGGCAAATACGAAGACGCTATAAAAAAATTTAATTCCGCAATTGATTCCAAACCAGACTATGCTGAAGCATACTTTCTGATTGGGTTTTGTTATTATTCCCTTGGAAATTATAAAAAAGCGGCAGAAGCATATAAGAATGCGATCCGAATTAATCCGGAATTATATGTTGGTCATTCCTATTTAGGCTTGGCTTATGTAGAGCTCGACCAGTTTGATAATGCGATAAAGGCTTTTAATAATACAATTCGCATTAAGCCCGATTATGCTAAGGCTTATATATGGTCAGGAGCTGCACATCTTATGTTGAAAAAATATAAAGAAAGTAAAGATTTAGTAGAAAAAGGGATCAGCATAAAAATTAATGGCAAATCCCCGCTTTCCGATGATGACCTTCAAGGTGCTTATCTTTTGTTAGGCGAGGCAAATTTAAACCTTTCCAATTATCAAGAGGCGGTAAGCGCATATAAGCAGGCGATCAAGCTTAATCCTAAAGATCCTTATGCGCATTTAGGCTTGGGAAAGGCTTATATCAGTTTAGGGGATGTTAAGTCAGCTTTGGCTGAATATAAGATTCTTGAAGAACTGGACAAAAATAAAGCGGAAGAGCTATTTAAGCAGATATATAAATAAAATGGAGAAAAGTTTAGATATAAAAAAAGTCTTATGAAAAAATTGAGAATAAAATTTTTAATTATACTTTTATTAACTTTGCTATCATTTTTAGCATCATATAAATTTTTATTGCATATTTATCCTAAGAATCAAAGCGCTAATGTCACTCAGGTTACGATCAAACAGGCTTTGAGTCGCGTAACTGGTTCTGACCAATGGGTTTTGGCAAAAGGCTATTATGGAATAGTCGTTTATGATCCAGATGATGAAGATAAAGAAAGGCCTGTTTATTTTGGAGGAGTGGTGATGGTGGGTATTAAGGTCAGCGAGATTGAGGCGCATCAGGCAGGTCAGGAATTGACCATTCTTTATCCTTCCCCAGGGTTGATCGGGGTTGATCTCAAGGAGCACCGGTATTTTTCAGACGAAAATGATCAGCGTTTTTATAATGAAGCTTTGATGGAAGCCAAGCCCAAGCTATATGATGAGGCGATCAAGGAAGGAATTTTAACAGAAGCCGAACAGAGACTGGAGACTGAGTTGAAACTCCTGGTCCAAAATTTAGCTCCCGACAAAGTTATCACCCTTATGAAAAAGGAGCCATCCAAATGAAATTATTTATCCAAATTTTTATTGCACTTTTAATTGGAATTTTGCTGGCTATGATGATGCTACTTTGGAGAAATCAGAATACGCAGATTGAAATTAACAAAACTGTTGAGGATTTGAGTCTGAAATCGCCGGAACTGATCACTGTCCGCTACACGATTCATACCCTCTATGAGGTTAAAGAGGAAAAGAACCGGTTTCAATTCGGTCCTTTGGGTTTCTGGAAAATCAAAGCCATGGGTTGCTGGAGACTAAAAACGGATGTTTTAGCCGGATACAGATGGGATAGCATTAACTTCAAAAAGAGTGGGAATTTACTGGTAATCAGCGCGGGTCAGCCAGAAATTTTGGCAGTAGATTATAGAGGCTCTGAACTGATTTATCAAAGGTATTGGTCAAAGCTGAATCCCGAAGAAAAAGAATTTATAAGTCTGGCAAGAAATGAAAGCATTAAAACAGCCAAAGAACTCGGCATCCTCCAAGATGCGGAATCAAGATTAAACCTGGTAGGAAAGATCCTGGCACAAAAGTTGGGACTTCAATATAATCAGGTCAAAATAGTTAAAACAAATTCAAATTTTTAAAAACCGGCTGGCACAGAGGGGGTCAGAGCCGAATGGCGCTAAATTAAGATATTTTTTCTTTTCCCCGATGCGCTAATTCCTGAAAGAGATGACGGGGTTTAATCACCAGGGGTCTGGTCTAAGGTTTAGAGATAAGAGGATTGGCATTTCCCAATAGATTTAAATAGGCATATTTGTTCACAGAAAAAGTGGGACACGCTTGACCTGCGCTCCTAGAATTGTATGCGTGCTTTGGGGGCTTTGCGGTGAAGATTGGGTTGAATTTGGATTCGCAGGCAGGAGTGCCTGCGCCCCTATTGCGGCTGAAGTGGAAGTTCGGAATTCGCTATTGACTCTCGTCTCTTCCCGGTTTTAAAAAATCGGGTCAAGGGTGACACTGCTGTCCTTCTTTTTTTTAAAAAGTGGGTTAAGGGGCTCTGCCCCTTAGGTTAAGGGACAGAGTCCCTTGACAAGGGGGAAAGAAGGGTTCTGGGGTGCGCTTATCAATTCGCATCCACAGAGGTCAGCCCTTGAGGATTGGTTTCTGCTGGCATTTACTCAAAATGGCAGGGATTGAGCAATCAGAAATCTAATCCAAATTTTTCTCTCGCATCTTTTTCCGGATAACTGGTTTGTTTTAAAAGTTTCTCCAGACCAGAGCTCAATTCCTGTTTTCGGCTCGCAAAATCCGCTTTTCCCGCTAGATTATTTTTCTCTTTTGGATCAGACTCTAGCTCAAAAAGCTCCTCAGGGCTTTTGTTGCCAGCATATTTAACAAATTTTTGAGTTCCAGTCCTGATAGCGACGATGTCCGGAACCGGATATGGTGGGTCGTAAAAATACTCATAAAGGAAACTATCACGCCAGTTTTGAGCTTTGCCACAAAGTAAAGGCTTGATGCTCATTCCCTGCATAAATTCCGGAACCGGCACATCTGCCAGATTTAACACACTGGGTCCAAGGTCTATATTCAAAACCATTTCCTCAATTAAAGCCCCTGGCTTCTCTATTATCCCGGGCGCACGCACCAGAAACGGAATGCGTATGGATTCCTCATAAGCAAACCTTTTGTCAATCAAGCGGTGCTCCCCCCATAAATGCCCATTATCCCCTGCGAAAATAATCACAGTCCTGTCCAGAATCTTCAGCCTGTCCATCTCCTCAAAAAGTCTCGCAAGGCTTGCATCAAACGCCTCAATGGTCTCATAATACTTCCTCATCTCATCTTCCATCGTGGTCTTACTCAAAAGCCCGGACGCTGGATGAAGCGCGGAGACTTTGAAATTCAATCCATCTTTGAGATATTCAGGCGGAAGCTCAATCTGCTGATTTTTATACTTTCCTGCAAAAGGTTCCGGGCTCTGGAACGGCGTATGCGCGGATTTGTGAGAGAGATACAGACAGAAATTTTTTCCCTGAGCCTCGCGGAAAAAGTTTATCGCAAGCTGATTAAGAACATCTGTAATATAACCTTTACTCGGGATGCGTTTCCCATTTTTTATAAGCGGACAATCCCAGTACACACCCTGTCCCCCAACTGCAGTAAACGAGATAAACTCATCAACCTTAGACTGGGCATAAAGCTCAGGCAAACCTTTCCCAGGCATATGCCATTTTCCGATAAAGCCTGTATAGAACCCAGCCTGTTTCATAAGCTCCAAAAAAGTGATATTGGTCTCGTGCCAGGGAGTGAGATTGTTCAAGACGCGATGCAGATGCGCGTATCTTCCGGTCAGGAAACTTGCCCGGCTAGGAGAGCAAAGAGAGGTTGTGACAAAGGCATTGGTGAATCTCGCTCCGGTTTTAGCGAGCCAGTCTATATTCGGAGTTTTCAAAAACGGATGACCAGCGCAACCCATTGCGTCAAAGCGCTGGTCATCAGTAAGGATGAACAGGAAATTCAAACGCTCTAAAGGCTTTGACTTCAAAATCAGGGGGCTTAAGCTAATGCCTCCTGCGACAAGTCCAGCTTGCTTAAGCGCTGAGCGGCGATTTAGTTTCTTCATATAACCCTATGCTATCAATCCACTCGTGAAAAGTAAAGTTAACTGAAAAATTTTTTATGCAACCTTTAAAACCGAGCCTGCATCTAACCTGACAAATATCCCGGCTAATTTTTAATAAGGGTGGTGGCTGGAAATAATGAGTTAATCAGGGGGAGCTAAAATGGAACAAGATTTATTTAAGTCAATGAATATGGGATACTCTTGTTATTCCTGTTCAATTGAAGAATCTCTGGAAAAACTTCAACCTGGGTCTCATCTCAGCATGATTTATGACACGGAGCAAGAGTGGATGTCTGCTATCATACCTTTTCTCAAGATAGGATTAAAGCGGGGACAGAAATGTATTTATATTATTGACAGCCGAAGTCCAGAGCAGATTTTGAATTATCTCAGGGAACAGGGAGTGGACACAGACCAGGCTCTTGCAAAGGGACAGCTGTCTATAGCAAGAATAGACCAGCTTCTTTCTGGAGCTGGCGCGTGCGGACCTGAGCAACTGCTTGAATTTTTAGACTCAGAGACGAATAAAGCGCTCTCTGAGGGCTATCCTGCACTATGGGTCACCTGCGAAAAGACCTGTTTTTACAGGGTTTTTGCGGATGAGAGCAGGCTATTGGAATTTGAGGCAAAACTTAATCGCGACTTTTTCGGAAATCATAAATGCGTGGCGGTTTGCCAGTTTGAGCGGAAAAAGTTTAACCCGGAGATTATTAAGGGCGTGATTTTAACTCATCCCTTGCTCATTCTTGGCAACCGGATTTACAGGAATTTTTATTATGTTCCTGCAGAGGAGTTTTTAAGTCATAAAGAAGGTGAGCGCCAGGTAATGCAATGGCTGAGCAATATCAAGAGCTTTAATCATCAATTTTATTTTTTGCAGGAACTGATAGATTCCATTCCAACACCTGTTTGTTATAAGGATAAGAATGGTGTTTATCTGGGATGTAATCAGGCGTTTGCTGAGCTGATGAAATTGCCCAGAGAGAATATCATTGGCAAAACCATTTCAGAGATTCTGCCTGATGAATTAGGCCTGCAATTTGATGCAATGGACCAGGAGTTATTCGCTAACCCAGGCATCCAGACCTATGAATGGAAAATAGAATATGAGGATGGCTCATTCCGGAATATAATTGTGAATAAAGCCCTGTTCCATAACCCGGATGGAGAGGTTGCTGGACTTGTGGGAGTTATTTTTGACATCACTGAGCGGAAAAAAGCTGAAGAGGCGCTTAGACAGAGTGAATTAAAATATCGGTTATTGATTGAAAACGCGGCAGATGGAATTTTCACTTTGAATCCAGAGGGCATAGTAGTAGATGTTAATCCCGCAGGATTAAAGATGCTTGGCTATTCCAGGGAGGAGCTTCTGGGAAGGAATGTTATGGAGTTTGTAAAAGATGACCGAGAGCAGATCAGGTCACGGATAGAGTCTGCCGAGAACGGCGCCCAGTCTATGTTCCGGACGCATCTCTTAAAAAAAGATGGGTCTATGATTCCTGTTGAGATCAATGCCCAGAAACGGCACGACAAATTTTTCCAGTCATTTGTGAGAGACCTTTCTGAAAAGATAAAGATGGAAGAGGAGCTTGCAAAGATAGACAGGCTGAATTCTCTGGCAATGCTTGCAGGAGGCATAGCTCACGATTTCAACAATATCCTGATGGCTATTCAGGGGAACCTTTCTCTGGTCAAGATGAATTTAGCTCCTGATAGCCAGGCGTTTGAGGATATTTCTGATGCTGAAAAGGCTTGCGAGCGCGCCAGGGATTTGACCAAACAGTTATCAACATTTGCAAGAGGTGGAGCGCCTATAAAAGAGCTTACTGGAATCGGGAATCTTCTTCGGGAATCAGCGAATTTTGTCTTAAGAGGTTCAAACTGTAAGCCAGAGTTTCAAATAGCCCAGGACCTCTGGTCAGCAGAGCTAGACCCAGGACAGATGAGCCAAGTTATTAATAATCTGCTGATTAACGCGACTCAGGCAATGCCTCAGGGAGGGACCATCAAAATCAGGGCGCAAAATGTAAAGTTGACAAAGGAGATGATAGAGTCAGGAATTCCTTTGAGCGAGGGAGACTATATTAAGATAGAGATTCAGGACCAGGGAGAGGGGATTGCTGAGGAAAATCTTGAGAAAATTTTTGACCCATTTTTCACGACAAAGTCTGGGGGAAAGGGATTGGGATTGGCAGTATGCTTTTCTATAGTGAAAAAGCATAATGGTTATATCAAGGCTGAATCCTCGCCTGGAAAAGGCACAACTTTTATCATATATCTGCCGGCTTCTGCTAAAAAGGTTGAGACAAAGGCAGAGGATACATCAGAGCGGATTAAAGGAAAAGCAAGAGTGCTTTTGATGGATGATGAGCCAATGGTGAGGAAGGTTGGAAAGAGGATGCTGGAGAGCCTGGGATATGAGGTTGAGGCAGTAGAGGATGGCAAAATTGCGCTGGAGTATTATCAGGTAGCAAAGGAGGTTGGCACTCCTTTTGATCTGGTGATTATGGATTTGACTGTTCCGGGCGGGATGGGTGGAGAGGAAGCGATTAAGAAATTAAGAGAAATAGACCCGGAGGTTAAGGCGCTTGTATCAAGCGGATATTCAGACAAACCAATTATGGCTGACTATCAGCGTTATGGCTTTTCTGGCGTAATCACCAAGCCTTATGAAATTAAGGGCTTAAGCGCAGTGATGGATAAGCTTATGAACCAGAATTCAAATTAAGCCCATCCAGAATTGCTTGTCTATAAATTTTTCCGCCAGGCTTCTCAGACCCCGGAAACCCTGAAACTGTCCTTTAAGCTAAGGTCTTTTGCGCTGGAGGATGGTCCCACTAAAACCGTGTATTCTATTTCCTCAATCTCCCATCTGTTTTTCTCAACATCCCAGTATGCAAGGTCTGTGGCATTGAGTTCCAGCTTCACGGTTTTTGTCTCACCTGGCTGGAGCCCAACTCTCGTAAAGCCTTTAAGGTCTTTGTTTGCACGCTCAACCTTACTGCCATTATAGCTAACATAAAGCTGAACCACCTCTTCGCCAGCCATTTTCCCGGTATTGGTGACATCCACGCTAACAGCGATCTTCCCGCTCTTTCCAATCTGCTTTTTATCCAGTTTAAGATTGGAGTATTTATATGAGGTGTAGCTTAAGCCATATCCAAACGGGAACCTTGGCTCTGAACCATTATGCTCAAACCATTTATACCCGAGATAGTATTCCATCTTTACTTCTCTGGCTTTTGGGTCAAATGGAGGATACTGCTCAAGGGTTTTGCCAAAAGTAATCGGGAGCTTACCAGAAAAATTCACATCCCCGAATAACAAATCCGCAAGAGCATTCCCACCCTCCATTCCCGGATACCAAGCCATAACTATCGCGTCTGCATCATCAATCCAGTTCTCCATCAAAACCGCGGCTCCAGCCTCCAGAACAACTATCAATCTATCAGTCAAAGGACCAATCGCCTTAATCAGTTTCTCGTCCTCTGAATGAAGATTTAAATTAAGCCTGTCTCCAAAACCATATCCGCCCTCTCCCTCATCAGCCGCGGTCATTCCAGCAACTATAATCACAGCATCCGCGCTTTTCGCAATCCTCTTCGCGGACTCTAGGTTGGCGCCACTCTCATAAACTACCTTGACCTGAGCCCCTGCTTTATTCTTAAGCCCTTGAAGAGGAGTAATCACATAAGGAGGCGAAACATCGCTTGAGCCATGGTCTCCAATGTTCGGCTTTGACGCAAGTTTTCCCAGAACCGCAATAGTTTTTAGCTTGCTTTTATCAAGAGGAAGCGCATTTTTCTCATTCTTCAAAAGAACAATTCCTTTTTGAGCCGCCTCGCGCGCAAGCTCCGCATGCTCCTTACCACCAACCTTTGATTTGTCAAATCCTTTGAAAAAATCCGGAGTAATAAAGCTGTATTTCATTCTCAAAATTCTTCTTACAGAATCATCTATAGCCTTTTCTGAAACCTTGCCTTGCTCAATCGCATTTCTCAATTTATGAACATTATAATGCTCTCCCCGTGGCATCTCTATATCCAGTCCACCATTTGCCGCAAGAACCGTGTCCTCAACCGCATTCTCCCAGTCTGAAATTACAAACCCTTTAAATCCCCACTCGTTTTTCAGAATGTCAACCAAGAGATGCCTGCTATGCGCACACAGGAACCCATTTACATCATTATAAGCGCTCATCACAGACGCCACTCCCGCATCAACCGTCATCTTGAAATGAGGCAGATAAACCTCTCTTAATGTCCGCTCATCTATAATCGCATTTACATAAAATCTTGAGCCTTCTATATTGTTTGCGGCATAATGCTTACTGCAAGCCATAACATATTTCTGTGTTCCAATAACAAACGCGGAGCCCATAACGCCCAGAAGGACAGGGTCCTCTCCATAAGTCTCCTGTGCCCTGCCCCAGCTTGGATGTCTCAAAATGTTGATGCACGGCGCAAGCAATATATTCGCACCCTCTGCTCGCGCCTCATAGCCCATTGCCTCTCCTATCCGCCTCTCCAAATCCGCGTCCCAGCTAGCTCCCCTCGCCATCCCCACCGGAAAAGCAGTTGCCAGACCTTTCCCCACCCCGCGCGGACCATCTATACATCTTAACCCCGGAATGCCCAGCCGTTTATTGTCCGGCGTGGTCCAAACCTCTCCAAGACGAGAATCCAGCATCTCCCCTACTGCCCTCAGCATCCTTGCCCCAGAGACCTTCCCTGCCATCTGCTCTACCTTTTCCTCAAATGTCATCTGCGCAAGAGTCTCTTGAACCCTCTTCTCTATCTCTGACTCACTCAATCCCGAAAGCGAGCTGAACAGATTGCTGGAAAATCCCAGAATCAAAATTATTGACAAAACCAGATTCCTTAAATCCTTCCCTCTCATCGTTAGACCTCCTGAAAAATTTTAGTTTTTAATTATAACCCGGAAAATTAGCAAAGAGAAAAATCATAAAAACACAATTCCAGAATCCTGAATCATTAAACCCTGAATCCAGACAAGATTCAAGTTCCACTAAATAATCACTCTTCTGGTCAATTCCTTGATCAACTGGTCCGGGTCGTCAATAATGCTGAATATATTCATATCCTCAGGCGAGATATTTCCGCTCCGGAGCACAGTGTTTTCAAGCCAGTCAACCATTGGCTTCCAGTAATTAGAGTCAATCAAAAATACTGGAAACGGCTTGATCTTCTTTGTCTGGATCAATGTGATTGCCTCAGAGAGCTCGTCAAGCGTGCCAAATCCGCCCGGCATAATGATATAAGCCTGAGCGTATTTAATGAACATCAGCTTTCTTACAAAGAAGTATCTAAAGCTGAGCCGGACATTCGCATAAGGATTGGGCTTTTGCTCAAACGGAAGCTCTATATTTATCCCAACTGATGTTCCTCCTGCCTCTGCCGCACCCTTATTCGCGGCCTCCATTACACCGCCACCTCCGCCTGTGATCACAGCGTATCCAGCTTGCGCGCATTTTTTCGCAATAAGCTCCGCCTTTTGATAAAGCGGGTCCCCAGGCGTTGCCCGTGCGCTTCCGAAAATACTCACCGCAGGATAAATTTTATGAAGAGTCTCTATGCCCTCAACAAACTCCGAGATGATCCGAAACAGCCTCCAGCTCTCTCCTAATTCCCACGCATCTATCAGATACTGCTTTTCATTCATTTGTTCTCTCCATAATAATTTTTATTGTTTAATATGCGAGCGCCTTTAACGCTTTAATTGCGCAAGCAAACTTGCTCTCGCTACTTTCTCTCAGTCCACTTGCTTATCCCGATATGCGCCTGCGCTCCTGCAAATTCCAGGTCAGCCTGGTCCTGTAGCCCCTTTCCCAAACCAGCCATCCCTACTCCGCTAACCCCCAAATCCAAAGCCCATTTATCATCCAGCATAAACTCCGCGCCAACTCCAACCCGAGCCTGAACCATATCCATTGACCGCCAGTCTATCTCAAATATCGCATCCTCATCATCCTCCTTATTCCCCTCTCCCTTAAACTGCCCCCAGCCGACTCCGGCTCCGAAATCTATATACGGTCTAACCTTTTTATAATCCTGCTGATATATCCTGTCCGAAATCCATAAATGCATCCACCATGCGTCAAAATCTCCCTTTCCATCATCAAACTCAAAATCCGTCCCCTGCGCATAAGCAAACTCAAGAGACACGCCATAATAGTTCTGCCAGTTCTTTGCCTGCGCGGATTTCTTGGATTGAGTCAGATAGAAAAACTCCGCAGAACCAACATAGCCCGGCGTGGTCAGGAGATAATTATACCCCGCAGAAACTCCAGCAAAATCCTTCTTGCCATAAAAAGCCTCAAAGCCATCATCCTCCTGCGCTCTCACACAAACCGACCACAGAATCATCAAAACAAGCATTCCCACTATCACAATAATGTTTTTCATCTATTCCTCTCTTTCCAGCTTGGTCATATATCTAATTATAAAGGCAAGCCTGATTAAAACCAAATTTGTAAAAACGGCGAGAAAAATTTTTACGCGAATAAACTTGTTAAAGACTCTTCTTAAAACCATAAATTGATGAGCACATCCCCCCAGCTGAAAAATTCTCTTGAAATTCATCCCAACTATGAAGCTGGACAGGTTTATTTGTGTTTGTGTTTTTTCCCTTTGTTTTTATCTTTGTCTTTGTCCCGGTCTTTATCTTTATCCTTTGCCTTGTCTTTGTCTTTTGCTTTGTCCTTGTCCTTCTCTTTTATTGCACTGGAATCCGCTCCGAAATCGTTTTTGCTTTGCTTATTTTTCCCTTTTCCCTTGCCCTTGTTTCTGTCCTGTTCCAAATCGTTTTGCTGGTCCCGCCCCTGGTCCGGAGCAGGCTCAGGTTCCGGCTCCATAAAACCATCATCACTATAGCTGGAATCCTTATTCTTGCTCTTGCCCCTATCTTTTCCTTTTTCCTTGATGGCAAGCACGAGGTCCACTTTAGTATTTCTCCCAGCGGCTACATTCACCTTATTTATAGTAACAGCCATGTCTCCTTTTTTTGCTGTGATTGAATATCCGGTCCCAGCAGGCACGCCTGAGAACATATAAAATCCTTTGCTGTCAGTCTTGCCCTCTATTTTGTTGTTCTCACCAAGCTTGAGCAAGACCGCGGCTCCTGATGATGCGCCAAGGTCTGGCTCAAACACCCTCCCGGATACAGTGCCGGTTTGAATTCCATCTTTTGCTTTCTGAACCGGGGTCAAATCCTCAATAGGAAAAACTCCGCTATTCAGCAGAAATGCGCTCAGAATTAGACACACACTTAATTGGTATTTACCCCTCATAGTATATATTTAGATATAACTCCCCGGAATTATCAAATCTCACACGGATTCATTGCTAAGCCAAGCCCCTGATTAAAAAATGGTCTTCCTTTCCACTACCTTGCCAATGATCTCAAAATCCTTTTTCTTGCTCAAAATCATGTCCTCGTATTTCGGGTTAAGAGGCTTGAGAATAACCAGATTATTCTTCAAAACCAATTTCTTAAAAGTGACCTCGCCCTCGCCTTTGATACGCACAATCACATAGTCCCCGCTCTCCGGCTTGAGATTGGGGTTCACTACAATAATGTCTCCTGGATGAAAAATAGGCTCCATTGAATCGTTCTCCACCCGAAGCGCAAATAAATTCCTGCCTTTAATGTCCGAATAAATATAATCGTCCGCATTCATAGGACCAAGGTCTCCGGTTTCGCTCGGAGCAAATTTCCCAGCCTGAACCCAGCCTAAAATAGGAATCTGCTTTCCCGGACCCAATTGCCAGGGCTGAACATTATCAAATTTCTTTTTCTGCCGTGAGGAACCGCTATCCTTGATAAAAATATCTTCAAGCAAATATCTCCGCGCATTTTCAGGCGCAGACTCGTAATGCGCCAGCTTCAGCGCCAGACCAGGGTCCAGCCTTAAAACCTCTGCCAGCTTAACCAGAATCCCATCACCAGGTATACGCTTCCCGCGCAAAATCTTGGAAATATACACAGCGCTTACTCCAACAGATTGCGCAAGAGCCTGATAATTCATCCCCAGAGCCTCCCTCTGCTCATCCAGCCATTCAGATAATTTTTTCATCCGAGGCATCCCCCTGAATTTCCCCTTTATTTTTCAACCTGTTATCCTCTAAAATAGCCCATCCTGTTCGCCCTATCCGAACAAAAAGTTTGTCTTTAATCATTTTTTGCTTGACAGCAAACAAATTGTTTGTTATAATCATAGACAAACTGTTAGTTTAAAAATAGCGAATTTTACAAGGTTTGTCAAGGGGCATGGGTCAAAAAATTAGAGGGGGTTCGGGAACAGGGATTGGGGATAAAGTTGCCCCTGTAATTGAGGAATTCCTGGTTCCGGGCTCGGAAAGGGAGGTAGAAGGATGAAATTCAGGTGTGATCGGATTCGGGAATTGAGGGAAAAGCATAACCACTCTTTAGCAATGACCTGTCGGTTACTGGAGAGCAGATGCAATTTTGTTGCGAGGCGGAGCACTCTCTGCGGGTGGGAGAAGGGGAAAGCCACAATGAGCCTGAAGGCTTTAATGGCGCTTTGTGAGTTGTATGGTGTTGAGCCGAACTATTTTTTTGAATGAATAAGAAAACAAACAGTTAGTTTGCAGGAAAGGGGGAAGGGGTGGCAATGAGAGAAAGGGATGATGAGCGGAAGAGCGAGATGTCTGCTGGCACAGACATCGGGTTATGTCTTCTGAGGGAAGCGGGATGGCTATTTTCTCTGGCAGGCGGTTTTAGAAAGCCGTTTGGTGTGGTTGATTTATCTTGCGCTTTCTGGCTTTGCGAGCCAGAGGGGATGTCCGGGTCAAAGCTGGTTATTTCCGGTAGAAAGGAGAAGGGATGATGCTATGCGCTGAATGTGCGAAGAGGAAGGGATGTAAGGAGCCGTGCCAAGAGCTTGAGCAGGAGCTTGAGAGGCTGGAGGGGGAATATCAGCCGGATGCTATGGTATCTCTTGATGGATTATCGGAATTTAATGAGGGTTATTCAGGGATTTTTCCGGACAGCCCTTTGTATTTATTGACAGAGATGATTGACTTGAATTCAATGGTATCCAGCCTTGGAGAGCTTGAGAGGGCAGTGATTCAGGGATATTTCTGGGAGGGGAAGAGTTTGAGGGTTTTGAGTGAAGAGATGAAAATTCCTCGCAGAGAAGTTTTTCGGATTATGAAGGGAGGTATAAAGGTTTTGCGGAAAGATATTCGGAAGATGCTGAAAAGCAAGGGTCTATCTTTTCTTGAAAAGTTTGGCTATAATAAGAAAGAGCTAGATGAGTAAGAAGAAAAAAGTAAGAAAGAGGCAGAAAACAGTTTTAAAGAAGCGGACACAGAAGCCTGATTATCATTTGGAGCCTGATGTTCGGGTTGAGGAGGCAGAGCCTAAATTAGAAATAGCTTCGGAGGGTGATGATGCCCAAAAGGGCTTGAAGCCTTCTATTACTGGGGACAGCCTGGCGGTTTATGGTAAGCCTGGCAAGCTGGAGAGGATTTCACCGATTCAGTATTATTTGATGGAAGCCAGGCGGTATCCGGTTCTGGCTCAGGAGGAAGAAACCGAGTTAGCGAAGCGATACAGGGAGAAGGGTGACAAGCGGTCTGCGCAAAGGCTGGTTCTGGCTAACTTAAGGCTGGTGGTTAAGATAGCGCTGGAGTACAAGCGGCACTGGATAGACCTTCTGGATTTGATTCAAGAGGGGAATGTTGGCTTGTTGCAGGCAGTGAGGAAGTTTGACCCGTATCGTGGGATTAAATTCAGCACTTATGCCTCGTTCTGGATTCGGGCGTATATTTTGAAGTTTCTGATGGACAATTTCAGGCTGGTAAAGATCGGGACTACGCAGGCGCAGAGGAAGCTATTTTTCAATTTGAAGAAGGAAAAGGAGAGACTGGAGGCATTGGGTTTTAAGCCCACGGCAAGCCTTCTGGCAAAGAACCTGGACACGACTGAAAGAGAGATTAGGGAGATGGAGTCTCGCTTGAGCGCTCCAGAGGAATCTCTTGAGAATCCTGTCACTGATGATGGTAAGCAGACCTTGGGAACAACACTCTCGGACGAAGGTCCTAGTATAGATGATAAGCTGGCGGAAAGTGAATTTCGGGATTTAATCAATCAGAAGCTTAAGGTTTTCAGACAAAGGCTTGTAGAGGCGAAATCTGACAAGGAGCTTTTCATATTGGAGCATCGGCTGTTGACAGAGAAGCCAATGACCTTGCAGGAGGTTGGGGAGAAGTTCAACATCAGCAGGGAGAGGATTCGGCAGTTAGAGGTGCGCCTATTGAGAAAGCTGAAGGAGTTTTTAAAACAGGAACTTCCGGATTTTGAAGAGTTTGATTTCCTGAAAAAATGAGCGCTTGATATGGAGTCAAAAAATCGCGTATAGCTCAGCGAATCTGGAGCAAGTCATTCCTTTAAGATCAAATGGCAAGGTTTGAACTGATAAGCGAATTTAAGGCAAAGGGGGACCAGCCTCAGGCGATTGAGTCGCTTGAGAAAAATGTTAAAGCCGGGGTCAAGGATCAGGTGCTTTTAGGGGTCACTGGCTCTGGCAAGACCTTTACGATGGCGAATGTTATTGCCAGGGTCAACAAGCCGACTCTGGTCATTGCGCATAACAAGACCCTTGCGGCACAGCTATTTGGAGAGTTCAAGCAATTTTTCCCGAATAACGCAGTTGGATTTTTTGTAAGCTATTATGATTATTATCAGCCTGAGGCATATATTCCAGCAACTGACACTTACATAGAAAAGGATGCGAGCATCAACGAGGAGATAGACCAGATGCGTCATTTTGCGACCTATTCGCTTCTCTCGCGTAATGATGTGATCATTGTCGCAAGCGTGTCCTGTATTTATGGTTTGGGCTCGCCAGAGGCTTATTATGGTCTTCTGGTTCAGCTTGAGGCTGGCAAAGAGTATCCCAGAGATAAGGTTTTGCGGAAGCTGGTTGAGATTCAATATCAGCGGAATGACCTTGATTTTCATCGGGGAACCTTTCGGGTTCTGGGCGAGGTTTTAGAGATTTTTCCTGCTTATGAAGAGGAAAAGGCGATTCGGGTGGAGTTTTTTGGAGATTTAGTAGAGGGGATTTATGAGATAGACCCACTGAGGGGGAAAAAATTACGCGCTTTAGAAAAGGCAGTGATTTTTCCAGCAAGCCATTATGTTACTTTTCAGGAGAACCTTGAGCGGGCTCTTTATTCAATTAAGGAAGAGCTGGATGAGCGTGTTGCGGAATTAAAATCTGCTGGGAAATTGCTAGAGGCGGAGAGGCTTACACAGCGGACAATGTATGACCTTGAGATGCTTAGAGAGACCGGTCATTGTTCTGGTATAGAAAATTACTCAAGGCATCTGGCAGGAAGAGCCGCTGGAGTTGCTCCACCAACCCTGATTGATTATTTCCCTAAGGACTATCTTCTTTTTATTGATGAGAGCCATATGACCATTCCGCAACTTGGAGGTATGTATCGCGGGGACAGGTCTCGTAAGGAGACTTTAGTTGAATACGGGTTTCGTCTTCCGAGCGCGCTTGACAATAGACCGCTCACCTTTGAGGAATTTGAGCAGAGAATAAATCAGGTTATCTATGTTTCTGCGACTCCCGGGGAGTATGAGCTAAAGAAAAGTCAGGGGCTTTTGGTGGAGCAGATTATAAGGCCTACGGGTTTATTAGACCCGGAGATAGAGGTTCGGAAGGCAGAGGGTCAGGTTGATGACCTTCTTGAGGAGATACGGAAACGGGTAAAGAACAAGGAGAAGGTTCTGGTCACGACTCTGACCAAGCGGATGGCAGAGGATTTGACTGCGTATTATCAGGATTTAGGCATTCGGGTCAGGTATATGCATTCGGACATTGCGACCTTGGAGAGGTATGAATTGATAAGGGATTTTCGGATGGACAAGTTTGATGTTATCATCGGGATAAATCTATTGAGGGAGGGATTGGACATACCAGAGGTTAGCCTGGTCGCGGTTCTGGATGCGGACCGGGAGGGATTTTTGCGTGGAGAAAAGGCGCTGATTCAGACTGCTGGACGCGCGGCAAGGAATGTGAATGGTAAGGTGATTTTGTATGCGGATAAAATTACAGAGGCAATGGCTATCTGCATCAAGGAGACGAATCGGCGACGGAAGATTCAGGAGAGATACAATCAGGAGAATGGAATCACGCCTGAGACAATTAAGAAAAGCGTGCTTGAAATACGGGAATCGGTTTATGAGCGGGATTATTTTACAGTGCCTACTCCCGGGGAAAAGGCTCTGCTTAAAGAGATTAAGGACCTAGGAGAGCTTGATGATATGGTTAGGGCGCTTGAGCGGAAGATGAGAGACGCGGCAGAGAACCTGGAGTTTGAAAAGGCGGCTGAATACAGGGACAGGATTAAGGCGCTTAAGGAGATTGAATTGAGTTTTGGTCTTCGCAGTGCAGAGGGGGAATAAATTGTTTATTAAACCATTAGAGGGATTGAAGCCGGTAAAGGAGTCTGGAAAAATTTTTCTTGAAGCAGAACCTTCAGAACTGGACAGGTTGCATCGGAGATGTCTTGAGGTTTTTCCTCAAAAAGAGATCGTGAGCAAGCCTTCAGAGCATTTTGCTTTATGGTCTCAAGCTGGTTTAGAAGGATTATCGCTCATTGCCCGAAATTTCTCCGAGCAAGCAAAAGGCTTGAGCATTGATGTAAAGAGCCAATCTTATATTTTGAGCGCAGAGGATGAGCGGATTTCAATATATGCTGGAGGGGCTTCTGGGCTTTATTACGGAATGCTGGCTCTTCTTGAGCTGTTTCAGAAAAATGCTGGTGCGCGCGATTTTTTTTCCCATCCGGTTTATCCCCGTCGGGGTTTTCTTCAGGATTTAAGTCGCGGACAGGTCTTGAATAGAGCTGGCTGGGAAAGATTGGTTGAGGCGCTTAGTTTTTTTCGGTTTAACTGGCTTACTTTTAATCTTGAGCATAATTTCGGGTATGAGAAGCATCCAGAGATCCCGGATGAAGATGACCAGTTGACCAAGGCAGAGGCAAAGGCGCTGTTTGAGCTTTGTAAGGAACATTACATAGAGGTAGTTCCTATGCAACAATCATTTGGCCATTGCAGGGGGATTCTCTCAAGGGAAAAATACCGGCATCTGGCTTTTGATGAGAAACTGCTCTGGAGTCTTGACCCGCGCAAGGATGAGGTCTATTCACTTCTGGAGGAGCTTTATGAGGAGCAGTGCGAATGTTTTCCAGGAGATTTTTTCCTGGTCGGATGTGATGAGCCGTTTGACCTGAAGAAATTTTGGAAACCGGAAACTGGAGATGGTAGAAGTTTTCCTGAGATTTATCTTGCGCATTTATTGAGATTGCACCAGACCCTCTTGGGGCTGAAAAGGCGGATGATGGTCTGGGGGGACATTTTTGTTGAGCATCCGGAATTGCTGGCGAGGATTCCAGACGATGTGATTATCATCAACTGGCAGTATGGGACTTCCAATCAGGAGAATGAGGATTTTTATCTTGCAAAGTCCAGGAAGATTGCGGATTCTGCACGGGAATTTTATGTTGCGACCACAACCTGGAGCTATGCGCGGCTGTTTCCGGAAATCCGAACAATGGAGGCAAACAACAAGCATTTTCTCAAAGCTGGCGAGAACCTCTGTGCTAAAGGGGCTTTGTTGACCAATTGGGGAGACCTGGGACATCTTCAGCTTCTGGGATATATCGCGCCAGCGCTTGGGTATTTTGGTGCGCAAAGTTTTAAGCCAGATGAACTATCTCTGGATGACTTCGGAAGGGATTTTAGCCAGTGCTTTTTTGGGGATGAAAGCGGGAACTCAGCGAGGTTCTATCTTGTGCTGGATAAGATCAACGAGGTGGTTTCTCCGGGAAAATTTCTAGGCTCTTCTGCTCTGTTTGTTCTACTGGATGATTTGTTCAGCGGACAGTATATTCCTGCTTGCTCTTTGAAAGAGATTAGCGACCAGCTTTTAGGGATAATCAAGGATGTTGAAGCGCTAACCAGCGGGATAAAGAACCCGGCGAATCCAGAGTGGCTTTTGGACCTGAAGCCTGTTATTTATGCCCTGGGTATATTATTTTCCAAATTTCTGGTTCAGGAAAACGCATCGCTTATGTTTCAGGATGCGTCAAAAAGAGAGGAAGCCCTGATTTTATTTGGTCATTTATCTGCGTATTTTCAGGAATTTGCAATAGCATTAAAAGACCGATGGATGAGTCAGGCAAAGCCCAGGGGACTGGAGAATAACTTGAGGCGTCTGGTTAAAGTGATTGAAGGGTATCAGAAACGGCTGGAGCAATTAAAGCAAAGCCAGGGACAAAGCTGGGAGCAGTTCAGGGACTCGCCTGAGTTTAGTGAATACAAATTTAATCTGATAAAGGAACTTGGTCTGGAGGGGCTGTTGTGAGAAGCGCAGGTTCAAAGCCATTGGTCCAGTTAAGAAAAACTGACCCGAGCTGGAGGTCTACATTATGGCTGATTACGCTGAGCCTGATTGCGGCTTGTGCCTGGGCGTTGGTCTTTTCAAGATATTTCCTAGAGCAAAAGCCGCGTTTGGCGGGCGGATTGAGCGAGGTCCAGCTTCAGGGCTTGACCGAGCAGTGGCTGGGATTTTATCAAGGGGATAGCCCGATTGGATACAATCATCTTGTGATAGAGCCACGCGGGAACGAGTATTTTATGACCGATGAGATGGTTTTGCGCGTGAATCTTCTGGGACAGGTTAATGAGATGCGCCTTTTTATGAAGGGAAGACTGGACATGGACTGGACGATTCAGAGCCTGGATTTTGATTTAAGCTCCGAGGGCTTATCATTTTCCGCAAGAGCACAGCGGGTTAATAACCTGATGAAAATTATTATACGCACCGGAGGGGAAAGGCTGGAGAGAGAGATTTCTCTCAATCAACCGCCTTATCTTTACACGGAGCCTGTTCTGGCAGAGAAATTGCGCCAGCAGGGGATCAAGCCTGGGCTAAAACTGAGCGTGCCGGTTTTTGAGCCATTGACCCAGAGCTTTGACCTGGTCAATCTTGAGGTCCAGGAGAGGGAAAGGGTGAAGCTGGCAAAAGGAGAGGTTGATGCGTTTAAGGTTTCTGAGAGCTTCCGCCAGCAGACCGAGTATCTATGGATCACAGAAACCGGAGAGGTTGTTAAGGAATGGCATCCGAGCGGATTCACGGCGCTGAAGATAGACCGGGACACTGCGCTTAATCTATTGACCTCTGAGGGCACGGGTTTGAATCCGGATTTGATCAGCGCGCTCTCGGTCCCAAGCGATCGGTATATAGAAAATTCCCGGCAGGTAAAATTTTTGAAACTCAGAATTAAGGGAGCAAAGCTGGATGGATTGGACTTAGATGGAGATGGACAAAAGCTCTCTGGAAGGACTTTAGAAATCCTGGGCGCAGAGGTTCCAGAGTCCAGTTATGCGCTCCCTTTTTCCGGAGATTTGGACATGGAAAAATATCTTAAGCCGGACTGGCAGGTTCAATCGGATTCAGAGGGAATCGTCTCGCAGGCGCGGGAGATAGTGGGCTCGGAAAAGGATTCTGTAAAGGCAACTGCTATGCTGGTTCAATGGGTGAGCAGGTATGTAGAGGATTCGTTAGTAGTGAGCATACCGAGTGCGCTGGAGGTTTTGAAGAGCAGGAGAGGCGCTTGCAAGGAGCACACTGTGCTTTTCACAGCGCTTGCGCGCTCAGCCGGGATTCCAGCTAGGATGGTTGCGGGTCTGGTTTATTCGGACGCTTATCTGATCAAGGGTTTTTATTATCATGCCTGGGCAGAGGTATATCTTACAGATGAGGATGGTAAAAATGGGAGATGGGTGAGGGTTGACCCTACTTTCAATCAATTCCCTGCGGACGCTACTCATATTCGGCTCAAAATCGGGAACCTGGAGGATATGCTCAGTCTGATGCAGGTGGTGGGACAAACCAGAATTGAGGTTATTGAGTATCAATGAGGTATATTTAAGGAGTCCTGAATGATAAAGACCGAGAAGCTAAATAAGAAATACGGAAATTTTGTGGCGGTTAAGGATTTGAGTCTGGATATTCCTGCTGGGCAAATTTACGGTTTTCTGGGTCCGAACGGCGCTGGCAAAACCACCACTATCCGGATGCTGATCGGACTCCTCAAACCCAGCTCCGGCAAAATTTTTATATGCGGATATGACCTTGAGAAGAATCCAATTTCCGCAAAGAGCCTGGTCGGGTTTATACCGGATAGACCTTATATTTACGAGAAGCTTACAGCGCGAGAGTTTCTGCATTTTATTGGAGGGGTGTATGGGATGAGCGAGGATGAGGTTGAAAAAAAGGCTCCAGCGCAGTTGGAGTTTTTTGACCTATCGGACTGGGCAGATGAGTTGATTGAAAGCTTTTCGCATGGGATGAAGCAAAGGCTCGTATTTGCAAGCGCGCTTCTGCATAGCCCTAAAGTAATTATTGTGGATGAGCCAATGGTGGGAATGGACCCTAAAGGCGCGCGTCTACTCAAGGACGCTTTTCGTCATCTGGCTCATCAGGAAGGCAAAACTATTTTTATGAGCACGCATACTTTGGAGATTGCGGAACAGGTATGCGACCGGATCGGGATCATCAGTCACGGAGAGTTGATTGCGGAGGGCACAATGGAAGAATTGCGCGGGCTTGCGCGTGAAAAAGACGCGAATCTGGAGGAAATCTTCTTAAAACTGACTGGAGGGGAGGAAATCCAGGAACTGTTGCAGAGCTTGCAAGGGTAAATCGCGAGCAAGCTCGCTCGCACAATCATCGCGACTTAACACGCTCGCAAATTAAAGCTGTGTGCTGACACGAGTGTCCGCACAAAGAAAAAAACCGGCTGGTCCGTTTCAGGACCAGCCGGTTTCATTAGCAATAGCTCAGATTAAAGCGTATTTAGCTCAACATTGACCGCGAGTTCCCAGAGGTTCGGATAGCTTACTCCATCCGGCTCTTCGGGGTTCAGGGAGAGGTAATTGACTCCGATGGTGGTGTTGTCATTGATCAGGTAGTTAACACCAAGCGCCCACCAGTATTCGGTGTCAATATCCTCAATACCAGCGATGTCATCATCGCTCAGGTCTGAATAATCAACCCAGTCATATCTGCCCACGACCTCAATGGAGCTGAAGCGTCCACCAGCCAGGACATACATTCCTTGCTGGGTATTGCTCTTATCCATTAAGGTATCTGCGGGGTCCCAGGTAATATTGGAATACTCAGCGCCGACAAAGAAGTTATCAGCATTGTAAAGAGCGCCAAGTCCCCAGCCGGTAACATCGGATGAATCCGGCTCGGGTCCCGCAATGTCTGATTCCTCGCTGAAGTAATAAGCGCGAGCCGCTAGTTTGCCAGGACCTACTTCGCCATTGTATCCAATCGCGATGTTTCCGCCCTTGCTCTTGTCATTCTCGGTAGCGAGGTCATTTCCGCCCGGCATCGGCACAAGCCCAGCCAACTCACCATTATAGATTGTGTAGTTGATATTCACGCCGCTGAAATTGACATCAATGCCCAGACCAGTCTGATAGGTCGGAAGTGGAACATAAGGAATCCCAATTGCCGCCATAGCTATTGCATTATATCCCCCGGTGAGCATCAAGGGCACGGTTGCCAGATGATGCACTTTGTTCATATGGGGAACATTCGCGAGCGCGGTTGGAACCAGTTGCCGACCAACAATCAATCCGAGCTGGTCAATAATCATCCACTCCACATTAGCATCCAGCAGAGTGGCAGTGGGAACGGTTCCCAGATCAAACGCCTCGTTGATCTTCCAAAGCACCTTGTCGCCAACCTTGCCTGATAGACCCAGAATCACATTCTCCGCGTTAATGGTGTCATATCCAGGCCAATAAACCTCGTCCGGATCCGGGTCTTTGTTGTCCTCAGGTGAATACCGATAAGCCGCATCAATGTGTACTCCGATTTTCACGGAGCCTGCTCCAGCCTCTACCTGGGCATAAAGCCCGACTGGAATCGCTAGAATTGTCAGAACTGCTAAAATTGTCATAAGTTTCTTCATTTGCTTAATCCTCCTTCTTTAACTTTATTTTTTTCTTTTTTTCTCTTTTCTTCCGTTACCTTTCTTTACCACCTTTGAACTTCTACCTCAATATCTATCTTCAGCTGTCCCTGGCAATCTGCCATTCCCCAACAACCTTTTCTCTTCCTCATTTACGAGGCGCATCCCGTTTATTCCCGGTGTCTGCGCTTATCGTTTTTGCAGATTGCCCTCGGAAACAGGATATCTTCCTGTTCCGGTCCTTCTTCTAAGAACCAAATAATTTTTCCCTTGCCATATCTCACCTCCTTTTTTCTATTTTCTACATTCTATCATTAAATCAGCATAACATCAAAATCAGATTTTTTATTTCCCCCGTTTTACCCTATTTTCGCTATATTTTAACAATTTTTTCAAATTTGTCAAATGCCAAACCCTTATAATGGAAACCTTACCTTAAAAGTTGTTCCACTTTCGGGTCCGACCCTGGATTCAACCTCTATATCTCCATTATGCGCATTTGCTATTTGTTTGCAAATGCTCAATCCCAAGCCATATCCTTTGCTGACCAATCTCTTTGCCTCACCTCCGCGATAAAATGGTTCAAATATATAAGGAAGCTCCTCTGACGGGATTCCAATACCCTGATCCTTGACGCTCACCCAAGCTTCCTTTTCTGCCCGCTTCAAGCCCAACTCAATCCGCCTCCCACTAGGGGTATATAATATAGCATTTTCAATTAAGTTTGCAACTAGCTGTTTAACCCTATTTTCATCTATTTTCAAAAAAATACCATTTTCCGCATCTATTGTCAAGTGAATGCCCTTTTTGGAAGCCATTTTCCGGTATTCGGCATAAAGCTCCATCATCAGCTTGCTCAAATCCGCAAGCCGGAACGCCATTCTTAAATCCCCGGCTTCAGCCTTGCTCACTAAAAGCAGGTCTTCAACCAGCCGACTGATCCGGTCAACCTCTTCTAGGTTTGACTCCAGAATCTCCCTGTATTCCTCCGGAGTCCTCTCCCTGAGAAGCGCAACCTCCATATCTCCCCTTAAAATCGTGAGTGGAGTGCGGAGGTCATGAGAGATCGCGCCAATCAGTCTCCTCTGTTTGAAGAGCCTATCCTCACAGCGGTCCAGAAGCTGGTTCAAAAGAAAGCCTACCCTGCCTAGGTCATCCTCTGGCGCGTCAAAATATACCCTTGTCCTGCTCTGGTCCTCAATCAAACCGGATAAACAATGGCGTATCTCTTCCAGACCACTCTTCTTGATTAGAATAAGCGCCTGAACCCCGGTCAGGAGAAATCCCAGAAACAACACCCCAGCCAACAGCTTAACCCACCATCCGCCCATCCAGAACAGAACCCCGACCCCAGCACCAGCGGCTAATTCCATCAAAACGATAACAGTAAGCAAAACCCGAGACCGGTTCAAGCTCAGGCTTATCCTGCCCAGCTTGATTCGCCATAAGCTGGAAAGCATAAGTCTGGAGTCAGCTTTTTCCATTGCCTTACTGATTCAGCTGTATTTACTATTTCTTATCAGCTTGCTCAGGCTCTTTCGGAACCTTGAGAACATAACCGATCCCGCGAACCGTATGGATCAGCTTTGGCTCAAAGTCCCGGTCAATCTTGTTGCGCAAATAATTGATATAAACATCTATAACATTGGAAAATGTGTCAAAGGTATAATCCCACACATGCTCAGAAAGCTGTGTCCGGGATAAAATTTTCCCAGCATTCACCATAAAATACTCCAACAGCGCATATTCCCGATTGGTCAGCTTGATCTCTTTACCAGCTCGCGTTACCTCTCGCGTGACCGTGTCAAGCGTCAGGTCTGCAACCTTGAGCTTAACCGGTGTCAATGACTCCCCTCTCCGGAGCAATGCCCGCACCCGCGCCAGAAGCTCATTAAAAGCAAACGGCTTTGCCAGGTAGTCGTCCGCACCAGAGTCTAATCCCAAAACCTTATCATCCACTGAATCCTTTGCGGATAAAATCAGGATCGGCGCCCGAACCTTAACCTGCCTCAGTTCCTTAAGAACCTCTATCCCGTCTTTTCTCGGAAGAATCAAGTCCAGTATAATCAGGTCGTAATCCTCGCTCTCCGCAGAATAAACCCCTTCCTCGCCATCCTTTGCTATATCCACAGAATAACCGGCTTCCTCTAAACCACGCTTGATGAAGCTCGCTACCTTCTTCTCATCCTCTATGACCAGTATCCTCATCTTCCTCACTCTTTTTTACTAAATCACTTCTAAAAAGTCAAATCCATACCTGTGAGAACGACTTTAGTCGCAATTCCCTGCTCCCAATGTGCGAGGGACTTTAGTCCCGACCTCCTGATCCCAATGTGCGAGGGACTTTAGTCCCGACCTCCTTTGAACCTTTCAACCTTTCAACTCTTCCAAGTATCTTACCAGCAGTCTCATTCCCTTTCCAGTGGGTCCCTTTCCCAGATACGGATGAGCCTCATCCGCC
>Ga0123519_10003434_pt1 | contig 26208 bp, 36 predicted proteins | sample YelNatPaOPRAMG02_FD_87396 | JGI IMG/M metagenome (GOLD analysis project Ga0123519, IMG submission 87396) | Hot spring microbial communities from Yellowstone National Park - Yellowstone National Park OP-RAMG-02 (version 2) | ecosystem: Environmental > Aquatic > Thermal springs > Hot (42-90C) ...
AGTGGGAGAGTTGGGATTGGAATTAGCTCGCCGTTAGCTAAGCTGGAAATAGTAGGTTCTGGTGCTGGTGGATTGTCGTTGAGTGTCACTGATGATTTGTTTGTGAATGATACTAGTGGGAGAGTTGGGATAGGAACAAAGAATACTACAGCTAAACTAACTGTTTATGGTAATATTTCTTTTGGTTCTGGGTTTGTAGCAGCTAATGCAACACTATGTTGGACTAGTACCAAATCCATAGGAAGATGTGCTGGGAGTATTAGCAGCAGTGGAATTTGTAGTGACTGTAGACCCATTACATAAAACGATTATAGTATTTTATTCCAAAGCATTTCTATATTTCATTTATTATTTCTCCATTTTGATTTTTTTAATATTTCTTCTACTATTTTTTCCTTTTTTTTCTTACTCACATCTACTTCAAAAAACTTTTTTCTCATTTCCAAAACTTCAGAAGTTATTACACCAAGAATCTCAGCATCTAAATTTTCTCTAACTTTTTTCTCATTTTTAGGATATTTCTTTTTCAATCTTTTCAGCAAAATGTTTGGTTTACATCTAAGAACAACAACGACATCCACATCAAAATGATGAGAAAAATGTCCGTCAAGAACAAAATCTTCTTTGATCGCATTAACCGCCTTTTTCAACTTAGACATGTTAACAATTTTTGATTGCAACACATCATCATATCCTATGTAAGCATCCAACCTCTCAGCAAGATCGTTAACGCTAACATACTTGTAGCCTAGCTTTTTAGCTAACAGTTTGGATACAGTGGTTTTGCCAACGCAAGGTACTCCTGTGACAGCTATTCTCATATCCTTCAATACGAAATTTCATTTTAAATAATTAAAATGCAAAATAGTGATAATATGGAGCAGCAAGTTTGGGCAGAAAAATACAGGCCAAAAACATTGGATGAAATAATAAATCAAAGTCATGTAGTGGAAAGATTCAAAGCTTTTGTAAGCAACAAAAATGTTCCTCACTGCCTGTTAGCAGGACCACCTGGAACTGGAAAGACGACAATAACCTTGGCTTTAGCGCATGAATTGTTCGGTGAAAACTGGAGATCCAATATACTCGAGCTGAATTCCAGCGACGAGAGAGGGATACAAGTGATAAGAGGTAAGGTAAAAGATTTTGCTCGCTCCAGATCCATAGGTGAAGTGCCAATAAAAATAGTTATGTTGGATGAAGCTGACGCATTAACAGCAGAAGCGCAGCATGCATTGAGAAGGACTATGGAAATGTTTGCTAACACAACTCGCTTCTTTTTGATCTGCAACTATAGTTCGAAAATAATTGAGCCTATACAAAGTAGGTGCTCGGTTTTCAGGTTCAAACCGTTAGTAGAAGAAGATATGAAAAAATTCATTGACAGAATTGTCAAAGGTGAAGGGCTAAAAATAGATGAGGAAGCAATAAAAGCTGTCATAGAGTTGTCGGAAGGCGATTTGAGAAAAACTTGTAATCTATTACAATCAGCAGCTGCTTTAAAAGAAAAAATTACTGCAAATGTAGTTTACGAAGTTGCAAGTCAAGCCAAACCAAAAGATGTCAAGGAAATGCTAGAATTGATTCTCAAAAACGATTTCAAATCAGCAAGGAAGAAACTACACAATCTACTTTTCATTCAAGGCTTAGCTGGAGAGGATATACTAAAAGAAATACACAAGCAAGTTTTTGATTTAAATATACCTGAAGAAAATAAAATTAAAATGGTTGAATTGATAGGCGAGTATGATTTTAGAATATCAGAAGGCGGCTCTGAATTGATACAATTGGAGGCTTTGCTAGCTCAGTTTTTGCTTATGAAAAAGTGATTGAATGAAATATTTCAATGAGATAAAAGAAATAATAAAGAAAAGGTCTTGGAAAGTTTACGCTTTATTGTTTGGCATATTTCTAGCCTTCTTCATACTTGCTTATTATTCAGCTGGCTACGCTTTGGAAAAAGATCCTGAAATGGTCGAAGAATTTGTAGATCAAATAAAAAACAATGAAGCTGTCAAATTTGCTTACAATTTAACTGAAGAAGAAAAATACCCTCAATTGGCAACATTCATATTTTTGCACAATTCTCAAATAGCAATAATGAATTATGTTTTTGGAATAACTCTTTTATTGCCTTTAGTTTTAGAGTTCTTCAATGGGATGACAATAGGTTTTATTTTTGGATTGTCAGAAATGGTTTTCACAAATTCTGTTGAAATTGTTGGTTTCTTTATAATACTGACGATGGAAGTGGTAGCTACAACAATAACTGCAGTTGAAGGAATGTATTTGACTTATTCGCTGATAAGGCCAAAAGTTTTTTGGAAAGTGAAATCAAGAAAAGAGTCTGCTAAAAGGACTTTTAAACAGTCTGCAAAAATTATTTTGTTGGCTTTAGCAATTCTATTATTAGCTTCTATAATAGAAACTGCTTTAATTTACTATCAGTATACCAGAAATGTGGAACCAATAAACATAGGATTGTAGCTGATTTAAATGTGGGTTGAAAAATACTCTCCTAAAAGAATTGCAGATGTTGTTGGTCAAGACAAAGCTGTTGAAACATTTATAAGATGGTTTAGAAAATGGAAGCCTGGAGAAAAAGCTGTTTTGTTTCACGGACCGCCTGGTGTTGGAAAAAATAGTTTGATACAAGCATTATCAAAAGAAAATAATTTGGATTTAATCGAGTTGAATGCTTCTAATTACAGAACTGCCTCTCAAATTGAAGATGTTATCGGTAAATCCATGAACCAGAAATCTTTGTTCAAAAAAGGCAAAGTTTTTGTTATAGACGAAATAGATGGTTTAGCCTCGCAAGAAGATAAAGGCGGTGCTTCAGAGATAATTAAAATTATCAAAGAGTCAAAGCATCCTATTGTTTTAATTGCAAACGATCCTTGGAATCAGAAATTAAAGACAATTAGAGAACATTGCATTCTGATTTCATTTAACAAAATACCATATTGGTCAATTCTAAGAAGATTGCAACAAATTTGCGAAAATGAAGGGTTGAAGTGTGATGATGAGATATTGAAGCAAATTGCTAAAAGAGCTGATGGAGATTTGCGATCTGCTATAAACGATTTGGAAATGCTATTCAGTGGGAGAAAAGAAGTGAAAATGTCTGATTTGGAACCTTTAGGGCAGAGAGAAAAAGAAATGAATATTTTTGAAACTCTTAAAATAATTTTTAAAACAAAAAGCGCTATCAGTGCGAAATTAGCTATTCAAAATAGCGATAAAGATATTGAAGAAATTTTTTGGTGGATTGAGCAAAACATTGTTAATGAGTACGAAAAGCCAGAAGAAATAGCTGCTGCTTATGACATACTTTCAAAGGCTGATTTGTTTAACAACAGAGTCAAAATAAAGCAAGATTATAAAATGATGAGATATGCAATAGATTTCATGACTTCTGGTGTAGCTTTATCTAAAAAGAATACTTACATGAAATTTTCCAAGTATGAATATCCAGAAATGATCAAATTTCTTGGCTCGACAAAAGCAGAGAGAAAAGAAGAAAAGGGTAGAATTTCTGCTTTAGCTTCAGAACTTCATTGCTCATCAAGAAAAGTTAGAACTTACTATTTACCTTATATGAAAATTATTGAAGAAAACATAAAAGAATAAATTTTTATCCTGTTGGGGGTACTGTGGTTGTTGGTAAAGTGAGGGTAGTTGTTGTAACGGTTGTATAAATCGGTTTTGATATGTTGAAAGCTGATTGCAATGTCATCTTTTGCGATTGTAAAGTCATTTCTATTTGAACAAAATTGTCAAACGGTATATAGTCAAATCTCAAAATATATCCATTGTCGTTAGCCAATTTCTCGACATATTTTTTATAAGTTAATAAATTGTTTTCTAACTGATCCTGCGGGCTTATTTTAACAGTTTTTTCCGCTTTGTCTTTAACATTATTGAAAAAAAATATTTCGTTTGAAACAGCTGTGTTTGATGTATCAATAAAAGAATATGGGTTGATGTATTTGCTCAAAGTATAAAAAACGCCTACTATTATTACCGCTGTCAAAATGAAGAATTGAGCTTTATTGGATAAATTGAGCATGTGGTATACCTCCAATTAAAATTGTATTTTTTTTATCAACATACTTTCTTTTTATAGCAAGATTTACTATTTTTTCGCCAATAAGATTTCCTATAGTTGAATTTTCCAGCAATTTTATAGCTTTCTCTTCGTCAATTATTTCTCCACCATAAAATTTTTCGCTCACATGAACTTTTACTCCGTGAAAATCTATTTTTTTGTTTATCAACTCTTTGTCGCAAATAGCAACAACGACATGATCTTTTACTCTGTAAACTTTTGACCAAAACATAATTAATTATTCATTAATTCATATTAAAATTTGTTACAGAATACTGATTCAAAAATAAGTTTCCAATACGACTATATTTCAAAAGTGCTTTTATATTTTTCAAACAAAATAACACAAAAATTATTTCAAACTTCTTATAGAGCGTCTTGCACCACACGCTTCACATTTCAAAATTGATATTCTATCTTGTTTGATTATATGAGTATCTGGTTTGTGACATTCTAAACAATATAAAAATTCTTTACAATATGAGTCTATTTTTTTCTCTATTAAAGAACTGTATATTTTTCCTTGAAAGATTGCTCTGTTGCCTTCAACATGCGCTGGTGTAGCCAATTCTTTTGAAAGATATTTTAGCATATGTTCCGGTTTTCTTCTAATAGTGTTTGCTATTTCTAAAAAGTTTGATATAATTGTTTGGTTTCCTATTATAGAAACTTCTGGTTTAGGTATTTCTAGTCTAACATCAGACTTTACATCTTTTGACAGCTTACTAAAAGCTTCTTCAAGCATTTTTTCATATTTTTCCAAACAATCAACCTCACGCGATTTTTATTATACCTGGATGCGGCTCATAACATACGCCGTCTTCTAGCAATTCGTTTATTAATTCTATTGCTGTATTTTCTGGTATTTTTATTTGCTCTATAAGTTTTGACATTTCGACTCCCTTGCCTTGATCTAACTCTTTTATCTTTTCTATTATTAATGGTTTGTGGTCAATCTCAGCTATTTTATCTGTCTGTAAAAGAAACTCCAAGACGCCTTCTGAAAGAAATGGATCTATCGAGTATTCTTTTGACAAGTAATTTTTCAATTCTTCCAAATCAGAGAACTTGTCCTTTTCTGTATTGATGACTTCAAATATTCTTTTTTGTATTTCAAGCGTTTTTAAAATCTCAAGCTTATGTAACAATTCAAAATTTGGATTGTCAATTTTTTTGATAATTTGAGGAATTATGTAATTTTCATCTGAATATTGTTTAATTTTGCCTACAATTGCAACTAAATCGCCTAAATTAATTTTTTCAAAAATATTCACGTCTTCTTTAAATGCTTTTACTCTTATTGTGCCTGTATCATCAGCAACTGTAATGGAAGAATAATTTCCATCTTCACTAATAAATTTATCTACAACTGTTCCAACTATTTTAGCCTTTGATATTTTCAAACCCAAATCTGTTAACACGTAGCTTGGTTCTAACCCCTCTTTTTTAACGAATATAGAATTCGCTAAATCTGATATTCTTGATCTAATAGCAATTTGTCTCTTAACTTCCATGTTTCTTATTTAAGAATTTAAAACTTTTATTACTATTCTAGTATTTGACTTCCTCTGTCTTTGACTTTGTCAAAAATAGAAGGTAGATGTATCATGTATGTTTTTCCTTGCTTCAATATTATTAAAGGTTGCTTTTTCATCAAAGCGTCCAAATTTATTTCATAAACTCCGTCTATAGGGTTTTTGATTGTTTCAATACCAAAATGGTTTTCATCATTCTGTGATTTTATGAATTCTTTCTCTAACTCAAATTCTAAACTTGTGTTTTTCATTCCAAGTTCTTGCTGAATTTCTTCAAATTTGCTAATCTCGGTTTTATCTTTTATATAGAAAAAGAATATCGAACCACAATCGCATCCTTTCATAACTGTTGGGTCATTGTCTTCATATAGCTTACCACATCTAAGACATTTATGTGACATTCTCGTTTACACCTCTGCAAGAACTGAGAATGAGTCTGGGTTCTTTTTTATTTTCTTTATGACTTTAGCCGGACCAATAAAAGTTATTCCTGTTCTCATGTGAGTTGTTATTGATTGATTGCCTGTCAGTGTACCTAACATTCTCTGTATGTTCTCTGTCTGGTCTTTTATTCCTTCAATGAATTTATCCAAAAATTTTCCAGTTTTTTTCAAACTACAAACTTCTATTCCTGGAAAACCGTCATCAACCCTTCTCATCGTTTCCCTTATCAAATTCATCTCTTCTTCTGGTTTTAAAACGCCGTCTATTACTAGAATTGAGCCATCTTTAACTTTACTTAGAATGAAATTTATTCTTTTATCTGGATCTTTCTCACTAAGAACTGTTGAAGACACAAAATCCAATTTTAATTTTTTCATTTTTATCTCCTTGCATATTTACTTATTGCTTCATATAGCTTGTCCATATTGTATCCTGTCAATGCAGATATTTCAACGGTGGGGTATTGCGAAAAAACTTCTTTTATGTTTTCAGGCTTGGCATTTTTCAAATCCATTTTGTTTATAACTATTATTACTGGTATCTTTTTCGCTTCTAAATTTCCTAAAAGCGTGGCGTTGACTTGCGTTAAAGGATCTTTTGTGGCATCCATGACAGCTAGCACAGTATCAACATTGTTGAGCCATTTTATAGCTTCTATTACACCTTGAGTTGCCTCTTTAGCTCTCTCTTTAGCTTCTTTTCTTTTTATCCCGTATTTCAAAAAATCTCTATAATCAACTTTAGTTGCTAACCCAGGCATGTCAAGAAGATTTATTGTTATGTTTCTGCCTTTATGCTTTATTTTTATTTTTTCTTTCTTTTGCACATACCTAGTCTCATGTGGCACTGAAGACACTTTGCCTATTTCTTCACCTGTCCAATCTAAAGCTATTTTGTTTGCTAGTGTTGTTTTGCCAACATTAACACTACCATATATTCCTAGTCTTATAGGTTTTTTCAAGCCAAATGTTTCCAGAACCCAATCCAAAAAACCCAATTTCATGAAAACTTTATTGTTGAGAGAAGATTTAAATGTTAATTACACTTTTTGTATAAAACCTGACCTTGGTTCAAAAATCATTCCTTCATCTTTCATTTTTCTTATTATTTGATCTATGTCTGTAATATTCTGCTCTTTTGCCTTCTTAATCAACTCATCTGTTGGTATTGTTTTTCCCCCCATTGTGTTTTGCAGCTCATCTATTATATCAAGAACTATTCTTATTTTGCTTCTTTGAGCACTAGACATTGCACCTTCTGCTCTATCTATGTCAAAAACACCTGTTTTTTCATCAAAACCAAACTGTCGTAAAGAATACTTCATTATATCAATTGCTCTTTGTGCATCGTCTTCATTGACATACTTTCTCAACTGTACTTTAGCACTAGCTTCAGCTAATCTTATCAAAGCTTCGTATTGTCTCATTGTTATTGCCACAGCTTGTTTTTCGCCTGACACAGAAGATTTGGATCTCATCTCAATGTAGAAATCTTTCAGTTTTTTTGCAGCTTCCTCTGTCAATATTGGTTTGCAATTCGATCTTGCATAAGCTACATATTTTCTAAAAAATTCTGGTGTTATTATAGGTTTTGTTTCTTCTTCACCAAAGTGTCTCGACTTTAAAACATGATCTACCATTTTTGCATCAACTTCAGGATTTGGTATGTCTTTCAATGCAAACTTGACGTCAAATCTACTCAATAAAGTTTCTGGTATATCAACTTGATCGCCAATAGGTATGTAAGGATCAAATCTGCCTAATTTGGGATTTGCACCTGCTAACACAGCTGTTTTTGCTGGCAACGTTGCTACTATTGAAGCTTTGGCTATAGATATTTGCTGTAAAGACATGGCTTCGTGCATTGCAATTTGATCTCCCTTTTCCATCTTGTCAAATTCGTCTATGCCTATTAATGAATTGTTAGCTAGAACTAATGCTCCTGCTTCAAGAACCCATCCACCTAAAAACTGCTCATCTTTTACAACAGTTGCTGTTAAACCCGCACCAGAAACACCTTTACCAGAAACATATTTGCCTCTAGGCATCATTTGCGATGCTAACTTCAACAATTGGCTTTTACCAACAGCTGGATCACCAACTAAAAGAATGTGTATATCTCCTCTTATTCTAGTTTCATCTTTCAATACTTTTGGCACGCCACCAAAGAATTGCAATGCTATCGCTAGCTTTACTGGTTCCAAACCATACATTGTAGGCGCAATTGATGCTACAATTTTCTCATAAACATGAGGGTCTTTGGCAAATTTCTTTATTTCTTTCTCAATCTCAGGTGTTATTGTCAACTCTTCCCATTCTGTTTCTGTCGATTCAACATTATTTGCATCAATTAATATTTCCATTTGTCTTGTTTTTCCTCCTTTGCTTGTTCTTCTCGGAACTTCCTTTAATATTCCTATAATCTTTAATCTATTTCCTGGGTCTGTTTTTGTTTGCATTTTAGGTGAAGTTAAATCTTCTTTCAAATAAACCATTATCTCAGAAGGTCTTTCGCCTGTTGTTATTTCAAAAGGTTCTTCTACAGCTATCCATCTCGCATCGTATAATTTTTGCTCTATAATCTTGAACCCTCTTCTCGATTTGCAGTTGTCGCACATTGAAGGATAAACTAGATTTTTTTCTTTCTCTGTTTGCAAAATCACTATTTTTTCGCCGCATTCGCCACATTGAAAAACTATTTCAGAAACTTCAGGTCTAATTTCAGATGCTCTTTTAACAATACCGTCAACACATATAAGTTTATTCAAATGCTCTGATCTTATATTTCTTATTCTTATTCTATTGCTTTCTGGGATGTTAGTTAATCTTACTTTAATTTTTCTTTTCTCTGGCAAATCTATTTGTTGAACGGCTTCTTCAAATATTTTTAGCGTTTCTTCAGGTTTTTCTAGAAGCAAGTCGGCCAAATCTGGATCAAATTTGTCTATCAAACTGAAATCTATAACTATAGCCTTTTCTCCTTTTGTTATAGTTTCTCCTAATTCTTTGTAGTAATTGTCCCTAAGAAATTCGATAAATAGATCTAGAATGTCTCTGTCTTTCATAATCTAAATCATAATAATTGATATTCTTATGTTTTTTCAAAATTTTGTTCATATTAAAAAGTTTTCTATTTAGCAGTTATTCATTTATTGCTTTTATGCTTTTTAGTTTGCTCGATAAAGTTTCTACTGCTGACTCAACATCTTTCACTTTTCTTGCTCCGGTGCAAACTATTTTGCCTGAGGAGAAGAGCAAGAAAGCTACTTTTGGATTCTTCATTCTCAAAACCAAACCGGGAAATTGCTCTGGTTCGTATTCGGATTCTTCTACTTCAAAAGCTATCTTATCCAAGTTTAATGTTGATTTCAGTTTAGCTGAAGCTACGATGTTTTCAATTTGAATTGTGTAAGTGGTTGGGTTGCCTATTTTTGCTTCTTTTATTGCATCTATAACTTTTTTTATTACTCTCTTCACGTCTTCAATACTTCTTGCTCCAGTACAAACTATTTTGCCGGAAGAAAATATTAGAGTGGCGGCCTTTGGATCTTTCAGTCTATACACCAAACCGGGAAATTGCTCTGGTTCGTATTCGGTTCCATCAAGAAATTTTATCATTTTTTCTAAAGGTATTCTCAAACCAAGAGAAGCAGAAGCAACTATATTTTCAATTTTTATATTGAATTTGGTCATTAATACACCTCCATTCTACTATATAAAAACTTATAAATATTTAAATGGTTCTTTTTAAAGATAACTATTCTTTAGTAGATATTTCTATAAACTGAAAAAATTTGATATTTTGTATGACCACGGACTCTCGCGCCCAGCTACTTTTGTTTTTCTTTTTCTTATTGCTTTTATCGGATCTTCTTCACAAATTGTATATGCCATTCCAATGTTTCTTAAAGAATGCGCATCTGAACCTGCTATTTTTGCTATTTTAACACTATCTGCTAATTTACTAGCAAATTCTTTGTATTTACTCCAGTCGAAAGAATTTATGACTTCTATGCCATCAAACAATTTCAAATCTCGTAGTGATCTTCTATATCGAATAAATGGATCAAAAGTAAAAGGATGTGGGACTATACACACGCCACCATTGCTTCTAACTTCATCTATAAAGTCCAATAGGTTCTGTTTTTTTGGAATATATTCTATGCCGAGAACTAAAACTTCTCTAATTTCTTTTAAACCAATAAACTCAAAACCAGGAATAACTATAAAATCTTTGTCATTTGCCACTAATTTCTTGAATTTGAAATAACCTCTTAAAGTATTGTCGTCGGTTATTGCAACGCCACCCAATCTTCTTTCTTTCGCTTTTTTCAATATTTTTTCCGGAATCATTTCAGAGCCAAAAAGGCTTTTCGTATACAAAGTGTGCAAGTGAAAATCTATTCTCATTAAAAGATAATATTATATAATCTATATAAATTGTAGTTAAAATGAAAAGGATAAGAAAAAAATTAAAAATGTTTGTTAATTTTTGTAAACATAATTTTAAGAACGATTTGAAAAGCATTTTGCTTTTTGGAAGCGCTGTTAATTCGCCATCTGAAGCAAAAGATATTGACATAATAGTCGTTTTGAAAGATAATGCAAATAAAGATTTTATAGAAAACAAAATAAATAATTTCATTAAAAATTTTATATCAAACAAATCATTTGATTTACCTTTAACAGAAATGAAGGAAAATTGTTTGTTTAACCCAATAATCGCAAAGGAATCTGAAATAAAATCTGTTGACTTGCAAAGAATGTTCAAAAAAGATAAAATTTTAGTTTCATTTTTTGTTCCTTCATCTTTGATTTTTATGACATTGAAAGAAAGTCACAAAATATTGTTTGGTATTGACGAAACGAAATATTGGAAAATAGAAATAGGTTTTTTGGATTACATAAGAACTTTAACAAGATCTTTATCTCTTTCTCTTTTTTCTATATTGGTATTGCCTTTATCTGTTTCAAAATCTTTTTACATTTCTTGCGATTCACTGAAACATTTATTACAAAACATTTTCATAATCGAAACTGGAACTGTTCCGAAAAAAATAGAAAGTGCTATAAATTTTTACAAACCTTCTTGGTGGATTAAAATTTTAATGCAATTTAGAGAAAATGCGCCAATAAAAAAATGTGATAAAATAAAATTTATTTTAACATTGCCTGCAATTATTTTAATAATGTTTGTTGAGGCAATATTATGAATTTATATATAACATTGTTAGTTATTTTGTGTGTTTTGCAAAGCCTTTTCGTAACTATGTTATTTAAACCAAGCAAAAAAAGATTAGGATTAATAAGAATTTTTCAGGAAAAATTCTTCGAGCCAATTTGCTTTTTTCTAAGCAAAATTGGAATAAAATCATACATTTTAACTATGATGAATTTATTCTTTGGGTTAAGTTCAACATACTTTTTGTATATTGGAAACTACTATTTGTTTATAATCTTTCTTTTATTAGCAGGTTTTTTTGATTCTTTTGATGGACTTATGGCAAGATTAACTAATACTAAATCTAAATTTTGGGAAAAAATGGATTTCTTTTTTGATTCTTCAATAAGATTTTTCGTTTTATTAACATTTTGGCTCATACATAACATTTCTATATTGCTATACACTTTGCCTTTTCTTCTAGCTTCTATAATTATATTTGGAATGAAAAGAGATGATATTGAGTTTAAAAAATTATTCGGATATTTTAACAATCCTGTGAGTTTTTTGAGCCCTGCTGTTTTTGTTGTTGCTTTATTTATTCCGTATGAAATGCTAACTGCAATATCGATATCTCTTTTAATCAATTTTCTAGCAGTAATTCTATCTTTGATTTTTAATTAAAAAGATATTTATTTTAATTTGTCTTCACAAAATTTTTTTGATTAAATTGAACTATAGTTTATTTATTTTACTTTTAATGTCAACATTTATAATTAATTTTTTTTGGGATGAAATTTTTTTGCCAAGAGACTATAAAAAATCTTTCATAAGAAATTTTCAGAAAAAAATTTTTTCTCCTCTTGCTATCTTTCTTATCAAAATTGGTTTTAAACCAATGACATTAACTTTGCTAAATATTTTCTTCGGCGCTTTATCTGCTATCTTTCTTATTTTAAAAAACAATGTTCTGTTTTTAGTTTTCTTTGTTCTTGCTATATTAATGGACTCTTTAGATGGATTAGTTGCCAGATTAACAAATAATTACAGTTCTAGTAAATTTAATATTGACATATTCGCTGATATTTTAGTTAGAATTTTTATATTTGTTTCGTTTTTTATGTTGTATAAATTTCAATTTTTGCTTTATGGCATATTGTGTACTATTTTTTCAGTAATAATATATTTCATAAAACGGGAAAAATTAAAAACAAAATTTGTTGCATGGCATTTCGAGCATTTAATTTTTATTGCATTAATTGAACCTTACACTTCCTTGCTCACCATATCAATTTTCCTTTATATAAATCTTATTTCAATTTTAGTATCATTTCTTAAATTTTAGAAATTGTCATGTTCTATCAAGAAATTATTCAATTTCCAAATTGGTATTATGTAAACATTTTCAACATTTATTAAATCTTCTTCAAATAAAGTTACTATTAATGGTGATATGACTGAATTCTTATAATCTATTTTCATTTTGTTTTGAATTAGAGGGCTGAATTTGATAAATTTTTTAAATTCTCTGCATCTTTTGTTTTGCTTTTTCGCAGATTCAAATATGGCTGAAGATTTGTATCTACCTCTTCCCCATTGCTTGCAATCAACACAAAAAATAGTATTATTTCTTATTGCAACAATATCTATTTCATATCTTCTTTTAGTTTTGAATCTAAAATTCTCAACGGTCAAAAAATCGTTTTGTTGAAAAATTTTTGCAACAAATGTCTCAAATTCTTGCCAATTTATTTCTTTTAGAATACTCTCTATTTCAACTCCCTTTCTAACTTTTTCTTGAACTTCGTCGATAGATATCATATTTATCTAAGAATATTAATTAAATTTAAGGTGTTTAAATTTGAAAGTTCTAGGTATAGATGAAGCAGGGAGGGGTGCCGTTATAGGACCTCTTGTTATTTGTGGATTGATGGTAGAAGAAGGTAGAGAAAAAGAACTAAAGGATTTGGGTGTTAAAGATTCAAAAGAACTGTCACCAAAAAAAAGAGAGATGTTAGCTGAAAAAATAGAAGAAATAGTTGAACATTCAGTTGTTCTTCATGTTCCTGCTTGCAACATAGATTCTATGAGAAAAAATGGAATGAACTTGAATCAAATTGAAGCAATGAAAATGGCAGAAATAATAAACATATCTTGCCCTGACAAAGCTATAATTGATACGCCGAGCTATAATAGTCATAAATTCAGAGATTATTTATATTCAAAGTTAGACGACAATATAAAAAGCATAAAATTAATTTGTGAAAATTATGCTGACAAAAATTATCCATTGGTTTCTGCTGCTTCTATTATTGCAAAGGTAGAAAGAGATAAGAAAATTGAGCAATTAAAGAAAGATTTTAAATATGATTTTGGTGTTGGATATACACACGACAAGAGAACGATTGCCTTTCTTGAAAAGTTAGCAAAGGAAAATAATGGAAAAATGCCAAAAAATATAAGAACAAGCTGGGAGACAACTCAAGAGATAATAAAAAAATATCAACAAAAAGGTTTGAGTGGTTTCATTAAAAAATTAGTCAAATAATCATTTTTTGAACCAACCGTCTAATTTTGACTGGGAACCTGATTTTTTTATATTCAAAATTTTGTTTATGCCGTTTTCTATTCTTTCTTCTGAGAATTCGTGCTCGTCAACCATTATCTTTTTTATTTTTTCTACATTCACTTCTCCCCATTTAATTTGATAATCATTCGTTACTTTGGGATTTATGAATAGGTTGAATATTTTTTTCGGATCATTTGGTGATATCCAATTCACGCTTTCTAAAACAGATTCTAAATCTTTTTTTTCTTTCACCAAACTCAATGCTTTTTTTGGACCAATTCCTTCTATTCCTTCTGGATTATAATCTGTACCAACAAGCATGCCAAGTATAATAAGTTGCTCTCTTGTTATTCCCAATTCTTTCAATGATTCTTCAAGTTCTATGATTTCTGGATTTATATCAATCCATTTTTCTTGTCTAGGTAACTTTCTTTTTCCTGTTATTGACAAATTTCTTACTAATCTTGGACAACCAAAAAGTAAGCAATCCATATCCTGACTTCCAACAGCATAAGCATCTCCATTGACAACTATTTGAGTAGCTTGTGCCTCGCCTTCTGAAGGTGCTTGTATGCAAGGTATTCCCATGGCTTCTAGCAGAAGTTTGCTTTCTTTTATCATTTCATCTGTTAATTTAGAAGAAGCTTGAGCATAAACCATTATATCTTCTTTTCTTCCCTCTTTGACAGCCTCAGCCCATTTTTTTAGAGCTTCGTCTCTTCTTTCATCCCTTTCTTTTATCGTTTCTTTTTTCAACTCTGGCGGCTTGCCATCAAAAACATAAAGTGGTTTTATACCAGCTTCGAGCAACCTCAAATTTCTGTAAAATAATCCTGATAAATGGGATGTTACTCTGCCTTTGCTATCTCTAAGTGGTTCGCCTGTTTCTTTCTGACGTATAATAGAGAGAAATTGAAAGATTATATTAAAAGCATCTATAGCTATTTTTTTGCCTGATAAATCAGCTAAATCTATCTCTTTCTTAGGCAATATTGACGATATTTGAACGCCCATATTCTAAACTTTATTTTTTCTTTTTCTTTGGCTTTTCTTCTTCTGTCGCTTCTTCTTCCTCTTTTTTCAATTCTTTTTCTATTCTTAGCTCATCCAACTCTAACCAAACAATGAACAATCCTATGAGAGCTAAAAATGGTGGAACTGTCCCTTGAATCACTATCCACAAAGAACGCAAAGGCGAAATTTCTAGCGTTCTTCCAAAAAGGTTGAACTGAACTACTGCTCCTGGCGTTGTTATATCATATGCATACAAAGCCAAAGGTGCTGCTAACAAAATCAATCCAATAAAAATTTTAACAAATGTACTCATTTTTTTCATCACCTATTTGATAAAATATTTGTTTTGATGTATTTAAGTTTTGGTGTCTATTTTTTAGAAAAAACATTTTGTGTTTTTATTTGAGTTTTATTTTATCAAAAATTCATTGAAATATTTAAATCGCGCGACAAAGAAAAATTTATTTAAATCTTTTATTCAAAGTTATGTAAGTAAAATTTTGGTGTTTGTATGAAAGGCATGTATCAATATATCAGAAATCTTTGGAAAAGTCCAAAAAAGAATATGAAAGATAATTTCAAAAATAAACTGCTTCAATGGAGAAAAGAAGAAAGATTTACTAGAATAGAAAAACCAACTAGACCAGACAGAGCTAGAGCTTTAGGATACAAAGCTAAACAAGGTTTCATAATTGTTAGAGCCAGAATTTTAAGAGGTGGAAGAGATAGACCGCATTACCTAAGAAAAGCAAGAAAACCGTCAAAAGCAGGTGTCAATAGATTTACATCAAAACAATCATTGCAAGCTATAGTAGAGCAAAGAGTTGCAAGAAAATATACTAATCTTGAAGTGCTGAACTCTTATTGGGTTGGTGAAGATGGAAAGTGTGTTTGGTATGAAGTTATTCTTGTTGATCCAAATCATCCTGTTATAAAAAATGATCCGAAAATAAAATGGATAGCTGATAAACAACATAGGCGTCGTGTTTTTAGAGGCTTAACAGCAGCTGCTAAAAGAGCAAGATAAGAACTATTTTTAATAACTTTTTCACATTTCTTATATTATGTATTACGACATGCATGTTCATTCAGCTTTTTCTGAAGGCGAAAGCAAACTAGAAGAAATAGCTTCCCGGGCCAAATTATTGGGTTTTAAAGGAATATGCTTTGCAGAGTATTTTAAAAACAATGAGCAAATGAAAACACTTAAACAAAATATAGAAAATGTTGCAAAGAAAGAAAAAATAAAAATATTTCTTGGTTTTGAAGCGAGAAGTGAAAAGGAGTTAAGAAAATTGGTGAAAATAAGAAGAGAATATGATGTTTTGCTTGTTAGGGGGTATGACTTGGATTTGAACAGGATTGCTGTAGAGACGCCTGAAGTTGATATTTTGACTCACCCTGAGTTGGGAAGAAAAGATTCTGGATTTAATCACATTATGGCTAAAGAAGCGGCAAAAAACAATGTTGCGATTGAAGTTAATTTCAGAAACATATTGCTTTCAAACAAAGGTACTAGAGCTTTGATTTTGCAGAATATAGAGAGAAATTTAAAACTTTGTAGAAAATTCAAGACTCCTATAATAATTTGTTCGGGTGCAATTTCGCATTGGCAGCTAAAAGATCCTAAAGTTCTTATATCAATGGGTGTTTTGCTAGGTCTTGAAATCAACGAAGCAAAGTTATCTTTAAGCAAAATACCAGAAAAAATAATCTCACAAATAGAAGAAAGAAAATCTGAAAAATGGATAATGCCTGGTGTAAAGGAAGTGTGAAATATGAAATTAAAAAGTTTGCCGTCAACATTGAAGGAAAAGTTGAGATATGTATCATTTCAAATAATATCTGAAGAGCCAATTGAATACTCTGACTTGGAAAGCGCTGTGTGGAATACAATGCTCGATTTTCTGGGTGAAAGAGGCGTTGCAAAGACGCTTGTATGGCTACTAAAAGATAGATGGGATGGTAACACACAAAGTGGAATAATAAGATGCAACAACAAATCTGTAGCAGAAATCATAGCAAGTCTTGGTCTGATAGATAGATTGGGCGACAACAGAATAACATTTAAGATTTTGAAAGTTTCTGGAACTATTAGAGGAGCTGTGAAATGAAAGAAATAAAATTTGATGTTAAAAATATACCAAAATCTTCAAAAGAAAACTGTTTTATATGCAGTGGGAAAACTACATATATTAAGAAGGGAAAACACGGTAGAAAAAGTTGTTTTGAAACTCAAGCTTTAAGTAATTGGTTTTTAAATTATGAAGTCTATAAACATTAAATATAATGATAATTGGGAGGTGATTTATTGCCAGCTATATTACCTGAATATATGGGTTACGACCGAACTATAGCAGTCTTTTCACCTGATGGCCGTTTGTTCCAGGTAGCGGATGTACATGTAATGGTGTAATTCGCCTGGATAGAGTATGCAAAAGAGGCCGTCAAGAAAGGAACGACTTCATTGGGTCTAGTATTCAAAGGTGGCGTTGCTCTAGCTACTGTTAAGCAATCCATGGATTTGGCTGTTCCAAAATCGACAGAAAAACTCTTCAAAATTGACGACCATATAGGAGCTGTTGCAGCTGGGTTGTTAGCTGACGCCAGAGTGCTTGTTAACCAGTTAAGAGTGAGGGCACAAATAAACAAAATAAGTTATGAAGAACCAATAGATGTTTGGTCTTTAGCTAGATCACTGGGAGACAGAATGCAAGTTTCTACTTTGTATGCAGGATTAAGACCTTTTGGTGTCTCGTTCCTTATAGGAGGTGTTGATTCGACTGAGCCTCATCTCATAGAATCAGATCCTTCTGGAATGCTGTTTGAGTGGCAAGCATATTCGATAGGAAGAGGGTCGCAAATAGCAAACAAGCTCTTCAAAGAAAAGTATAAAGAAAATATAGACGAGAAGACAGCTTTGAAACTTTTGGTTGATGTGACAAAAAAATCAGAAAAAATAAAAGATTTGAATTCTTTAGAAATAGCAGTTATAAGACAAGATGAAAAGAAATTTACAATATTAACTGAACAAGAAATAAAGAAATTAATGTGATTTACGTATGGTAAGCGTAGAGGATGCTGTTATTTGTAGAGTTAAAAAGGGTGGTTTTGTCTTTGAAATACTTGTAGATCCATATAAAGCAGCAGAATTTAGAAAAAATAAAACTGGCGACTTGGATGAAATTCTTGCTGTTAAAAATATTTATAGAGATGCTAGAAAAGGAGATTTGATATCTACAGAAGAAGTTTTGAAAGCTTTTGGAACAAGTGATATAAACACGGTAATAAATAAAATGCTTATTGAGGGGGAAATTCAACTAACAACTGAGCAAAGAAGGAAAATGGTTAACGAAAAGAAAATACAAATAGCAGACATTATATCAAAACGCGCCATAAATCCACAAACTAATCTGCCTCATCCTCCATCTAGAATAATAAATGCAATGGAGCAAGTTGGTGTTCACATAGATCCTTTTACAGACGCTGAATCGCAAGTTGACAATGTAATCAAATCTATTAAAAGTTTATTGCCTATAAAAATTCAAAGAATAATATTTCAAGTTACAATACCGCCTCAGTTTACAGGAAAGGTTTATTCCCTCCTTAAAAAGGTGGTTAATGAGTTTGAAGAAAGATGGCTTAATGACGGCTCTCTTCAAGCTATAATTAATGTGCCTGCAGGCGTTCAGATGGATTTGATGAAGAGTATTGGTGACGCAACTCATGGAAATTTCAAATCAGAAATAATAAGGAGAGAGGATGTGTAAATGGAAAAAGCAAACGGTGTAAGAGAAATAGCAGTACCTGGTGAAATACTTGGTAAAAAAGGAAAGGTTTTTTCTGGTAGTGGAACTTATGAAGATGGAGATAATATTGTTTCCAAATTCTTAGGTGTAGTGACAAGAAGCGAAAATTATATTTATGTTACACCATTATCTGGCGTTTACACCCCTAAAGTCAATGATTTTGTTATTGGAATAGTTAACCAAGTTGAAAAATTTGGATGGATAGTTGACATTAACTCTCCTTGGGAAGGTTTTCTTGCTATTTCTGAAGCAATAGACGAGTTCATCGACATAAAGAAGGTTGTGCTAAATAGATATTTCGATGTTGATGATGTTATTTATGCCCAAGTTGTTAGCACTAGACGCGGTGACATTCAACTTAGCATGAAAGAACCTGGATGTAGAAAGCTAACAGGTGGCGTTTTGGTTAACATAACACCTTCTAAAGTGCCTAGGTTGATAGGAAAGCAAGGAAGCATGGTTAACATGATAAAGGAAAAGACAAAGACTGTTATAAGAGTTGGCCAAAATGGTATAGTTTGGATAAATGGTGAAAATATTGACAAAGCAATAATGGCAATAAAATTGATAGATCAAAAATCTCATATTTATGGGTTGACTGATGAAGTTTCAAAATTGTTAAGTTGAGTAAAATGGCTATTATAAAAGGTATTGAATTGATTAAAAATGGAAAAAGGCTTGACGGAAGAAAGCCGATGGAACTGAGAGAAATGGAAATGAAAGTTGGCGTTGTCCCTAATGCCAATGGTTCAGCAATGGTTAGATTTGGCAAAACAACAGCAATAGCGGCCGTTTATGGCCCTAGATTAGCTTTGCCCAAGCATCTTCAGTCAGCTAATAAAGCAATTGTTCAATGTAGATATAATATGGCTCCCTTTTCTGTTGATGAAAGAGTTAGACCAGGTTCATCCAGAAGGGAGGTTGAAATATCAAAAGTTGTTAGATTAGCTTTAGAACCTGTATTGTTTTTAGAAAATTATCCAAAAACTACTATAGATATCTACATAGAGATAATTGAAGCTGATGGATCTACTAGAGTAACTAGTATAAATGCTGCTTCTTTAGCTTTAGCAGATGCTGGCGTGCCTATGAAAGATTTGGTAGTCGCTGTTTCTGGCGGCAAGATAAATGGAAAGTTGATAATTGACTTGAATGGAATTGAAGATAATAATTCAGAAGCTGATATTCCTATGGCATTCATACCAGGCAAAAAGGAAATAACGCTGCTGCAAATGGATGGAGAGTTGAAGCATGAAGAAATAAAGGAAATAATGAATAACATTTTCAAAGCAGGAGAAGAAATTTATAAAATGCAAGTCAAGGTTTTGAAAGATAAATACAGAGTGATTGTATGATAAGAAGCAATTATATTTTGAAATTGTTGGAGAAAGATGAAAGGTTAGATGGTAGAAAGCTGGATGAATATAGGCCAATTGTGGTTGAGAAGAAAATAATAGGCAAAGCTGAAGGATCTGCCAGAGTAAAGTTGGGTAAAACCGATGTTATTGTTGGTATAAAAACTGAAATAGAAACACCATTTCCTGACACGCCAAATGAAGGTGTACTCAAAACAAATGCTGAATTTGCGCCTATAGCGCATGAAGAGTTTTTACCCGGACCACCTGGGGAGGATGCAACAGAGTTGGCTAGAGTTGTAGATAGAGGGATAAGAGAATCGAAATGTATTGAACTAGAGAAACTGTGCATAACTGAAGGCGAAAAAGTTTGGGGAATTTATGTTGACATACATGTCATTAATCACGACGGCAATCTTATAGACGCTTCTGCTTTAGGCGCAATGGCTGCTTTGCTGAACACTAAAATACCGAAATATGAAGATAACAAGATAATAAGAAATGAATTTCAGATGGATTTACCTGTTGTTCACAAACCTGTGACTGTAACTGTTGGCAAAGTGATTGATAAATTTCTGCTAGACGCTGATCAAGAAGAAGAACAAGTTCTTGATGCATGGCTAAGCATAGCTACAAGAGAAGATGGTGTAGTTTGCGCCATGCAGAAAGGTGGAAAGAGTGGACTGAAACAAAAAGATGTTGATGATATGATTGTTTTAGCTATGAAAAAATCAAAAGAATTGAGAAAGAAGTTGTGATTGTTATGGGAAGAAAAATATTAAGCAGAAAATTGAGACAAATAAAAGCTGGTAAAGTAAAGCAATCACCAAGATGGGTTGATATAAAGAAATTTGGCGTCAAGAGAGCAAGAAATAGAAGGGTTGGTGTATTCAGAAGAAGTTGGAAAAGAACTAAATTGAAAATTTAGCTAGAACAGCTGTCTGGGTTAGTTAATGTCCTTTCTGCATATATTGCTGTTGTTTGTTGACATACTGATGTTAGTCTGACATAGCTTAGTGAATCGCTTCCCCAAGATTGGCAACCTTGTGTTTCATCTGTAGCAAATTTCAACACCATGGAGTGACCTGGACCTAATGTTGAAGATGTGTTAGCAGTTGTGTTCATGCAAACTTTTCCACCTGAAGATCTAACATAAATAGCTGGTGCGTCTACTTCTATTGGGCCTAAATTGGAAACCACAATTGTTATATTGCCGTTGTCGTTACAAACAGTGTCTATAATATCTAAAGAAGCTTTTGAGCAAGATATTTGAGAGCCAATGCCGCTTCCTACATTTTCTGTACTGGATTTGATTGTTGATGAAAGCCAACCTGATATTATACCTGCTGCTGCTAGTGTAAATGCTATTAGCAAGACAGTTGCTATCAGCGGTGAAACACCTTTACTCATAATAGAATAATGTGATTCTTTATTAAAAAAGGTTTTTATTGGTTTTAGTCATATTTATTTTTGAACGATAATTAAATATTCTAAGCAAGCTAAATATTGTTTTAGATAAAATGAAAGTGTTTAAAATTTTGATTGGAATTTTGATTTCATTCAGTATCGTTTTAGCTCAACCTATTGTAACCGGTGATTTTGTCAACGAATTAATAGTTCCTGGTGTCACGATTTTTGTTCTTGCTTTCGGGTTATTTTCTTTAGCAAGACTACCTAAATATTTAGCTGGCATTATGGGTGCTGGTGTAACTGGATTGTTGGTTATGAGCGGCGTTTTGACATCAATCTCTTCTATTATTTTAAAAATGGGTAGTTTGCTTTCAACGCTAATATACATTGTTCTTTTTTTTGTTGGCGCTATGTTTATATCAAGATCTGATAGTAGGAAAGGCAAACAAAAAATAGCTCCATATCAAGTTAGAGGAATACAAAGAAAGCAAATAGCAACAACGATAACACAGATAGAGAAAAGATTGGCTGAAGTGGAGAATAAACTGAAAAATGTTAAAATCAGAGAAAGCAATTTGGAATTGACTTTTTCCCAAAATAAGAGCCCTCAAGTTATTAAGGAATTGGAAAGGGTGAGAAAAATGAAGAATGACTTGGCTTTGATGAGAGATTCCTTGTTGGAGCAAAGAGACGCTTATAAGAGAATTTACAGAGAAGCGACTGGTTAAGTTGATAATGACATATTCTGTGGATTATAGTTTTCTACTGTTTTAAAGTAATAATTAACTTCCGATGCTTATTTGTAATCACCGTTCCCTCACTTGGCTCATTCCTGACAAAAAACTGCTTATAATCTTATCTGTAACATGTTTCTTTAGGAATGAAAAGTTTAAATATCGATGTATCAAAAAATATACATATGTATATTAATAGAAACAATGAACTAAAGGTGGTTTCCTTATTTAGATATAATTACAAAGCGAGATTTTATTTAAGAGAAATAAGCAATCTTTCAAAACTTCCTCTTAAAACTTGCCAAAATATTCTAGCAAAGTTGGAAGAAATCAAAGTTCTTAAAAGTAAAATTGAAGGAAAAAACAAATATTTTTCGCTAAATCTTGAAAACATAAGAACTAAATCATATTTGCAGCTGGCAGAAATTTACCAGACAGACTTATTCATAGAAAAATATCCTCAATTTAAAATTTTTTTAAAAGAACTTGAAACGACTGCTACGATAATTGTATTTGGAAGTTTTGCTAATTTTACAGCAGATAAATATTCAGATTTAGACTTGCTTGTCATTTCAAATAAAGAATTAAAATTGCCTTTTCATTTATTGCCCTTCAGCCATCATCAAATTAAAATGACGGAAAGAACATTTTTAAAGGCAGTTGAACAGCAAGAAAATTTAATAAAAGAAATAGAAAACAATCACATAATCCTGAATAATCATTCTTTTTATATAAATGTAATGTGGAGTTACTATGGAAGATAAATTGAGATGGTGCTTCAAAATAAAGGACGGGCTAAAAATAGTTGAACCAAATGAAAGGTTGTCCAAATCCTACTTGAACAAGCTAAATCCTCTTTGTTTCGGGCTAAAAAAGACTTTGAAGATAAAGATTTGCTCTGGACTACTGTAGCAATATATTATGCCGAATATTATGCCATTTATTCATTTCTTCAAAAAATTGGTATAAAATGCGAGAACCATTCTTGTTCAATTTTAGCAGTTGGTTTCCTTCTTGGAAAAGATAAGATAAGAGTAATAGATGAACATAAAGATAAGAGAATAGATGCTCAGTATTACATTAAAGTGGATCAAGAAAATAAGATAAAAGCAATGCTTGCAGAAGCACAAAATTTTATCTCTAGTTTTGATGAGCTAGTTTCTAATATTTCTGATAAAGAGATAAAAGAATATCGTGATAAAATCTCTTCTTTTTTGAAAGCTAAAAAAAGATTTTAGAGAACTTCTTTTGAGAAAAATTGTTTCTTAAATTGAAAGCTTAGCAATTAAGTTGGCCAGTTTGATTTAGCACCTTTGACAAATCTCCATATCATTATAGCTATTATTAGACCGAAAAAGAGAAAGACTAGTGCTATGCTGCTGAAAGACAGTATTTTGCCTATTATTATGTAACCTGCTGTTATTAGAACATAGGTCGATATTATTAACGCTATCAGAATGTTTATCTTTTTGTCATCAAATATTTTCATTCTGCGAAGCAATTCGTAAATGAGTGTCAAAAGAATTATAAAGGAAAGAAAGTAGACAAAAGTTAAGTTACTATTTAGGTTAGTAAAAATATTACTTGCGTCTAATTTCTCTAATAAGATCACGCAATTCACTAATAGCTTTATTTTTATCATTGCTATTGATATAATTTTGTGCAGAAGCAACTCTATTTATAAAGTATTCTCTACCCATTGAGTTAGCAATATTTTTCATCTGAGTCAAAAAAGTATTTGCAGTGGTAGTGTCATCTGCTTGAATAAGATCTATTGTTTGTTTTGCTAATGCAGCTAACCGATTTCTCATTGATAAACTAGATCTCACTATACCCATAGCTTCTTCAATCGGTTCCCATTGAGCAAAAACTCTATTAACATAAGCTAGTATACCGCCTGCAAATATAAGATCTATTGCTAGCATAGCTATGCCCGTTGTTCCCAGACTTAAAATCTCCATCAAATTGGAAACGATAAAACCTCTATAGGCAATTAAACCAAGACATATACCTATAATTTTTTGCGACTTTAAGTTTTGTATTACTCTTGAAGATTCAACAAAGTCTATAAAAAGAAAGATTAAAAGCAACAAAGGTGTAACTACACCAAATATCCAGAATCCAACAAAAGACCAAGCACCATAACCACCTTTATATTTGTAACCTGTTACTAAGCATGTTATAAAGTCGTACATGTTGTCAACATTGCAAAATAAACCTGTACAATCACCGCTAGCACTTCCACATTTGATATTTGGTTGCCATGCTGTTGGACCTGTTTGACTTTCTTTCATTTTAACGACATAAGCCATTTCCAAAATAAACAATCCTATTACGAAAACACCTACACCTATATAAGCTAATATTCTTCCTGTGCGAGGATTGTGTCCTGCAAAAATTACACCGAAAAGTATGAGAAAAGTGCCTAATGCTATAACTGCTATAGAAATAAGTGTATTAAAAAAAAATGAAATTATTTGATCTATGGTTACACCAGAAGAAGCTAAAATTACTGCTATAGAAGGGACGGCAAATAATGCTATGATTAATATTGTTAACCAAGTTTGACCTTTAGGCAAGTAACATCACATTAATAATAAAATATGATTTATGTTTATAAAAAATATTATGTAATAAGCTCTTTAGAAACTCTAGAAAAATAGATTTGGAAACCATTTTCATTCTGTTAATAAACAAGTTTCTCATAATTCATACAACTATAAATTTGTCAAACGTTTTCTTGAAATGACAAAATTACGAGACATAGAAAAATAAATTTGAATAATACTATTCGCATAACTTGTTTACTGATATTAATTAAGAATTTTAAAAGGCTATATACCATGTTTTTTCATAAAATTTCTTATTTTATTTTTTAGCTCACTCAAATTCTTTTCTGCTAACATCTCTTTATATTCTGTTTCAGCTTCTAAAATCGAAAAAGCGTCGTGTCCTTGCTCTCTTAATAATGTGTGTGCTGGATCGACATCAGTTCCAGAGATGGTATTGATTTGATAAAATATACTCCTTAAAACTCTTTTTGCAACTTTTGTATCCCTCAATACGCCAATCGCTTGCTCGATTGGTTTCCATTTTTGAAATGCTCTGTGGGTATAAGCAAGAATTCCACCCACAAAAATAAAATTAATTGCCATCATTGCTACTCCAACAGAACCGTATTCCAAAACATAAATTAATCTACTTACAATGAAACCTCTATAAGCCAAAAAACCTAAACCAAGACCTATCAGTTGTACTGATGTTTTGTTTTGGATTATTCCTGATGCGTCAACAAAATCAATGAACAATGGAACTAAAATAATAAGAGGTATGATAAAACTAAAGATCCATAAATTTATCTGAGAGCTGAAACTTGGATTTGTCTGTCTAAAACCCATAACTATACAAGTTATGGTGGAAAGTAAATCTGTTTTGGATAAATTATCGCATTCTTGATAATTTTTAGCCCCTTTAATTACAAGTATTGATCCAGCTAAAGAAAGTTCAATAAATAAAAGTGCTATCATAAGACCAAAAACAGATAGATATGTTATTGTTCTACCCCATACTGGAGAGCGCGGATATATTATAATTCCAAAAAGTATTCCCATACCAGAACATATAAAAGCTATTATCGTAATTATACCAACACTTGCGATGACCCCTAATATCATATTTATAAGATCAAGAGCACTAAAAATAACAATTAGAATAATTATAAGCAAAATTAATATTCCAATTCCAAAAAACCCTGTTGTCCCCTTTATATTTCCTTTATTTCTCATTTTAACGAAACCTATGATTTTTCTAATAAATTATTAATTATCAAATTAATAAAAGTTACGAGTGCTTTTAAGTTAAAACGATACTTCTCAATTCAATAACAAACTTGAAGAGGTGATGGGAGATAGTTAAAATCAAAGTAGTAAATTCTGTTATTATAAAATGACGTCCTCTGCGGACTAAAGTCCGCAGTTTCCTATTGATTTAGTGATAGTCAAAATGTTGTTCACGAATGACGTCCTCTGCGGACTAAAGTCCGCAGTTTCCTATTGATTTAGTGATAG
>Ga0123519_10003435_pt1 | contig 26208 bp, 27 predicted proteins | sample YelNatPaOPRAMG02_FD_87396 | JGI IMG/M metagenome (GOLD analysis project Ga0123519, IMG submission 87396) | Hot spring microbial communities from Yellowstone National Park - Yellowstone National Park OP-RAMG-02 (version 2) | ecosystem: Environmental > Aquatic > Thermal springs > Hot (42-90C) ...
TTAAATTCCTTCAGTAAATCTGTTACCTTTAATTCTGTTAGTTGTTTCACAGGGTGTATTCCTCCTTTATATGGATTTGTGACCTTTGGAGAATACACCCTTTTTTTAAAGGACAAGAAATTTACACAGAATATTTTACACTACCTTTTTTCAATATATTTGACATTTTTTATCCATTTGCTTTATAATCCTTTTTACTATGAAAAATGTCAAACTTTTATTATGCCTTTTGCTTTCGTTTTTTTTGCTGTTCAGTTGTAGTTCAATCTTTTCTAAAAAGAAAGGAAAAGATACCGCTGCTACACAGAAAACAGAAAAGGTTGAGGATTCAGAGCCAAAGCCAGGGGATATTAAGGTTATAGACGGGGTGGAATATATATATGCGAGAAACAGAAGATATATGTTAACACCAAACGAGCCCGAATATGTCTGGATTAGGAAAGACCAGTATTCCCCGGGCATTATTCAATCACTAATATCTGCGGCACAGACAAAAGAAAATGTGGAATTGAAAAACAGGATAAGCAAATTAGAAGAGGAGCTGAAAAAAAGAAACATTGCCCCCCAGATTGTTTATCCAACACAATTCAGTGCATTTCCCACTGGTTTAGGATACATGGCAATACCCTTTAATTATCCATCACCGAAGATGAGAAGACGGGTGATAATACTGCCAATAGAGGACCAAACAAATTACAAAGATGAGAACATAGGTGAACTGGCAACAAGAAGACTAATATCAAGGCTGGAAGGTACAGGGGCAATAATATGTGTTGACCCGGCTACTATAAATATTTCGGCAAAATTCACAAGCCAGGACTCTATGAAATTATTAAATGAAATATACGGTGTCCAGGCTGTGGTAAAAGGGGTGCTCCAGGATATATATTCCAGTTCCAGTAAAATTGAGGGCAAGGAAACAAAAGAAATATCCTTTGCTATTTCAAGAATATCACTGGAGGTCTACAACACAGAGACAGGGGTACTTTTAAAACAGCTCTCAGGAAGAAACCCCGTTTCCCTGACAAAAGAGAGTGGAGATTTGAGTTCTGAAAAGGCAAAAATAAAGGCAATAGATTTAGCAATAGAGGTAATAGCAGACGACCTGTTAAAGGCTATACTGCTTTTAGATTGGCATGCAAGGATTGCTTCATTGGATAAAGATAAAATATATATAAATGCAGGCAGACTATCAGGATTAGAAAAAGGTAACATCCTCGAGGTTTATGAGCCTGGAGAGCAGATTTTGGATGAAAAGACCAAACTTCCCCTTGGAAAGATAAAGGGTAAATATAAGGGTGAACTTGAAGTTTCAGAGCTTTTTGGTGTTGATGCAAGTTATGCAAAGGTAAAAAAGGGGAGTAACTTTTCCCCTACAGACCTTGTATATATTAAAAATTAAAACCAATGCAAAGACACTTAAAAGGATAATAGGGTTATTTAACAAGTTGAAGGCTGGCCTTAAATTCTTCTGTACCTGCCTTTTTAAGTATTTCATAGATAAACATCTCTGCTGTTGAGATAACAACCCCTGCCTGTTTCATCCTTTCCAATGCGGCCTTACTGTTGGCCTCTGTCCTTGATGATACGGCGTCTTCAATAACATGGACATTAAATTGTAAAATACCGGATAATGCCGTTTGTGCAACACAGATATGGGCCTCAACGCCAGCAATAATCAGTGTGTCTTTTCTATAACCTTTCACAAGTTTGAGAAATTCATCGTTTTCAAAGCAATTAAAATGGATTTTTGTAACAGGTGTAACTTCTTTTAGTTCATTTTTCAGATCAGGAAGTGTTTTGCCTAATTTTTCCTGCTCCGTAATTATCACAGGTATATTTACTATTTTTGAAAATCTTGCAAGCCTTATAGCATTTTCCAAAACCTTTTCTCTATTGTATATAACAGGCATGAGCCTTTCCTGAAAATCAATAAAAACGATTAAGGAATCTTCTCTTTTTATCAATTTATATCTATCCATTATATGTTCCATATAGTCCCTTTAAAAAAATAATCAATTATGACCAGAGTTTTTTAACGAGGTTCGCCACCCTTTTGCCTAACTTTATTGCATTGGAAATAGTCTTTTCATCCGGCGCACCTGTGCATGCTACACCATAGTGCCCTGTAGCATCCATAGGGTCACCGACTATTATCATACCGTATATTAACATTGCCTGTATTATAGAAAAAATGGTGGTTTCTTTACCTCCTGTAGCATCACCTGAGGTAGCAAAGGCGGCACCGATTTTACCTTCCATCTTTTTTCTAATATCTACGAATTTATCGAACACCTCTTTCATTTCTGCTGCCATGGTTCCAAAATAAACAGGTGAACCGGCGATAATACCGTAAGAGTTTAAAAAATCTTCCTTTGTGACTTCTTTTACAGGTTTAATTACACAGCTTATACCCTCCACTTCAGATACACCCTTTGCTATGGCTTCTGCCAATCTCTTCGTATTTCCTCCCTTTGAATAATACATTATTAAAACCTGCATATTATCCTCCTGTTAATGTCATCTATATTCAAAGCTTTTTGTGGATATAATGAGAAAACCTTCCACATATACTTCATCTCATGATATTTCATAATTTGAGTAAAGAACCATTTTTGATTTATCTCCATTCCATACATATCTTTCTACTATATCAGAAAAAGGTTCTTTTGGGCCGTATTCTTTGAACAGGAAATTCTTCAAAATTACAAAATTATAAAGGTCTTTTATCTTTAACTTTACAGATACAAACCTACCTCTAAAAAAATCATATTCTATTCTATCAATCCTTGCACCACCAAATATCTCTAAATCATCGACTCTTTTATAAACCTTAATATCTCCGGAGGCATCCCTGTTAAACAAATACTCCATATCTTTTAAAGTATTGATCTCTGTTTCCCATTTAATGTTGTTAAACCCATCACCTTCATTAATAAATGCAAGGCCATATTCCCTGAAAAAAATACAAATTAAACAGGTGGATATGGCTAAAATAAAAAGATATACCTTTTTTTCTTTCATTAATCCTCTTCCACAATATATATATCCGAAAGGTTTCTATAATTTTCAGCATAATCTATTCCGTATCCGACTATAAAAAAATCTTCTATCTCGCAACCAACATAATCCACATCAATATCAACCTGGCGCCTTGCCTTTTTATCGAGAAGTGTGCATATTTTTAAGGATCTTGGATTTCTTTTAAGAAGCATCTCCTTTATGTATTTAAGGGTGAAACCGGAATCAATTATATCTTCAACGATGATAACATCTTTATCTGATATGTCTAATTCTAAATCCTTTGTAACCATTACTTGACCACATGTAACCATGCCATTGCCATAAGACGATGCCCTTATGAAATCTACCTTAACAGGATTATTTATATGCCTTATAAGGTCTGCAGTAAACATAAATGCACCTTTCAAAAGACATATAAAAATAATCTCCCTGTTTTTGTAGTCATTTTCGATTTCTGCTGCCAGTCTTTTTATAGTTTTTTCTATTTCATCTCTGCTGATATATTTTTTTAGCATTATATATAATTAAAGGGCGTATTGAAGCACGATTATCTCAGGCGTCTTTGGAAGTGTCGCACTTGTGAATGCTACCTCTGATGTGCCTGCCAGCTTAACATTCTTTTTACCTTTTGTAAAATCTTCAACAGGTGCGATTGGAAAATTACATTTCTCAGTTTTAAAATGCATGGGTATAGTAACAACAGGTTTTATATCCTCCATGACCTTTGTGGCCTCTTTTGGATCAATTGTATAAAAACCACCAACAGGGAGAAGCAAAATATCCACATGACCGATATCCTTTATTGTTTCTTTCGCAAGGGTATGACCCAAATCCCCTGCGTGGACAACCCTGAGTCCTTCAGCTTCAATTACAAAAATTAGATTCGTGCCCCTTTCTTTACCCTTTGAAGGGTCATGATATGTAGGTATTGCCTTTATGTTAACACCTTTTACAGATTTTGTGCCTGCATTGTTAATGTGGACAAATTTTCCTTTTATATCTTTTATATAATTGTGGTCATCGTGATCATGACTTGTAAGGACAAGATCTGCTTCATCCTGAATTTTTCCATATGATAATGCACCGCCGAAGGCACCTGAAAGATAAGGGTCTACAATGATTCTTATACCATCATCTGTTGTTATGTTAAACGCAGCGTGTCCATACCATTTTATTTTCATAATATCACCCCCAAATTCAATTTTTAATTGAATAGATAATTGATGATACAATGTGATGGTTAAACTGTCAAGGGTTGAATTTTAATCATGAAAAAAAAGATTTTTTTAAAAAATTTTTAGTTCATATTGACTGATTCACTCTTTTAATGTTAGTTTCAATAATTATGGAAGAATTTTATAGAATATCAAGGCTTCCGCCTTATGGTTTAGGCATTGTAAGGGACCTTCTCATTGAGGCCAGAAGACGGGGTGAGGATATAATAGACCTCGGCATGGGAAATCCTGATATACCAACACCCAAGTATATAGTAGCCAAACTTATAGAGGCTGCAAGAAATCCCAGAAACCATAGATATTCAGTTACCCGTGGCATATATAAATTAAGGGTGGCCATAGCCAACTGGTACAAAAGAAAATACGATGTGGATGTTGACCCTGAAACAGAAATTACCGTTTGTATGGGTGTTAAAGAAGGCATCGGTCATTTGGTACTTGCCACCATTGCAAGGGGTGAAGTGGTTTTTGTGCCAGACCCTGCCTATCCCATTCATCTGTATTCTGTTGTAATTGCTGGTGGAGATTTAAGGACTATTCCCATTTTGCCAAAAGAAGAATTCTTCGATAGACTGAACATTGCTATAAAAACTACATGGCCTCAACCAAAGATGATTATAGTGAGTTTTCCAAATAATCCAACAACAGAGGTCGTGGATATAGAGTTTTTTAAAAAGCTTGTTGATTTTGCCCAGGAACACCGCCTGTGGGTCATTCATGATCTGGCATATGCTGATTTGGTATTTGACGGGTATAAGGCACCAAGTTTCTTACAGGTGCCAGGCGCAAAGGACGTAGGTGTGGAGTTTTATTCCCTTTCCAAAAGTTACAGCATGCCTGGCTGGAGGGTTGGCTTTGCCGTGGGGAATAAAAAATTAATTTCTGCGCTGGGCAGACTTAAAAGTTATTTCGATTACGGAGTGTTTCAGCCTATACAGATTGCATCCATTATCGCATTAAACGAAGGTGACAGAGATGTAGAAGAGATTGTAGAAAAATATAGAAGAAGAAGGGATGTGCTCTGCGAAGGCTTAACGAGATACGGCTGGCATGTAGAAAAACCAAAGGCAACCATGTTTGTATGGGCAAAGATACCGGATGATTTTATCTCTATGGGCTCCATGGAGTTTTCAAAATTGCTTTTGAAAGAGGCAAAGGTTGCCACTTCACCTGGCATAGGCTTTGGTGAATACGGTGAAGGCTATATAAGATTTGCTCTTGTTGAAAACGAACACAGGATAAGACAGGCAGTAAAAGGTATAAGAAATTTACTGTATTCTGCAAGAAAAAAATGATAAAAGTCGGGATCATAGGTTTTGGTACCGTAGGTAGAGGGACCTACAGGATTTTACAGGAAAATAATAGTATAATAAAAGAAAGAACAGGACTAAATATCATTGTTAAAAAAATTGCAGAGATTAACCCCGATAGAATTACTGATTTTAACATAAAAAAAGATATCTTAACTAACAATGCTTATGAATTAATAGAAGATAAAGATATCGATATAGTGGTAGAACTCATAGGTGGCACAACCGTTGCGTATGACTATATCATCCATGCCATAAAAAATAAAAAAGGGGTTATAACTGCCAATAAGGCACTCCTTGCGGAAAAAGGAGGAGAGATATTTAGCCTTGCTGCCAGATATAAAGTCCCCATAGGTTTTGAGGCATCGGTTTGCGGTGGAATACCTGTAATAAGGGCTGTTAAAGATGGCCTTATCGCAAACAGGATTACAGGTATTATGGGCATACTCAACGGAACGAGTAATTATATAATGACAAGGATGGCAGAAGAAGGAAAGCCTTTCAGGGAAGTATTGAAAGATGCCCAAAGACTCGGCTTTGCAGAACAGGACCCAACATACGACATAGAAGGTATTGATGCGGCGCATAAATTATGCATTTTAATAAGCCTTTCCTTTGGATGCAAAATAAAACTGCACGATATTTCTGTAAAAGGCATTTCAGGCATAGAACCGGTTGATATCGAGTTTGCCAGGGAGTTCGGTTACAAAATAAAACTTCTGGCGATAGCAAGGCACGATGGTGAACAGCTTGAGGCAAGGGTAGAGCCTGCAATGATATCTGTGTCCCATCCACTAAGTAGTGTAGGGGATGTTTTCAATGCAGTCTATATTGTAGGTGACAGGGTTGGCCCTACCATGTTTTACGGGAAAGGAGCAGGTTCTGAGCCCACAGGTAGTGCTGTTGTAAGCGATATTGTAGATATTGCCCAAAGGGTTTTATTAAAAGACAAATCGCATACATTTAAAGGCATAACATTTACAAAAAAGATAAAGATAAAGGAAAGTGAAAAGGGTTTTGTACCATTTTATTTAAGGTTTACAGCACAGGATAAACCAGGGGTCCTCTCCCAGGTTTCTGGCATCTTAGCAAAATATTCCATAAGCATCTCAACGGTTATTCAAAAAGGAAGAAAAGAAAATGGTTATGTGCCCATTGTAATGCTTACCCATGAGGCTGTTGAAGGAGACCTGAAAAAGGCCATCAAAGAGATAGACAAACTGCCTTTTATAAAAGGAGAAAGTATCTGTATCAGGATAGAGGAGGGGTTGAATTGATCCCATGAAATATTTGGTAATTATAGGCGATGGCATGGCGGATTTTCCCATAGATGAACTTAACGGGAAAACCCCCCTGATGGTTGCAGAAAAACCACATATGGACATGATGGCAAGAGAGGGTCTCTGCGGAAAGGTGATAACCATACCCGATGGTTTTCCTCCTGGTAGCGATGTAGCAGGTATGTCTCTTTTTGGCTATGACCCTGCAAAATACTATACAGGCAGGGCGCCCATCGAGGCATACGGCATGGGCATTACAATGGGTGAGGCAGATGTTGCCTTTAGATGTAATATGGTTTATTTAGAAAACATAGATGATGAAGCAGTTATGGGTGATTACAGCGGCGGTCAGATAACAACGGATGAGGCAAAGATATTCATCGAGCTATTAAACAATGAAATTAAAGATAAACAATTCGCCTTTTTCCCTGGTGTAGGTTACAGACATATTATGATATGGAGGGATGGGGAGTGGAAAATGAATACGACCCCACCCCATGATATAACAAAGAAGAAGATAAAAGAATATCTACCGTCAGGAAACGGCGCAGATAAACTTATCAATTTAATGAAGCTCTCCCAGAGGCTCATGTCAGACCACCCTTTAAACAAAAAAAGGATGGAATCGGGCAAGTTGCCGGTAAATAGCATCTGGCTATGGGGGCAGGGCAAAAAGGCTTCATTTCCTCTGTTCTATGACAAATTTCATCTTAAAGGGGCAACGGTGGCGGCAGTGGATTTGATTAAAGGTATAAGTAGTCTTGCTGGTTTTGAAAGACCTTATGTGAAAGGGGCAACAGGATATATAGATACTGATTACAGGGCAAAGGCAAAAAAGGCACTGGAGCTTATACAAAATTATGATATTGTTTATATCCATGTTGAGGCACCGGATGAGGCATCCCATAGCGGAAACATTAAAGAGAAGATACAGGCCATAGAAAATATTGACAGTAAAATAGTAAGTCCTCTTTATGAGGCTATGCCTGATGGCACAAGATTTCTTATTGTTACAGATCATGCAACACCCATATCTTTAAAGACACACTTTGCATGTCCTGTGCCTTTTGCTTTATTCGAAAAAGGGAAAAAACAAAAGGGTCAGGCAGGCGGATTTAATGAAGATATACAAGGGATCGTTTTAAAAGGAGAAGACTTAGTCTCCCTTTTTATAAATAAAAGAGATTTGTCATGAGACAGAAATTTATATTTATAACAGGTGGCGTTGTCTCCTCCCTTGGTAAAGGTATTGCCTCGGCGTCTATAGGTGCACTTCTTGAGGCAAGGGGTCTCACTGTAATGCTTAAAAAACTCGATCCCTATATAAATGTTGATCCTGGAACAATGAGCCCTTTTCAACACGGAGAGGTATATGTTACAGACGATGGGGCAGAGACAGACCTCGATTTAGGTCATTACGAGAGGTTTACCAATGCAATAGGCTCGAAAAGGAGTAATTTTACCACAGGTCAGGTATATGATGCTGTTATCTCGAGGGAAAGAAAAGGAGAATACTTAGGGGTAACTGTTCAGGTAATACCCCATATTACAGATGAGATAAAACAGAGGATCCTTGATGTTGATGAAGGTGTTGATATAGTTATCGTAGAGATAGGTGGAACCGTTGGTGATATAGAAAGCCTTCCCTTTCTTGAGGCAATAAGGCAATTAAGAAATGACCTTGGTAAAGATAATACCCTTTTTATCCATTTAACCCTTGTGCCTTTTATCAAATCCGCCGATGAGGTGAAGACAAAGCCAACACAGCACAGCGTAAAAGAACTTAGAGAAATAGGTATTCAACCGGATATACTCATATGTAGGTCTGAAAGTTTTCTAACCCAGCCCATAAAGGACAAGATAGCCCTGTTCTGTAATGTGGAAAAGGATGCTGTTATAACAGCAAAGGATGTGGACATAATATACGAGGTGCCCATACTGTTTCATAAAGAAGGGCTTGATGAAAAGATAACAAGACTTTTAAATATCTGGTCAAGAAAACCTGATTTATCCAAATGGGAAAAGATCGTTAATACCATTAAAAGCCCGAAAAGACAGGTTGAAATTGCCCTTGTGGGTAAATATGTAAGGTTGAAAGATTCTTATAAAAGCCTGAACGAGGCCCTTGTCCATGGAGGTATAGCAAATAACGCAAGGGTAAATATTAAATACGTAGATTCAGAGGAAATCGAATCAGGCACTTTAAACCAATTAGAGGGTGTAGACGGCATACTCATCCCAGGTGGATTCGGGGATAGAGGCATAGAGGGAAAGATTGCTGCCATTAAATATGCCAGGGAACATAAAATCCCATTTTTTGGATTGTGTCTGGGCATGCAACTTGCCGTTATTGAGATAAGCAGAAACCTTGCAGGATTAAAAGACGCCCATAGCACAGAATTTAACGAGAATACACCTTATCCTGTAATATATCTCATAGAGGAATGGGTTGACAGAGAAAACAGGTTGCAAAAAAGAGATAAATTTTCCAATAAAGGTGGAACCATGAGGCTGGGTGCCTATAAATGCATACTAAAACAGGGTAGCCTTGCCCATAAAGCATATATGCAGGATGTTGTGTTTGAGAGACACAGACATAGGTATGAATTCAATATGGCATTTAGAAAACCCCTTGAAGATTGCGGTATGGAAATTACAGGCATTTCCCCTGATGGAAAACTCGCAGAAATTATAGAGTTAAAGGGGCATCCGTGGTTTCTTGCATGCCAGTTTCATCCTGAATTCAAATCCAAGCCCTTTGACCCCCACCCTTTATTCAAGGAATTTATAAAGGCATCTTTAAAACACAGACAAGAAAAATCGAAATGGAAAAAGAAGTAGAAGTTGCCGGTATCAAGATAGGCAGAAGGCCCTTTGTTTTTATAGGTGGCCCATGTGTTATTGAAACAGAAGACATAACCATTAAAATTGCTGAAATGCTTGTAAAAATAACAAGATCGTTAAATATACCTTTTATTTTTAAATCTTCATACGATAAGGCAAACAGGACTTCAATATCGAGTTACAGGGGGCCTGGTATCAAAGAAGGTCTTAAAATTCTTAAAAAGGTAAAAGAAAATCTCGGCTGTCCTGTTCTGACAGATGTCCATTCAAAAGAAGAGGCATCCATTGCTGCCGAAACAGTAGATGTGCTCCAGGTTCCTGCCCTTTTATCAAGACAAACTGATTTGCTCGTTGCCTGCGGTGCAACAGGCAGGGCAGTAAATATAAAAAAGGGGCAGTTTATGTCTCCCTATGATATTAAATACGCCATAGACAAGGTAAAAACCACCGGTAATGAAAGGATTATCATAACGGAAAGGGGCACATGTTTTGGTTATAATAACCTTATAAATGATTTTAGATCCATACCCATCATGAAAGGATTCGGTTATCCTGTAATATTCGATGCCACGCACAGTGTTCAAAAACCTGCGGCATTATTCGGTCGTTCAGGAGGAGAAAGAGAATTTGTGTTACCCCTTGCAAAGGCCGCTATTGCTGTGGGAGTGGACGGTATTTTTATGGAAGTGCATATTGACCCTGCACAGGCAATGTGCGATGGAGAAAACTCTGTTTACGTCAGTGACCTGTGGGAATATTTAGGTGCGCTAAAAAGGATTGAGGCTGCATTATGAACAGCATATTAAAAACAGGAAGGGAAGTATTAAAAAAAGAGGCATCTGCTGTTTTAAAGGTCATGGATGAAATAGGTGAAGAATTCGAGAAGGCTGTAGATATACTCCATAAATGCTCAGGAAGGGTAGTTTTTATGGGCATTGGTAAATCAGGTCTTATTTGCAAAAAGATTGCGTCCACCATGTCCAGTATCGGCACACCATCCATGTTTTTACACCCCGCCGATGCTCTTCATGGAGATATAGGAATGCTCCAGAGGGACGATGCCATAGTAATTGTAAGCAATAGCGGTGAGACAGAAGAGATAATTAAGGTCATACCTTGGATTAAGAGGATGGGATTGCCCGTTATTGTTATTACAGGCAATAAAGAATCTACTATTGCCAGAGAAGGTGATGTAGTTTTATGCGTAAGCGTTGAAGAGGCATGTCCGTATAATCTCATACCCACATCGAGCACCACCGCTACCCTTGCCTTGGGGGATGCCATTGCAATGGCAATTATGGAGAAAAAAAGTTTTAAACTTGAAGACTTTGCAAATCTACATCCCGGTGGTGCCATAGGCAGGAAACTTTTTACCAAAGTCGAAGACCTTATGCACACAGGCGATGAGATACCAAAGGTATATGAAGACACGCCCATGAAATATGTGATACTGGAGATGACCTCTAAAAGGCTTGGTGTTACAGGGGTCTTTAACAAAAATGAAGAATTGACAGGGATTATAACAGATGGGGATTTGAGGAGGGCAATAAAAAAATACGATAATATTCTTTCAAAAACCGCCTCTGATGTAATGACAAAAAACCCTAAGACCATAAAAAAGGACCGTCTTGCAACCCATGCATTGAAAAAGATGGAAGATTTTTCCATTACATCCCTTTTTGTTATGGAGAATGAAGGTGATAGGCAGCCCGTTGGCATAATCCATATCCATGACCTTTTAAAGGCAAAGATCGCGTGAAAAAGGATGAAAAAAAGAAAAATTATTATATACTCCTCAATAAGTGTAATAGTACTCATCAATTTACTGGCACTGTATTTTTTTATAAAAAAGCCTGTTAAAATATCCTTACCAAAATCAGGGGAAGAAAAAAGGGTGATTGTATTAAGGGATGTGAAATATTCCGGTGAGAGGCACGGTATCGTGGACTGGGAAATAAAGGCTCAGAAGGCAAAAAAATATATAGATACCCCGGTTATAGAGATTGAAGTTATAGAAGGCAGATACAGACCAAAGGCAGATTCCTTTGTGAACTTTAATGGAAATAAGGGTATAATAGATACACAGGAAGAAAAGGGGACCGTTGATGAGGTGGTTATAGATTACAAAAACACATATCGTTTAAAGAGCAAGTATATGGATTTTGACTTTAAAAAAGGGATTACAACAACTGAAGCGCCTATTGATATTCAAGGAGAAAAACTTTCATTAAAAGGAATAGGTCTAATTGCAAGAACAGATGAAGAAACGGTCAGGATAAAAAAGGATATAACAGGCTTTGTTCATACGGATAAGGGAAGGTTTAAATTCCAATCAGACAGTTTTATGTATATGCTCAAAGAAAACCAGTTTTTTTTAAGCGGAAGGGTCGTGATGAAAAGTGAAAACCTTAACCTTTTGTGTGATAAAGTCACTGTGAAGGTTAAAGATAATCAGATTGATATGGCCACCGCAGAAGGGAATGTAAGATTAATTTCAAAAGGAAGTATTGCTAAAGCTGACAAGGCGGTATATTATTTTAAAGACGATATAGTAACCTTAACGGGTTCGCCTAAGCTTGTAAAAGATAATTCTGAAATGGAAGGAAATGTCATAAAATACGATATGAAAAAAGGTAAATTTGCCGTTAATATGCCAAAGGTTAGGATACAAAGACAATGAACGAACAATCCACATTATATGCAAAAGAAATATCTAAATCTTACGGTGCAAGAAAGGTTGTGGAAGATGTAAGCGTAAGCATAAAAACAGGGGAGATCATAGGACTTTTTGGACCCAATGGTGCGGGAAAAACAACGACTTTCTATATGATAATTGGTTTTATAAAACCTGATAAAGGCTCCATATTTCTTGATTCAGAAGATATAACAGCCTTACCCATGTTTTTAAGGGCAAGAAAAGGTATTACATATCTGCCTCAGGAGCCATCTGTTTTTAAAAAGATGAGCGTTGAAGATAATCTAAGGGCGATTCTTGAATTTCAAAATGAAGACGGTATTAATATTAATCATAGGGTAGCAGAGCTTCTTGAGGCCTTTAAGCTTGAACACCTTGCAAAAAACCATGCCGATTCCCTATCAGGGGGTGAGCGAAGAAGGCTTGAAATAGCAAGGGCATTAATGATTGCACCAAAATTTATGTTACTGGACGAACCTTTTTCCGGTATAGACCCTATTTCCATTTCTGATCTGAAAAAAATTATAATAAACCTGAAAAAAAGAGGAATTGGCATGCTTATCTCAGACCACAATGTGAGGGATTCCTTACCCTTATGTGACAGGGCCTATATTGTAAATAACGGCAGGATTCTCCTCGAAGGTACTCCCGATGTTGTTTCAAAGGATAAGATCGTAAGGGAAGTTTATTTAGGTGAGGAGTTTTTTATAGATGTTGGAGCTTAAACAGACGCAAAAACTCCAGGCAATTTTAACACCCCAATTACAGCAGGCCATTAAGCTTCTCCAGATGTCACAGCTCGAGCTTATAGAGGCAATCGAACAGGAATTAAAAGAAAACCCCGTACTTGAGATTGCAGAAGAAAAACCCACAGAAGAGGAATTTGAATCTAAAGAAACAGAGTTTCAATCAGAAGCAGAGGATACAATTCTTAAAAATGAGGTCATGGAAGAATTTCTCGAAAGATATTCACCTTCCGATGAATTTAGAGAAAGGGAAGAGAAAGAATCTATAAATTACGAAAACATAATAAAAAAGACCTCTGATTTGAGAGATTACCTGCGATGGCAGGCGGGGCTTTCCGATTTAAGTATGGACGAGAGGCTGATTGCCGAATGGATTATAGAAAATATAAATGATAATGGTTATCTTGAATACACCCTCGATGAAATCAGCAAGGTTTCTGGGTACAAAACCAATGAACTCGAGGCAATCCTTAAAAAGATACAGAGGTTTGACCCTGCAGGGGTGGGGGCAAGAGATTTAAAAGAATGCATATTGCTTCAGTATGAGATAAAACAGGAAGAGTTAAAAAAAGAAGTGAACCCGATTTTTTTAGACATTGTGAAAAACTACTTTTCCATGCTTCAAGAAAATAATTTTAAATCACTGGCAAAAAAGTCGGGCTACCCCATAGAGAAAATAAAAGAGGTGTTTGAAGAGATAAAGACCTTTGATCCTAAACCAGGAAGGAATTTCAGCAATGAACAGGCTCCGTATATAATCCCCGATGTTTATGTAGTTAAGACAGAGGATGGCTTTGAGGTAATTTTAAACGAGGAAGACATACCTGAATTACAATTAAATGGGTTTTATATATCATTAAATCTCAATAAAAAAATAAACGAAGAAACAAAGAAATACATAAAAAACAAGATAAAACAGGCCGAATGGTTTATTAAAAGCCTCAAGCAGAGACAAAAGACACTATATCTTGTTGCAAAAAGTATTGTAGAACATCAACTTACATTTTTCGAAAAGGGGATAAAATTTCTAAAACCCTTAAACCTTAAAGATATAGCGGAAAAATTGAATATCCACGAGTCTACAGTAAGCCGAGTCACAACAAACAAATACATGAGCACCCCCCACGGCATCTATGAAATGAAATTCTTCTTCCCTTCCGGGATAAATAAAGACCAGGGCGATATGCTTTCTACAAATGTAGTTATGGATTTAATAAAAGAACTCATAGAAAATGAAGACAAGCACAAACCCCTCACAGACGATGAGATTGCTGCAATTCTAAAGAGAGAAAAGGGCATTAACATTTCACGGAGAACCATTGCAAAATACAGGGATATACTCAACATTGCCTCTTCACGGATGAGAAAAATAGATTAGGGTTTTGTCTTAAATATTTATTATCTCGGCCTTATTATATTTAAAAAAAAATGTTTTTCTGATACAATTAAAGATTATGGGGCAGAAAAAGATAAAAAATATAAGAAAAAAAAACAAAAATGTATTCCTTGAACTAAAAGAAAAAAACAAAATAAAGGATAAAAAAACAAAAAGCTTTACCTTTTTGTATTTTGCCATTGCCTTCATTGCAATAATAATAATCAATAGTTATATCTTTAAGGTTGAAGTTAAGAATATACCATATAGCGAATTTAAAGACCTTATCCCCTCAGGAAAGATCAATGACCTTGTTATAGACACAGATACAATTCAGGGTAGCCTTTTGCTTGAAGGCGGGAAAAGGATAAAATTTCTTACAAGTAGGGTAGATGACCCGGACCTTGTGAGACAGCTCCAGGAAAACAAGATAAGATTTACCGGTTATTATGAAAATAAGATCATAAAGGCCATAGTCTCATGGGTGCTGCCCTTTGCTATAATTATCCTCATATGGAATCTTCTTATGAGGAGGATGGGCGGTACACCTTCAAATGTCTTAAATTTTGGTAAAAGCAGGGGCAGGATATATGGAGAGGATGAGATAAATATAACCTTTGATGATGTGGCAGGTGTTGATGAGGCAAAAGAGGAATTGAAAGAGATTATAGAATATTTGAGGAATCCAAATAAGTTTTTAAACATAGGTGGACGGATACCGAAAGGCATACTCCTCGTTGGACCTCCTGGAACAGGAAAAACACTTCTTGCAAAGGCAGTAGCCGGTGAGGCAAAGGTGCCGTTTTTCAGCATGAGCGGTTCAGATTTTGTGGAAATGTTTGTAGGTGTCGGTGCCGCAAGGGTAAGAGACCTGTTTGCACAGGCGCAACAAAAAGCACCTTGTATTATATTTATAGATGAACTCGATGCACTGGGAAAGGCAAGGGGTATTAACCCTCTTTCCTCTCACGATGAAAGGGAGCAGACCTTAAACCAGTTGCTTGCAGAAATGGATGGCTTTGATACTAAAACAGGGGTTATTATCATGGGTGCTACAAATAGGCCGGAAATACTGGATCCGGCACTGCTTCGCCCTGGAAGATTTGACAGACACATACTTGTAGACAGGCCAGACATAAAAGGAAGGGAAGAAATACTTAAGGTGCATGTAAAAAATGTTAAGATTGCAAAAGATGTGGATTTAAAGGTAATTGCCGCAAGGACACCAGGTTTTGTAGGTGCAGATCTTGCAAATCTCGTAAACGAGGCTGCTCTCCTTGCAGCAAGGAAAAATAAACAATCTGTAACCATGGAGGATTTCGAGGAGGCAATCGACAGGGTTGTGGCAGGCCTTGAAAAAAAGAAGAGGGTCATGAGCAGAAAAGAAAAGGAAATTGTTGCATACCATGAAACAGGTCATGCCTTAATAGCTGAGTTTCTCGAAACCACTGACCCTGTGCATAAAATCTCCATTATCCCTAGGGGCATTGCAGCCCTTGGTTATACCATGCAACTGCCCACAGAGGATAGATATCTTATGACAAAAAAAGAGCTTCTCGACAGACTTTGTGTGCTTCTTGGTGGAAGGGTAGCAGAAGAGATAAAATTCGGCGAGATTTCAACAGGTGCACACAATGACCTATATAGGGCAACGGATATTGCCAAATCCATGGTAAAGGAATACGGCATGAGTGAAAAATTAGGGTATGTGGCATTTGAAAAAAACAGAAAGCCCATTTTTCTGGATATAACCCCTTCCTTTGGCGAAAAGGATTACAGCGAGGAGACGGCAAGGGAAATAGATAATGAAATCAAAGCCATTATAGACAGTGCATACAAAAGGACAAAGGAAATATTAACGACAAATAAAGAGCTTTTAGACAGGGTTGCCCAAAGGCTACTCGAAAAAGAAACAATTGATGGAGAGGAATTAAGAAAATTAATAAAAGGGAATAATGGTGAAGATGACACAGACAAACAAGGAAAAAAGCAAAATTGATTTAATCAAAGAATCTATCTATGTTTATAAAAAATGCATGGAGTGCAGGTCACTATATAAAGAAGGTGTGCTCTGTTTTGCCCATATCGAAGATTTTGTAGACGACAGAGGGAAAAGCTGCCTGTTCAGGTTAAAGGAGATGTGTCATGGTCTTTATAGAAAATCTAATGATGCCACATATAAGGAAAAGCTTTATGATATTACTGTAGGCTATATATTCCATGAGGCCATGAAACTAAGGGAAAATCTCTATCAAATTGAATATTACAGACCTAATTATATAAAAGATATGGAAAATCTCACTGAAAGCGAAAAAAAGATAATCCACGAAATCAACTCACTTACAATGAAAGCGAAAAAGAGGCTTGACGAAGGTTTTAAGGAAATAAAAAGGCTTTTAAGAGAAATGATTGCACAACTTATAGATCTGATAAAGCTATACAAAGATAGCTATCTTATGCCACGTTTTATCTTAGAAAATCAAAAAGACCTCATTATGATATGCGGAAAAAAGGGCTATGAGAAACTGTTAAATGAACTTTATAAAGACGGCAAAGAAATACTTATGTTTAAAGCAGCAAAAAGTTATCTGGAAAGCGAATTCTATGATGAATCGAGAAATCTATTAAAAAAAGTTTTATTTATCAACAAATATAATGAGATGGCAAGGTTTTTTTACCTCTATGCTTCTGCATTTTATTTCTATTTTAAAAATAGACTTCAAAAGGCATTGCATTTTGCAAAAAAAGCATTATCTATAAATATAAACTCAATGGAGGAAGAATTAAAATATTATAGGGATAGACTTGATGTTTTCGTTTCTGATATTGAAGGTGAATTAAAAAGAAAAAATAAAATCGGGAGGTAACACACATGCCTATATATGAATATGTATGTGAAAAATGTGGAAACGAATTTGAACTCATTGTGTTTAATAAAGAAGAGGCGCCAAACTGTCCTAAATGCGGAGCAGAAAACCCTGTAAAAAAGATGTCTTCCTTCGGGTTTGCCGTAGGTTATAAATTCAAACCTTCTACTTCAGGATCCCAGGGCTCTTGCTCGAGCTGTGGCTCATCCAACTGTTCATCATGTGGATAAGTTCTTTTGTATTTAACCATTTATCTATAACCCTTTAATGGACCTTCTTGAAAAAACTAAAAGATTGATCACTGAAAAACTGCTTATAAAACCAAATGAGAATGTGCTGATAGGGGTATCGGGGGGGATTGATTCAGTAGTTTTATTCCATATACTTTTCAACTTAAGTGAAAAGATACCTTTTAAAATAGGTGTGGCACATATAAATCACCTTTTAAGAGAAAAGGAATCAGACAGGGATGAATTTTTCGTAATGACGTTAGCAAAAAAACATAATGTGCCTTTCTATAAAGGAAGATTTGACGTTAAAGATCATGCAAAACAAAAAGGCCTTTCCATACAGCATGCTGCCAGAGAAATCAGATATAAATTCTTTTACGATGTGGCTAAAACACATAACTACGATAAGATTGCTATTGGCCATAACCTCGATGATCAGGTGGAGACATTTTTGTTAAGATTAATAAAAGGCACAGGCCTTAAAGGTCTTTCCTCAATCCCCTTAGAAAGGGAAAGAATAATAAGACCTCTTCTATATACTTATCGAAGCGAAATTGAGGCATATGCAACAGCCCATGGCATAGAGTATGTAGAAGATTCTTCCAACAGAAAAACATATTATGAGAGAAACTTCATAAGAAAACATATAATTCCAATAATGGAAAGGTTAAACCCCTCCTTTAAAGAAAAGATTTTTTTATTGCTAAAGGACATAACAGATGTAAATAAAGTATTTCAGAAATTATCATCAGACTTTTTAAAGGAAAACCTGTTCTCCGATAGAGAAGACTTCTGGTGTGAAAAAGAAGCCCTTAATGCATTAGATCCTGAAACGCGTTTTCAGGTATTAAATAGTATTATTGGTATGTTAGAATCAAATTTTATCCTTTTAAGAGAACATGTGCGTCAGATAGAAAAGATAGTCAATTCCAATAAACCAAATGTGAGCCTGAACCTTCCATGGAATATAAAGGTAAAAAGGCAATACAATAGAATTATCTTTACTAAAAAATCCCCTGAAAAAAATATAGAAGGCATATTTGAAATACAAGAAGGCATAAATTTCCTTGTACCTTTTGGTATTATAATTGAAGTGGAAAGGTATAAAAAGATGGATCTCATGCCTTTTATAAATCCTGTGGAAGACAGGTTTTCTGAAAATATTGCCTTTTTTGATTCCCATAAGATTGGAAAACTTTCGGTTCGCTCCTTTTTAGAAGGAGATAGGTTTATGCCCCTTGGCATGAAAGAAAAGGTAAAGCTTAAAGATTTTTTTATATCCCGTAAGATCCCCCTTGAGAAGAGGAGGAGAATCCCCCTTATCTTATCTGACAATGAAATAGCCTGGATTATAGGGCACAGGATTGACGAACGATTTAAGGTAACTGATAATACAGAGTGGATCTTAAAAGTGCAAGCATTACCCCTCTGTAACGAGCCACCAGCATAATCACCATGATTATCCACACATCAGAAAAAAAACCATGGATTGTGCTAATCCACGGCTTTGGAGTAAGCGAAAATGTATGGTTTGACCCTGTAGAAGAAAAGGTGCTTTTTTTATCATTTAAATCACTTCTAAAAAATGAAGGGGAAATAATACCCTTTGCAGAAAGACTAAAGGGTGCCTGCAACATTGCAAGCTGGTCGCAGGACAAAAAAAGCACCATAGATGAAGCAGCGTATGAATTAAAAAACATCTGTGATTTCATAAGCAATAAAAAGGTCGTTTTTTTAGCCCATTCAAGGGGTGGACTTGTGGCAAGGCGGGCAGTACAGCTATTCAATCTAAAACCAGAGGCAATAATCTGTTTATCATCGCCACATTATGGAAGTTGTTTTGCAGATATTGTAATAAGATATAAAACAATCTTAACGGTTTTTTTGCCCTCTATCAAAGAATTTTTAAAACCTATTGAGGAATTATCCTCCATCTCGAATTTTATTAAAGCCTTAAACGCTCAGGATGCACTAAAAAAAGAAGAACACATACCGCATTTTGATATATTTGGTAATTCAACTAATTATGTAAAAATGGGATTTTTGAACATTATGGGGTCCATAGAAAAAATATTTCGGAAAAGTACAATAGATGAATGGAAAAACGGTTACGGTGACGGTTTTGTAGCAACAAGGTCCACCGTATCTCCTCTGACACCTCCTGAACACACATATATATTACCTGTTAACCATTTAAACATTTTAATTGACAATAAAACTTGGAATATTGTAAACAGTATCCTCAAAAAAATTTTTGAAACTTAAAAAGGAGTAAAACATGCTATCAAAAAGAGCCGAAGCGCTTAAACCATCACCAACACTGGCAATAAGTGCCAAAGAAAAGGCATTAAAGGCAAAAGGCCTTGATATTGCAGGATTTGGTGCAGGGGAGCCTGATTTCGACACACCTGGGCATATAAAACAGGCTGCCATAGATGCCATAAATAAAAACTTTACAAGATATACACCTGCAAGCGGTATAGATGAATTAAAGGACGCGGTTATTGAAAAGTTTAAAAGGGATAATAATCTCACATATAAAAGGGAGGAGATCATTATATCCTGCGGTGGTAAACATGCACTGTTTAATCTATTTGAAGCGCTTTTTCAGGAAAACGATGAGGTGCTTATGCCTTCCCCATACTGGGTATCGTATCCACCAATGATAGAACTAACAGGTGCAAAGCCAGTGATTGTAGAAACAGATGAAAAAGAGGATTATCAGGTTACACCTAAATTATTAAAAAAATACATTAACAAAAACACAAAGGCCATAATTTTAAATTATCCATCAAATCCTGTAGGTTCTGTATACTATAAGGAAAATCTCGAGGCAATTGGAAAAATTGCTGTTGAAAACAATCTATACATCATATCAGACGAAATCTATGAAAAAATCACATACGACGGATATATACATACAAGTATTGCATCGCTGGACAATGCCTTTAAAGAAAGAACCGTTATTTGTCATGGTGTATCAAAGACATATGCCATGACAGGCTGGCGCATCGGATTTGCTGCCGGTCCTGCCCCCATAATAAAGGCCATGGCAAACATCCAGAGCCAGAGCACGTCAAATCCTACATCTGTATCCCAGATAGCTGCTATTGCAGCCCTAAATGGTCCACAGGATTTTATACCTATGATGGTAAGGGAATTCAAAAAGAGAAAAGATTATCTTGTAAAAGAATTGCTCAGCATTGAGGGTGTCACCTGTTATAATCCCAGGGGTGCATTTTATGTATTTCCCAATTTTAACTCAATCATCGGAAAAAGTTATAAAGACAGGGTTATTAATTCTTCTACTGCATGGACAGAGGTGCTACTTGAAGACTTCCATACAGCCGTTGTGCCTGGCATAGAATTCGGAAAGGAAGGATACATTAGGCTTTCCTTTGCCACTTCTATGGAAGTAATAAAAAAAGGTGTGGAGAGAATAAAACAGGCAGTTAAAGAACTCAAATAAGATTCATATATTATAAAAACAGTAAGGCTCTTCTTCAAGAAGATCACCTGTTGTCTCGTAAGCTCTTGCCCGGCAACCACCGCATATGGATATATATTTGCATTTACCGCATTTTCCTCTATATTGTGTAAAGTCTCTTAACATATTAAACACCTGGGAATCTAACCATACCTTTCTTACCCCTTCTTTTCGAACATCCCCTGAAGGTACCTCAAGATATCCACAGGGCTGGGCAATTCCTCTGTGGGATATAAACATAAAGGATTTTCCTGCAAGACAGCCACTACTTTTTGGTATACCACCTTTTTCTTTCACTATTCTGTAATAGTGAGGTGCGCAGGTAACCTTTATCTCGAGCTCTTCTTTTGATTCTATTTCATATAAACGTTCAAGGGTTGACTCGTATAATTTTGCATCGAGCTCTCTACCCTTAAAGCTCTCTGCCCTTCCAACAGGCACAAGCATAAATACATGCCATGCACAGGCACCCAATCTTTTTGTCAGGCTGTATATTTCATTTAATTCATGAACATTTTCAAATGTCACCGTTGTGTTTATCTGAAACGGAAGCCCTATCTCTTTTAATATGTCTGTTGCATTAACTGCCCCATTGAAGGCGCCTTTTACACCTCTAAAGGCATCGTGGGTGTTTTTATCCTTTCCATCGATACTAATACTTATCCGCCTTATACCCGCTTTTTTGCACATGTATGCCTTTTCTCTATCCAGTTGTGTGCCATTTATGGCCATAACAAACCTTAATCCCTTCTTGCTTCCGTAATCTGCGATCTCAAAGACATCTTTTCTTAAAAGGGGCTCACCACCGGTAAGTATTATAGTGGGGTTTGCAAATGTAGAGACATCATCGATTATGTCTTTACATTCCATTGTGGTAAGTTCGTCTGTATGGGGACCCAGGGATGCCCTTGCCCTGCAATGGATACAATTTAGATTGCAGTTTCTCGTTAGTTCCCATGCAATCATTCTTAAAGAGAATTCTCTTTTAACCATTTTGCTATATCCTTTGCAAAATACGTAATGATTATATCAGCGCCTGCCCTTTTTATACTTGTTGTCAGCTCAATGACGGCTTTTTTATAATCGATGTATCCCTTTTCTGCAGTATGCTTTATCATGGCATATTCACCGCTTACAGAATATGCAGCAATGGGTATATTAAATGTCTTTTTTGCCAGATGGATAATATCGAGAAAAAACATGGCAGGCTTCACCATAATAATATCTGCACCTTCATCTATGTCGAGCCCTATCTCCCTTAAGGCCTCTTTCTGGTTTGGTACATCCATCTGATAAGACCTTCTATCCCCAAATTGAGGTGCCGATTCGGCAACGTCTCTAAAGGGACTGTATAGACTCGATGCATATTTGGCAGCATAACTCATAATGGGTATGTTATGATAGCTATTTATATCGAGCATCTGTCTTATAAATTTTATTCTACCGTCCATCATATCAGAGGGCGCAACCATATCAGCCCCTGCCTTTACATGGGATAGGGCTGTCTCTGCAAGAAGCTTTAAGGTCTCATCATTGTCCACATCACCATCCCTGATAATCCCGCAGTGGCCATGGCTTGTGTATTCACACATGCATACATCTGTAATAACGAGTATATCATCACCAAAGAGTTTTTTTATCCTCCTTGTGGCTTCCTGGACTATACCCTTCTCGTTATAGGCCTCTGAACCTACATCATCCTTTTTTGCAGGTATTCCGAACAGAAGAATTGCCGGTATAGAAAGCTCCACAATGCTCTCTATCTCCTTTAATAAACCTTCAATAGAAAATTGAAACACATCAGGCATTGAGGGGATAAAGACCTTTTTTTCATGCATTTCCTTTACAAACATGGGGTATACAAGATGCTTAACAGAAAGCTCTGTCTCCTGAATTAAACCTCTTAACTTTTCATTTTTTCTCAATCTTCTTGGCCTGTATTCAGGATATCCCATTTTTTATCCTCCTTCTATTTTTCTATTCTATTTCAACATTTTTATATTAAAATTCCAACTATTTTGATCCTGTTGACCTTGAATTTTAAAAAAAAGTATATATATTCCTCATGTGATATAAAAAACAAAAGGAGCAAAAAATGTTTGAACAAGGTGTTATAAGACCGCCTAGTGAGGCTTCAAGTTTACTCGTTAGAGTCACAAGGAACTGTCCATGGAATCAGTGTCTTTTCTGTCCGGCCTATAAGGGAACAAAGTTTTCAAAAAGGACTGTGGAAGAGGTAAAAAAGGATATAGATGAAATGGCAGAAGTATATAAGGGTTATAAAATAAAAACAGCATTTCTTCAAGATGGAGATACCCTTGTATTAAAAACAGAAGATGTCCTTGAAATATTGAGGTATCTAAAAGAAAAATTTCCTTCTATAGAAAGGATTACATCATACGCAAGGGCGCCCACACTGCGAAGAAGAACTGTAGAAGAGTTAAAAAAACTAAAAGAGGCAGGCCTTACACGTATTCATGTAGGGCTTGAAAGCGGTTCTTATAAAGTGCTTAAGATGGTAAAAAAAGGTATTACCCCCGAAGATATTGTAACAGGCGGACTCCATGTTAAAGAAGCAGGCATGGAATTATCAGAATATATAATGCCCGGTCTTGGTGGACGCACACTAAGCGAAGAGCATGCAAAGGAAACGGCAAGGCTTCTAAATATAATAGAGCCTGATTTTATAAGGGTAAGGACATTTGCCATGCATCCTATGTCGCCTATGCAAAAAATGGTAAAAGAAGGGACGTTTGTGCCCATGACCGATGAAGAGATTGTGGCAGAGATAAGGCTTCTTGTAGAAAATTTAAGACAGATGCACAGCTATTTTTCCTGTGGCGATTTTAGCTTAAATCTCCTTATGCATGTGGATGGCTGGCTTGATGAAAAAAAGGATTATATGCTAAAAGAACTCGATAAATTTTTATCATTAAACAAAAGACAGAAGCAGGCATATTCTCTATTAAGAAGGTCTTCTTATTATCACTACCCCATAAGTGTCGTAGAAAATCCAGATACTATGGCTAAAATTGAGCCGGAGATTGAAAGGATAGAGAAGGCAGGGGATGGGGCATTTGATAGATATATCTGGCAACTCATGTCTTATCAGTTGCCACAGCCCCAGACAGACAACTGGAACTAAAAGATTGCATTTTATATTAGACAGGGCTATCTTTTTGGATAGGCAGCCACAACGATTACAATAGTTTCTTCATCTTTTGTATTTTTGAGGCTATGGGGCTCACCTGCAGGGATCCAGACAGCATCCCATTCTTTGACCTCCTGGGTCTCTTTACCTACCTGCATGATGCCACCACCCTTTACAATCAGATATATCTCTTCCACCTCATCTATATGTTCTTCTATGGTGTTTCCTGAAGGCAATATCGCATAGGCAAGAAACTCCATGCTTTTCAAAAAACGACTTGTCAATACCATCCTCGCAACTGCACCGTAATGGGCAATGTATGTGGTGGCAAGGACCTCAGGGTCATTAAAGTTTCTAACAATCATGATGCACCATTCATAAATAAAGTATTATGCAAATACAAAGCAATTATAAAATGGGTAGATATGTATCTATCTCGTATTTTGATACGTGGGTTCTAAACCTATCCCATTCTATCTTTTTATTTTCTATGAGCTTTTCAAATACATGGTCACCTAAAGTATCCCTTATTAGCTCACTTTTTTCTGCATATTCTATAGCCTCAAACAGGCTGCCTGGTAAAGAATCTATATTTAATGCCCTTCTCTTATCTTGTGACATCTCGTAGACATCCTCTTCAATAGGATCAGGCAAGGGATACCTGTTTTTTATGCCTTCAAGGCCTGCCCTCAACATGGCTGCAAAGGCAAGATATGGATTGCATGCAGGGTCAGGGCTTCTATATTCTGCCCTTGTTGCCTTTTCCTTGCCTGGTTTATATAATGGCACCCGAACAAGGGTGGATCTATTTCTCCTTGCCCAGGAAATATAAACAGGGGCCTCATAACCAGGCACAAGCCTTTTATAGGAGTTTACCCACTGACTTGTAAGAAGTGTTATCTCTTTAGCATGTTTTAAAAGCCCTGCTATGTACCATTTCGCTATATCTGAAAGATAAAATTTATCATTGGGGTCATAAAATGCATTTCTATCACCTCTAAAGAGTGACTGATGTACATGCATTCCACTCCCGTTTACACCGAACATGGGCTTTGGCATAAATGTGGCATAAACACCGTATTTTTTTGCCACCTCTTTTACAACTATCCTGTAAGTAATAGTATTGTCAGCCATTTTAAGGGCCTCGGTATATCTCAAATCTATCTCGTGCTGGGAAGGTGCTACCTCATGGTGACTGTACTCAACTTTAATACCCATTTCCTCAAGCATAAGCACCGTATCCCTTCTTAAATCTACTGCCTCGTCAAGGGTTGTAACATCGAAATATCCTCCATTATCGAGAATTTCTGTGTCTTTATCTGTTTTAAAATAAAAAAATTCGAGCTCCGGACCCACATAAAAGGAAAAACCCATTTCCTCAGCTATCTTGAGATTTTTCTTTAGTACATATCTTGGATCTCCTTTATATGGTGTGCCATCGGGTTCGTAAATATCACAGAACATCTTTGCCACAACGGCGCTTTCTTGCGGCCTGAAGGGAAGTATAGTAAAAGTAGAAGGGTCAGGTTTTGCAATCATATCGCTTTCATCAATCCTTGCAAACCCCTGGATGGAGGAACCGTCAAAACCCATACCTTCATTCAGGGCACCCTCTAATTCATCAACAGTTATGCTAAAGCTTTTCGCAAAGCCAAGTATATCGGTAAACCATAATTTTACAAACCTTACATTTTTTTCTCTGGCAATTCTCAAGACATCATCTTTTGTCATTTAATGCTCCTTATAATGAATAATATTTGATTTTATACATAAAGCTATAGTTATCAGGACGGTTTGTCAAGATAAAATACAAACAGGGGCCTTTTCGTGTTCCTTTATATTTCTATCACCTCCCTTACCTTCACAGATAGTTCCTGAAGGGAAAAGGGTTTTTGTATGTAGTTTACACCTTTTTTGAGTATACCATTTTTAACTATGGCATTTGCTGTATATCCGGACATAAA
>Ga0123519_10003441_pt1 | contig 26188 bp, 23 predicted proteins | sample YelNatPaOPRAMG02_FD_87396 | JGI IMG/M metagenome (GOLD analysis project Ga0123519, IMG submission 87396) | Hot spring microbial communities from Yellowstone National Park - Yellowstone National Park OP-RAMG-02 (version 2) | ecosystem: Environmental > Aquatic > Thermal springs > Hot (42-90C) ...
ATCGGCGATCTCCTCCCGGGCGATGAAGGCGCTTAAGGGAAATCCGTCGGCAATGCCCTTGGCCATGACGAGAAGGTCGGGTTCGACACCGTAATGTTCGATGGCGAACATCTTTCCCGTACGGGCAAACCCCGTCTGGACTTCGTCGACCACGAGGAGGATGTCGTGCTTTTTCAGGATGCTCTCGATCCACTTAAAGTATCCGTCCGGAGGCACGATGATGCCTCCTTCTCCGAGAAGGGGTTCTGCGATGAACGCGGCCACGTTGTCGTAGGTATTGAACCGAATGACCTCCTCGAGGGCTCGGGCACATCGCATCTCACACGTGGGGTAGGTGAGCTCGAAGAAACAGCGGTAGCAGTAGGGAGCAGGCAGAAACGTGCATCCGACCATATAAGGGCCTCCTCTTCGCTTGCGACCGCTGTTGCCCGTGATGCTCAAGGTCGCATAGGACCGACCGTGGAAGGAGGCCTGAAGGGCGACGAATTCCGTCTTCCCGGTGAACTGTTTGGCCAACCGCAAGGCCCCTTCGATGGCCTCGGCTCCACCGTTTCCGAAAAAGGTCTTTTGAAGTCTTCCGGGTGTGATCGCCGCCAACTTCTCGGCCAGATCGGCCGTCGGCTGGGAATAGTATACGTAAGAGCAGCAGTGAACGAGCTTTTCCATTTGAGCCCGGGCAGCTTCCAGGACTTTTTCGTTGCAGTGCCCGGCATTGACGACCGCGATGCCCGAAAAACAGTCGATATAAGATTTTCCCTGGACATCGGTCACGGTCGCCCCTTTCGCCCTCTCGATCACAACAGGCTGAACCTTCTCCACCATCGCCGTGTTCACGTACTTCCGGTACTTTTCAACCGTGCTCAGCATCGTCTTCCTCCCGAACTTATTCGATTTCAGCGCTTCTCCCTCGCGCCCTCCCTTATTATCCAACAAAGGAACGAAGAACGAAATAGCTCCGGGTCCCGATCCTCCCTCATTCCGGCGGCCTTGACAAAGGCGATCGATCTGTGATAGGAGAAAGGCAGGGTGAGTTAAACGTTTACGTATCCGTTTACCTCAAAACCCGAGGGCAAAGGATGGCCACGATCAAGGACGTCGCGAAGCGGGTGGGCGTGTCCACAGCCACCGTTTCCCATGTGATCAACGAAACGCGATTCGTCAGCGAAGGACTGAGGGAGAAGGTCCTTCGGGCCATTCAGGAGCTTCATTACCAGCCCAATGCCATTGCCCGAAGCCTGGTCAAACGCAAGACCCACACCATCGGGATCATCATCACCGATATCCTGAACCCTTTCTACACGGCCATCGTCAGGGGGATTGAAGACGTCACGTACCGAGCGGGCTACAGCGTCATGCTCTGCAACACGGACGAGGATCCTTCCAAAGAACAGCTTTACATCCAGATCCTTCTTGAAAAGAGAATCGACGGCCTCATCATCTCGACGGTGTTTCAGGGCAATCCCCATCCCCTTTTGACCCGGCTCAAGACCATCCCTCTGGTTGCCATTGTGAGAAAGATTCAGGGTCTCGCGTCCGATGCTGTCCTGGGCGATAACCTCAATGGAGCTCGCGCAGCCATCGATCATCTTGTCCAACTGGGCCATCGGAGGATTGGGATGATCTCGGGTCCGCCCGGTTTGAGCTCGGGCGCAGAGCGGTTAGAAGGTTATAAAAAGGCCCTTGGAGAGCACCGGATTCCTTGGGAGGAGCGTGGGATCAAGATCGGCGATTTCAAGCGAGAAAGCGGTTACAGCCTGACCAAGGAGATTTTCGAGAAGAGCCCTCGGCCGACGGCGCTCTTTGTGGCAAACAATCAGATGACGATCGGCGCGCTTCAGGCCCTTAAGGAACTGGGAATCCGCATTCCCGAGGAGCTCTCCTTGGTGAGCTTCGATGACATGGAGTGGTATGGCTTCCTCGATCCACCCCTCACCGCGGTCGAGCATTCTCCCTACCTGATGGGAAAGACCGCAGGCGAGATGTTGCTTCAAAGGATTGGCCATAAGCGGAAGAACCCGAAAAGGGTTCTTCTGCCTTCCCGTCTCATCGTTCGAAAATCGACGGCTCATCGGGCGGAAAGGAGGTGACGTAGCGAGAGACGACGGTTTCAAGAAGAGAAACTTTTCGGGCAAGTTCATTAGGAGAAAGGAGGGGTAAAAATGGTACGAAGCGCTCACAAGATGATTTTCGTCCTTCTCGCGGGCCTCTTGATCGGCTTTCCCACTGGAACGGTGGTGGCCCAAGGGGTGACCATCTCCTACTCGGATTGGCAGTTGGCCCAGGACATCTGGGGACGATCCCTGCGAGAGGCGATCGCGGAGTTCGAGAGGCTCAATCCGGGCATCAAGGTGGAGGCCGAGCCTGTAGCCCTCGCTCAGAGGGATGTGAAGTTCACAACGGCCATTCGGGCCGGGGCAGGGCCCGATGTTTTTGCCCTCGATGTGAACCCAGTGAAGCAGTACATCAAAGAAGGTTGGGTCAAGGACCTGACACCGTTTATCGAAAAGGAAGGGGGCCAGCAGTGGCTTTCCGATTTTTATCCCCGCAGCCTCATGCCCGTTACGGAGGACGGCAAGATCTTCGGCGTTCCCAAGAACACGGTGGCCATGGTGATGGTTTATAACTCCGAGCTTTTCAAGGAGGCAGGGATTCGGACCCTTCCCAGGAATTGGACAGAATATCGAGAAGTCTGTAAGAAGCTCACCAAAGCGACCAAACCCGGCGGTCCGATCGATCAGTGGGGCGTGGCCTTCGTCCTGGCCAAGGCCTGCTTCGATCTGAGGTTCTCTGTCGTTCTGAGGGGGTTTGGAGGCGACTTCTTGACGCCCGATTGGAAGCACTCGGCCTTGAACACCCCTCAGGCCAAGGAGGCCTTCAATTATGTGGTTGACTTAATTCTCAAGGATAAGGTGATGCCTCCGGGCGTGGCGCAGGTCGACTGTAATGAAGCACGGCGGTTATTAGCCTTCAAAAAGACGGCCATGAAGATCGGGACCATGTGGTCCATCACAGAGGTGAGCGGCATGAACCCCGATCTCAATGGCTGGAAGGTCCTCGAGATGTTTCCCATCCCTCAGAAAGAAGGGGTGCAGTCGAAGATCCGTTCCACCCTCTATCAGAAATCGATCTTCATGAACCGCAACACCAAACATCCTGAGGCGGCCTGGAAGCTCATCAAATTTTTGACCGACAAGAAGCAGATGGAAAAGTGGTTCATCGACAACAACATGCTTTCCTGCCGAAGGAGCGTCAACGAGACCTTCGGCCCGATCCGGCAAAGCAAGTACGCGGCCATTGTGACCCAGGAGCTGGAGCATGCGGATTTTCTCCCACTGATCCCCCAATGGCCTGAATGCCTCGAGACGTTCCGGCAGAATCTCCAGGCAGCGGTTGCGAAGCAGAAGACGCCCGATCAGGCCTTGATGGATGCTCATAACCAGATCGAGGCCATTCTGAGCCGGAGGTAGTTCGACGCCTCTTTTCGGATTTCGTCTGAAGAGATGGCCCTGCGGGGCTGTGGTCAGGAAGCTTTTGTAGGGGCACGTTGCCACGTGCCCCTATCCGCTCCCTGTACGGAAACGACCGATGCAGATTCGCGATCCATACAAAGGCTACTTTTTCGTCCTGCCCGCTCTGATTCTTCTCATCACGATCCTGGGGTTTCCGGCCCTTGCGGCGATCCTCCAGAGCTTCAACCTGATGTGGGTGAGCAAACCCGCTTTCACCCTTTCGAGCTATCTTCGCTTGTGGAAGGATGCCGAATTTCTGGCGTCCTTGCGGAACACGGTGATCTTCGTCTCAACAACCGTCACGTTCCATCTTCTCTTGGGCCTCAGCGTTGCCCTCCTTCTCAATCTAGAGATCAAACGCAGACACCTCTTCCGAGTCCTTGCCATCTTACCGTGGACGATGCCGGACGTGATCGGTGGCCTCATCTGGAAATTCATCTTTGATACGCTTCCCGGGTTTGTCAACGGGGTTTTGATCCGCGGCGGGTTGCGGGTGGAACCCATCGATTTTCTGGGTATCCCATCCCTTGCCTTTTCCTCCCTCATCTTTGCCGAGATCTGGAGGGGGTATCCCTTTGTCATGCTCATTCTTCTCGCCGGCCTTCAGGCCATTCCCCGTCACCAGTACGAAGCCGGGGCCATCGACGGGGCCTCCTCGATCCAAAGCTTTCTCTACATCACCCTTCCCAATTTAAAGTATATGGTCATCATCGCCGTGATCCTCGATACGATTTGGGAATGTCGCCTGTTCGGAATGGTTTACAGCATGACCGGCGGAGGCCCCGGCTATGCGAGTCAGGTTCTCTCCCTCCTCACGTACAAACATTATTTCCAGTTTTTCAACACTTCCTACGCGGCCTCGATTGCTGTCGTGTTGGCCGTCGTCATGCTCTTTGTCAGTATTCCTTATCTGCGGATCACGATGAGACGGGAGATTTAGCGGGATGTCTCGGCGACCGACTTTCTGGATCTCGATCTATCTGGCCCTTGGGGTGATGGGGATCTTCAACCTCCTTCCTTTCTACTGGATGCTCAGCTCCTCGTTCAAGACCGAGGCCGAGGTGGCAAGTTATCCCGCAACCCTCTTTCCCAAACTTTTCACCGTCGGGGCCTACACCAAGATCTGGTTTCAGGAGAAATTCGTCTACTACTTCCTCAACAGCCTCATCGTCTCGATGAGCACGGCAGCCTTTTCCTCTCTCGTCGGCGCTTTTGCGGCTTATGGCTTTTCGCGGTTTCGGTTCCGGGGAAAGACGCCCCTCATGACCCTCTTTCTGGCCTCCCAGATGATCCCTGGCGTGTTGCTTGTGGGACCCTATTTCAAGATGCTGAGCCTTGCGGGCCTCTACAACACGCTCCTCGGATTGATCCTCTCCCAGATCACGATCACCCTTCCTTTCAGCATCTGGATGCTCAAGGGCTACGTCGACACGGTACCCGTCGAGATCGATCAAGCTGCCATGGTCGACGGCGCCTCGAGAACACGGACGTTCTTGCTGGTTGTCTTACCCGGTATCCTTCCAGGGTTGGTCGCCACGATCATCTTTGCATTTCTTCTCTCGTGGGGCGATCTGTTGTGGGCCTTGTGCCTGATCAGCGCCAAATCGAAGCAGACCCTCACGCTCGGGATCACGCAGCTTGTGGGCGAGTTCCGGACAGAATGGTCTACCATCATGGCGGCCACCGTGATCGCCACGATGATCCCTGCGGTGCTCTATCTTGCGCTACAGAACTTTCTGATCAAAGGATTTACCGAGGCCGCCACAAAGGGGTGACAAAGATGAGACGTCTGGTATCGGTTCCAATCGTGATGGCTATCCTTTTCGTGGGGGCAAGGTCGAGCGCCGCCCCATCGTTTCAGATCGTTTCGGATCGTTTTCTATGGACTTCTGCAAACCTGGTTGAAACCCACTTCCAGGAAAAGACACCCGAAAAGGGGAAGGATGAAGGACCGCCGCTTCCTTTGGGGCTCTTCTCTTTTCAGAACCATTTTGAGCGCCACGGCACGCCCCCTCCCATGGAATTTCTAATGCCCCTCAATCCCGGCCCTTCGTCCTTTGCGGAGATGAAGAAGGACCACATTCTCTTCAAGAAGACGGAGAGAAAGATTCCCCTTCATCCCGGAAGGATGCCCGAGGGCGCTACGCCTGCACAACCCTATCTCCTGCCTCTGCCTGAGATGAACCGGGTCGCAGTGGTCTATCCGTACTATCTTTTTCAGGACAAGGAAGACCGATTCGTCACCAAGGTCTATTCGGACGAAGGCGTTTTGCTTTCCACCTACGATAGCCTTCCCACCCATGTTTTGCGGGACAACCCGGCTCTCCTTGTCTCGCCGGAGCGATCGGGCTGCTGCGAATCGTTCAAATGGACCATCCGGTTCTATCACCTTCGTCAGAACTCCGTCTCGTCCTATGGCTGTCCGGAGGGCTTCTGCGGCGATGTCCTGTTCACGAGGTTGGGCCCGGGAGGTCCCTTGTTCATTGCCCAAGAGACCGTCGGAAAACTGAGCGAGATCGGCGTTTCATTGCAGACCAATCTCTACGTTGTTGGAAAAGAAGGTGACCTTCTCGCATCGGGCAAGATCCTCTTCGCCCTTCGTCAACCCCATGGGGAGAAGCGGATGGCCGAGTCGCTTCAACCCTACTCCATCTCGAATCTCCTTTCGGTGGATCCTCTTCCGGGAGGTCGAAGCTTCGTTCTTCGTTTTGGTCTGGAAGGGAACAGGGCCGCCTTAAGGCTGGACGCAACGTATCAGGGAATGACACCTTGTGTGGTCTTCGCGCGGCCGAAAGATCCTTTCTTTCTTCAGGGAGGCCCGGATCTCCGGATCAATGAAACCTCGATGGGAACCCTGCCCCTGCTCCTCATCCTGGAACCGGGTGAGTACATTTTTTCGAGCTCCTCAGGGCGAAAGGTGGACGAGAAGTTCCTACGTTGGAACATCGAAGCCGATCAGGTGAACATCGTGACGGTCGAGTGATAGGAAAACCGAACAAGAAGCGAGGATGCTATGAACGGGTATCACGGAAAGGTGTTAAGGGTTGATCTATCAAACAGAAGAAGCTTTGAAGAAGACCTCGACCCTGATTTCGTCAAGAAGTATGTGGGAGGTGTGGGCTTTGGGGTCCGATGGCTTTATGATCGGCTCAAGAAGGGGAAGGATCCCTTCTCTCCCGAGGCACCTCTGATCTGGGCCACGGGACCCCTTGCCTCGATCCGCTTCCTCGGTAGCACGGGTATCTCGATCACGCTCAAGTCGCCCCTTACCGGCCTTATCGCGGATACCGACATGCGGGGGAGGATGGGAGGGGCCCTCAAAGGCTGCGGCTATGACGCCCTGCTGATCGAAGGCCGATCGGAACGGCCCGTGTATCTGCGCGTAACGGAAGGTTCCTGTCAGATCCTCAGTGGCGAACACCTCTGGGGGATGGATACTCGACAAACCCAGCAAGCGCTCCTTTTAGACCCCGAGAATAAGAACTCTCTTGTCGCCTCCATTGGTGTCGCGGGAGAGAGGCTTGTCAAATATGCCAACATCCATTCCGAGCTCCAGTTCTTCGCAGGAAGAACCGGTGCAGGCGCCCTGATGGGTTCGAAGAACCTGAAGGCCCTCGTTCTGAAAGGAAACAAGAAGGCTCCTGTTGCCGACATGAAAAAGGTCAGGGAATTGGTCAAAACGATCTCCTCCAAGATCGAGACCGACGGGACCTGTGATACCCTTTCGAGATACGGCACCTGGAACACAACGGCTCCAGCCCATCTCAACGGAATCCTTCCCACGAAGAATTTCCAAACCACGAGCTTCAGCGAAATTGGCCAGATCGACGGCGATGCCCTGCTCGAGACGATCTACGCTGGAAAGCGAACCTGCCCGGGATGCCCGATAGGCTGTAGGCGGGTCGTCAAAGGAGAGATACCCTATCCGTTCTCGACCGAGTTCGCGGGCCCTCAATATGAAACGGTGGCGGCCATGGGGCCTCTTCTTCTCAATGGGAATCCCTATGTGATCGGAAAGGCCAACGAGCTTTGCAACCTCTACGGCATCGACACGATCTCCGCAGGCGTAGCAATCGCCTTCGCGATGGAGTGTTTCGATCGCGGCGTTCTCAGTGAAAGGGACATCGGCTTTCCGCTTCGATGGGGCGATGGAGAAGGCATCCTGAAAATGATCGAGAGGATCAGCCTTCGGGAAGGCCTGGGAGACCTTCTTGCGGAAGGGGTCAGGAGCGCGTCGGAGAGGATCGGGAACGGTTCGTCCGAATGGGCCATCCACGTCAAAGGGCTGGAGGTTCCCATGCATGACCCCCGGGGCAAGAAGGGGATGGGCCTCGCCTATGCCACAGCCTTCAAAGGGGCGGATCACGAGTCGAGCATGCACGATGAAGCCTACCAGAGGGAGAACGCCTTGCCCGAGCTCGGTTTCACCCACCCCATGAGCCGAAAACAATTTGAGGGAAAGGCGGCCCTCGTCAAAAGCCTTCAGGACTATTGGGGAGTGATGTCGGATGTCGTCTCGATCTGTAAGTTTCCCATGATCCCACCCCGACCTCTTAAGCCCCGTCTACTCGTGGAACTTCTCAACGCCGTAACCGGCTGGCATCTGTCGATGGAGGATTTTCTGACCGTCGGCGAAAGGATCTTCAATGTGGCTCGTCTCTTCAATGTGAGGGAAGGGGTGAGCCGAAAGGATGATCTCCTGCCCCTGCGGTTCGAAGAGCCTCTGAAAGAAGGAGGAAGCGCAGGCGAGGCCTATCCGAGAAGAGAGCTGGAGAAACTTTTGGACGAATACTACACCTTACGGGGTTGGAGCACGGAAGGCATCCCGACCTCGGAAACCTTGAAAAAGCTTGGGTTGGAGGATCTCGAGGTTTCGACTTGAGCATTCGTGTAAGATTTCTCAGCGCATTTCAGGATCTGACGGAAGGTAGAAAGGTTTTCACCGTGGAGGGAGACCGGGTGCTTTCAGCCCTTCAGGATCTTGAAGGGCAGGTACCGGGCCTGAGAGAGAAGCTTCGGCTTTCAGAGGGAACGATTCACCCCGCCTATCACCTCTTTCTTCTGCGGAAAGGGCGACAGCTCCTTTGCCAGGATCTCCATCAGGCCTTGGAGGATGGCGACGAACTGGTCATCACGCCAGTGATCAGCGGAGGATAGGAGGGGAAGACACTCCGTCCTGATAACACTTTCTCCATGTCACGCCCCCCCTTGAGAAGCCCTTTGAGGCGTCTTCGCCGGGGCTCCGCCGTTATCCAACGGACACGTTCAGCAAGACCTTACTTTTCGTTTTTCTGGAAGGGCCGGATGGGGGTTTCGAGGATTCGTTTCAGGAGTCCCAAGAACCCTTCGCCGGCACTTTTCAAAGGGATCGCCTCCACCTTCGGATCGTCAAGATCGCCTTTCACCTCGGAGACGACGGAGAGGAACGCTTTCTCCTTTCCCGTCAAAATGTAACCGACGATGGGGACGTGGCTCAGGACGGTATCGACGGTTCCAAGCGGATGAACTCCCACCCGGGCATCGATCGTACTCTTCTTCAGGTCCACCTTTCCCACAAGGGTTATCCGCATGGCGTCGCTGTCGACCAAGAAATCCTCGGTGGAAGCGACACCCTCCTTGACCGTGATGTTGGCCGTGATGGAACGGAAGGGAAGACCTTTCGTCTTGAGATCGGGGAACCTCAACTTGAAGAGCTGGGAGACGTTGAGAACGGAAAAGACCTTGGAGAGGATGTTGAACCGTTCTATGACACCGTTCAGGCATTCGAGGCGGAGGCTTCCGTTGAGGGAGGCTTTCACCTCCTGGAGATCGTTCCCTTCTCCGGAGAGGACGACCTTGCTCACGTGAACCCTTCCACTCACGTCAACCTTCTCTTCCCGGCCTTTGCCCGTGAGGGCACGCAGAAAGGCCTTTGCCTCCATATTCGAGACCCGAGGTCTGATCTCGAACTGAATCCCCTTCGTCGGAGAAGGGGCAACCCATCCCTCGCTCCAGAAGTCTCCTCCTGCAGCCTTGAACTGGAAAGTGCGGATTCGAAGCCGCTCATGGTCCGTTCTCCCTTCCGCACGGAGGTCTTGGAAGCGAATCCCCCGGTAGGAACCACGAGAAAGTTCCACCACCGCGTCAAGGTCCCACTTTCGGAGCCATTCGCCAAGGTTTTGGAAGGAGAGGGCCCCGTCTCCGTTTTCTTTAGGAAGAAGGGGGTCCAAGGCGAGCTCCGGTGAGACCATACGAAAGACCATGGAAGGCCGGTTTTTCCCCACCCCTTGGGTCTTCGAAATGCTTCCGGAAACCGTGACGATAGAACCCTCGAGTCTTCCTCTTAACCCTTCCCCTCGAATCCGTTCCGGCGTAATGAAGATACCGCCCTCGAGCCCGGAAAAGAGAATGGGCCTTCCCTGATGCCGGAAGGAAACGCCCTTCAAGGCAATCTCGCCTTCTTTCAGAGCATGGATGAGATCCGAGGTCTCTCCACTCCACTTCAAATCGATTTCGGCCTGGCCCGAGACGTTGTCAAATCGAGAGACTTCTTGGCGTACTCCCTCCGGAGCGAGGGGACTCTGAAGAAAGCTTTGGAGGACCTTCAGCTCCGCGACTCCCACGGTGGAAAGCCTGACCTCCTTGTTTCGAATCGATCCGTCCAGGATCAGTGTGGAGGCTCCTGAGAGAACCTTCAGCCTCGAGAATCCCAGGCCGAGGGAGGAGAAAGAAAGGGTCCCCTCCTTCAACGTGATGGGTGTGGGAAGGCCTTTGGGAAGAAGCATCACTTCCTTTGGCGAGAAATCCCCTTCAAAGTAGAAGGTGGTTTGATTGCCTCGTCTTGTCGCCTTGAAGTTGAGATGGCCCGTCCCGGAGAGGTTATCGATCGCTTTGGCCTTTGATCGGATATCCTCTGAAAGGAGAGGGCTCTTTAGAAGGGTCAGCAAGCTTCCCAGGTCAACCGTTCCCTTTGCCGTGACCTCGACGCCGCCGGAGGGCTTTCCTCCCTTGAGAAACCCGTTCAGGACAAGGGAAGAGGGGCCCAATTCCACCTTGGTCTGAGACCATTGAAGCCCCTCATTCGAAAAGGTCATCGTCCCGTCTATCACGGATATCGCCATCGGAATCTGGGCGTGATTGAAACGGACCATCGAGAAGGTATAGGTGCCCTGGTGTTCGAAGCGAAACGGTGGCTTGAGGGCTCCCCTTGCGGAAACCCGGCACTGAAGCTGGCCCGACAGGGAGCGGATCGGTTGAAGAACCTCCTCAATCTCCCTCGAGAGGATGCCGCTCTTCTTAACATCGGGAAGATCCGTGAGGTCGAGCTTCCCTTCGCCCTCGACCTGAAGCGTGCTCTCCTGAAGAAGCTCAAGAAACGTTCCATTAGCCCGGGTGAGGGTAGAGTGAAGAAACCGTCCGTCCACGTCTTTGAAATGGAGGTTTCCGTTTCGGAAGGAAAGATGGCCCTTCAAATCCCGAAGAACGGGAAAGTCCCACGGAAGCTTCAGAAGGATCTTGTGGATCTTCATTTCAACGGAAAGGGTATGGGCATATCGCAACTGGTCGCAGTGTTCGATCTCGGGAATCTTGCCGGCAAGCCGGACGCGGAGGATCTGAACGGGGCCCTTTCCCTCGGAACGGAAGAGATGATCCGCAAGGTCACGGTTATGGAGGATACGAAAGGGAATGAACCGCTTTCCGTCGGAGAGATCGAAGGTCGCGCTCTGGGCTTCTGCCTCCATGCCCATCTGGTTGGTCCCGATTCCGTAAAGCTTCCCCTTTCCCCTCACCGCAATCTCGGGAAGCTCGACCGAGAACTGGAGGGCCTCAAAGGTTTGGCGGTCGTAACGGAGATCGAAGCCCACGTTGACCCATTTCGGCGTGAGGACATAGGAGAAAACCTGGGGATGATCAAAGAGGACATCGCTGAACTTGATCTTTCCCGAGGTCTTAAAGGCCCCCCTTGCCTCTCCTTCGTAGTGGGCGTCGAGATCGAGGGTTCCTGAAAGGTTCTTCACCGGAAGCCACTTTCTGAAATAGGGCCAGAAGTGAGGAAGCTCGAGCCCCTGAGCCTTCACCTCCGCCTCGATCTTACCCTTCATCCAATCCAAGTCCTCAGGGATGTCGTGAAGGGTCGCCTCGACAGAAAAGGAACCCTCCCCCTTGGGTTGAACCACCTTTCCGTTGACGCGAAGGGGAAAGGCTTTGCCGTAGGCGATCTCGGAAACCTGGAGGTTGAAGGAGCGAATGGTGGTGACCAGAGGTTCTCCTGGAAGGCTTTCGTCCAGGATGGAAATTTCGCCCTCTCGAAAGGCAATCGAGCCTCCGAAGAGGGTGGACAGGAGGCGAAGAAGCTGCTCTTTCGAGGTGCCTTCGGATGGGAGGTTTGGAAGGCCTTCCAGCAGATTCCAGGCTCCGTTTCGGTCCTTGACCAGGCGAAGGATCGGCTTTTCGAACACAATGCGTTTCCATCTTACCTCGCTTCGCAGGAGGGGGAGGAGCTTGGCTTTCAGAAGCAGACGCTTCGAAGAGAGAAGGTCAAAGGTCAGGGAGCGGTCCTTGATTCGGAGATCTTCAAAAACGACTCCCACGCCACCCCAAAGGCTGAGCCTCGCACCGCCGAGCGTGACCTCTCTCCCGAGAGAGCGGGAGAGAGCGCTTTGAACGAGGTTTCGATAAAGGTTGGGGTCGATCAGATGGTAAGCGGCCAGAACGAAAAAAGCAAACAGGGCCAAAATGGGAATGAGGACCCAGAGCCACCTCCCTCTCTTCGATTGGGCCTCTTTGAATCGTAGCCTTTTCAACGAAACCTCCTTAAGGTGCCGCTCCAAGCCCTCTCAGGCGGCCTCACCGGGGCCCTTGAGCAGGATTTCTTGCAACATGAGGGCCTTCTTATAATCCGATGAGCGTTCGGCCGAGGGTCAGAACATGAACGCTCGAAGCTCCCTCGACCCGTAGGACCTTCGAGCATTCGTTGACCGTAGCGCCCGTCGTCATGACGTCGTCAACGAGAAGAACCGTCTTCCCTTTTACCTTCGAAGGGTCTTTCACAAAAAAAGCCCCACGGATTTCCCGCTCCCGCTCTCGCCGGCTCAGATTGACCTGAGGGGGAGTGGCCTTCTTTTTTCGAAGGACCCTCATCCCATAGGGGATCCCTGTTTTTCGGCTCAACACTTTCGCCAGGAGGAGGGCCTGATTGAACCCCCTTCTCCGCAATCGCTTGACATGAAGGGGTACCGGCACGATGAGATCGAAAAAGGACGAAGGCCAATGCCTGATGAGGGCATCCTGTAGCCACTCTCCAAACAGAGGGGTGAGATGGCTCTTTTCTTGGTATTTCCAGCGATGGATCATCTTACGGAGGGAGCCGTCGTAGGAAGCAACGGCTCGTGCGGTGGCAAAATGGTTCTTCCGGGTCAAACAGGCTCCGCATGGATGATTCTCCATCTCCGGAGACGAGAAAGGGACGCCACAAACGCTGCAGAAGGGAGGCCTAATCCAGTGAACATTAGAGAGACATCTTGGGCAGATCCCTTGCGCTGCCTCTTCAAGGAAATCTCCGCAGCAACCACACTGGGGAGGCAAGAAGAAAGGGGCTAATCGTTTGAGGAGGAAACCCATTGGCTTCAGCTAAGGAGCATAACCCGCTGCCGCAGGGAAGGGGGTCAGAGGAAGCGTCCGTTCGGTTTTTTCCCCTTCTTTCACCGTGTAGGTACTCCATCGTTGGCACTGAGGGCAGTAGGCGATCCACTCCTTTGATTCCCTTCCGCAGGCCCCGCATGAGAAGGGGAGATAGGACGTGCCGCTTAGGGCGAAGGTTTTTTCAAACTCCTGGGCCGCCCGAGTAAAATCCTTCTTGTGGAGATAGATCTCAGCGAGAAGCCGGTGGAGGGCCGGAAAATCCTTTTGCCTGAGGCTGATCTCGTCGATCTCCTCGAGGGCCTCGTCCAGGATCTCCAGACGAAGACAGAGCTTGGCGTAAAAGAAGGCGATCACCCAGTTCTGCGGATCGTTTTTCAGGGCCTTCTGATAGATCCTCAGGAGCGTTCCCGGATCCCCACGGCCCAAATAGAGCTCCTCGAGGCGGAGAAGGAAGATGATGGCGTTGAACCGCTTGAAGCTCTTACCCCAAACCTTCCCGGCCGAGGCCCAGCGGCCCATCCGAAGATAGATGTCGCCGAGGAGAACGAATCCCGGGAGGAAGCTCTTTTGCTCCCGCACGATCTCCCTCACCTCTTTCAGCGCGCTCTGGAGGTTTTCCTCGCCACCCCGTTCGAGTAGATCCTTGGCGCGCTCGTACTTGAGTCCGAGAAGAAAAAGGGTCTCTTCCTCCTCCGTCTCCTTCCCTTTCACCGCTTTGAGAATGGCCCTCTGAACCTGAATGGCCTCTTCCCATCTCCGTTGTTCTTGGTAGAGCTCTCGGAGCTCGCGAAGGCCTTTCAGATTCGATTCGTCGAGGCGAACGGCCCGCTCGAGGGCCCGAATGGCCTCGTTTTCGCGCTTCATCTGACGAAGCAGCGAAGCCTCGCGCAAAAGGAGCTCCACATTTCTCACATCCACGAGGCTTCCTCTTTGGAGCCATTGGAAAGCCTCTTCCATCTGACCTTCTTTGAGGGCGATTTCGGAGAGGCGAAAATAGAGATCCACCTGCCAGGGGTCTTTCTTCAAGACCTGGGTGAAGCTCTCCTTGGCCTGACCCCAATCACCGCGGAAAAAGGCCTCCATACCTTGAGCGAGCTCCTCTTTGAGGGGCTCTTTTTTCTTCTCCTCCTTCGAACGGTGAACACCGTCTATGTAGTCCTTTAAGGCATGCTTGATGTCTCGAGCCAGAGTTCCCATGAAGACGAGCATGGCTCCCAAGACGAAGGAGGCCAGCATGAGGTCGGAGAGATCGACCGGGAAGGTCTCGCCGAAAAAGTGGAACTCCTTTACGTCGTAAGGGTTCGTGAAGGCGATCCACAGGAAAAGGCAGATGATGATTCCGATCAGAATGATCAGCAGTCGGGCGAGCATGCTCAGCCTATCTTTCCTTTCTCCATTTTGGTCTTACAGGGAACGCAGTACTTGGCGATGGGCCGGACTTCAAGGCGCTTGAGACCGATGGGGCCTCCACACTCCTCGCAAATCCCATAAGTTCCATTCTCGATGCGATCGAGGGCTTCATCGACCTCCTGGAGCCGCATCCGTTCGTTTTCGTTGAGGCTGAGAAGAATCTGCTTGTTATAGAGATTCGCCGCCTCGTCACAGATATCCTGGATTCCGTCTTGTCCTACCTCTTGAGAAGATTCGTAGATCTGTTTGACCTCGCCGATAATCTGTTCCCGTTCGTTGAGCAAGATCCGCTTGAACCGCTCCAGAGTCTTTTTGTCCAAACCCGTCTTAATCGTTTCGTCCTTCACCAAGGTTCACTCCCTTTCCGAGATCGATCCGGGGGGCGTCGATCCAAAGGCCCTCCAGATCATAAAACCGCCTCATAGGTTCCAAGAATATATGGACAACGACGTCCTCATAGTCCATCAAGATCCACTTGCCTGCCGATACCCCTTCCAATCCCAGGGGACGAACCCCTTCCTTCTCGAGGGCTTCTTCGATGCCCTGGGCGATGGCCTGAACCTGACGATCCGATCTTCCGCTACAGATGAAAAAATAGTCGGTAAAAGAGCTCGTGCTCCTCATATCGAGCAGAACCAGCTCTTCAGCCTTCTTTTCGGTCGCCGCCTTTACGCAAAGCAATGATTTCGCTTTCGAATCGGTTAACATATCCTCCTTTCCCGAGAGGCTGCCCCTCCCTGAATAAATTTAACATTATACCAGAAAAAAGAAAGATAACAACCCCGGTCCCCCAACCGGGCAAGGCAATCTATTTCATCCCCCATGCCCGGTAGGACCCCTTCGAACCACAAAGATCCCTGGCTCCATCATGGGCTTGGTGCAAGCGTGAATTCTTTTTGGCCTTGATCCTTTTCTCTTTTGCCTCCTGCCTTCAACCTTCAACCTCCGACCTTTAACGTCTGTAGGCGATCCCTTCGCCCTACGAAAAAGCACGAACCTCTGCCGACGCTGTCCAAACCTTCGTACAAGACTTTCTCCGGGTCGGTTCGGGAGCTCCGACTCCGATCGCTTCCTCTCTCAGCGGTCTCATCGGTAAAGACCATGCTCTTCGATGTAGATTGCCACCTCCTTGGGGATGAGGTATTTGGGTGACTTTTTATCGGCGATCAGGCGCCGAACCTTCGTTGAGGAGATATCGAGACACGTGATCTCCCTGAAGTGGAGTTCGTGACCCGATCGGTGAACCCAAACCTGATGCCCCGGGTCGAACCGAAAGACCTCCCGAAGGGTTGAAGGGAGCGGTGGGGGCCCGGGGGGCTCTCCGACAGGAAGACGCACCATCACCACGAAGTGGGAAAGGGAAAAGAGATCCTGAAAGTCCTTCCAGGTCTCGATCTCCAGAAAGGCGTCCTGGCCAAGGATAAAATAGATTTCCGAGTCCGGATCGGCTCGTCTGAAATGGCGAATCGTCTCGATGGAATAGGACTTCCCTTCTCTCCGAATCTCGATGTCCGAAACGCGGAAAAAGGGATTGTCGGAAATAGCCCGTCTGACCATCTCCAGCCGATGCTTGCCATCCACCAGATCCCTTGTGCCTTTGTGGGGGGGGATTGCTGCCGGGATAAAAACGATCTCGGCAAGGCCCAAGCCATCCCGAATCTCTTCCGCGCCCCTCAAATGGCCCTGATGGATGGGGTTGAAGGTCCCTCCGAAGAGGCCCACTCGCTTCTTGTTCGCATCGCCTCCTCTTATGATGCTTTACCTCCCCTTAAAGGTCGACCTGCCGGACGTTCCATGGACCCCCTTGGCGTCAACCTCGAATCTGTCCTTCCCCATAAACGATAAACTTGGTTGTCGTCAACTCCTCTAAGCCCATCGGCCCGAAGGCGTGGAGTTTTGTTGTGCTGATCCCGATTTCAGCCCCGAGACCGAGCTCAAAACCGTCATTGAACCGGGTGGAGGCATTGACCAGGACACACGAGGAGTTCACCTCCCTGAGAAACCGCTGGGCATTCCCATAGTCTGAGGTGATGATCGCCTCCGTGTGAAGGGATCCGTAGCGGGTGATGTGTGCTATGGCCTCGTCCAGGCCCCGGACCACCTTGACCGCAAGAATCAGGTCGAGGTACTCCTTTGGCCAATCCTCTTCCTGGGCCGCCTTGATCCCGGGAAGGATGGCCAGGCTCGCAGGGCAGCCCCTGAGTTCGACCCCCTTTTCCTGAAGGGCCCGGGCGATGGCGGGAAGAAAGATTCCGGCCACCCTCTCATGGACGAGGAGTGTCTCCATGGCGTTACAGACGCCAGGCCGTTGGACCTTGGCATTGAGACAAATCCGTGTGGCCATCTCGAGATCGGCGCTTTCGTCTACAAAGACGTGGCATACCCCTTTGTAATGTTTGACCACAGGGATTTTCGAGTGCCTGGTGACAAACCGGATCAACGCCTCTCCACCCCGGGGTATGATGAGATCGATCTCTTCCTCCCGAAGGAGCATCTCTTCGATCGCTTCCCTCTCCGTAAAGGGAACCACCTGAATGGCGTCCTTTGGGACGCCCACCCTTTCGATCGACTCCCGAAGGATCCTTCCGATGGCTCGGTTCGAGTGGAAGGCCTCAGAGCCTCCCCTAAGGATGACACTGTTAGCCGATTTCAGGCAGAGAGCAGCGGCATCGGCCGTAACATTGGGCCGGGATTCGTAGATGATTCCAATCACCCCGAGAGGGATCCTCATCTTCCCCACCATCAGGCCGTTCGGCCTTCTCCACATCTTGACAACCTCTCCCACAGGATCGTCCAGACGGACCACCTCCCGGATTCCATCGGCCATGGCCCGGATCACCGCAGGGGTCAACCGCAATCGATCCATCAAGGCCGACGTGAGACCGGCCTTTTCTCCCGCCTGAAGATCTTTCTGGTTCTCTTCGAGGAGAAAGGCCTCGTTTCGTTCAAGGTCCTGGGCCATCTCCAGAAGGGCCTGATTTTTCAAGGCTGTGGAAAGGCTTGCCAGGCTACGGGAGACCTCTTTGGCCTTTCTCGCCATGGCACCAATCTCTTTTCTCAAATCGAAACGTTCTGTCATAGCACGACCAGATCATCCCGGTGGATCGCTTCCTCCGAATAGTTGTATCCCAGAACTTCCTCGATCTCTTCAGTTCGAAGGCCTTTAATCTTCTTGAGCTCTGTAGCGCTGTAGTTCACAAGCCCCCTGGCGAACTCTTTTCCGCGGGGGCCCACACACAAAACAGGATCTCCCCGCTCGAAGGTCCCTCTCACCTCGACGATACCGGAGGGAAGGAGGCTTTTTCCCCCTTGTACGAGAGCCCTCTTCGCTCCCTCATCCACGACCAGTTCCCCTTTCGGTTTCAGGGTGAAGGCGATCCAGTGCTTTCGACTGCTGAGCCTCACGGCTTTCGGAAGAATGAGGGTGCCAATCGTTTTCCCTTTCAGGATTTGGGTGAGAACCCCTGGTTTCGTACCGCAGGCAATCACCGTGGGAACCCCGAAGTGGGCTGCCTTACGGGCCGCCTCGATCTTGCTCTGCATCCCACCCACCCTCCACACGCCGTCGGTCCCTCCGATGATGGCCTTCACGTCTCCGTCGATGTCCTGGACTAGGGAGATGCATCGGGCGTTCGGATTATGATGGGGATCCGAATCGCAGAGCCCCTTGATATCGGTCAGGATGACGAGGAGATCCGCTTCAATCAGGTTGGTCACCAAAGCCGAAAGGTTGTCGTTATCACCGAATTTGATCTCATCAACCACGACCGTATCGTTCTCGTTGATGATGGGGATGATCCCCAGGCCCAGCAGGGCCAGAAGGGTCTTTCGGGCGTTGAGGAATCGTTGGCGATGGCTCAAATCGTCGTGGGTGAGAAGAATTTGTGCCACCTTCTGTTGATACCGTGAGAAGAGGGTTTCATAGAGGTTCATAAGCCGGGGTTGCCCTACCGCTGCCGTGGCTTGCTTCTGGGTGATCGATCGGGGGCGGCTCTTGTAGCCCAGTTTTTCCATTCCCGCGGCGATCGCTCCAGAAGATACAATGACGATCTCATAGCCTCGGCGTTTCAAATCGGAAAGGTCTTTGACCAGGTGAGAAAAGACATCGTGATGAAGTCCCCGCTCCACGGAGGCCAAGATGCTGGAGCCCACCTTCACCACGACACGCCTTGTCTTCTCGAAGGTCTCATGCCGGATCGCTTTCTCTTTCGCCGTTCCCATTTCGAAGCCTTTCGAGTGCCTCAGCGATCGTTTCAACCAACGGCTCCACCCCCTCTCCGGTTTGGGCGGAGATGAGGTAAAGGCGATATCCCATTTGTCCGAACACCTCGATCCATTCCGGTGCCTTCTCGCGAACCGAAGGGAGATCGATCTTGTTCAAGACAACGATCTGGCGTCTATCCTTTAACGACGGGTGATAGGTTTCGAGTTCTCGATTCAGGGTGTTGAAAGCCCGGACCGGATCGGGTCCTTCTCCTTGGGCGATATGGACGAGGTGCACCAGGATCTTCGTTCGCTCGATATGGCGAAGAAATGTGAGTCCCAGGCCCGCCCCTTGCGAAGCCCCTTCGATCAAGCCCGGGATGTCGGCAACGACGAAGGGTTTTCGGTTTTCTCTGATCACCACACCGAGGTTGGGTGAAAGGGTGGTGAAGGGATAGTCAGCGATCTTCGGCCGAGCCGAGGAGATTCTGGAAAGGAGCGTCGACTTTCCGACGTTCGGAAAGCCGATTAAGCCCACATCGGCGAGCAGTTTCAGCTCGAGCCTTAGCCAACGTTCCTCGCCTTTTTCACCCTTTTCGGCACGCCGGGGGGCTTGGTGGGTTGGTGTGGCAAACCGGGCGTTTCCCCTTCCACCCTTTCCACCTTTCGCTCCCACGAAGCGCTGGCCATCGAGAAGAAGGTCCGCTAACACCTCTCCCGTCTCGTCATCCCGGATCAAGGTTCCCGTGGGGACGCGGATAATGAGATCCGCTCCATTTTTTCCTGTCTGGTTTTTACCTTTGCCGTGGGCTCCTCGTTGGGCCCGATACGTTCTGGGGTAGGTGAAATCGAGAAGGGTTGCCAGTTGACGGTCAGCCTGAAAGATCACATCGCCACCCTTGCCTCCATCGCCTCCGTCGGGCCCTCCCCGAGGGATAAAGCGTTCTCTACGAAAACTGACGCATCCGTTTCCCCCGTCGCCTGCCTTGACGTAGATTCGTGCTTCGTCAACGAACTTCATCTTGCCTCGCGGGGGGCTGTGGGTTTAGAGGCTTGGGGCGTGAACGCTAACGACCTTCTTATCTTTTCCCTTCGTTTCGTATTTTACGATCCCGTCGATTCGGGCATACAGGGTATAGTCCCTCCCCATTCCCACGTTGTCTCCCGGATGGATTTGGGTCCCTTTCTGCCGCACAAGGATGCTGCCGGCTTGAACCATCTGCCCCGCGTATCGCTTCACACCCAAACGCTGCCCTGCGCTATCTCGGCCGTTTCTTGAACTTCCTCCGGCTTTCTTATGGGCCATAAGCACTCCTCCTGTCTCGATAGATCCTCTTTAGTTCCGTTTCGTGATCGAGGTCATCCAGCCAATCCGATTTCCTTAACCCGGATGTAGGTATAGGTTTGTCGGTGGCCCTTTGTGCGACGGTAGTTCTTTCGCCTTTTCATTTTGTAAATGAGGATCTTCTTTCCCTTGACGGTTTGGACGATCTCTCCGGTCACGACCGCATTGGGAAGAAGAGGGGTTCCCACGTGCACCTGATCTCCGTCGGAGACCATAAGAACGTCCTTTAAGGTCACCTCGTCCCCCACATTTCCAGGGATCTTTTCCACCCGAAGCAGATCGCCCTTGGAAATCTTATATTCCTTGCCTCCGCTCTTCACCACCGCGTACATCGAAGCCCTCCATATCGAATAATCCATTAATTTTAAAAGCTTCCTACGGACTTGTCAAACCGAACCGAAGCAGCCGAGAAACCGCCAACCGTTTTTTTCCTCCTCCGAGTAATGGGAGACTTTTTCGTCGCTGAGCTATCGTCAAACCGAGATCTCCGCACCCTCAGGGCCTGAAGACCGTGTTCCCTTGACACGAGTGGCGAAAAATGGTATGTTTCTTCATGGTGAATTCGGTTTCGTATAGAGAGACAAATGCCGCGATCCCTTTCGTCCGTTGAGAAAGCCTTAAAGATTCTTCAGACCTTCACGGCTCAGACGCCGGAATTGGGTCTTACGGAGATCGCCCAGAGACTACAGTCCCACAAGAGCTCCGTATTTCGGATTCTTTCCACCTTGCTTTCAGAAGGGTTTGTCGAGAAGAATCCCCAAACCCATAAATACCGAATCGGTCTCAAGTTGATCGAAGTCGCCCAACGTTCTCTGGACGGTTTCGACTGGCTTGCCGAGGCCTCCCCCCTCATCGACAAACTCTCTCGCGAGATCAACGAGATCGTGCATCTTTCGATTCTCGATAAGGGAGAGGTGGTTTACCTCGATAAGAAAGGGGAAGGTCAAGGTCAGGGCCTCACGGTTTCCACGCGCAAGGGGGGGCGTGACCCCGCCCATTCGTGTGCCATGGGAAAGGTTTTGCTCGCCGGGCTTCCCCTGGAGGAACTTAGGAGAGTGCTTTCCACGATGACCCTGGTCCGAAGGACTCCTAATACGATTACCGAGATGTGGGCCCTCGAACGGGAGCTGGAACGGGTGCGCAGGCGGGGCTATGGGATTGACAATGAGGAGAGTTTTCCGGGTATCAAGTGTGTCGCGGCTCCCATCCAGAACCATCAGGGGAAGGTCATCGCGGCCATCAGTGCCACGGTGCCCACTCCGAGGATGACCAAGGAGCGGATGAGGGAGATCACGAAGCTGGTGATTGAAACGGCCCGTTCCATATCGGAGCGGATCGGGATGAGGTCCGCACCATAGAAGAAGAAAGGTAGTTGGACCGATGGGAAGAAAGGGGTAAAGTGATGCCACAACATCTCATGACGATCCGAGCACCGGGTCAGAAAATCATGATGACGGGAAATGAAGCGATTGCTCGTGGAGCCTTGGAAGCGGGCGTAGAAGTTGCCGCGGCCTATCCTGGGACACCTTCCACGGAAATCCTTGAAAACCTTGCTCAGGGAGCTCAGGAGTGGCCGATCCACGTGGAGTGGTCGGTCAATGAAAAGGTTGCCTTCGAGGTCGCCTTCGGCGCCTCCATGGCGGGGAAGCGAGCCCTCGTCTCCATGAAGCACGAGGGGCTGAACGTGATGCTCGACTCCCTTTCGAAGATGATCTATACGGGTGTGAAAGGAGGTCTCCTTCTGGTCGTCTGTGACGACCCCCACGCGACAAGCTCCTCGAACGAGCAGGATAGCCGCTCTCTGGCCCAGTTTGTCGACATGCTCGTTTTCGAGCCCTCCTCTCCCGAAGAGGCGAAACGGATGGTGATCGAAGGTTACGAGCTCTCGGAACGTCTCCGCACACCTCTCATGATCCGTTCCGTCACCCGGATCAGCCATGGCAAGAGTGGCGTACAAATGGGTCCCCTTCCTGGTCCTGGGCAGGTTCGAGCGCCGTTCTTCGATCGCCACGACGAGATCCGGGATCGATGGTTCTGCTGCGCCTTCAATCACCTCGAAAAGCACCGGGCCCACCACGAGACGATGAAGCGGGTCGTCGAAGAATTCGTGGAGGTCACGGGGTGGAACCATGTGGAAAACGGGAACGATTCTCCTTTGGGGGTCGTCGCCTCCGGGATCGCTTACAACATCCTCAAAGAGGCCCTCGAAGCCTTGGGACTCGCCGAGGATGTTTCCGTCCTCAAAATCGCCACGCCCTATCCTTTGCCGGGGAAACGGGTTCGGTCGTTCCTGGATGGAAAGGAGAAGGTGTTGGTCTTGGAGGAGGGAGACCCCGTGGTGGAGATGCAGCTCAGGGCCTACGCGCAAAATGAAGGGGCAAAGGCCACGATCCGGGGGCAATGGGGAGGAGATGTTCCGAAACCGGGCGAGCTCACCTTCGAACGGTGTATCGAAACGATAGGTAAGATCTTCGACGTTCCCATGTCTCCAAGGGTCTCGGACCGTGAGGTCCTCGAACGAGAGGAGCTTCTTTCGTTGATCCCGGAACGGGCCCTCACCATGTGTCCGGGTTGTCCCCATCGGGCGACCCATTACGCCCTGATGCAGGCCTTAAGAGCCCTCAAGATCAAGAAGCCCATCATCCTTGGGGATATCGGATGCTACGAGCTTTCTCACGAGCCTCCCTTCGATAATATCGACTCCATCTACAATATGGGAGCGGGGGTGGGGCTGGCCAATGGGTTGGCCCAGAGCGGAGTGGAGAATCCGGTGATCGCCTTGATCGGCGACTCGACGCTCTTTCACGCGGGGCTACCGGCTTTCATCAATGCGGTCCATAACCGCGCGCGCTTTTTGATGCTCGTCTTCGATAACGGGACCACCGCCATGACCGGGCACCAACCGCCGCCCAATGCATCGATGATGCCGAGTGGAAAGGCCTGCCCCTCCATCCCAATCCTTCCCTTGCTGAAGGCCACGGGTGCGCCGTATGTCGTGGCGACCTCCGCTTTTGATACCCAAGGGACCCAGAAGGCCATCGAGGAGGGGCTTCGATGCAAGGGCCCGGCCGCTGTCATCTCCCAAGGACCGTGCGCCCTGGAGAGCCGAAAAGCGAGGAGGAAGCAGAAGATCGCCAGAGCTTCCTATTCCGTTGATCCCGAGAAGTGTACAGGGTGTCGACTCTGTATCGATCGATTCGGATGCGCGGCTTTTGTCTGGCACGAAGATGAAAAACATTGCGCCGTGGATCCCATCCTTTGCGATGGCTGCGGGGTTTGTGCTCAGGTTTGCCCCAAGGAAGCCTTTCGGATTTCCTGAGGGTCAAGCTCAGAACCACTGACCGGGACGCGAAGAAAACCCGGACGGTGTCAACCTTTCTTCGAAGGATGAAAAAGTGAGAGGATAAACGATGAAAGACCGAATCAACTTGTTGGTCGCAGGAGTTGGAGGACAGGGCAACGTGCTCATTTCGAGAATCATCGGCCGGGCCCTTCTTGAAGAGGGCCATGCGGTGTGGGTAGGTGAAACCTTTGGCATGGGACAGAGAGGCGGTCCCGTGGTGAGTCACATTCGGGTGGGAAGGGAGCAAGCGGCTCCGCAGGTGCCACGATACCAAGGAGATCTCGTCCTCGGGTTGGAACCGGTTGAAACGTTGAGGGTCGTCAGCCAATATCTGAGAAAGGGGGGAGAGGTCATCATGAACCCGAGGCCGGTCATGCCGACGAACGTGAACTCAGGAAAGGGAATCTATCCCACTCTGGTAGCCATTCGGGAGGCTATGGAAAAGGTCACGCCGAACATCCGGGTCATCCCCGGAACGGAGTTGGCCCAAAAGGCCGGGAGCCCGCAATCCCTCAACATGGTGATGATGGGGGCTTTGGTTGCATCGGGAAAAGTCCCTGTCTCAGCACAAAACGTCAGACGTGCTCTTGAAGAGGAAGTCCCGCAGGGCACGGAGGCCTTGAACCTGCGGGCCTTCGAACTGGGTATGGAAGCGTATCGCGAGACGGTTTAACCGTCTTCCAAGCTCATTTCCAAGAAGGAGGTGTTCTATGAGAAAGGGTTTGATTTGGTTTGGTTTAGGGATGTTCGTCCTTGGGGGTCTGATGGGGCCGGGTTCTGCACGAGCAGCGGAATTCGTGATGAAGATTTCCCTTCCCTCTCCGATGGTTGAGTGGACTCAATTCAACGAACCCTATGCGGTTCTGAAGGCTGAGATCGAAAAGCGTTCTGCCGGTCGGATCGAGGTTCAGCTCTACCCGGCCGGGGTTCTGGGCGATATGACCTCGGGCGTCGAACAGGTGAAGAAGGGGATCATCCAAGGCGTTCAGGTCGGGGATGGATGGATTGCGAACCACTTTCCCGAAATTCAGGTGATTTCCATTCCTTATATCTTCCAGGATCGGGATGTGGCCTGGAAAGTTCTGGACGGGCCTTTCGGCAAGGAGATCATGGAGGCTTACACGAAGAAGACGGGCCTGAGGCTGCTCCATCTCACGGAAAACGGGGGATTTCGATGCTTCAGCAATAACGTTCGAGAGATCCGGACGGCTGCCGACATGAAGGGGCTCAAGATCCGCGTCATGCCCAACCCCGCTCATCAAGAGACCGTGAAGGCCCTTGGGGCCTTACCCGTCACCATCGACTGGGGCGAGCTTTACACGGCCCTCCAGACGAAGGTGGCCGATGGTCAGGAGAACGCCATCCCCACCTTTTTGGTTCCGAAACTCTACGAAGTGCAAAAGTACATGACCCTCGACGGTCACTTCTACAGCATCAACAGCGTGATCATCCAGGACAAGTGGTTCAAGTCGTTACCTCCCGAACTTCAGACCGCCATCGAGCAGGCCGCCTTGGTCTCCACCGTGGTTAACCGAGGCGTCTGCACGGCCTTGGAGCAGAAAGGGATCAAGTTCATCCAAGAGAAAGGCATGAAGGTCTACGCTCCGACGCTCAAAGAGAAAGAAACCTTCAAAGAGGCCTCCCAGAAGCCCGTGATCGAATACCTGAAGACCAAGATCGACAAGTCCTGGATCGACAAGATCTTCAAGGCCACGGAGGCGGCGGAAAGGGAGCTCGGTTATCGAAAATAGGTCGAACCTTCTTTGGGGAGGGCTTCCGAAACAAGAGGCCCTTCCCATTTTGGTGCCATTGCAGGCGGCCCCTTGGAGGAAGCGATGAGGCGCTTTGTCTGGGCTATGGAAAAACTGAACGGGTTGGTGAGGTGGATTTGCATCGGGGCCAGTGGCGGGGTTTTTCTTCTGGCCATGGCCCAGATCGTTTTCCGCTACCTTCTGAAGATCTCCGCGCCCTGGACCGAAGAGGCGGCGCGGTATCTGATGATCTGGATGGCCCTTCTCGCTGCCGGCCTTGCCTTTCAAAAAGGCGAGCACTTTAACTTTGACATCGTTGCGTCCCGTCTCAAACCCCGGGCTCAGAGCATCCTTGGCCTTTTTACAAACTTCCTTGCCTTTCTCTTCCTCCTTTGTCCCGTCATCTGGGGCATTCCCCAAGCCAAGTTGGGATTCTTCACCCTCTCTCCTGGGCTTCAGATCACCATGTTCCTTCCTTATCTCGCCCTTCCAGTGGGAGGGGCGATCATGGTGCTTAATCTCTGGTTTCACTCCTATACCCTTTACAAACAAATGAGCCGAAAAGAGGAGCCAAAGGAAAGATGACCCTCCTTCTGATCTCCCTAGTCTTCGTTTTTCTCCTGCTGATAGGTCAGTCGGTCGCGGTCTCCATGGGGATCACGGCTATGGTCTATTTTCTCATCAATTCGGGTTTCGATTTCTTCCCTATGTTGGTGGTCCGGATCTTCAAGGGGATCGATTCCTTTGTCTTCATCTGTGTTCCTCTCTATATTCTGGCCGGCGATCTCATGAACAGCACGGGCCTCACCGATCGGCTCGTCAAATGGGCGAAAGCGGTTGTTGGAAAGCTTCCCGGAGGGTTGGCTCAGTCGCAACTCGTCGCCACAGCCATCTTTGGTGGGATCAGCGGAAGCGCCCTGGGCGATATTGCCGCCCTTGGAACGATCTTCATTCCCAACCTTGAGAAAGAAGGATACGGAAAATCTTTCGCGAGCGCCCTGACCGC
>Ga0123519_10003442_pt1 | contig 26186 bp, 27 predicted proteins | sample YelNatPaOPRAMG02_FD_87396 | JGI IMG/M metagenome (GOLD analysis project Ga0123519, IMG submission 87396) | Hot spring microbial communities from Yellowstone National Park - Yellowstone National Park OP-RAMG-02 (version 2) | ecosystem: Environmental > Aquatic > Thermal springs > Hot (42-90C) ...
GAGCTTTTATAAAACCCGCTAATATGGCGGGTTTTTTTAAAATCATTTTGAATGATTAACCAGCATAACACCTACCAAAATAATTACGCCGCTTAAAATAGTAATTATACCAATTGTCTCATTTAAAATTAACCAGGAAGAAAACACAGTTACAAAAGGTTCCATATAAAGAAATGCTCCTACCTTTGAGGCATCAAGCTCATTTAAAGATTTAGACCATAAAACATATGCCATTCCAGTACAAAATATCCCAAGAAATAAAATGGCAATTAATCCTTTAATAGAAAGATGGGCTACTGCACTAATGTCGTTTGCATTAATTGTAAAAGGAAGAATTATTATAAGCATAGCAGCAAAGAGATAAAGAATAGTCATCATAGGTGAAAAATTAAGACTAATTTTTTTATTCACAATTGAATATATCGCCCAAGTAATTGTACTCGCAACAACGAGCAAATCACCTAAATGTGAAACCAAACCAATTCGAAAAGGATTCCCTTTTCCGATAAGAAGAAGCAAACCGAAAAAGGCTATTAGCATTCCAAGAATATTTGTTAAAGTCATTTTTTCTTTGAAAAACAAGAATCCAAAGATTGCAATAAAAACAGGTGAGATGCCTATTATCCAGCCGGTATTTACAGCAGAGGTAAACTTCAGCCCAGTAATTTGAATCCACAAATGAAAAACCGCAATAAAAGCAAGTATTATTATAGCACTCAAATTTTTCTTAGTAACTTTAAAATTATTAGGAGTAAGCATAGCAATAATCAAAATAAAAACAACTCCTAATAATAATCGAAGGGTTATTATAGTTTTTGGATCAAGTTCTTTTAGAGCAATTTTGGTGGCAACAAACGAAATTCCCCAAAAGATAACCGCAAGAAAGGGTTTCCAAAATTTAAAAAGTATTTTTAACATTAGAGGAAAATCTTATTTGGATTTATCCGTCTTTTTTGCGGACGAATAATTTTCTAAATCGTAGTTAATAATTCTTTCTGGCATATCAAGCTTAACGATCTCTACACCAGATTCAGAATAAAATTGAGTAGCAAGGGTATCGTGAAAGTCGGAGAAGACAACAACTCGCTTTATGCCGGCAGCAATTAAAGCTTTTGCGCATGTTGTGCAAGACATATTTGTAATGTATGCTGTTGCTCCTTTAGTATTTACACCGTGATTTGCCGCCTGTGTAAGCGCATTGATTTCAGCATGGTTTGTTCTTACACAGTGATTATCAACAACAAGACAACCAACATCTTCGCAATGTGGAAGCCCTGGAAGCGAACCGTTATAACCAGTCGCTAAAACAAATTTGTCTTTAACGAGAACACACCCGCAGTGCATCCGGGGACAGGTTGACCTTTCGGAGGCAAGCATTGCAAGCTTTAAAAAATATTCATCCCAGCTTGGACGTTTATAATTGCTCACTTTAATTAATCCTTAAATTATTAAAATAACGTAGTTCTAAATCTTCAAAGACTCTGCAGTAACTTTGAAAACATCTTCATAATCAATTATAAAATTATCAAGTGCTTCTTCTGAAGGAAAATTAAATAAATCTATTATCTTACTATCGAGAGAGAACTCTTCGTCCCATACAAAATTTCCTATTTTAAGGCGCTGAGTCATATAATCAACAAGATGAATAACTGATACGAAAGATTTGTTTAAGCCTGCCATAAAGGGTCGATGATGAAAATTTAAAGAATCACATAACACTTGAGGCAGTTGCCATTTTTCTGCTAAAAATTTTCCTATTTCTTGATGAGTCATTCCAAGTACATGTAATTCAGCTTCTAATCTACTTTTCTTTTCGGTTTTAACAACTTCAAAGATTTGGAAAAATTCATTGTTTAAAAATTTATAAATTACCATTATTCCAATATCATGAAGTATTCCAGCAACAAATGCTTCACTGCCAAAATCAAACCCGAGGCTAAGGGAAATACTTTTTGCTGCGGTACCAACCAACATAGAATGAAGCCAAAATTCATAAGGGTCAAAAAATTTATTTGGCTCAATCTTCATTGAGTCTGCAAGGGAAAGTGCGGTAACAATATTTCTAATATCTTGAAACCCAAGAATTAGCACCGCAAATTCAATTGAAGAAACTTTTCTTTTAATTCCGTATAAAGGAGAATTTGCAACCGCTAAAACTTTTGATGTAAGCCCTTGATCTTTGCTGATTAATTCGGCAAGATGCGTTGTAGGCGTTTTAGAGTCATTTAATAATTTTGTTACTTCAAAAACTACTTTAGGAATAGAAGGTAAATTTCTAATTCCAGAAAGAATCTTTTCTGTCTTTTCTTTTTTATCAGAATTCGGTTGCATAAAAATTACTTTATTTTAATAGTACAATTTAAATATTATCATTTTAAAAACAGCAAATAAAAATTGATAAAAAATCATTTTTTTCTCAGGTTTATTATCGTAATTTCTGGTGTAGAATTATACCTTATAGGCAAAAGTGACATTCCAAGCCCACTTGTTACAATCATAGTCATTTTATTCAAATGAAAAACTCCCTTCACGTATTTTGTTTCTAACATGGTTGGCGAAATATTTTTAAATGGGAAAAGAAAAGTAATTTGTCCGCCGTGCGTATGTCCGGCTAATAATAAATTATAATTATTCCTTTCGGCTATTTTTATTGCCGGACCTTCCGGTTGATGAATAATAAAAATTTTAAAAACATTTTTTGAGACATCACTTGCGATTTTTTCAATTTCCAATGGATTTGTTCGCCTTGTGTAGGTGTTGGTTATAAAAGTAATTCTAACTGGCTGATCATCTAAACGTAGTGTTAAGTTCCCATTATCAATCATCTTAATTCCGTTAATAGCCAAAGCGTGTATTACTTCGTTTAAACTTTTTTGTGCATTTTTTCTATACGCCCAAACGTCGTGGTCACCAACGCAGGAATAAATCCCATATTTAGATTTTATTTGCCCTATAAATTTTGCGGCTTGATAAATATAATCGGGAGTAGAAGAAATAAAATCGCCTCCTGCAAGGACAAGTTGTGGGTGTTGCTTATTTACTAAAGAAACGAATTTAGAAAGTCTATTTGCATCGGTATATCTATCGGCATGAATATCCGAAATAAAAGCAATCTTAAAATTGTTTAATTGTTCGGGAAGATTAGCATTATAATAATTTATTGTTTTGACAATAATTTTATTATAATCATATAAAATTCTTAACGGGACATAAAACAGGAAAATTATGAATATTACAAAGATGGTACTTTCAAAAAGCAAAGATAGCTTTGATTTATATTTTTTATAGATCGGATAAACTAAGAATTTGATAATATCAAGTATCAAATAAAATAATATACATTGCACGGCAATAATTATATAAAACCAAAAGGGATAAATAACCAAATAATCGAACAAGAAGTTAGAAGGTATTAAAACAGGCGTATTGGTCAAAATAGAATAACTCCAATTGACAATTAGAAAGGCTGGATAAATATTGAAGAAAATTAAAAAAGAAATAATTATTTTATTTGAAGAAAATATTTTTTCTGTTTTCTTATTTAATACAGTTTTAAATGAATTCTTCAGTTTGAATATGAAATAAAATTCAATTAAAAAAACAAGTACTGCAAAAACAATAATTCTGATAAATGACATTATATTTCTTAGAACTGATTTAAAAAATTATTCTAACCTATTATAAAGAGAGGACATTTTCAATCATTTTTTCCATATTTAAGTAATGCGTGCCCTTCCAATAAATTTTATTACATGTTTTACAAATCCAAAATTCATTTTTGGATTCTTTTACTTTGGGGGGAAGTAGGTACTCAATTTCATTTTTATTAATTGTTTCTAAAAGAGAATTACAAACAAGGCAACGCGTAAATTCTTTTATGTTTTTAACAAGATCAAAACGGGACAAAATTTCTTTAATTTGATTTTTGGGTAAGTTATTTCTAACAAAATATCCTTGAATAATTTCTTTTCTTTTTAATAATTCGCCATTTTTTGTAAGAATTGTACGCCTTTCATCAAGGGAAAACTTAATTAATTCTTCGAAAGAAAAATTGTTTTTAAATAAAGCATCAAATCCCAACATTCTTAAATATTTTGCTAATACTCCAAGCTGAACATCGACAACAAACTTAGTGTTCCGCAGTGGCATTGCACGAAGATGCTGTACCTCCGAAATATCTAAGGATTCAAAAACTGGGTACACACTTATTTTGTCACCGTCCTGCACTGAATAATTAAAGTTTACGGATTTTCCGTTAACGAGAATCAAATCTATTTCACTGTGTGGAACGCCGACGGATTCTATTAAATCTTTAATTGATGGATTTCCGGTAAATTCACATAAAAATGTTTTTTTCTGTCTGGCTTTAGGTAGAAAATCATTTAACTCTTCGTAAAATCGGATAAGTACACTTTTCATATAGATGAAATAAAAAATATTTTTCTTGTTTAAAAATAAAAAGAGCAGAAGAAGCTTTCTTCTGCTCGTTCAACGCAATAAAGATGAGAAATATTATTCTTGAGAATTATTGTTGTCATCTTCTTCTGGAACAACCTTGGCAATGTCTGCAATCTTATCATCATCTTTCAACCTTATAACTCTAACGCCCTGAGTATTTCTACCCATAACTCTAATATCTTTTACGCTTTGCCTTATTACCATACCGTGTGTAGTAATAATAACAAGTTCGTCGCCATCAACAACTTCCATCATAGCAATCATTTTGCCTACTTTTTCATTTGTCTTAACTGTAATAACGCCTTTGCCTCCTCGTTTTGTAATGCGGTAGTCGTTAATATCGGATCTTTTGCCATAACCGTTTTCGGTAACCACTAAAATATTATCGTTTCTTTTAATAACTAAAAGACCAACGACGATATCGCCCTTAGCAAGTTTAATGCCTCTAACTCCGGTAGCTGTTCTTCCCATATCGCGAACATCTTTTTCATGGAATCTAATTGCGAAACCATTTCTTGTTCCAAGGACAATATCATTAGAGCCATCCGTCATCTTTACAGAAATGAGGCGGTCGCCATTTACTACGTTGATAGCATTTATTCCACCTTTTCTAACATTACCATAAGCTGAAAGAACAGTTTTTTTAATTGTGCCTTGCTCCGTAGCCATAATTAAATAATGATCATCAATAAATTCTTTTACAGACACAAAAGCAGCTATATTTTCTTCTTTATCCTTTTCGATAATATTGAGAATAGACCTTCCTCTGGTAGTTCTACCGCCCTCGGGAATTTCATGAACCTTAAGCCAGTAACATTTTCCTTTATCTGTAAAGAACAAGATATAATGATGGGTAGAGGCAATAAACATGTGTTCAATAAAGTCATCTTCTTTTGTTCCTGCCCCGGTAACGCCTTTGCCGCCTCTTCCTTGTTTTCTATAGCCACTAACTGGAAATCTTTTAATAAATCCTTTGTGAGAAATTGTAACCACAACATCTTCTTCGGCAATAGTATCTTCTAAAGAAAACTCTTCGTAATTGTAAATAACTTCTGTTCTTCTTTCGTCACCATATTTTTCTTTTAACTGAAGAAGTTCATCTTTAATAATTAAATAACGTTTTTCTTCACTTTCTAAAATTCCTTTAAGTTTTTCAATCAGTTTGATTACTTCTTTGTATTCATCTTCAATTTTCTTTCTTTCCAAACCAGTTAATCTTTGAAGCCGCATATCAAGAATTGCTTTTGCTTGAATTTCAGAAAGTTTGAATTTCTTCATCAAATTATTTTTTGCGGTTTCAACATCTCTTGATTTTTTTATAGTCTCGATAACAGCATCAATATTATCGAGAGCAATAATGTATCCTTCCAAAATATGAGCGCGTCGTTCGGCAGCATCCAATTCATATTTTGTTCTTCTTATAAGAACTTCCATACGGTGATTAAGAAAATGCTGCATAACTTCTTTAAGAGTAAGCACCTTAGGCGCTCCATTTACCAGGGCAAGCATTATAACACCGAATGTTGTCTGCATTTGAGTATGTAAGAATAACTGATTAAGCACTACGGCTGGCTGTGAGTCTCTCTTCAACTCGATAACTACACGCATTCCATCACGATCAGATTCATCTCGAATATTTGAAATATCGTTTAATTTTCCTCCCCTAATAAGTTCGGCCATCTTTTCAATCAAATTAGCCTTATTAACCTGATAAGGCAGCTCTGTAATTATGATATTTTCTTTACCGCTTTTTAGTTGTTCGATATTGGCTTTGGCACGCACAACTATTCTTCCCCTCCCAGTTGTGTATGCTTCTTTTACTCCCTGATATCCATAAATAATACCACCGGTAGGAAAGTCTGGAGCTATTACATGCTTCATTAATTTTTCAGAAGTAATTTCTGGATTTTTGATAAGTGCTACTAAACCATCAACAACTTCACCAAGGTTATGCGGGGGAATATTTGTAGCCATTCCAACGGCAATACCGCTTGAGCCATTAACAAGAAGATTAGGTAAATAAGAAGGAAGAACGGTAGGCTCTTGAAGAGAGTCGTCAAAATTTGAAGTGAAGTCGACGGTATTTTTATCAAGGTCTCGAAGCATCTCATCTGCAATTCTTGCAAGTCGAGCTTCGGTGTAACGCATTGCAGCAGGTGAGTCTCCATCAACAGAACCAAAATTTCCCTGGCCATCGATCAATGGATATCGAAGCGAAAAATCCTGTACCATTCTTACCATTGTATCATAAACTGCCGAATCTCCATGCGGATGGTATTTACCAAGAACCTCCCCAACAATTCTTGCAGATTTTTTGTATGGTTTGTTAAAAGACATACCAAGTTCGTGCATACCGAATAAAACTCTGCGGTGAACAGGTTTTAAGCCATCTCTTACATCTGGAAGAGCGCGAGCTACTATTACGGACATTGAATAATCGATGTAGGAAGATTTCATTTCCTCTTCTAATGAGATAGGAATTATTTTTTCAAAAATTGTTGCCATAATATTTTATTTTTTCCGACTTTATATTTTGCTTTTAATAATTTTTCTTTTATATATCAAGATTCCTAACGTATTTTGCATTCTTCTCAATAAACTCTCTTCTCGGCTCAACATCATCACCCATCAAAGTTTCGAAAATCTTATCTGCTGCAGCCGCACTTTCAAGAGTTACTTGTAGAATAGTTCTTGTTTCAGGATTCATGGTAGTTTCCCAGAGTTGTTCAGGATTCATTTCACCAAGGCCTTTGTATCTGGAAATGGTAATACCTTTAGTTGCTCCTTCATCAGTAGAAATTGACTCTTCTTCTTTTACTTCTTTGCCGTTAACTTTTAATCTTTTTAGGATTTCATCCCGTTCATTATCATCAAATGCATAAAACTCTTCTTTTCCTTTTTTAATTTTATAAAGTGGTGGTTGAGCAATATAAATGTTTCCATTGTTAATAAGCTCCTGCATATGTCTGTAAAAGAAAGTTAACAAGAGTGTTCTAATATGGCTTCCATCTACATCAGCATCTGTCATAAGAATAATTTTTCCGTACCGGGTTTTAGTAATATCAAAGTCAGTACCTAATCCGGCGCCGATTGCAGAAATAATAGCTTTAATTTCGTTGTTCTCTAAAATTTTATTAAGCTTAGCCTTTTCAACGTTTAGAATTTTACCTCTTAAAGGAAGGATAGCTTGAAATCTTCTATCACGCCCTTGTTTAGCAGAGCCCCCAGCAGAATCACCTTCTACAATATAAATTTCGCAATGTTCTGGATCGGTAATAGAACAGTCGGCAAGTTTACCAGGAAGATTCATGCTGTCTAATGCATTTTTTCTTCTTGCAAGGTCGCGAGCTTTTCTAGCGGCTTCTCTTGCTTCAGCAGCGCGCATGCACTTTTCAATTATCTTTTTACCTACCGAAGGATTTTCTTCAAGATATTCAGCAAGTTTTTCACCGACTAAAGTTTCGACGGCTGATTTAGTTTCGCTGTTACCAAGCTTTGTTTTTGTCTGTCCTTCAAATTGAGGCTCGGCAACTTTAACAGAAATAACAGCAGTTAATCCTTCTCTAAAATCGTCTCCGGTTAATGATATTTTACCGTCTTTTAACAAACCATTTTTGCTTGCGTAGTTGTTAAACGTTCTTGTAAGAGCTGTTTTAAAGCCAACAAGATGAGTCCCGCCTTCGGTTGTATTAATATTATTAACGTAAGAAAAAATGTTTTCAGAATAAGTATCGCTGTATTGAAAAGCAACTTCAATGGGTGTATTATCCCTTTCTCCTTCAATGTAAACGGTTTTATGAAATGGTTCTCTTGTTTCATCAAGGTATTTTACAAATTCAATTAAACCTCCTTTAAAGTGAAAAGTTTCTTCTTCGCCGCCATTTCTTTCGTCTTTTATTTTGATGGTAATATTTTTGTTTAAGTAAGCAAGTTCCCGCATACGTTCGGCAAGGGTATCAAATTTAAATTTTTGGACTTTAAAGATTTCCTTGTCTGGCAAAAAAGTTATTTTTGTTCCGGTTTCATTTTTCTTGGTCTTGCCTATTTCTTTAACTGGCATAACAGGTTCACCGCGTCTATATTCCTGAAAATAGACCTTGCCATCTCTTCTAACTTCAACTTTAAGCCATTCCGAAAGAGCATTAACAACAGAGACACCAACTCCGTGTAGTCCCCCAGATACTTTGTAAGAGTTCTTGTCAAATTTACCGCCAGCATGAAGAACGGTCATAACAACTTCTAAGGCTGAGCGTTTTTCTTCCGGATGTAAATCAACCGGTATCCCGCGTCCGTTATCATCAACTGTAATACTTTCATCTTTGTTAATAACAATTTCAATATTGTCTGCATATCCTGCCAATGCTTCATCTATGCTGTTATCAACCACTTCGTTCACAAGATGGTGAAATCCGCGAGGACCAACATCTCCGATGTACATTGCCGGACGTTTTCGTACGGCATCAAGTCCTTTTAATACATTTATATTTTTAGCACTATATTCATTTGAACTGTTTCCATTAGCCATATATTTTATTCCAACTTCTTTAAAAATTTTTATGAAACAAATTTTATTTTTACAACTCTTTGTTCAACAAAAAATTTATTTATTTTATCGACAATTTTTTTTTCTCTAAACTTTAATTCATTTCTCCATGCAGAATTTTCAACTTTAAGATGCAAAACTTTTCGTTCAACCTTTACAGGAATAACTACTTTTTCGAGTTCTGGAAAAATCTTATTAAATTCGATTATAACATCTGACTGATATATAGTTTTTCTTATTTTATCAAGGCCTGGTTCAGTATTTATAATATCTGAAAGGCTTTTAAATCCATCAGACATAAGCAACTTCTCCGGCATGTAATTTTATAATTGTATCTTCTCTATTTTGTTTAAGAAAAGAAAAATTTGTAAAATCTGTTAGTGTAATGAATGCTTGCCCAACCTGCTTTAAATATTCACTTATTTTAACGGCTCGTTTTACATCAAGTTCACCAAAAACATCATCAAGCAAAAAAATAGGCGTTTCTGAGGTTCGTTCTTTTAAATAAAAAAATTCTGCAAATCTAAGAGCAACTTGAAAAGTTTTATGTTGACCTTGCGAGCCGAAGCTTCGAAGATTTGTATTATTTATTTCAAAAATGAAGTCGTCTCTGTGTGGACCGACTAAATTCGTTGCCCTTCTAAACTCTTCTTCTTTTCTATTATTCAACATTTCTCTAAATCGTTTTTCAATATCAACATCTTTAATTCCATCTAAAAAAAAATAGGAAATAGAAGGTAATTCATTTTCGTCCAAAATTTTTTTGTACGAATTGCTAACATAGGAGCTAAATTCCTCTACAAATTTCAATCTATGTCTAATAATTTCTGTACCAGAAGAAATTAATTTCTCTGTCCAAGCATTTATCTCGCCATCGTAAGAAATAAAATTTTTTCTGTTTTCTTTTAAGTGATTTAAAAGAGAAGAGCGCTGGCGTAGTGTTCGGTTATAATCTATTATTAAATTTAAATATGTTTTGCTTGCTTGAGAGATAACAGAGTCTACAAACTTTCTTCTATCGGCTGGAGCGCCTTGTGTTATTGAATGATCTCCTGGAGTTAAGAGAACCACAGGAAATTTTCCAATTATTTCAGAAGAATGATTAATTTGCTTTCCATTTTTGAAATAATATTTTTTAGATTCTGCTAAATTAAAAAAAATTCTTACTTCATTATCGGTCAAGTTTTTAAAGAAGCCTAAAATTTCAAATTCATTTTCATTAAATTTTACTACTTCACTATCCGACTTTGCATTTATGGCTTTAGTAGTACAAAGGTAGTAAATTGATTCAAGAATAGATGTTTTTCCTTCTCCGTTGCCACCAAGAATAAAATTTAATTTTTCAGAAAATTTTATATTCGTGTTTTTATGACTTCTAAAATTTTTTAATTGAATGGAGGATAAAATCATCTTAATTGTTTAATCGAACTGGCATTAACAACATCATCAAATCTTCATTTTCTTTTTCATTAGATGGTTCAATAATACAAGCTTTGGTAGGAGAATGTAATTTAAAAATTACTTCTTCTTCATTAAAGTGAGATAGTACATCATTTACATAACTTGTATTAAAACCAATATCCATAGGCTCACCACTATATTCACAAAAGATATTTTCTTTTGCGTTGGCGCCATGGTCTATATCTTCGGCTGAAACTTCAACAATATTTTTCCCGATAGATAGTTTTACTTGTTTTGAATTAGAAGAAGAAAATAACATCATTCTTTTAATAGCAGATAAAAGTTCTGCTGTTTTAATTTTAAGTAAATTTTCGTTTTCTAGTGGAATAACACTATTATAAGCTGGGTATTTTTCTCCTATTAAACGCGTAATAAATTCAATGTCACCTATGTGAAAAGAAAGATGCGTTTTGCTAAAAAATATTTTAACATCTGTTTCTCCTAAAAGCTTAGATAAAACGGAAATTGCTCTTTCGGGAATAATATATTGTTCTTCAACTGTTGTTTTTATGTTTTTATTTACATATTTAACAAGTCTATGTCCGTCTGTTGTAACAAACCTTAATCCATCCTCGGTAAATTCCAAAAGGGTTCCTGTCATTGCAGGCCGCATATCTTCTTTGCTCATAGCGAAAGAAGTTTGTTCAATAGCTTTTTTTAATTCTATACCACTAATGGAAATTTCTTTTTCACCTCTTATTTCCGGAATAGATGGAAAATCTTCCGGTGAGGAATAGCTTATGTTATATACACCATTCTCGGTTGTCAACTTTAATTTTTGATTAGCTTCCAGTTCAAAATTTATTTGTGTTTCTGGAAGAGAGCGTATAATATCAAAAAGCAAACGAGCTGGAATAACCATTTTTATGTTTTCATCAGAAGCAACATTTATAGAAGATTTGAGGGCAATTTCCAAGTCGGTTGCATTAACAATTAAAGAACCGTCCTTAATATCAAATAAAAAGTTTTCCAAAACAGGCATGGGTGTTCTTAAAGGGACTGCCGGAATAATTTTGGCTAAAAGCTTTTCTAAAATCTTGCTGGTTATCTTAAATTTCATTCACATAATCTCCTATTAAGCATTGTAAAATACTAAAAAAATAGGCTAATCTCAATGTAATAGCATATAGAAATATCATCTTAATAAAATGATTTTATATAGAAATAATTTTACGGACCAGTAACACTTGTAGAGCTGCTTTGATCATCGCTGTCGGACATAGTTATGTTTAAAGTATATGTGTTGTTAGCTAAATTGCTTGTATAAAGAAATAAAATTTTAGTTCCACCTTTTATAACTAAACTACCAGAAGTAGCTCCGTTAGTTGATATGCTTGAGGCTCCATTTGGATAATCATATGTCATAGAATAGTTGTATGTACCACCTGGAATATTTTTTATGACAACATTTTCTCCGCTTGGAACCTGGGTTATTGTTCCTCTAAAATTAAAAAGAATATTGCTGCTCGACATATTATTAAATGTTATACTGTTATCCATAGAATTTGAGCAACCAAAGAATAAAAGACTATTCAATAAAATAATACCTAATGTTAAAAATTTTTTAACCATAATTATTTCTTTCTTAGTTTCACAAAGTTTAAGTTCTTTGCATTAAAAACCCAATAAAAAATTAGCTTAAAAGAATGTAATAGTCAACCGGTTTTTATTTTAATGTTATTCAAAATTAGTTTGTAATGGTCTCTTAAAAAAAAGTTATTTTCATAACAAACAACCAATTAATTATTAATAAATTAATATTTAAAAAATTAATAATAACAATAAAGATGTTTATAAGTTGAAAAGATATTTTTTTTTGGATTCTGAGCTATATTATAAATTTTTAAATGACTACAAATGTTAAAAAAGGTCAGATTAAATTTTACATATAAACAGAATGTTTATAATACAATTTTATCCACAATAATTTATGGATTTATAAACAATTTTTTAACCAGAGAAAAAATAAAAAGCTCCACTAAGGGTCATTTTAAATTTAATTATAAAAATTTAGCTAAGAACAGCTTATTTCAATTATATTTCTTAAAGTGTTAACTTGTTCTTCAAAAGAAGAGTCTTTATTTTTAAGAGTTTCTATAGCGTCACAAGCATAAATAACAGTAGAGTGATCTCTTCCACCAAAGTGTAATCCGATAGTTTTAAGAGAGGATTTAGTCAACTCTTTTGATAAATACATAGCTATTTGTCTTGCCATTACAATTTCTTTTTTTCTGGTTTTATCTCTTAGTTTATTTTCGTCTATTTTGAAATAATCACAAACGGCTTTTGTAATGCTTTCAATTGTAATATTTACTTTTCTATCTGTTGCTATCTCTTTTACTGTTTTTTTTGCTAAATCAAGATTTATTTCTTTTGAATTGAGAGAAGCGTTTGCTAAAAGTTTTATAAGGCAGCCTTCCAACTCGCGGATATTAGAAGTAATGCTACCGGCGATATAATCTATTATTTCATTTGAAATAGACATTCCATAATCTATAGCCTTGCGTTTTAAAATTGCAATTCTTGTTTCAAGTTCAGGCGGCTGAATATCAGCAGTTAATCCCCATTGAAGTCGAGAGATTAATCGCTCATCAAGTCCTTTTAGATCTTTTGGCGGTTTATCACTAGAAAGTATTATTTGTTTTCTTGATTGGTGCAGGCTGTTAAATATGTGAAAGAAAAGGTCCTGAGTCTTTTCTTTTCCAATAAGAAATTGAATATCATCAATAATTAAAACATCCATGCTTCTATAAAAGCTTTGGAATTCATTAACTTTATTTGACTGAATTGCCTCAACGAATTCAACCGTAAAACTATCCGATGAAAGATAAATTACTTTTTTATCCGAAAAATTATGTAATATTTTATTTCCTATAGCTTGAATAAGATGTGTTTTGCCAAGACCTACGCCACCATATATGAATAAAGGGTTAAAAGAAGTTCCGCCGGGATTTTCACTAATTGCGCCAGCGGCAGCTCTTGCCAGCTGGTTTCCTTCTCCCTTTATAAAATTATCAAATGTGTATCTTGGATTAAGATATGTTTCTATTTGGGGCTGTTTTTTTGTCTCTTCAATTACAGGTAACTTAACATTAGTTAATGCTTCGGTTTGTTTCTCATTATGCAACTCTTCTTCATCAGCAATTATATAGGCAAGTTTTGCATTGGCTCCAAGAATATCATGAATAGTTTTGTTTATAAGAGTATTATAATGTTCGTCTATCCATTCCCAAAAAAACTTACTTGGAAGTTGAATTTTTAAAGTAGAGCCTTCTAATGAAATAGGTTTAATTGGCAGAAACCAAGTATTGTAAGTCATTTGAGTAACATTGTCTTTTATTGTTCGAAGACAATCTCTCCAAATTGCAGTAGACTCTAAAACTGTATTTTTCTCAATTAAATTGGAATCAATCATAAATACTTATTAACAAAAACACGAGTAAAAAATCAAATAAAAAAACAAACGACAAAAAACTTATTAACACGTTTTCCACATTAAGTAAATAACAATAATATATTGTAAATAAACAAATTAGCAACTTCTTTTTGATTTATATGCACAAAACAGAGCTTGTTAGTTAATTTTTTTGTTTGTGAAACTATTTCACGACAAAAAGTTATCCACAAAATATTCACCATATTTTTGCTTCCCTTTATAAAAGAAAAATAGGAAGTAATTTTAATGAGTGCAAATTAATTTTAAAAAATCAAAAAAATTAATAATAGATAAAAACTCCTCAAAAAGATGTAAAATTATCAATGTTCAAAGGAGGCAAAATTTCCTATTTATATAATTAATCTTGTGTATTTAGCTATTAATAGTTATTTTAGAAATCTTTTTAATAAAGGATTAGAGGAATGAAAAGAACATTTCAACCAAGTAATAGAAAGCGGAAAAACAAACATGGTTTCCGCGAAAGAATGAAAACTAAAAATGGCAGAAAAGTGCTTGCAAGTAGAAGAGCAAAAGGAAGAAAAAAGTTGACAGTAAGTGATGAGAAATAGTAACCTTGAAGGAGTTTGGGCTTTCTGTAAATGAAAGAATCAAATCAAGAAAAGATTTTGAGAAAATCTTTTCTGAAGGAATTACTGTAGTTTCTTTTGACCGGAAAATAAAAGCAATATACTTGGTCGAAAAAAACAGTGAAGCTCCGGGAATTAAGATAGCAGTTGCCGTAGGCAAAAAGCTTGGAAAAGCGTTTTGGAGAAATAGAGTTAAAAGATTATTAAAGGAATCATTCAGATTAAATAAAAAGATTCTTTTGCCTATGTGTGAAAAAAAAAATCATTTGCTTAAAATAGTGTTTTCTCCTTATGGTTTAAACCAAAAGAACAATAAAAAAATTACTCTCAAAGAGATTAATTCGGGAGCAATTGATATTTTAGAAAAAATTAGAAACATTTTATAATGCGGAAAATATTTATTTTTATAATAAGATTTTATCAAAAACTTATTTCACCGCTCTTTCCGCCTTCGTGCAGGTTCTATCCAACTTGCTCAGAATATTCAATACAAGCATTTAGTAAATATGGTGTAGTAAAAGGTGCCACAAAATCTATTTGGCGAATTTTAAGATGTAATCCCTTTAATAAGGGAGGATATGATCCTTTGGAATAATGGAAAATAAATGGACAAACAAACAACAATAGCTTTTATTTTAATTGGTGCGATTCTGGTGTTGTATTTTTATCTGAACTCCCCTACGCCGGTTGAGCAGAATAAAATAACATCCGATACTACGCTTGTACAACGTGATACTTCTTTGCAAAATGAAAAACCAGAGGCAAGTAATTCTTCCGTTAATAATGTAGAAAATAATAATAAAGTTTCTTCTTCCGATTTTGGAAAATATTTTACACAGCCTCAATCAAAAGAACAGATAATCACAATCGAAAATGATCTTTTAGTTTTAGAACTTTCAAATAAAGGCGGAGATATAAAAAGATGTTTTTTAAAGAAGTTTAAAAATTGGTATTCTGCCGGCGATGACACAAGTAAAGATTTTTACAAAACGCATGTTCAATTAATTAGGTATCCTGAGGGAGGCGGAGGTCCTGACTTGGCCTTTGTTTCGGCGGACGGCAAAGCGATTAATACTGCACACCTTATTTTTACTTCTAACGCTTCTAAGTATGATTATAAACTGACCGGTACGGATTCTTTAACCATTAATTATACTTTTTTAATTGGTAAAGACAAATATTTAGAAAAGAAGTACACCTTTTATGGAAATAAATATAGTATAAATTATTCAGTAAGGTTAGCAGGATTGGATTCTATTATTAGTAATAACGGATTTGATCTTGTGTGGAACAAAGGAATAAGGCTTGTAGAAGAAAATTCTGTTGATGAGGCAGAATATTCCAACGCAAGTGCATTTTATGGCGGTGACCATGTAGTTGTTGAAGCATCCAAACCAAACGAAACAGTTCAAAAAAGTTTTGCCGGTAAAGTAGATTGGGTTGCTGTTCGAAATAAATATTTTGCATTTATAATTGCTCCTAAAAATCCATCCGGCGTTGATGGAGCTTATATTGAAGGAGTTAAAAGGAATGGCAAAAATGAAGGTGTACGTCTGAATTACAATTTAAGGATTAATCTTCCTTTTAACAATGATAACATAGAACAAAAATCATTTCTGCTTTATCTTGGTCCTGTTGATTATAGTATTTTAAAAACATATGGGCATAATTTAGATGCGATTGTAGAGTATGGGAGCTTCTTTGGAATAAAATTTCTTGTTAGACCAATTGCGGAATACCTTCTTGTACCAGTTTTTAATTTTCTGCATTCTTTCATCCCGAATTATGGAATAGTAATTATAATTTTCTCTTTGATTATAAAAATTATTTTGCATCCTCTTACAAGATCAAGCTATCAATCGATGAAAAAGATGCAGCTTATCCAACCAATGATGACAGAAATAAAAGAAAAATACAAAGATGATCCACAAAGAATGAATAAAGAAATGATGAAACTTTATTCTACCTATGGAATAAATCCTGCGGGTGGATGTCTTCCACTTGTGCTGCAAATGCCTATTTTTATTGCTTTGTTCGGCTTCTTTAAGGTAGCTATTGAATTAAGACAACAGCCTTTTATTTTTTGGATGACAGATTTATCCCGACCGGATGTTATTTATAATTTGCCATTCAAATTACCTTTATTTGGAATAAATGAAATAAGTGGTTTGGCTCTCTTGATGGGCGTGGCAACATTTTTCCAGCAGAAAATGAGTATAAGCGATCCAAAGCAGAAAAGTCTTGTTTATATAATGCCCGTTTTTCTTACTTTACTTTTTATGAGTTTTCCTGCTGGGCTCAATCTGTATTATTTAATGTTTAATGTTTTTTCTATTGGGCAGCAATATTATATTAATCATAAGCAAAGCGGTATGGAGCTTAAGCCCGTCAAAAATCCAAAGAAGTCGAAAGGGTTTTTCACAAAATTAATGGAAGCCGCAGAACAAAACGCTAAAGCACAACAAAAGAGGAAAAAATAAGCAATAAATTTTTTCTTTTGAACCATGTTTGATGCGTATATTGTTTTTTAAAATGATAGAGTTAAAAAAAATATTTTGGGGTTTAATTCCTTTTCTTTTTTCTTTATCATTTGCACAAACAGTTCATGTCCTTTCTGTTGATAGCAGAATTAAAAACTTACCTTTTGGATTAAAAGAAAATGTTGCCGCTCCGATGCCTGTTATTGGAATTGCTCTTAGTGGAGGAGGTGCACGAGGGCTGGCACAAATCGGAGTTTTAAAATCTTTATCTCAGGCAGGTATTCCTATTGATATTATTACCGGAACAAGTATGGGTAGTATTGTTGGCGGTCTTTATGCTTCAGGATATAACGTAGATCAAATTGATTCAATAGCTATTAATACTAATTGGGATAACCTTCTTGCTTCAGATAGAGAAACTAACAGAAGGGAACTTTTTGTCGATCAAAAAATTACTGAAGATAGGGCAATTTTTTCTTTACGCCTTAAAGGTTTAACACCTGTTCTTCCAAATGCATTGAACAGCGGACAAAAAATTTCTAACTATTTAAATCTTGTAACGTTTCAAGCTCCCATACATACGGATTCAAGTTTTGATAATTTAATGGAAAGATACAGAGCTGTTTGTACTAACCTTGTAACCGGTCAACCAGTAGTTGTTGGCGGCGGTTCTTTAAGCGAGGCAATGAGAGCAAGTTCAAGTGTTTCTTTTTATCTTTCTCCAGTAATGATAGATTCCCTCTTGTTGGTCGATGGCGGATTGGTCGAAAATATTCCGGTTGAAGTTGCTAAAAATCTTGGTGCAAAATACGTTATTGCAGTTAATACAACAAGCGAACTTCATTCCGAAGAACAACTTGCAAAACCATGGATTGTAGCAGATCAAGTGGTGAGTATTCCCATGAAAAGATTAATTAATTCCGAGCTAAAAAATGCTAATGTCGTTATCGCTCCAAATTTAGATGATATGGATATGACGGATTTTTCTGATATTAAGTCCGCTATTTATTCCGGCTATAATGCGGCTCAGGAAAAAATAAATAAAATTAAAATGCAAATTGACTCGCTTTTTGTCTCTAATTTCCATCAAAAAAATTTTTATATTAAAAATGTTTTAATACCTAATAAAATGGCATCATTTGAAACGCCGTTCATTAAAAAATATTCCAATCAGGACTCAGTTTCTGCTTTTGAAATCCTAAAAGATATTTATTCTATTTATTCTACTGGCAACTATAAAAATTTAAAAGCTGAAATAAAAGAGTACGGAACATATTCTACTGTAAATTTTATTGGTGAAGAGAATCCTGTTATAAAAAATATAGTTGTTGATGGTGTTACGTTGCTTTCTAAAAATGAAGTGAACTCGAAGTTTTTTAATTTGATGGATCAACCATATAACCCGGCAAAAATTCTCGAAGACGCAATTAATCTGATCAATATTTATAGAAGACTTGGATACTCCCTTGCTGAAATAACAAATATAAATTTTGATGAAAATACCGGGAATTTATTATTAAAGATGGACGAAGGGAAAATATCTGAAATAAAAATAGAGGGTAATAATTATACAGCTCGTACAGTAATTACAAGAGAATTGCCAATTTCTGTAGGTGATTTTTTTAACGAAGCTGCAATAAAGCAGGGATTAATAAATTTGCAAAGCACAAATCTTTTTGATGATATTTTTCTTACAGTAAAACGCAGTAAAGGTAAAAATATTCTTATTCTTCAACTAAGGGAACATCCTTCAAGTGTTATGCGTTTGGGTTTTAGAGCCGATAACGAAAACAATGTTCAATTTAGTTTAGACCTTGTGGATGAAAATTTATTCGGCAGTGGAACTGAACTTGGAATGCTGCTATTTGGCGGAAATAGAAATAGGGCTTTTGTACTTGAACACAAATCCAACAGAATTTTTAATACTTACCTAACGTATAAAATTAATGCTTTCTTTAAATTTAATGACGTTTATACTTACATCGAAAAGCAATCGGCTAACAACACTTCCTTTTCGATTCTTCAACATGGAGAATATAGGCAAATTTTTTACGGCAGTTCGATCTCGGTTGGTACTCAGGTTCAAAGATTCGGTAACTTAATTTTCGAAGGTAAGTATCAATTCGACCAAATAAAAAATATTCAATATCAAGATGTTGAGCCATATAAAACAAAAATTGTTAGCATGAATATTAGTTCAACAATAGATACGCAGGACAAATATCCATACCCGCAAAAAGGTTTATATTTTAGAGCAATGTATGAATCAGCTCAAAAAATATTAGGAGGAAATATTGGTTATACAAATATTAATTTTGAATATAAAAGCTACATAACATTTGATAAAGTAAATACCTTTTCACCTCGCATTATGATGGGTTTTGCAGATAAAACCCTTCCGCTGAGCGAAGAATATTCTTTAGGTGGTCAGAACTCTTTTTTCGGCATGAGAGATAATGAATATAGAGGTAGGCAGTTGTTCCTCGCTTCTCTTGAATACAGATACAAGCTTCCTTTTGATGTTTTTTTTGATTCATACCTAAAATTAAGATATGATCTTGGCTCTATTTGGCCAGATCAGGAGGATATTAGATTTAAAGATTTACGTCACGGAATTGGTGCAACTCTTTCGCTTGATACACCCATCGGACCTGCAGACTTTTCTGTTGGCAGAAGTTTTGTCTTTGTTAAAAACCTACCCGGAAATCCACTTAGTTTTGGAGATGTGTTTTTTTATTTTTCGATAGGATACTATTACTAAAAACTATTTTCCCTCACGTTTATATAAATCCCCAAGGATTTGAAACGACTTTACCATTTCTTCGTTTCCGCGACTTTTAAATAAATCAGCTAACGTAAAGCAAAGTTTGCTTTTTAAATTTACAGTTTGAATTCCTTCCTGAAGTGCTTGAACTACATCATCAAAAGGCGGTTTGTTAAGTTCAGCATTATACATTTCAACCATTGCTAAATAAGGCTCTATAAGAGCAGACTGAGATGCAGCGGCTTTTTTATAGTACCCAAATGCTTTATCGTGGTATTTTCCATAAGTGGAAATTGAAGACAGTATTTGTCCAGTACAAAAATAAATTGAGTAACACATATCGGGAAATTCTTTACAAATTTTTTCGCTATACATGCCAATTTCATCAACCGATAAAGCCTTGTTTCTTAAAAGAGTTTTGTATAAATCAACATCTTTTATTCTAAGCTCAATGGTAGTTCTAAATGTGTCAAACAATTCTTCCGGTGAACTTGAAAGGCGGAAAATTCTTTCCACTTCTTTTTTAATATCTTCAGACATCTTTCTGCAAAACAAAAACTAATCTTATTTGTTCAATTTGTTGTTGGATAAATTATTATTAAGAATAAAATTTACCAAATTTAATTTTGTAAATTCTGGTAAGTCTATTTCGAATTCAATGGTTGAGTTTTTGTCCCATTCTTTATTTTTTGACTCTATAAACGAATGCTTCCCTATGCAAGCGAATTTAATTTCGGAAAGTACATTCGAATCATTAAAAACGAAGAAGGCAACAAAAACTGGAATATTTAATTTTTCCATCCAATTGTTATAAGCCTGATAAGCTCTTTTATTTATAAGCCAGGTTGGTTTATGTTTTCCTTTCCAGTCTATTAAGGCTCTCCTTCCTTTGTAACTAATAACGAGGTCTGGTTTGTCATTTCCCTTTTCCCAAACTTTTTCGAAACGCTTATCTCCTCCAAATTCACTAAAAGAAAAGCCCCACTGAATTAACAAATTTTTCCCGTGATTTTCTGCCAAATCGTGGAGTTTATAATTATTTCTAAATTCCTTCCCGGTTTTATAGGGGTTAAAATCTAATTCTTTCATAAAACATTTTCTTCTTGAGGCAAATTATAAAAAATAACTAACAATGTCTGCAAGATTAAATTTTTTTATTTTATAAACTTTATAATATACCAGCATTATATCAACAGGCACAAAACAATAAAATTATTTTATCTGTTTTATTATTCCTCTAATTTCGCCATTAGGATATTTTTTAGTATGAACAAGAACGTAAGCCTCGCTGTTGTTTATCCATGTTTTAAGGCTATCTAAATTTACATCTTTATTTGTAATTGTTCCTTTAGCTAAAAGACCGTTTACTTTGCCTGATACCTTTCCTTTATATAACCAAGCAGCGATTGGACCATCTTTTCCAGCAGGGGCATGATGAATATGTGCCATTATTACTTTATCAATATTGTGTACAATTAATCTGTAGAAAAGTTTTTTCCCGTCTTTACTGAACGTAAATATTGCTTCCCCGGAGGCTTTTGTATTTATGGGTGGAACATTTTCATTTCCATTTAGAGAAGCTTTAAATCTTTCCGGCTTGATTTGAGTTTTTACTTCGGCTTTAATTTTGTTTCCAGCAAAAATACTTGATGAAAAGATTACAAGAATAAAAATTAACGATAAAGAAAAAATTTGCTTCTGCATTTTTGACTCCTACTTTTTTATTATAGTTACATATGAACGTAAGAAATGAAAATATTTTGGAGTGTGATTTCGGCAAAGAATAGAAGGGCAAAAATTTAAGTACCAATAATTTTAATATAGAATTTTTACACTGGTATCAGATTTGTTTCTTTTAATTAAAATTAAGTTATGTATATGAAATTATTAGTATCAATCTTTATTGTAATTGCTATGTCCTTTTCTAAGGTTGCCTCTGCCGAAAATGACAGTTCTTTCAAAAAGCAAAAGAAAACTTTCGAAAATATCTCGACAAAGAAATTTTTTCCTTTACATGGAGGACAAAAAAAACAGAAAAGATATTTTTATTGATAAAGAAGGTGATGGGATAAGTGATAACCGTGCAAAGGGAATGACTTTTGAAAAATTCCGAAAGCATTGTTTGCTTTATCAAAAATTTAAATATGATAGCAACAGAGGGAAATAGATTTCATTAGATAATATTTCTCTTTTTCGAAAGATTAGCTATAGCAAAAAGAAAAATAATGTTCGCCAAAATTAACGAAATTTTTCGACAAAGTTGTCGAGGGTTTTTTTATAAGAGAAAATAACGAAAAATAATGGACAATTGTTGTGGTACATAAGTTGAGTCTTCTTTTAGAAAAAATGAAAGGTCTTAAAATGAACAGATTATTTGTATGCTTAATTTTATCTTTTTTATTTGCTACGTTTATTTATCCGCAGGATAAAAATTTCAATTCGGCAAAAAACCGATGGAACGGTGCAACAGTATCTTCAGTTGAAGGAGAGATTACGCAAGTTCAAAATCCTGTAGCTCAGTTAAAATCAAACGACGGGAAAACTTATGAATTAAGGCTTGGTCCAATTTGGTTTTGGGTAAACAATAATTATGAGTTAAAGGCGGGAGAAAAAGTTGAGGTAAACGGGGCAGTTAATGAAAACAATGGAACATTGTATATGTTTCCATATATAATAAAACATGAAGGCAAAACAATTATCCTTGTGGATTCTAACGGGGTGCCTCTTTGGGCAAGAAATGGTAAATGGGGAAGACGTGGTTGAACAAATTAGTCAAATTTTTTTCAGTGCAAATAAAAGCTTTGATGTTTTTACCTCAAAGCTTTTTTGTCTGTTATGAGGCTAATTTTTGATTCCATATTTCTTTAGTTTATAGCGAAGATTTCTTTCTGATATTCCTAAAATTTTGCCAGCTTGGGTTTGGTTTCCACTGGATTTCTTTAAAGCATCATATATTAGTTTTTTCTCTAACGCTTCAACCTGCTCAACCAATGTCTCGGAGAAAATGTTGGTGGAATTTTCTTGAACAAAACCTTTTACGTTTAATGGAAGATCATTAACTGTAATTAAATTTTTTCTTGAAAGTACAATTGCACGCTCAACGATATTCTCAAGCTCGCGTACATTGCCGGGATAATTGTACTTTAATAATAGGTCCACAGCTTCTTTTGAAATTTCAATATTTTCTTTGTTGTTTTTTTGAGAATATTTATCGATAAAAAATTGCAAAAGTGGAAGAATATCTTCTTTTCTTTCTCGAAGAGGAGGAATTTTTATTGATACAATGTTTAATCTGTAAAATAAGTCTTCTCGAAATGAACCCTCAGAAATTTTTACTTCTAAACTTTGATTAGTTGCTGCAATTATTCTAACATCTATATTTATACTTTCTGTAGAACCGATTCTTTCAATTTGCTGTTCTTGCAAGACACGAAGTAATTTGACCTGTGTAGAGAGAGGAATATCACCAACTTCATCCAAAAAAATAGTACCTTTGTCTGCAAGTTCAAATCTTCCTTTTCGCAACTTATCAGCGCCAGTAAAGGAGCCTTTTTCGTGTCCGAACAATTCGCTTTCAATGAGATTTTCGGGCAGAGCAGGGATGTTTACGGCAATAAAGGGTTTGTCTTTTCGCGGGCTAAGAAAATGAATGGCTTTAGCAAGAACTTCTTTTCCTGTACCGCTCTCCCCTGTTACTAGGACTGTAGCCTTACTTTCTGCAACGCGTCCGGCAAGATTTAATATTTCTTCCATCTTTGGCGATTCAGAAACTAAGGAAGAAAACCTATATTTTTCTATAAGTTGAGATTTAAGCATTTCATTTTCAGACACCAGGCATTTGTGCTCAATTATACGATTGATAAGCAAATCAAGTTCCTCAAGGTCTACTGGTTTCGAAATATAATCGTCTGCGCCCATTTGCAAAGCTTTTACAGCGTTTTCAACTGTTCCGAATGCAGTTATCATAACAAAACTTATTTCCGGATTAATTTTTTTTATTTCTTGAAGAACCTCCATTCCTGTTTTATCCGGCATTTTATAATCGGAAAAAACTATATCAACAAGGTTGCCTTTTACGTATTTAATACCTTCTTCACCAGAAGCAGCAGATAAAATTTTGTAACCCTTTTTCTTAAGGTAACCGGTTAAAATATCCCTTTGTGGTTTTTCATCATCAATTATAAGTATTGAATATTCTTTCATGTGATTGGCAGTTTAATTATAAATTTGGTTCCGAAATTAATTTTACTTTCAACTTCTATTAAACCATTATGCTGGCTAATAATTTTTTGTGCGATGCTAAGTCCTAGACCGTTTCCATCTTTTTTGGTTGTAAAATATAAATCGAAGATTTTTTTCTTTTGTTCTTCAGAAATTCCTATTCCATTATCTTCAATTATTATAAAGAAAAAATTATTTTCGCAAAAGTACTTGATAGATACAAAGCCCTCTTTGTAAGTTGCATCAATTGCATTTTGAATAATATTCATCAAAGCTTGCTTAAGTAGTTCGGGGTCTATGTTAATTTCGAAAGATTCTTCGGATGGCTTTTTAAGAGTAATTTTTTTTGATTTTGTCTGGTCAACAAACAATTGAAAAATATAGTTAAAATATTTTTTTGAGTCTATCTTTCTTTTTTGAATTTCAACCGGTTTTGCATAATTCAAAAATTGACTTATGATATTATTTATGCGAGCGACTTCGTCTTTAAGAACACTTGTTATTGAATAGTATTCATCTTCATCATTTTTAGGAGAAAATTCCTTTAATAACCTTTGTGCAATCATTCCTATTGCATTTATTGGATTTCTTATTTCGTGCGCTACACCTGAAGCAAGTTCGCCCATTGCCGAAAGTTTTTCTTGGCGCTTAGATTGTTCTTCAATGTTTTTTTGGTTAGTTAAGTCGTTAATAACAATTGTATAGTTTTCTATTTCATTGGATTGGCTTAAAGTTTTTGTGATATTAAATGACAAATGTTTTTCTTTCTCATTTATTTCAATAGTTTTTTGGGTTTCTTTTGAGAAAAAATTAATACTTATAATTTCATTATAAATAAATTTAAGTCTTCCAGCAAGAATTTGATTTAAAGAATTATTTATTACCTCTGAACTTTTCGTTTCAAATAGTTCCTCGGCGGCTTTGTTAAAAAGCGTTATTTCATAATTTTTATTGACTACAATAACTGCCTCGCCCATGTTATGGAGTATTGTTCCAGCAAAAGTTTTAAACTTGTTAAATTCTCTTGATACAGTTCTTAAATTTTGTGAGGTAAAAATAATGCTTAGTATTATTACAGAAATTATGGCAAGTAAAATTGAAACAAGTATTATTCTGCCGTACATTTTTATTTCTACACTTTTTACTTCTTTTAGAGACAAGCCAATTCTGTATAAACCGATGAATTGATTATCAACCATGAGGCGTTTAATTACTTCAAAAACATTTTTACCGTTGAATTTTGTTGTCCTCATAAAAATTGAATCAGAGTTAAGAGCATTTCTTAAAAATTCATCCGAATAAATTGCAGATAATGACGTTACCGAAGAACTTGCAGAAATAATTCCATCTGTATCTTGAAGAGCGATGTATTCTATGCCTCGGTTATTCCCTATGTCTCTGATAATTTTTCCTATTCCAATTTTTTTTCTAAAATTAAGAAAGTCTTTTGCATTTAGGTTAATAACAATAGCCCCACGGTTAAAAGCTCTTGCTACTGCAACAGAAAACCGCTCACCTTTTGCATGAAAGGCGTCTTTTAATCCAATAATTAGTTTATCTGTTTTTCCGGAAAGTATTGGCTGTAATTCCTCAAAGCGATTTACATTTTCATTTTGATGTATGCTATTAGAAGTAAAGTTAGATAAAATTCTATTTCCATTCTTGTCAAAAATATTAATCCTAAAAAGGTCATTTTCATTGCCAATACTTATAAGCTGGGGTCGTGTTAATACATTTAAGCTATCAAGCCGCTTAATTAGCATTGCATTGTTTAGAAGTCTTTCTGCAATTAAAATTTCAATTTCCCTGCTTGAGTTTAAAGTATTAATACTGCTAAGTGCAATTATTTGTATAAGTGAAGAAGATTGTTCCGACAATACACTATAGATTTCTTTTTTACTTTCTGAAAATTCATAATATGCAGATGTTATCATTACTAAACCGATAATAGCGGAAATAATAATAACTGTTTTGGGTTCAAACTTAAACTTGTTCTTCATTTTCCAATAACTTGGATTTATAAAAAGATATCAAACTAAACGCCAGCATTATAATAAAAATTATTGAACATTTATGATTTTAAATTTTTGTTCGCGGCAAAATAGTCGTATTACACGACTAAAAAGTCGTTATAATTTTTTAATGAATTAAATGTATTTACAAAATCATTAAAAATAAAGAAGTATTTATGGCATAGCTGTTGTATCATTGGGCTTGTGAATTTATAAAAAATAAA
>Ga0123519_10003444_pt1 | contig 26182 bp, 17 predicted proteins | sample YelNatPaOPRAMG02_FD_87396 | JGI IMG/M metagenome (GOLD analysis project Ga0123519, IMG submission 87396) | Hot spring microbial communities from Yellowstone National Park - Yellowstone National Park OP-RAMG-02 (version 2) | ecosystem: Environmental > Aquatic > Thermal springs > Hot (42-90C) ...
CCAGATCAGAGAGATTTTCGAGCACTACCTTACCCGTTATCCCACCCTTACTCTGCAACTCCTTCGGAGTCTGGGGGTCGTATGGATTGACTGGATCTATCTCGGTCGAACAGGATACAAAGAATATTAAAAGCACTGCATACAATAAAACAAAAACATTTCTTCCATAAATGAAATGCTTATTCATTAAATATTCCTCCTCGTGTTTAACAAAGCAAATCTATATTACAGTAAAACAACTAACCTTACAAGTGATATTTATCACAAAATATAAAATTTTCTCATTAATCCGTTCAACAAATTAATAACTAATCTCTGTTTCTAAATTCTGTTACAAAATGGTGGGCGAGGCGGGTTGGTTCGGGGATCCTACTCTTAGAACAGTTCAGGGTATATCTTATTGCAGAACCTATATCGATATTATTGCCAATCGATACAAATATTGGTTTTACATTGTCTCTTGTCCTCAATACTGCACCCACAACTCTATCTTTATAGCATAATGGAGAATGACATCCCCTATGTCTATCTGGCTCTATGAAATCCCCTACAAGCCTCGTCTTTGCACAGCCAATAGATGGGATATTCAAAATAGTACCTATATGAGAGGCGAGCCCAAATCCCCTTGGATGAGCAATCCCCTGTCCATCGCAGAATATCAAGAATATATCCTCTTTGACCTTCTTGAATGTCTTCAGAACTACTGGCATCTCTCTGAAAGACAAGAAACCCGGGATATAAGGAAATTTCACCAATTTCTTTGAATTATATACATTGACTATCTCGAGTTCAGGGTATTTGAGAATTATGATTGAACAAAAGCCATAATCACCTCTGTAAGAGACATCTATTCCGGCAATAAAACCAGATTCGATATTCAAGGGTTTTATAACAATCTTAGATGCCAGATTCTCCTGTAGAGATTTGAGCCTATCCAACCTTTTTTTCGGGATATTCACAGACATCGAAGAGTTTGCACCTCTCACACTGAGGAGACCTTGCACTGCATATCTCCCTGCCAAATAGTATCACTGAATTGGAAAACTCTATCCAGAAATCCTTAGGAATTATCCTCATCAAATCCTCTTCCACCTTGACTGCATCTTTTTTCTTCGTGAGCCCAAGCCGCTGGGAAATTCGCAACACATGTGTATCTACAACGATTCCGCTCGTGATTCCAAAACCATTCCCAAGTACAACATTTGCCGTCTTTCTACCAATACCGGGAAGTTTGGTCAGTTCATCGATATTCTTTGGAAGCTCTCCATTGTACCTCTCGATGAGCGCCCCGCAACACTCCTTGATGTTTCTGGCTTTATTGTGATAGAAACCGGTGCTCTTGATATACTCTTCTATCTCTTTTATATCAGCCCTTGCAAAATCCTGAACTGTCTTGAATCTCTCGAAAAGGACTGGTGTAACCTTGTTTACTCTCTCATCGGTACATTGAGCCGATAGAATCGTGGCTATAAGGAGTTGAAAAGGATTACGGGCATCGAGTGCCGTCCTGGAGCTCGGATAACTCCTCTTCAGATAATCGATTATTTTTTCGACCTTCTTACTTACCTTCATTCTTCCTACCCTCTATCTCGTTCAGAATCTTGTTGATCTCATTTAAGAGACATATACCTATATTATCTCGCAATTGGTACTCATCTTCTGAGAAATGTTCCAGATTTCTCTTGAAGAGAACTATATTGAATCGCCTGTCCGTTTTATCCCCTTCGACCCGCAACATAGAAAGCGCAAGAGGAGATATGTCCAACCTCAAGTCATTATTAGATGGGACATCCTCGGCGAGGAGTAAAATATTCCCAAGAAAATCTCTGATGTTCTGTGGCATATTATTGAATGCCATATGCATCATTATCTCGAATCTCTCTCTACTAATCGAGAGTGGCTGTGGATATGAATCAGGCTCTAATAGATTTGCCTTTTTGAGATACTGATCCGACAGTACAAAATCCCCCTCTCTGTCGAGCAGGATAGCCTTGATATACATCGCCTCTGCATCTTCGGGATTGATATCGAGCGCCCTCTCGATATGCCTGTTCGCGTCAACGAATCTACCCATCAAAAAATATATACGCGCGATAGAGCTGTGGACAACGGGATTATTTTCATCGAGTCTGATAGCCTTCTTGTACGCCTCGACCGCCTTATCAATGTCCGACATCTCGAATTCGATGTCGCCAAGCCAGATATACGGCTCTGGACTGTGGGGGTACATCTTTATTATTTTATTGACCTCTTTCAATGCCTCATCGAATCTATTCTCTTCATATAGTCTGGATATCTTCTCATAAGCCTCATCGAGGCCTATCTCTTCTACTTCCCGCTTCTTCTTCATAAGAACTCCTCAATAAATCATTTATATTCCTTCATAATAGCGCTAAAATGCTTCAACTTTTCTCTTACGAGGGCAAACAGCGTTCCCTCTTTGTACTCATTTCCTTCACGCTCCCCGGCATCGATCCCCATCAATATCGGGATTGCCTCATCGATATATGATATCGCATAGATATGAAACTCTCCCTTCGATATCGACTCTATGATCTCATCTCTGAGGACAAGGTTTCGAATATTCTTCCTTGGTATAATCACTCCCTGAGAACCATTGAAACCCCTCTTTTTAATAAGCTCATAGAAGCCCTCGATCTTTTCATTGATTCCACCTACCGGCTGAACTTCGCCCTTCTGGGTCATAGAACCCGTAACAGCGATACCCTGATATATAGGTACATTCGAGATGGCGGACAGCAGGGCATATGTCTCGGCAATAGAGGCTGAATCTCCCTCTACACCACCATAGGACTGTTCGAAACATATACTCCCGTTCATAGACAATGGGATATCATATCCAAACTTCTCCTGAAGATATCCATTCAATATCAAGGCAGACTTGTTGAATATAGGGCCAGATAGCATAGATTGTCTCTCTATATTTATGATGCCCTCTCTACCAACCGCAACCGCTGCGGTAATTCTGACTGGTTTGCCAAAGGATATATCGGCAAGTTCATACACCGTTAGACCATTTATAACACCTACCCTTTTGCCATCTGTCTCTATTATTATCGTATCCTTCTCTATCTCCTCCTGAATACTGTCCTTCAATAATGAGTGTCTCCTCTCCCTCCCTCTGACAGCACCTCTGATGTCCTCGGCCCTGATGCGATCACTGCCATTTTCATTACTTACAAAAGATGCCTCTCTCAACAAATCTGCTATATCGGAGAACAATGTAGTAAGCTTGCCTATATCCGAGACCTTAGATATGGAATACCTGATTATCTCGAAAATTGCATCATCCTCGACCTTTTTGAGATGCTCTTCCTTAATGGTCCTGAGAACGAAATTCCTGTACTTGGAGACATTCTCGGCGTTCAAATCCATCTCGATATCGAACTCTGATTTTATCTTGAATATCTTTTTGAAATCCGGGTCGAATTCACACAACAATTGATAGAGCTCTTCATCACCTATCAAGATGGTCTTTACATCTATCTCTATCGGCTCCGGTTTCAAGGATGTAGCATTGATATTCAACGGTGCCTCGATATTTTGAATCTCGAGCTTTCGATTCTTCAATGTCCTCTTCAACATCCTCCACACGAGTGGTTCCTGTATCAGGTCATTGGCGTTCAATATCAGGAATCCTCCATCGGCCTTGAGCAAAGAACCACACTTGATGGACATATGGCTTACAGGTACGCGCTGGGAAGGGTCCTGGGACACATCGATAGTACCGAATAATCTGCCAAAAGTGGGCATCGTCTCGTGAACTATAGGACACTCCTCACTACCGGAATTATCGAGAATGAGATTTACCCGGTACCTCGACAGCAGTTCATTTATCTTCTGATTCTTCTCCTCTGCATCTTCCTCCTGCTGACCCGTAACAACCTCGTCCTTGAAATAAGAGACATTGTCGAGCAAATCAGACTTCAACCCAAGCAGAAATTCCTTTATCTTATCATTTTTATACTTGCGATCGATTTCCTCGATGTATGTATCTATATCCCTCTCGACTATGTTCCGGTCCAGATGTCTGCTCTGCTCCTCGAGGTCCTTACCAATCCTTCTCACCTCTTTTACGATCTCATCGAGCTCCGCCTCTTTCTGTCTGTGTTTGTTGATCAGTATCTTGAACTCCTCCTCCTTCAATTTACCTGAGAGGGAGTTTACATCTACGAGCTTCTTGCCCTGGAGAAATGCTATCTGAGGAACCGGCCCTGTTGGACTATCCACCTCGGTGAGGACAAATCCATCCTTTCGCAGTTTTCTGGCAAATTCATTTACACGATTGGATTGCTGCTTTTCGGCCTTTCTCTTCAGTTTGTTTCTCTCCTTGGAATACTCCGGCCTGTAGAAGAGCTTAGGTATCTTATCTCTGAGTGAGGTCACGAAGCTGTCTATCTCCTTCTTGAACTTTATTCCCGTACCCACCGAGAGTTCTATCAACATCGGCACATCTGGATTCTTGAAGTTGTGCACATAGCATCTGTCGAGTAATTTCTTGCGGGGTTTCTTGACGGATTTCAACAGGTCCTTGACGGTAGATGTCCTCCCACTGCCAGATATTCCGCATACGAAGACATTGTAGTTTGGTGCATTTATGGAGATACCTACCTTCAATGACTCTATTGCCCTTTCCTGTCCTATTATGCCCGGTATGATAACATTGTATTTCTCTGACTCATTTATGAGGCGGTCGATCTTGTCCCTCAAGACTATATCCTCGAGCCTCAGCTCACATCTCTCTATGATTTTTCCCGAATCTGCCATATATCTCTCCCTTCCTCATTCCTCGAATGGGAATACACAGTTCAACAGTTTACACTCCCTCGGACAATGCCTTATTTCATCCCTTATATCATCTGCATTCTTGGAAAAGAATAATTGATCTATTCTCTTCGACATAAGGTTTCCAACCGGTCTCAAATTGAAACAGAGTAATAGATTACCCATATTATCTATACCTATATCAGTATTTCCGGCATTACAACTCATATCATAAGCCTTATCGGGCTGTCTGAAATATTCTATCATAGTCAAGAGCTGTGCCTTCGAATTACCTATTTGCCTATAGATATCTTTATATGCAATTATGTCCTTTATTGCCTTTTCCAATGTTGTTATGTCCTTCGGGAAGAGCGCAAAATCCTTGAACCACCCTACCCTGTAATCTGTACCAAAGGTATTGAATATCGCCTGAAATGTAATCCACAGATTGTTGTCGATAGCAAATCGCACCAGATCCACAATTTCATCAACATTTAGCTGCATAATCGTTGGGGATAGATTTATCGAGGTAGTCATGGTATACCTCTTGAAAAGCATCAGATTTTCCATTACCTTCTCGAACATATCCCTCCCACGAATCACCTCATATCTATCCCTTCTCAGAGTGTCCAGTGAGATATTGATTTCGTTGAGCCCTATATCACACAGAAATTTTATATCACTCTCGGAAAATAGCGTACCATTGGTAGTAACACCCAGATAAAAACCCTTCTCCTTGATATAACTCATCAATTCATAGAAGAACTTCTTTACAGAAGGTTCCCCACCCGCAATCTTTATCCTCACCTCATCACTGCCAAGCCACCTGTATATATCGTCAACTATACTCTTCCACTCCTCAAGCCCCAACTCACCCTCTGGTTTCGACCTCCAGAATTCACAGTGAACACACCTGAGATTGCAGAGAGATGTTATCGACAGATGAATTGTCTTTGGATTCTCTACTCCCATAGGATAAAATCCTCGTTGAACATATTACTAAACTCCGGCAACATCGAATTATAACATCTATTATAGCAGCCTCTATCGAAGATCCCCTTTACTATGTCCTTTGCCTTCTCAGAACCCAAAATATCAATAAGTCCATTTTCTTTGATATTGCCCGCCGAGAGTTCCTTTGCACCCCAGACACAACAGGGCATCACCTCACCATCGAAATTTATATTTACCGTGCTGAAAAATGCCGGACACCTGAATCTCCTTATCTTGCCGATATGATAGTCGATACCCATCTCGAGAAACCGCCTCATATTTTCATTATAACCCTCTCTATCGCATATTGACTTTACAGCAAATAAGTACTCCTCCCTATTTGCCTCATCCATATACAGCATCTCTACATCATTTACGGGCCAGAAGAAGAAAGTGGCTCTATGACTCCTTGCAAATTCATAGACCTTTAATATCTCTTTCACATTCCATCTGGTTACAACCATATTTACAAACAATAAGACCTTCGAACCCTCTGCAAGTCGGGTCATCGCCTTCTCAATATTATCGAAGGAGCCCTTTACACCTCTCAGTCTATCGTGAGTATCCCCATATCCATCGACAGAAAAACTCATCGAATCGAGTCCCGAATCTATAATCTCTTCAAAGTTATTATCTACAAGCGAACCATTCGTTGTTATGTGTGGAGACATTCCGTATGTCTTTATGAGTCTGATGAGGTCAAAAATCCCCTTGTATAATAGGGGTTCACCACCGGTAAAAGCAATAGTTTTGATCCCGGCATTTTGAGACTCATTTATTATCCTGATAGCGAGTTCGAAAGGCATCTCTCCACTCTTCTTGTGGAAATTACAAAAAGAACAGAGGTAGTTGCACCTCTCGGTTATCATCAGATTCAATATCTTGGGCCTGAAGACCTTTATTTCATCCAAAACATCTTTATAGGGCATATCCTCATCACCAGTCATCAATTATTACCACAAAGGGATCTCTTTATAAACAAAAATAACGGGTTATTCAATTCAAATTTTCAGATAGTTTATATGGCTTGAGATGATTATGACAAAAGAGAAATAAGTAGAATAACGAAGAAAGATCTCATTCTCCCTCCATATTATTTCAGCCTATAAATACTTCCCTCAACTCCTCTACCAGTTTTTTTGAACCCACATAGAGAGTAGTTCTCTGATGATGCCTCTGTGGTACGATGTCGAGGATATATTCACCCTTTTCATTTATTGCTGAGCCACCCGCCTCTTCACACATAAAAGCCACTACATTACCTTCATACATCAGACGCAACTTACCTTCGGGTCTGTTCTTCTTAGGGTCGGGATGATTGATTATCGCAGGATACATAAAAAGACCACCATTCGTCAGAATCCTGTGGAAATCCCCTGCGAGCGCACCAAGATACCTGAAGGCATATTTATTCTCATTCTCAGATATCCACTTCCTCACCTTCTCATCGTAAGTATGTCTATTCGCCGGATTGAAAGACAGCTCCCAGGTCTTACTATTTTCTGGGAGAATGAGCCTTGTGGGTTTTACATAATTCATCACTTCATCGATGTGAAATCTGAAGCAACCACTATTCTTTAGGGCGATGGTGAAGGTTCCGGTTGGTATTACGAACATACCCGCGCAAATATAATCCCTCCCCTTTCTCAGATGCATATCCTCTTCACCCTCTAAATTCCTCTTTGCGATTCCAAACAAGAAACCTATCGGCAGATTATGTGGCACATTCGAGGAACCATCCATCGGGTCCAAATAGACGAAATATCTGCCATCCGGATTCATCATAACGATCTCATCGTTCTCCTCGGACACAGCACTTATTACCCTTCCGGATTTATTCAAATAGTGCAAGACCACCTGATTCGCAATCTCATCCATCTTCATAACATCTTCACCCTGTATATTTACAGAACCCGCCAGTCCAAGGTTCCCCCTCAAGGCACCTGTAAGATAGTAATATTGAATCCTCTTGGCAGCATTTAGTATAGCGTTCATAAGAATCAGGAAGTGATAAGTCCTCTTGTGTCTTTCCTGATGTTCGAGCAAGAAATCCATAAATGTCTGTTCGAAGTGAAGCATTGTTATCCTCCTTTGTCTGAAACAAATATACCATAAAAATTGTTAAAATAAAGCATCGAATTCAAATCAATCCTAAACTAAACGAATACCTTACCATAATTTTCTTCTTGCTTTTAAAGTTTCAATATGTTAGAGAAGAGCGGTTTGAATATGTTGTGATATATGTTGCAATATACTTCATTGATATAGGTTATATTACGAGGTAAAGATGAGACCCACCAAACTTGAACTTATAGGATTCAAATCGTTTTTCCATCATACAATAATATATTTCAAAAATGGCATCAATTGCGTAGTAGGACCCAATGGTTGTGGAAAGAGCAACATAGTAGATGCCATTAGATGGGTGCTTGGAGAACAGGCTCCCTCCAAGATTAGAGGGAAATCTATGGATTCCGTGATATTCAACGGAACAGAAAAAGTAGCCCCATCCGGAATGGCTGAGGTCTCATTCTACTTCGAAAATGATGAGAAGAATCTTCCGCCACAATACAATTCTTATAACGAAATATGTATAACCAGAAGATTATTCAGGACCGGGGACAGCGAATACCTGATAAACAAGATACCCTGTAGACTTACAGATATAGTGGAGCTCTTTTTGGGAACCGGCTTTGGCGCAAAGGCATACTCTATCATCGATCAGGGAACCATAACTAATTTTGCTACATCCTCCCCCGAGGATAGGAGACTGATGGTTGAAGAGGCGGCGGGTATAACCAAGTATCGAAACCGAAAAAAGGTAGCACTTTCGAGACTCGAACAGACCGAAAACAATCTCCTCAGGATATCAGATGTCATAAAAGAGATCGACAGACAGATAAATGCTATACAGAAACAGGCGAAGAAGGCTGAGAGATACCAGAAGATAAAGGAAGAACTCAATGCCATAGAGTCAAAACAGGCAAGATGGGAGATGAAGTGCATACTCGAGACAAAACAATCTATTGAAAATGAGATGGAACACTTGAAGGGGCTCGACTCTGAACTCTCTGCAAGGATAACCGAACTCGAATCTACACATATTAACATCTCCTCAGAAATATCCGACAAAGAGGCAAAGATAAACGAGTTGAACAACAAACTCGTATCCATCGAGAGCAAGATGAGACTCATCGAAAACGAAAAGACATTCTTTGCAAGAGAGATAGATCACCTGAGGCAGAGCAATCAGAGTGGTACAGACAGGATTGCTGCATTGAAACAGAGAACGGGCGAGATCGAAAATGAACTCGAGAAGAAGTTACAGGAGAAGAGCGAGATCGAACAAGAGATCTCTATTCACTCAGTAAGGATCTCCGAGCAGGAGAAAGAACTCAACGAGCTGATGCATAAGAAGGCGGAAGTGCAGGCAAAACTATCCGAGGCCAAGAAGAGAATGATCGAGATTATGACAGAGATCGCCAGATTGACCAACAAGAAAAATTATTCGGAGTCAGCCATTCAGGACAATATCAAGAGGATGGAGGGACTGCGGCTGGAAAAGGAGAATATTCTCTCTCAGATAACCAAACAGGAAGAGGCTATTTCGAATCTGCAGAGGGATCTGGAGAGCAATCTCAGAGAGACAGAGGGCGCAGAAAACAAGTACAACACATTCACCGAAAAACTTATGGATATGGAGAGCGAACTGATTCGCACCGAGACTACTATACTTAACACGAAGGAGAAGTTGACCGAGAGCAGATCGAGATACAATTCACTTCTCGAACTCGAGAAGAACCTCGAGGGGTTCGATGAGGGTATAAAGAAGATACTCAAGGTAAAGGAGGAGAACTCAGACGAGAGACTCTCAGAAGGTATCGTGGGATTGATAACCGAATATATAGAGGTAGAACCGACCTATGAACGCGCAATAGAATCAGTCCTTGGCGAGAAACTCCAATCACTCATCATAAGAGAGCCCGAGATAGGTATTCACGCACTGAATCTCTTAAAGACATCTCCATCGGGCAGAACCACCTTCATCCCAATCAAACCCAAAGCAAACTCGACATCCACAGGGATGCCATCGGGCGAGGGTGTCATAGGACCCGCTGCGAATTTCATAAGATGCTCCCCGGAGGTACAGGACATATCAAACGCTCTATTCAGCGATGTCGTAATAGTAGACAATATCACCAATGCCCTCAACCTATGGTCCAACAACGGTTTCAACAAGACGCTCGTAACCCCCGATGGCGATATAATCGAGCACTCTGGCATCATTACAGGCGGCAAGAAGGAAAAATATGGGGGACAGTTCGCACGAAAGAGGGAGATAAAGGAACTCAAGACCAGAATCGAGGAGTTCGAGAGGTCTCTCGAGATCGAACAACAGAAATTCAGTGCCCTGAAGGAAGAGGTTCTAAGATTGAAGGGCTTCATCGATTCCCTGAAGGAGGAGATCCAATCTCACAAGATTCGTAGAGTGGAACTCGACAAAGACCTTGATTCGGCAAAGGGTTTCGTGGATAGACTGAATGAGAGGATAAAGGTAATTTCGTTCGAATATGAAAATTATGAAAAGGAGTTGCAAGACAACAGGGAGGAGCTTTCGAGCATAGAAGAGTTACTCAAGGGCTTTGAGGTCAAGAGGGACGAGCTCAAGGCCCTCGAACTCTCCATTCAGAAGGAGCTCTCGGACCTTACGACGGAGGAGAAGGTCAACAGAGAGAGGCTCACCAATTTCAAGGTACAGTCTGCCTCCGACAATGAAAAACTGCAGTCAATCCTAAACCTTCTGAACAGGATCGAGAGCGAGCGCAAAGAGATCGATTATGAGATTGATGTGCTCACAAAATCCATATCTGCCAACAACCTCAAGATAACTCAGTACAAAGAAGAGATCCAGAAGAAGGAGGAAGAACTCAATTCGTGCATTACCCAGCATAGGGAATCTACCGAAGAGAAAAGCTCTATTCTATCCGAATTCAATAAATTCTCCGAGGAGATATCGAATATCGAAAACCACATCAAGGATATGCAGAAGAAGATATACGAAAACCGCGATAACCTGAACGCAAAGACACTCGAGTTGAAGGACCTGCAATTCAAGGAAGAGAATATCCTCAATTACTGCAAGGACAAACTCAATCTGGATATTAGTCAGGAGATATCGAGTGGTTCGATATTCAATATTGGAAATCTGGAAGAAAAAGAGAAAGAGCGCGCCGCAGAACTCAAGAAGATCATAGAAAATTTCGGAGAGATCAATCTGACCGCGATCTCAGAATACGAAAACCTGACCAAACGGCGTGAATTCCTGCAAAACAACTATGACGACCTCAAACGGGCGATGGAGAATTTGAAGAGGGCAATTGCCCGAATAAACAGGATATCCAAGGAGAGGTTCATAGAGACATTCAACAAGATAAACGAAAAATTATCCGAGGTCGCCCCCATTCTTATGTCGGGTGGAAAGGCGTCACTGAAACTGATGGATGAGAACAATCTCCTCGATGGTGGAGTAGACATCATCGTAAACCCAAGGGGCAAGAAATTGATATCCATAGATATGCTATCCGGTGGCGAGAAGGCATTGGTAGGACTATCTCTGGTCTTTGCAATTTACAAAATCAAACCATCTCCATTCTGTGTACTCGATGAGGTGGATGCCCCACTCGATGAGGTAAATACCGGCAGATTCATCACTCTCATAAAGGAGTTTTCACAGAACAGCCGATTTATGGTAATCTCACACAACAAACGAACTATGGAAGCTGCAACACAACTATATGGCATCACTATGCAGGAACCCGGTATATCGAGGGCTATCCCGTTGACGCTCGACCAGATATTCAACGAGGAATGATATAATCCAGTTTACCCTGAGAGGATCTCACCATTACAAAATCATTGTCTTCGATTCTTATTCTATTTCCCTCTATCTCTATCTCTTTGGAGGAATCCTGGAGATTTATCAGTGATAGTATTTCATCGACCTTTCTCTTCAGATGGACAACCAGCACACCCTCTCTCATCTCTGATTCGAATCTGCCATTCAAAATCCCACTCCTCTTGAGTTGAATCAACTGTCTGTAGAGCCCCCTCAGACCGACTATCCTCTCAGAAAAAACCATATCTCTTCTATTGGAGATACCCTCCCCTACCTCGAGCCCGTTCTCCTCTCCATAATATATCATCGGAATTCCACCACTTATAAATTGCAAGAGCACCATTATGCGGTAGATCTTGTCTCTCTTCTTCTCATCCATATCCTTGAAATGAGTCATCAGTCCATCGAGGTCGTGGTTGTTCAGGAACACGATAAATCCCTTTTCTGCAACATCATATCTGTTATTCAGGTATTTCACGAATACCTCGCTCCTCATAGCACCGCGCAGGAAGGCAGAGAGATAGTCTCTGAACTCGAAATCAAAGAGCATATCCACATTGTATCTCGATTTTATTTCGAGGCTATAGGAATTCGAACCGGTTCCCCAGTACTCACCCACAAAGATTACATCACTATTTATCGTTTTCAATTTTTCTCTCAGCTCACCAATCAATATCTCATCGATATGCTTCATCGCATCTATCCTAACCCCATCAAAGCCTGCATCTCTCAACAGATTGGCATACTTGGATATCAAGAATCGTCTCACATCCTCCCGTTCCGTCTTAAAATCCGGCAACCCAAATAGACACATCTTCAAATCGTCATTATCGATACACCCACCATATTTGACGGACCTTACCCACATAGTCTTCTCTATCCAGACCGACTTATAACCACTGTGATTCAATACAATGTCCTGAATATATGCAATCCTGTTCTTGTGAAATTCGGATACTACTTCCCTGAATATCTTCATATCCCCAAAATTTTCCTCTATTCTGTCGAAATCTTCGGGCCAGTAACCGTGATATCCATAGTGCTTGAAACCCTTGTAATCGACATAGCTCGAGATATTGTCTATCACAGGCGAGACCAGAACTGCATTTATCCCAAGCCCTTTGATATAGTCTATCTTTTCTAATAACCCTCTCAGGTCTCCCCCGTGATAACCATAAGGATTATTGACATCTGTGAGATAATTGTTTGTCTTGTCCCCATCATAGAATCGGTCGATGAGCAAGTGGTAGATTACAGGCTGCTCCTCACCTATATTCCTGTAATAGCCCGAATTCTTATCTATACAGGACATCAAGAGCGTCAAACTCGTAAGAATCAGTAGCAACCGTACTTCCACACTACTCTACTCCTATTTGATATCTCCTCTATCGCCTGCTTCATCCTCTAAGAGGATTGGGGGACTCATCAGCAAATATGCCTTTGAATTTTCGAATCTTTCCTTACAACTTATGAGCCTTTCGAACTTGAAAGACTTACCCACTATGTTGCCCGATAAATCCCCAAAAGACGCCCTTATCGAATCTGTAAGGACTATGAAATCCTCATTACCTATTCCCTTCAAGAAGACCATAAATCCATAATTGATACAGTCAGGAATAGGCTTCGAGATGATATCCATATACTTCACCCTACCCAACAGAGGACCAGTCACGACTCCCGAATGAGCCACCTGTGGAGTATCTGCCACCTTCGTTATGCTGTACTCTCTCGTGAGTATATAAACCGCTATGATCCCAAGAATAATGAAGAAGATGCGCAGTCCAAGCCTCAACTGCATTTCTTGAACTCCGGAGATTCGATCTGGATTGTAGAATGTTCGATGTGATACCTATCTCTCAAGATTCGCCTGATCTCCTCGAGTATATGATCGGTCCTGTCAATATCGGATGCATCGGTAGTAATGTGCATCGTCAGGATATATATTCCAGAGGAGATGCTCCAAATATGGACATCGTGGATATCCAATATCTCCTTGAATTCGGATTTTATATCTGCAATCAATCCCTCGATATCTATATCGGGCGGGACCGATTCCATCAGTACATTTACAGCGTCTCTTATCAACATAATGGCATTATAGAAAATCAACAGCCCTATCAGTGTGCTCAATACTGCATCGACAATATTGAGATTGAAAAAGATTATCAAAAGAGAGCCGATTACCACCCCAACCGAAGAGAGCGTATCTCCAAGAATATGTAATAATGCCCCTCGTATATTCAGATTGTGAGTGTGTCCCTTCAAGAGAAATATTCCGAGTATATTTGCCACTAATCCAATAGACGATACTATCAGCATAATATCGCCATTTATCTCGAATGGGACGAAGTATCTCCTGACTCCGTTATAGATAACAAACAGAGACAGCATCAAGAGCAGGGTTCCGTTTATAAGTGCAGATATTATCTCTACTCTGAAATATCCGTATGTCTTTTCGCGTGTCGCCTGCTTTCTTGCTATGAGTGCAGCAAAATAACAGATTATCAGACTTGCAGAATCAGTGAGCATATGCCCGGCATCGGCGATGAGTGCATAACTCTTCGAGACAATACCACCTACTAACTCCAAAAGGCATATTGTAATCGTTATGATGAGTACAGACAATACCCTCCTGGATTGATTCCTGCTCCTCTCCATCTCATTTGCAATGATAGTGCATTTATAACTCATTGGCCGCCCTTCTTCCTCTCTATAATAGACTCTGCTACCGAGACCGCCTCGATGGCATCCTGACCATAGTATGCACCTATCTCATTCGCATATGCCTCGTTCACCACTGCACCACCTATCATTACTGGAATCTGTAGATTGGATTCCCTCAGGAGTTCTACCACCTCTCTCATATGTCCCATTGTAGTGGTCATAAGTGCTGAAAGGGCTATTATGTCCACCCCATTTTTCTTTGCATTGTCCACAATCGCCTCATTCTTTACATTCTTGCCGGAATCTATTATCTCGAAGCCTGAATTTCTCAATACAGCGGAGACGAGATTTTTTCCGAGGTCGTGGATATCTCCCTCAACCGTGGCAATCAGTATCTTCCCCTTCTTCTCTATTTGTGCATCCTTCCCTATCCTATTCATAATCTCATCGAATGAGACCTGAGCCGCCTCGGCGGAGAGCATAACCTGAGGCAGAAAAATAGTATTTGCCTTGAATCTTACCCCTACCTCCTTCATAGCCTTCAATATGCCTTCCGATATAATCTTCTTGTAATTGACCCCCTTATCCAAAAGAATTTTCGTATACTCTACTGACTTTATCCTCTCTCCGGCAATTATGGCATTCGACAACCGCAACATCGGAGAGACATACTCGGATGATTCTGTCTGACTATCCGTCTTACCCTTAAGAGATAGTTCGATATAACGAGAGAAATTTCTATCGTATCCACAGAGTGCAGAGGTGGCAAGAAGTGAGGAAGATACATTCCTGTCTGTGGGATCTATTATAGCAGCAGACAGACCTGCCCTGATTGCAAGGTTCAGGAAGGCAGAATTTATATACGAACGGTTTGGCAATCCATAACTGATATTACTTACACCCAGAACGGTAAACAACCCGCGTCTTCTGAACTCTTCGATAGACCTCAGAGTCTCGTTCATCTGATTCGAAGATGTAGCCACAGAGAGTGTCAGAAAGTCAAAGAGTATATCACTTTCCGAAAGTCCATATTGAGCAGCCACCCTCAATATCTCCTCTGCAATCCTTATCCTCTCTCCTGCATCTTTTGGGATCCCCTTCTCGTCCATTGTAAGGGCTATAACAGCAGCCCCGAATCTCTTTGCGATCAGGAGCCTCTTCTCGAGGGATGAATCCAGTTGAACAGAATTTATCAACGCCCTGCCAGAGACAATCCTGATAGCCCTTTCGAGTGCCGAGTTGTTGGATGTATCTATACTAAAAGGTACATCGCTCTCCTTTACTACTGCTCTGACTATATCGGGTAGAGACTCCGTCTCGTCGAAGTTAGATACTCCAGCATTTACATCGAGTACCTCAGCGCCGGCATCCATCTGCAGCCTCGCCTCTCTGACAAACTCACGATAATCCCTGTTCAGAATCGAGTCTGTGAGATTCTTCTTGTTGGTCGGATTGAGTCGCTCACCAATTATCACAGGCTGTCTGTCGAGACCTACCTCTACGAGACTACCTCTGGATGTCAGATAGAGATTCGATACCCTACTACCCAATGGGGGAATCGATGTGATATCCGAAACCTCCCTCTTTATCTCTCTGATATGACGCTCCGTACTACCGCAACAGGCACCTACGATCCTTACTCCATTCTCTATAAATCTTCTGGTAAACGAAGCCATCTCATCGGGCTTTTCTGGATATACAATAACATTATTGACTTTACGGGGAATCCCGGCATTTGGCTGAGCAACAAGCGGCAGATCAGTAAAATCCTTCATCTCGGCAATTATGTCGAGAATACCCGATGTCCCGATAGAGCAGTTGGCACCAACCGCATCTACATCCAGTCGGGATATAGTGGCCGCCATTATCTGAGGTGTCGTCCCGAATGTACTCCGCATATTTTCATCAAAGGTCATAAGTGCCACTATAGGGTTTTTGCTTATATCTCTAATGGCAATTATCGCCGTCTTCAGTTCATACAGATCAGAGAATGTCTCGAGCCAGAATACATCCACACCCTCACTCTGGTAAATCCTTGCGATCTCAGAATAATATTCGTAAATCTCATCGAAGCTTGCAGAGCCAAATGGATACAAAACCTCACCCGAAGGTCCTATGGAAACTGCGAGATATGCCCTGTCTCCTATGACTCCCCTGACAAGCTCAACGGCTGATTTGGCTATATCGGCTATTCTGTTTTCGAGGTTAAAATTTCTCAGCTTTGGTCTGATAGTATTGAATGTATTGGTCCTGATGATATCCGCACCGGCGTTCAAATATCCACTGATTACCTGTTTGACAGGTTGTGGATTCTCTATATTGAGGATATCCGGTACTGTATCTATTTTGACCCCCATAGAAATGAGATTCGTCCCCATCGCCCCGTCCAGAACCAATACCCTTCTTGAAAGCTCATCTCTGAAATTCATATTAAATCCAATCTGTTAGGGTAAGACCTCGAAGAGCATCTCTATCTCATCCTCTGTCTGATAGAAGTGCGGCGATATCCTGAGATGGCTGTTTCTGATAGATGCGATTATATTTTCACTCAATAGCCTTCTCAACAGCTCCTCACAACTTATCTCGGGGTGATTTACCGATATGATACCAGCCCTCTCACACCTGTTTACCGGACCAAATATCAGATAGCCCCTCCTCCGCAGTTCCTCGAATATCAAATCTACATTCTTTGCAAGATTGCGATAGATGAAACTATTCCCGATCTCCTCCCTCAACTTTAGAGCTGCACCAAGCCCAATAACCCCGGCAAAGTTTGCGTTGTCACCCTCGAACTTACGGGCATTTATCTTTGAATCCACCTTTATCGTCTTTCGAGATTCCTCCTCTATTACAAGCCTCCAACCTATCTCCTCATACTTGATCTCATCTATCATATCCTTTCTTATGTACAGGATCGCCACTCCGTGTGGGCCAAACAGCCACTTGCTGGTTGCCACAGACATAAAATCCACATTGAGCTTCTTTACATCCACAGGTATGGCACCAACTCCCTGAATGCCGTCCAGATAAAGGAATATTCCCTTCTTCTTGCACAGCTCGCCTATCTCCTCAACATAGTTCCTGAATCCCGAGCCATATTCTACGAGCGATATTGCAATTATCTTTGTCTTTGCATCGATCGACCTCTCTATCTCCTTTACATCTACCCTCCCCTCTTTTGCTCCAACGAACTTTATCTCTACACCCTTTGGGGTCATTGCCATCCAGGGATAGATATTTGCAGGGAACTCCACATCGGCAGTCAGAATCTTCTCTCCACTCTTGAATCTCATCCCTTTGCATATAATCGCAATAGCCTGCGATGTGCTCTTTATAAATGCTATCTCCTCTGGCTCCGCATTTATAAGCCTTGCATACATCTCCCGAGTCTTCTCGACCTGCCTTATCCATCTCCTCTCGTGCATATTCCCGTGATTCATAATATCCTGATTGAACTCCCCAATTGCGCTGACTACATCCACAGGCATAGGAGAGATGCTGGCGTGGTTGAAGAATATGTGATTCTTTGTAATAGGAAAATGCTCCCTGATCTGAGAGATATCAGGCTTCATCGCTCTCTCCCTTTCTGTATGTAATGAAAATGTTTATGCCGTAGAAAATCAGAAATATTATCACTGATACGAGTAGATAATGATTCGAGTTCGTAAATCCGATCTTCTCAGCAATCTTTATATTATCTGACAGATGAAATACCTCCAGAATTGCAAGGAAGACATTCATAAGCGCACCACCTGCCACCAGTCCCGAGGCAAAGAGTATTCCCCTATCCTCTCTCTTTCGCGCCTCTTTTTCATCGTAGAACTTATATAAGCCATAAGAGATCAATCCACCAATCAATATCGGTGTCGAGGTAGTAATTGGCAGATAGAGTCCTATTGCAAATGGGAGGGAGCCTATCCCCAGCAGTTCGATCATTATACCTATAAAAATCCCAATTATGATGAATGACCACGGAAGGGTTCCGGCGAATACCCCGTCTGCAATAACCCTCATCATAGAGGCCTGCGGGGCAGGCATCTCCTGAGTACCCAATTTGTTGGCAAACAGATATACAATTCCACCTGATATTAGAGAGGTTGTAAGAGTGCCAATCAAGAATCCCATCTGCTGTCTTGCCGGAGTTGAACCGATATAGAAACCCGTCTTGATATCCATAGATGTATCTCCGGAGGTACATATTGCAATACATATTACCGCACCAATGGTGAGTGCAGCGATAGCACCATCTACACCCGTATATCCCGCCAGCTTCAGTATAAGTGCCACACCAAGGAGTGCAGCAATGGTCATACCCGATGTAGGGCTTGAAGAGGAACCCACGAGACCGACTATACGAGAGGAGATCGCAACAAAGATATAACCAAAGAAAATGACAAGTATCGCCCCGAGTATTCCCAAACCGGTCCCCGGTATGAGAATCAATCCTATTATGCACAGAATGACCCCAACTATGATTACAGGAAAAGGCAGATCCCTATCGGTCCTGATTCTCTCTCCAGCCGAGAGTCCGCCCTTGAACTCCAGAAGTGATGCCTTTGCCGAAGATACAAGTGATGGAAGTGCCCTCAATGCAGAGATGAAACCTCCAAGGGCAACAGCACCGGCACCAATATACCTGACATAATTATCCCATATCTCCGACGCATCCATCTGAGCTATGCTCTTGGTTGCCGGGGCAATTACATCCTGTGCATTTCCCCCGATCAGCTTTATGAGAGGAGTAAGCACAAAGGCAGCAAGTAATCCACCCGATACCATCTTCGCACCTGTTTTGGCACCTACGATAAATCCAACTCCAAGAAGAGGGGCTGAGGATGAAAAACCAATTGTGGCACCCATAAATCTCTCGAAGGCGACAGATGGCGCCTCCTTGATAAATAACATACCCGAGCGTATGAACTCATATATACCGCCGAGTGCAAGTCCTGAAAATACGAATTTTGAGTGTGTACCACCCTTCTCCCCGGCTATCAATACCTCTGCACAGGCAACACCCTCGGGGTATGGGAGATTCTTGTGCTCCTTCACAATCAGATATCTCCTGAGTGGAATCATCATAAGTACACCGATTACCCCACCAATCAGGGCGATCAGGAATATCTTGAACCACGAGGGAGAAAATCCCATAAAGATCAGGGCAGGTATGGTAAATATCACACCCGCTACAACCGATTCTCCAGAGGTACCTATGGTCTGGACGATGTTATTTTCGAGAATAGTCCCCTTCTTCAAAAGTCCCCTCAATATTGCCATTGACATTACAGCAGAGGGGATGGAGGCAGACACCGTCATACCCACTGCGAGGCCGAGATAGGCATTGGCTGCCCCGAATATGAGTGCGAGGATCACCCCGAGTATTACTGCCCTTATGGTAAATTCGGAGATATTCTGCTCCGCTGATATGTATGGCTTTACCACCTCTTCTACGCTGTTCTGACTCTCATTCTCATTGCTCATAGATTGACCTCTTTCTTAACGATCGAGAAATCCTTTACTCTCTATAAATGCAAATAATAAACTAAATAGATCCCGTCAACAAAGAGGCACAATAACAAAGTTGAACCCATTTTGCAAATAGATAGATTAATGAAAGAAATCAAGCTATTTCATCTGATTTATATAGACTGAATTATCCCTTCTCCTCCGTAGATTATTTGCATCTCTTGCTTTATTGAATCAATTAAATATGGACTTATTGATTTTTCTGTAACCAGATCCACTCTTATACACAGAACCTCCGATAATTCTCTTTCTATTCTCACAAGTTGGAGGAGACTCTTTCTATCAGAGAACTCTACTATAATATCTATATCACTATCACTCTTTTCCTCTCATCTTATATAAGAGCCAAAGATGGATATCTTCTTTGCACCTTTACTTCTCAGAAAATCTACAATTTTCCCAAAAAGTTCATCTCTATTTATTCTCACATCTATAGACTGCTTCTTCATAGAAGATATTAATTCATATAATTTCGGTGGTTTCAAGTTCATTCAACCTTTACCTCTTTCTCTCCAACTATACATCTATATGTACCCGCAGCTCCGCCTCCCCAGAATCAATCAATCCACCATAAATGGACTTTTCAAAAAAATGGCAATCCATTTACTTCTGGAACAATGATTGTAATTGGCACCAGTAATTAAATGATTTAGGATGTTATATATTTTTAATTTGGTTTATTCGGCTTTTCTTGATAAATGGAGTCTATTATCTGGAGGAGGTATATGTTCAATACTTTTTTATTATTATCGGCAATCATTTCTGCGGGAGGTAATGCTATGGATTTTAATTTGCCAATAGAGACTTACAGACTCAAGAATGGACTGACTGTATTCCTCCTGGAGGACCACACACTCCCTATTGTAGCGGTGGATGTAAATTACAATGTAGGTTCCAAAAATGAGGTCAGGGGTAAGACGGGTTTTGCCCACCTCTTCGAACACATTATGTTTCAGGGCTCAAAGCACTTCAACGACGATTACTTCAAGGCATTACAGGATATAGGAGGAGAGGTAAATGGGGCGACCAATCAGGACCGTACGAGATATTACGAGATAGTCCCATCCAACTATCTCGAAAGGGCACTGTGGCTCGAATCAGATCGTATGGGTTATCTCCTCGACGCCCTGACAGAAGAAAGGCTAAAAAACCAGATATCGGTTGTTATAAATGAATACAGACAGAATTACGAGAACAGACCTTACGGGATGATATATTTCGAACTCCTGAAGTCGATATACCCACCCCATCACCCATACAACTGGCCCACAATCGGTTTTCCGGAGGATGTTCAGGCAGCTACCTTGAGTGATGTTACAGAGTTCTTCAAGACATACTATGCAGTAAACAACGCCACGATTGCAATCGTTGGGGATATAGACAAGGAAGAGACAAAAAAACTCATAGAAAAATACTTCGGTTCATTCAAGCCTGCAAAACCTGTCAAATATATCTCGAAGTGGTCTCCAAGGCTTACAGAGAACAAACGAGTGGTTATGAGAGACAGAGTAAATCTCCCAAAAATCTACATTGTATTCCCAACCGTAGGAGTATTCGAGAAATACGACGCCGAACTCGACATCATTGCGAAGGTTCTCGGAGAAAACGAGAATTCAAGACTCTATAAATCACTGGTCAAGAATAAGAGACTTGCCTCGGATGTGAGTGCCTTCCAGTCATCCAGTCAGATTGCGGGCTATTTCTCCATATCAGCCACACTATACCCTGATTCGAATATCGACGAAACAAGAGATGTGATATTCAAAGAGGTCAACAAGATTATAAGAGATGGCATAACAAAGTCAGAACTCGAACAGGCAAAGAACTACTTCAAGTCGGATTTCATAAGGAGTATGAAGAGGATTGGGGGATTCGGAGGAATTGCCGATAGGATAAACTTCTACTATCAGATGTCAGGCAATCCAAATATGTTTCAATACGACCTCGACAGATATCTATCTGCTTCGCTCAAATCTGTAAGAGAGGCTGCAAATGAATATCTTTCACAGTCCTATGCAGAGATTATTATACTGCCTGAGGGGAATATAACAAGTTCGAATATAGATTTCGACAGATCGACAATGCCAAAGGAGAAGCCGGATAAGGACCTGGAATTCTCGAGCGTCGCAAGGAAGAAGACTACATTTGGGAGTGAACTGTATATTATGCCTTATAAGAAACTTCCGTTGAGCAAACTGACTATCCTTATCCCGTCAGGTGCTTTTCTCGACAAGGATAGACCGGGTATTGCCAGCTTCACAGCCAGTATGCTCATAACAGGGACAAGGAATTATAACGCTGAAGAGATACAATCCCGACTCGATATGCTTGGCTCGACTATAGATACATACGCAGAGCCTGACTACACGGTAATTACCTCTTCATTTTTGAACGAGAATGCAGAGAAGACCATAGAGCTGATGGCAGATATACTCACGAATCCGTCATTCAAGCAGGAGGAGATTGAGATATTGAGGTCGAGGCTATTAAACGAACTGTTGAGGCTGCAGGACCAGATGCCATTCGTGTCAAATGTCTCCCTTGTAAAGCAATATTTCGCCAATCATCCGTATGGACACCTCTCTATTGGAGATATAGAATTTTTGAAGAGCGTCAACCGCAAAGAGGTAGTAGATTTTTACAAAACATATTATTCATTAGAAGGGAGCAAGATAATCTACACAGGGGGATTGAAGGAATCGGAGCTCGAAAATCTTCTGAATAAGTATCTATCCAACTGGAAAGGAAGAGATAAAACCAAAGTTGACTCACTCAAACCACCAGTCCAATCAAAGGGTTCGAAGATCTATTTTGTGGATAAACCTCTCTCAACCCAGTCATTCATTACATTTGCATTCAATGGCATAATGAGGACAGAACCAGAGTTCGAGAGCGGGTATATCACAAATACCATATTTGGCGGTTATTTCTTGAGCAGACTCAATATGAGACTGAGGGAGGAGAAGGGATTTACATACGGAGCGAGAAGCGGATTCAGACTGTATAAGAATGCCTCAATCTGGGTAGCAACCACATCGGTTCAGGCAGATTCTACCATAGATACCATCAAAGAGACGATGAATGTAATGAACGAGATGAAAAGACACGACTCACTCAAAGAGGATGAGATAAATAAGGCAAAGGGTTATGTGGTTAAGAAATTCCCCATAGATTTCGAGACAATAGATAGTATTCACTCAAAGGCAACAGAGATTGCAGAATACGAATTACCACTCGACAGCATTACAAAAGAATACAAGAAGCTGAAGGGCATCTCCAAGGAAGACATAGTTAAAATAATAGACAGATATTTCAATACAGACAACATCATCATAATTGTAGTTGGTGATAAAAAGAGGGTATTCGAGGGCCTAAAGGGTATTTCAAAAGATGTCATCGAACTCGACAGACTGGGGAATAGATTACAGTAAAACAACTACTCGTTCTCGAGGGGCTTCTTATTCTCATCGTAGAGCCATTCGAATTCGAGCCAGCTGCCTTTTACCTTCTTTGCGTGATATAGTACATCCGAACAGGATACAGCACAGGGTTCATCGGGTTCACACAACTTCAACGCCCTGAAATAACTATGATTTTGGTTTGGGTGTTTGATACAATCGGTATCATAGACAAGACTCTTTGGGTTGGCATCTATAATATTCTGCTCACTCCCGTGATCGAGGAGTCCCTGCCAGTGTCTATCATCAACCACATTGATTGAGTATTTTACCCACCACCTCTGCACATTATAAACCTCTCCAGTCAACACACCGGACATAATATTGGTCATACCCAGCTTACCATCTCTATCCTGATCGACTATCCTTGGATCCTCAATGTTATAATGAGAAGGCAGTGGATCAGTCTCTGGATTCTCGAGTACGGCTCCTCTTATCTCGAGCATTATATCTGTCTCCATTTTTGCACCAGGCACCATCTCCGGGACGAGCATCACTCTATGAGTATTTATAGGAATATTGTCTGAGTACTGTTCGGGTGTTACCATCCACGCAATATCCTGCCAGTTTGGGTTCTCATCATTGAAATTCTTCAGTTCGATAGAACACCACTTCTCATAAAAAACAAGCTGATCCCCTTTTTGTACAATCTTGACAAGTATGTAATTATTCGAAGTTGTGTCCTGCGAGTTAACCAGCGGGACATGGAGTGTACGAACTGCCGTATTCATCATAAAACCCCAGACTCCTGAATATTTATAAGCTGGTTTTGTAGGATTGACATCCTTTCCATAATCGACTCCTCCGACTCTCAATTCACACTCTCCATACTTCTCCTCACCTACCTTTGCCTTTTCATTCTCTTCTTTATTCACCCCCTCGGGCAGAACACATTCATACTGCCAGCCGTGTAAATAGCAGTCCAGATCCCTGAAACACTTTCTGTAGCAGAGCTTCTCGGTCTGATGGCAATAGAAACCCCTACCCGACTTCTTACAATCCCCATCCTCGTTGCACATCAAGGCACAATAACCCTTCCTGCACATATATTTCATGCTCTTGAATGCCTCTTGACATTCCTCATCCTTTTCACAACTAACATCCTTGGTCACAACACACTTTTCATCTTTGGTACCCTTTGGAATACACCTCCCGCAGGGGGAGCAATCATAGGTATTCTCCGAATCGGGTGAACTCAGTTTGAAAGCGCAATCCTTGAATGAAATACAATCTATATTGCATACATGCTTCTCTTCGTCACAATATCTGCCACTCCCGCACTCCATATCGTTCGAGCATTCATAGTAACCGAGTGCATCTTCCAAAACCTCCGCACCCTCCTTCCTTTCGCAGGAAAGAATCACTAAGGATAGAATCGCAAGTAGTAGAAATCTCATAGCCTTCATAAATCCTCCGGGGAATTGGATTAAAAGTAATAAATGATATTAGCACCTATAGAGAGCAGCAAGCCACCCGCTTCATAACCGGGATATCCGGGATTGTTGGTCTGGAGCCCCTTTGCCTCCAACATAGGTGAATTCGACAAAAGCGTTGTGGAATCATCGGGGAATTCGTCGAGCATCAATTTTGGGTCTTTATAGACAGTTCGCTTATACATATAGAACAATTGTGCCACTCCGTTCAGCGTGAATCTCCTATCGAATAACCTGAAATCGTATTTATGCCCGAGAGAAAAAGCCAGAATATCACTATCCACGAAATTAGTCCTCCCTACCTGAGGTGGAACAGGCGTAGGATAGTAAGCCGCCCCTATCATAAACGATCTGTCATCTCCGTACATCCTCTCTAAATTACCCAAAAAGTTGAATGTCCCATCAAAGTGGAACTTCTTCTCTGTCTCTTTATCCATTGGATTGTCGAGAACAAATGGGTGTCTGTTGTGCTGGTCTCTGTACAAAGACCATTCCTGAAACACAACGGCAAGTTGTGAGGTAAAACTCGAATATTTCAATCCAAAACCGAGTTCATATTCCCTCGGCTCATACGAGATTGCGAGAGGGAAACTCTGACTCGCCCTCTTTGGTATAGTCTTATTAGGGTCAGCCTCGTGATAGTTCCAGAGTAATAATTCTCCCATCCCATCTACCTTTACCCACGACTCATCTCTGAAGACCGCCCCAACCGCTAACCATTCGAATGGTCTATATACCATACCTGCAATCGGTCTTATGCCAGTAGATATACTTGCATCGGCATTTGCAAGAGAGTAATCCTGAACAGATGCATCGGGGATATAGATTGCGAGGTGTGTCTTTGTCGTAATTGTTATCTGTGCCGAAAAACCGACAGACAACTCCGGGAGTACATCATATGATACACCCAAAAGACCCGCCGCAACCTTCTCCCACTGTCCAAATCTTGTAAAATATAGTCTGTTGGAGAATATCGCCTCTCTCTCGTCATTGTAATGGGTCGAGAGAACCGCGGCCTCCGGGAAGGATACAGGTAACTGAATTATTCCAGCGAGCTGCAACTTCGGGATATTGAAATTATAAGCAAGCCCAATGCCCACAAAAGCCACAGCATCATCCACAATCGTATCACCCCGACCGTTCATAAGTTCTACAGTTGGAAGGGTCTTATAATTATTCTTGGAATTGCCCACATTCGAATCGTATATAGATATTGGGACATTCGATTGTGAAGGCTTATCCATAAGCTTTATTTGCATAGAGGGGATATTGAGACTGAAATTCACACCCAGCTGATTCTTCAAGGTCCCCAGCAATGCAGGATTGCTATAGAGCGAACCTACAGAGCCTCCATATACTATGTTGGAATTCAGTACCTGTTGTGAAGAGGTATCATAACCCTGGAAGGAAAACTGATTCGAATAGGCATC
>Ga0123519_10003449_pt1 | contig 26171 bp, 21 predicted proteins | sample YelNatPaOPRAMG02_FD_87396 | JGI IMG/M metagenome (GOLD analysis project Ga0123519, IMG submission 87396) | Hot spring microbial communities from Yellowstone National Park - Yellowstone National Park OP-RAMG-02 (version 2) | ecosystem: Environmental > Aquatic > Thermal springs > Hot (42-90C) ...
CGTAGCGTTTACGAAGTGCGGCGAGCGCGTGGTAGGGCAGCCGGCGAAGCGCCAGGCCATCATCAACGCCGAGAACACCATCTACTCGATCAAGCGGTTCATGGGGCGCCGGTACTCCGAGGTGGAGCAGGAGCGCGCCATGGTGCCTTTCCGGGTGGTGGAGGGGCCAAACGGAATGGCCGTCGTGAAGATCGGCGACAAGACGTATACGCCCGAGGAGATCTCCGCGATGATCCTGCGGAAGCTCAAGGACGACGCGGAGGCCTATCTGGGCGAGAAGGTGACAAAGGCTGTCATCACCGTCCCCGCGTATTTCAACGACGCACAGCGGACGGCGACCAAGCACGCCGGCGAGATCGCGGGCCTGGAGGTGCTGCGCATCATCAACGAGCCAACGGCGGCCGCGCTCGCCTATGGCTTCGGGCGTGACGCAACCAAGGAGCAGACGATCCTTGTCTTCGACCTGGGCGGCGGGACCTTCGACGTCTCTCTGCTGGAGGTCGGCGAGAACGTCTGCGAGGTCAAGGCGACCAACGGCGACACGCACCTCGGCGGCGACGATTGGGACGAGCGGATCGTCAACTACGTCGCCGACCAGTTCCAGAAGGAGCAGGGCATCGACCTCCGGCGAGATCGACAGGCCTTGCAGCGGCTGCGGGAGGCGGCGGAGAAGGCGAAGGTCGAGCTGTCAACTCAGGTCCAGACCAGCATCAACCTGCCGTTCATCACCGCCGACCAGACAGGGCCCAAGCACCTCGACATCAACCTGACCCGGGCGAAGTTCGAGGAGCTCACCAAGGACCTGCTCGAGCGAACCATTGGGCCCTTCGAGCAGGCCCTGGCTGACGCCAAGCTGAAGGCACAGGACCTGGACGCGGTAGTGCTGGTGGGCGGCGCCACTCGGATGCCGATGGTGCAGGACCTTATCCGCAAGCTCACGGGCGGCAAGGAGCCGCACAAGGGCGTCAACCCCGACGAGGTCGTGGCGATGGGCGCCGCGATTCAGGCCGGGATCATCCTCCGCGAGGTGGACGACGTGCTGCTGCTCGACGTGACCCCGCTCTCCCTGGGGATTGAGACCCTGGGTGGGGTGATGACGCGGCTGATCGAGCGCAATACGACGATCCCGACCCAGAAGACGGAGATCTTCACCACCGCGGCCGACGGCCAGACGGAGGTGGAGGTGCACGTCCTGCAGGGCGAGCGCCCGATGGCGCAGGACAACCGGAGCCTGGGGCGGTTCCGGCTGTCGGGCATCCCGCCCGCCCCTCGGGGCGTGCCCAAGATAGAGGTGTCCTTCAACATCGATGTCAACGGCATCCTCAACGTCTCCGCCAAGGATCTTGCTACCGGCAACAAGCAGGAGATTACGATCTCCGGCTCCAGCCAGCTGGATCGCAGCGAGGTGGAACGGATGATTCGCGAGGCCGAGCGACACGCCGAGGAGGACCGGGCGCGGCGGGAGGAGGCCGACACCCGCAACCAGGCCGAGCAGCTCATGTACACGGCCGAGCGCAGCCTTCGTGACCTCGGCGACAAGGTCTCGGAGGGAGACCGTCAGGCCGCTCAGCAGGCGATCGACAAGGTCCGCAAGGCTCTCGAGGGGCGGGACATAGCTGCCATTCGGGCCGCCGCCGACGAGCTCCAGCGGGCGTTCGCCCGGGTATCGGAGGCCGCTTACCGGCAGGCGACCGCCGGGCAGAGCGCGCCGGGCGGCCAGCAGCCCGGTGGGGAGGGCCGCGAGGGCGGCGACGAAGGTGTCATTGACGCCGAATTCCGCGAAAGCGACTAGGAGACCGGCAGGAGGCGCGGGGGATGTATTCGAGGGACTGGGATATCCTCGTCGAGCTCGGGCGCCTGCGCGGCGAGATGGCGCGCAGCCGCCCCGGCGCCTCCGAGGGCGAGGACGCGTCTGTGTGGGCGCCCGCCGTGGACATATGCGAGACAGACAGCCATCTGCTGCTCTCCTTCGATCTGCCGGGCGTGCGCAAAGACGACATCGACCTGCGCGTGGACGGCAGCAGCTTGACGCTGGAGGGACATCGGCCGGGCCCCGAGGGGGTTCGGCGCGTCAGGCGGGAGCGGCCAAGCGGTCGGTTCCGCCGCTCGTTTCGGATCGACGTCCCGGTCGATCCCTCCGGGGCCAGAGCGAGCTATCGCGACGGCGTGCTGGAGATCACGATGCCGAAGGTGCCCCACCCTGGGCCCGCCCGGGTGCGGATTGATATCGGGTAGAGCGACCCTGGATGTCTGCTGGTGCAGGACGAGACTACTACGAGATACTGGGTGTAAGCCGGAACGCGGACCAGAAGGAGATCACGCGGGCGTTCCGGCGGCTGGCGCGCAAGTACCACCCGGACGTCAACCCGGGCGACAAGGAGGCTGAACGGAAGTTCAAGGAGCTCAGCGAGGCCTACGAAGTGTTGCGCGACCCGGAGAAGCGGGAGCAGTACGACCGCTTCGGGCGCGCCGGTTCGGCCGGTCAGGCCGGCCGGCCCGGCGCAGGCTTCACGTGGCGGACGACGGCAGGGCCGGACTTCGGATTCGCCGGGTTCGGAGGGATGGAGGACCTCCTGGAGGAGCTGCTCGGGGGGCGGCAGGGCAGGCGTGCTCAGGCCCGGCCCCGGCGCGGGCAGGACGTGCGGGTGGAGATTCCGCTGACCCTCGAGGAGGCCTTCCACGGCATCACCAAGTCGATTACGGTGCCGATCCCGGCGACGTGCCCGACCTGTCACGGAGCCGGTCTGACGGCCAACGGAACGGTGTGCCTAACCTGCGGCGGCCGAGGGCAAGTTGAGCGCCCCAAGCACCTGGAGGTGAAGGTGCCTGCGGGCGTGCAGACCGGGTCGAAGATCCGGCTGGCGGGGCAGGGGATGCCCGGCCCGACGGGGGAGCCCGGCGACCTGTATCTGATACCGAAGATCGAAGCGCACCGGTTCTTCGAGCGGCGCGGCGACGATCTGGTGTGCGAGGTGCCGGTCACGTATCCCGAGGCGGCGCTGGGCGCGGAGATCGACGTGCCCACCCTGGACGGCAAGGTCACCGTGAAGCTCCCGCCGGGAACTTCGTCCGGCCAGCAGCTTCGGCTGGCCGGAAAGGGCATGCCGCGGATGAGAGGCGGCGGACGGGGTGATCTGTACGTGCGCATCAGGATTGTGGTGCCGAAGAACCTGACGGCCGAGGAGGAGAAGCTGATCGCGCGTCTCGGCGCGCTGCGCCGGGACAACCCGCGAGCCAACCTTCGCGCCTAGTAAATCGGCCCGTCGCTCCGGCGCGGGGTGACCCGCCCGGTATGAGCCAGTTGCTGGGCGAGGGAAGGAGGCGATTGGTGATGAGACGAGATCCGGCTGAACCAGTCTACGTGATCAGCGTGGCGTCCAAGCTGGTGGAGATGCACCCGCAGACGCTCCGCCTGTACGAGCGCCTCGGGCTGGTGAAGCCTGCCCGGACGGACAACAACGTGCGCCTCTACTCAGACGAGGATATCGAGAGGCTCCGGCAGATTCAGCGTCTCACCCAGGTCGGCCTCAACCTGGCCGGTGTCGAGATGGTGTTGGACCTGCTGGCGCGGATGGAAGCCTTGAGGCGCGAGATGCAGGAGGTGGAGCGCCGCCGGGAGGAGGTGGAGAAGGAAATCGAGCGGCTCCGCAGGGTCGCGACCGGGGCAAGCACATAGGATGGCCCGGGATGGCCACAGGAGACCCGATCGCGCTCTGGCTGCTTCCCCTGCTGGGACTGATCGGCTTCGCCGCGGCCTACACTCTGCTGGCCGCCGCGGGCCTGGGCGGCGACCAGAAACGGGCGGCGCGCGTGTTCCTGGAGACCGCCACGCCGGGCGGTCCGGTGTTCTGGAGCGCCCTACGGTTCTTCGGGTTCGGCGTGAGGGGCGGCACGGGGTCAGTTGGGCTGGTCCCGGCCGCGGCAAGCGGCGTGACCTACGCTGTGGTCGCGTGGCCCTTCACCCAGTGGCCGCTGGGCCGCGGCCTCGAAGGCCCGCAGCACCAGGCATGTGACGTGACGGCGCGGGTGTGCGGGGTGACGCTGCTGGTCTTCCTCATCGCGGCAGGGGCTGCGGTCATCGCGCACTACCTGTGACCAGACGGCAGTCCCCAGCAGCGGGGGTATGGAACCCCTGAGCCGACGCCCCGGCACAAGGCCGAGGGCCGGGCTCCGGGTGATGGAGTGATTGGATGGATATCAACAAGTTTACGGATAGAGCAAAGCAGGCGCTGATCGCGAGTCAGCAGATCATGCGGCGCTACCAGCACTCGCAGGTGGACGCCGAGCACCTGCTGCTGGCCCTGCTGGAGTCGAGCGAAGGGCTGGCGGCCCAGATCATCGAGCGCGCGGGCGGCGACCCGGCCGGCGTGCGCGCGGACGTCGAGCGACTCCTCGCGAGTGGGCCCAAGGTCGAGGTGCGCGGAGGCGGCACCGGGCAAGTGTATGTCACTCCCGCGCTACTGGAGATATTGGAGCACACCGCGTGGGAGCTGGCCGAGGGGATGCAAGACAAGCTCATCGCGATCGAGCACTTGCTGCTGGCCATCATCGTGCAGGGACAATCCGAGGCGGCGCGCATCCTGCGCGCACACGGCGTATCGCGGGAGAGCGCGGAGCGCGCGGTGGCCGAGATCAGGGGGAGTCAGCACGTGACCGACACAGGGGCCGAAGGGCGATACCAGGTGCTGGAGCGCTACAGTCGCGACCTCACCGAGCTGGCGAAGCAGGGCAAGCTCGACCCGGTCATTGGCCGGGACGCCGAGATCCAGCGCGTGATCCAGGTGCTGAGCCGGCGCACCAAGAACAACCCGGTCCTGATCGGCGACCCGGGGGTTGGGAAGACGGCCATCGTCGAGGGCCTCGCGCAGCGGATCGCCGCGGGGGAGGCCCCGCGGACGCTGAAGGGCAAGCGAGTCATCGCCCTCGATCTGGGCGCCCTCGTGGCCGGCTCGAAGTTCCGCGGCGAGTTCGAGGAGCGCATGAAGGCCGTGATGGACGAGATCCGGCAGGCGCAGGGCCAGATCATCCTTTTCATCGACGAGCTCCATACGGTCGTCGGCGCCGGCGCGGCCGAGGGCGCCATCGACGCCTCCAATATGCTTAAGCCCGCCCTCGCCCGCGGCGAGCTGCAGTGTATCGGTGCGACGACCCTCGACGAGTACCGCAAGCACATCGAGAAGGACGCGGCCCTGGAGCGCCGCTTCGCACCCATCTACGTCGAGGAGCCCAGCATTGAGGACACCATCGAGATCCTGAAGGGGCTCAAGCAGCGCTACGAGCAGCACCACCAGGTGACCTACACGGACGAGGCGATCGAGGCGGCCGCCCGGCTCTCCGCACGGTACATCACAGATCGGTTCCTGCCCGACAAAGCCATCGACCTGCTGGACGAGGCCGGTTCGAAGAAACATCTGCAGTGCGTCATGGCCCCCCCTGAGGTGACCCGGCTCGAGGGGCAGATCTCGCGCCTGGAAGAGCAACGGGAGGCGGCCGCTTTGCGCCAGGATTACGAGACCGCAGCGCGCTTCAAGCAGGAGATCGAGAAGCTGAGAGCCCAGCTCCAGGAGGTCCAGGCCAAGTGGGAGGCCGAGAGCGGATCCCGCGACGCCCAGGTCGGGGCGGAGGATATCGCGCAGATCGTGTCCTCCTGGACCGGCATTCCCGTCTCCCGAATGTTCGAGGCCGAGAGCGAGAAGCTTCTGCGCATGGAGGAGGCGCTCCACAAGCGTGTGATCGGTCAGGACGAGGCCGTTCGCGCCGTGTCCGAGAGCATCCGCCGCGCCCGGGCGGGCCTCAAGGATCCCAAGCGGCCCATTGGCTCGTTCATCTTCCTGGGGCCCACCGGAGTCGGCAAGACGGAGCTCGCGCGCGCCCTCGCCGAATTCCTCTTCGACGACGAGGAGGCGTTGATCCGGCTGGACATGTCCGAGTACATGGAGCGCTTCGCGGTGTCCCGGATGATCGGCGCCCCGCCGGGCTATGTCGGCTATGAAGAGGGAGGCCAGCTCACCGAGGCCGTTCGCCGCCGGCCCTATCGCGTCATCCTCTTCGACGAGATCGAGAAGGCCCACCCGGATGTCTTCAACCTGCTCCTGCAGATCCTCGAGGACGGGCGCCTGACCGATTCCGCCGGACGCGTCGTCGATTTCAAGAACACCGTGGTGATCATGACGAGCAACCTCGGCAGCCGGCACGTCCGCTCCGCGCGGCTGGGATTCGGCAGCGAGCAGGAGAGCGACTTCCAGCGGACGCGGGAGGAGATGCTCGCCGAGCTGCGCCGCACCTTCCGCCCGGAGCTCCTCAACCGCATCGACGAGGTGATCGTGTTCGAGCCGCTGACCAGGACCCAGATCGAGCAGATCGTGGACCTCATGCTCGCGCGCGTCCAGCGCCAGCTTGCCGAGCGCCGCATCAAACTCGAGACGACCGACGAGGCGCGTTCCCTGCTGGCCAGGGAGGGCTTCGACCCCGAGTTCGGCGCGCGGCCACTGCGGCGCACCATCCAGCGCCTCGTGGAGAACCCCATCGCGCGCGGCATCCTTAGCGGCGAGTACCGCGAGGGCGACACGGTTATTCTCGAGGTCGAGGACGGCAAGGTGGTGCCGCGGCTGCTGGTGCGCGCTGCCGAACAGCAGGTGGCCCGCTCCTAGCGGGCCGGGCGCGCTACCCCAAAGCGCCGCCCTTCTGTCACAGTTCGTTAACAGCGCGAACGTAGAATTACCGCGACGAGGCGGGGGCCAGCGCACGCGCTGGCCCCGCCCTGCTACTTCCGACGCGGGAGGGCGGCCGTGCAGACGCTGGGGCAGGCAGTCAATCTGTTCACCTGCTGCGTGTTCACCCCGAACGCGTTCACCATCGTTCTGCCGGCCTTCCTGCTGGCCGGGGCGATCATCGTCTTCGTCCCCAGCCACGCGGTGATGAAGTACCTCGGCGCCAGGGCGAACCGTTTCGTCTCCTATGGAACCGCGGCGATCTCCGGAAACATCCTCAACGTCTGCTCCTGCAACGTCGTCCCCATCTTCGCCGGCATCCTGAAGCGGGGAGCGGGGATCGGCCCGGCCTTTTGCTTCGTCTTTGCGGCTCCCGCCATCCACATCGTCAACACGATGTTCACCTATCAGGTGATCGGGCTGAAGCTGGCCCTCTGGCGGCTGCTGACCGTCCCGCTCATCGGCGTGCTGGAAGGCCTCGGGATGGCGCTCGTGTTCCGCCGCGAGGAACGCGCGCGGCAAGAGCAGGTGTACAACAACCCGGGCATTGCCCTCGTGGAGCAGCCGGCCGAGGAGACCAGGAGAGCCGGCATCTTCCTGGGCGCTCTCGTGCTCATCATGCTCTTGGGGGCGTGGAAGTCGCTCGACGCCTACCTGCCCGGGGCTCTCGGGCAGTACCTCAGGCTCGGCGTGGTGCTCGTTTCCCTGGCCGCCATGGCCGGCCTGGCCGTCCGGTGGTTCGGCAAGGAGGAGGCGGTCGAGTGGGGTCGGCAGACCTGGTATCTCGTCCGCATGATCCTGCCGATCTTCATCGTCGTCGTCCTGCTTACCGCCCTGATCGTCAGCCGAATTCCCGTCAGTTGGGTCATGCCGACCGCCGCCGAGCAGGGGGGCCTCAAGTTCGGGCATCCGCAGGGCAACCAGCCCCTGCCCGTGTTCCTGGCCGCGGTCTTCGCAACGCTCATGTACTTCCCCATGCTCACTGAGGTCGTCTTCGCCAAGGGCCTGTTGCTCCAGAAGTTTGCGGTGGGCCCGGCGCTTGCGCTGCTCCTCGGCGGACCCGGCCTCAGCCTGCCCGGCCTCATCCTCATCAGCAGGGTCGTGGGCTGGAAGAAGACGGTCGTCTACTGGGCCCTGATGGTGAGCCTCATCACATTGGTCGCGCTCGCATTCGGCACCTACTACGGCAAATATCTGTGCTCGTGTCAGCTTCAGGGGCCGACCCACTAGGCCCCTGCCCTCGGCAGCAGGAGAATCGGCCGCCCGCCGTCAACACAAGAGGCCGCAGGATTCCCGGTCGCGCGAGGAGAGACGATGAGTGCACAGGTGCTCGTTGTTGGCGGCGGCCCAGCCGGCATCGCGGCCGCGGTGGCGGCGGCCAGGGAAGGCGCCCGAACGCTGCTGATTGAGCGGTATGGATTCCTTGGCGGAATGGCGACCGCAGGCCTCGTGAACCCCTTCATGGGCTGGCACGCCAACGGGAGGCCCCTGGTGGCCGGGATCTTCCAGGAGGTGCTGGACCGGATGGCGGCTGTCGGGGGCTTTGGGGCAGAACGAGCACCGACCGCGTTCGACCCTGAAGCGCTGAAGCTGATCGCCGACCAGCTCTGCGCCGAGGCGGGGGTCAGGCTGCGCTTCCACACGCTCCTGCGAGGAGCGGAAACCTGCCGGTCGCGCGTGGTGCGAATCCACACCGACAGTAAGTCGGGTGCCGAAACATGGTCGGCGGAAGTCTTCATCGACTGCACCGGTGACGCCGACCTCGCGTTCCTCGCCGGCGTGCCGTGCGACCAGGGGCGCGACGAAGATGGCCTGACTCAACCCATGACGCTGAACTTTCGGATGGCCGGCGTCGACGTCCACCGCATGCCGCCCGCAGAAGAGATAAACCGGCTCTTCGACGCCGCCAAGGCGCAAGGGCGGGTGCGCTGCCCCAGAGAGAACGTGCTGTTCTTCTGGACGCTTCAGCCCGATGTCGTGCACTTCAACACCACCCGCGTGACCGGGCTCGACCCGACCCGCGCGGACGACCTGACCGCGGCGGAGCTGGACGCCAGACGCCAGGCCCACGAGCTTGCAGCTTTCCTGCGCGCGGACGTCGCGGGGTTCGAGCGGGCGTACCTCCAGCAGTGCGCCGCTCAGATCGGGGTGCGAGAAAGCAGGAGGATCAGGGGCCGCTACGCGCTCACCGGCGACGACGTGGTGGCCGCGCGCAAGTTCCCGGACGGCATCGCCCGCAGCAACTACCCCATCGACATCCACAGCCCTACCGGGGCGGGCACGGTGATTCGCGAGGTGCCGGCCGGCGACTACTACGAGATCCCCTACCGATGCCTGGTTCCCGAGGGTGTCGAAAACCTGCTCGTGGCCGGGCGCTCGGTATCCTCAACGCACGAAGGGCAGTCCGCGCTTCGCGTCATGCCAACGTGCTTCGCCATGGGGCAGGCCGCGGGCACGGCCGCCGCGATGGCCGTCCGCGCGGGCGTGGCCGTGGGCGATGTCTCCGCGGAGGCGCTGCGCGAAGCGCTCCGCCGGCGCGGCCAGATCGTCTAGACGGTGGGCGTCAGGGCGTGCCCGCTTCCTCGCCTGGCTCCTGCGCCGGGGCCGCAGACCCAACCGGCCCGGCGATCACCGCCACATAGCCGTCCGGGTAGACGAACCGCTGCGCGGCCTCGTGCACCTGGTCCGCGGTGATGCTGCCCAGTATCCTCGGATACTCGTACGGGAAGTACAGGCCGAGGTCGTAGAAGGCTGACATGACCAGGTTCTGAGCGATGCCCGCGAACGTCTCCATGCGCAGCGCGACCGTTCCCTCCACATAGCCCTTCCACAGGGCCAGCTCCTCCTCCGGCGGAGGCTCAGCCCTGATGCGCCGCAGCTCCTCCAGGGCCGCCGACATCGCCTTCTGCACGTTCGCGGGATCGACGCCCATCTGCAACAGCCACGGGCCCGGGTCCCAGTACGCCCAGTAGTTGCTCCACACGTAATATGCGAGCCCGAGCTGCTCCCTGATGTGCATATTGAGCCGGCTCATGAACCCCCGGCCCAGCACGTAGTTCATGAGATCGGCCGAGTAGTACTCGGGGTCTCGCCGACTGATGCCGGGGAACCCGAGCGCGATGTCCACCTGAGTCTTGTTCGGGATCGGGACCTGGATGACGACGGGCTCCGCCGGGACTGCGACCGGAGGCATGGACGGTCGCGCCGGCTCGCCGCCTCGCTCCCATGAGCCGAACGCTCGCTTGATCGCCTCCGCGGCCGCCGCCGGATCGATGTCGCCAACGATCGCCACGATTGTGTTCTCGGGCCGGTAATACCGGCTGTGGAAGGCCAGGAGGTCATCGCGAGTGATCGCCGACACGCTCTCCCTGGTCCCCAGCGGCGGATCGTGGAGCGGATGCCCCTCTGGGTACAGATGGGCGAAGAACTCCTTCTCGGCGACGCGGAAGGTGTCCTCGTCGCGGCTCTCCTGCCCCGAGATGATCAGCGAACGCACCTTTTCGATCTCCTCCGGCGGGAAGCTGGGCATCACTAGCTGCTCCGCCGCGGCATCCAGCAGCAGCCCCAGGTCGTCCCGCAGAGCGCGGCCGCTCGCGGTGCCCACCTGGGCGCCCGTGCCGAAGGAGAGATCGGCGGCAGCGAACTCCAATGACTCCCGGATCTCCTGCCACGTGCGCTTGTGCGTGCCCCGCGTCAGCATCTCCGCACACATGGAGGCAAGGCCCGCCTTGCCCGGCGGGTCGAACACCGGGCCGGCCATGACATTGGCGTACAGCGCGACGAACGGTGCCGAGTGATTCTCCTGCAACACGGCCTGGAGGCCGTTGGGCAGCCTAAGCTCGTGGATTGCGGGCACCGCGCTGAGCCCGGCGGGTGCCGGGACAAGGCCGGGCGCATCGGCAAGATCTGGCGGCGCCCCCTCGCCGCGGCGCCAGTGGATGTCCAGGGGCTCCGAGGGTGCCGCCGCACCCGGCCCGCCTTCCTCGCCCGTGGCGACCAGCCAGCCGACGGTGCGGTTATCCCGGCAGAAGTACTTGCGGGCCACCCGGCGCAGGTCCTCGGCGGTGACTGCGTCGACCTTCGCGGGGAACGTGTCCAGGTAGTCATAGCCGCACAGCAGGTGATAGTAGCCGATCTGGCGCGCGAGGTTGCTGCAGCCGTCTGCCTCGTAGACGAAGTTGGCCTTCGTGCGGTTCTTCGCCTTCTGAAGCTCGCGGTCGCCGACGAGGTCGGTGCGCACCGACTCGATGACGCGGTCCAGAGCGGCCTCGGCCTCTTGGTGGGCGACCCCCGGGGAAAGATGGACCTCGAAGAAGAACGCGGTTGGCTGCGGATTCTCGTAGTCCCAACCGCCCGCGGTCGACGCCAGCCCGGTGTCCACGAGCGCCTGGTAGACCCGGCTCGTCCGGCCTCCGCTGAGCACGTTCTGGAGAACCTCGAGCGCGATGTGGTCCGGGTGGTCGATCGCTGGCACCTCGTAGACGACCTGTAGGTAGGACGTCCGGCCAGGCAGCTCAAGCCGAACGCGCTTCTCTCCTGTCGGCCCGCGGCCGGGGTTGGGGGCCGGTGAGACGGCGGTGCCGCGGGGAATCCCGCCGAACCAATGCTCCGCCTTCGCAAAGGCCTCCTCGGCGCTCACATCTCCGACGATGACCACGAACGCATTGTTCGGGGCGTAGTGCCGCCGATAGTAGGACGCCACCGCCTCGCGGGTCAGTGCGCGCAGGTCATCTTTTGCTCCGATGATCGTCCGGCCGTACGGCTGGCCGGGGAACTGTTCGGCCATGACCGCCCGGCGCAGCAGGAACGACGGATCGTTCTCCGCGCCGGCGAACTCCGACAGCACGACACCCTTTTCGAATTCGAGATCGTTGGCGTCGATCGTGCAGCGAGCCATGCGCTCGGACTCAATCTGCAAGGCCAGGTCCAGCGCGCCCTTCGGCAGCGTCTCCACATAGGCCGTGTAATCCATGGAGGTAAAGCCGTTCAGGTAGCCGCCCCGCTCGGTCACGAGCCGGTTCATCTCCCGCCCGCTGAGCTGCTCCGTTCCCTTGAAGGCCATGTGTTCGAGGAAGTGCGTGAGCCCCGATTCGCCCGGACCCTCGTTGCGGATCCCGACCCGGTACCAGGTGTAGGTGCACACGAGCGGCGCAGAGTGGTCCTCTCGCACAAGCACCTGGAGCCCATTGCTCAGGGTTCGCTGCTGAACTCCGGTGGGGCTCGCGGGCACCGCTCCCGCGGAACAGGCGACGAGGACGCCCACGAGAAGGGCGGCCTCGAGAGCCAGCGTCGTCATCTTGCCATGCTCCTGCACAATGTCACTCCCCGGTCCGTTGGTCCGCCACCAAGGCGCCCACCGGGTGTCGCTTCATCCCATCTGCCGCCGACTGCGGATGCTGACGATCAGAAGGGCCAGCGGGGCGCCGAAGAACACCAGCACCGCCAGCACCTTCGCGAACGCGGGCGACATCATCGCAACGGCCCCGATGGCGACCAGGCCGCCCGCCCCCGCCAAGAGCAGGGCCGCCTTGCGGGCCGGCTCCATGCGCCGGAGCGCGTGTGCCCACAGCTCGAGGCTCGAGTACGGCCGCCCGCACTCGGGACAGACCACGGCTCCCGGTGGGCGCGGAGCACCGCACCGGGGGCATAGCACCTCACTTCGACGCCCTGCCTCGATCTCCGCCTGGAGGCGCCCCACCCAGTACCGCTCCTTCACCAGTGACGGGTCGAGCCGCAGGGCCGCCTCGTACTCCTGTAGGGCGAGTTCCAGCTTGCCCGCGCGCCGATAGGTCTCGGCCAGCAGCGAGTGGGCGGCGACGTTGTTCGGATCAAACTCCAGGGCCGCTTGATACCGCCCGATGTCCTCGTCCTGGATGTCCCGGCCGAGAAGGCGGTCAGACGCGGCCGCCAGTGTCCGAACGGCGCCCCACACACCGCCGATGACTCCCGCCATCAGCGCCACGCCGAGCCAGCCCCGCATGGCCAGGGCCATGGCCCAGGCCATGACCACGAGCAGCCCGACGCCAAACACCACCGCCTCGCGGCCGCTGATCTTTCGATCCAGCAGCGCAGCCACAATTGCCCAGGCGCCCGGAAAGGCGATGATGGCGCACAGCGCCATCCTGAAGACCATCAGGAACGCTTCACAAGCGGGCAGCGCCACGATCCTGACCGCCCCGGGTCACGGAAGCGAAATCGGCTCCCCGTCCACCCGGACGAGGCGCAGATCGAACTCCACCGTCAGGTCGCTCTTCAGAGGCAGCCGCTCTGTCTCTTCCGGCAGGCTGAGCACAACCTCGCTCTCGGTGGTGATGCGCGCGGTCCCGCGCTGCCTGCCGACCAGGCCCCGACCCACGAGAAACTGCGTCTCCGCCGTCTCCGACTCCTCGCCCGACCCCGTCACTGTCAGGCCGAGGGCCTCGCTTTGCTCGTCGATAGTGATCGGACAGCGCGCCTCCGTGGCAATGCGAGCGACAGGCTCGCCGTCGGAGATGAAGGAGATGAGGCGGCTGGTTTGGCTAGCGCCACCCGCGGCCCACTCCCAGGTGTCGTCCACGCTCACTGGGTGATCGGGGAGCACCATCGCGGGCAGCCCGGCGGCGAGCGACGCCAGCGCCGATGTCGCAGGTCCGCCGTCGGCCTCGCCGGCTGCGAGTGAGCAACCGAGCACCTCCCCCGTTGGCGCGATGCGAAACTCGAGCCTCGGCCAACGACCCAGACCTCCGGTCCCGAAGGTGCCGGTGGGGTCGCTGACGCTGACCGGTCTGGCCTCGACACGCAGCCAGACCGCGCCTGTGCGCTCCACCCCGATCACCTCCTCGCGCAGCGCGATCTCGGCCCTGATGCGAACCGGGATGCGCTCTCCCAGGTCTACCTGCTGGCCCCGGGCCACCAGGGAGAGACGGTACTCGGCGACCTGGCCCAGGGGCCGCTGGTAGCGAAGCTCGACACCGGAAGGAGCACATGGAGCAGGTGCTGCGGTGCTCAGGGCAAGCGCAAGCACGGCCGTCAGGAGTGCTAGCATCGCGTTCTCAGTGGGCGGCTGCAACGGTGACCTTCGGCGGCGTCCAGGGCGTCCTCTCCTCGGCGGGCAGGATCGCGGCGTCGAAGACGTGGCGCGCGATCGGAGCTGCGTTCACGCTGCCCCCACCAGCATGCTCCACGATCACCGCCACCGCGATCCGGGGGTGATCGGCCGGCGCGAACCCCGCGAACCACGCATGGGGTTGGCCGCCGGGCGCTTCCGCCGTTCCGGTCTTCCCGGCTATCTTGTACTTGGGGGTCGCGATCCGGGAGGCTGTGCCGCCCGGCGAGACGACTCCCTCCATGCCGGCCCGGATCAGCGCGATCGTCTCGGGTCGGAGTTCAACCCGCCGCTCGATGGACGGCGGTACGTAGTCATCATAGCCTTCGATCTTCGCGATGACGTGCGGCCGGACGAGCTGTCCTCCGTTCGCGATGACGGCGACCATCCGGGCGATCTGGAGCGGCGTGACGAGGACTTCGCCCTGCCCGATCGCCATCTGGCACGTATCGCCCGGAAACCAGGCCTGGTGCCGAACGCGTCGCTTCCAGTCCGGGCTCGGGACTAGCCCGGCCGCCTCCTGGGGCAGTTCGATGCCTGTCCGCTCGCCGAGGCCGAGGTTGCGCGCCATCTCCGCGAGCCGGTCCGCGCCGACGTCCCGCCCGAGGGTGGCGAACATCACGTTGCACGACTGGGCGAATCCGCGCAGGAAGTTGACCGTCCCGTGTCCCGTACGCTTCCAGCAGCGAAGTCTCCACCCGCCCAGCCGCAGCGCCCCCGTGCACAGGTACCTGCTGCGCTCATTCACAACCCCCGCCTCGAGCGCGGCCGCGGCGGTAACGATCTTGAACACCGACCCTGGCGGGTAGCACGCGGTGATCGCCCGGTTGTGCTGCGGCTCGCCTGGGCCGGTCAGGGCGCGCCACTTCTCCGGCGTCAGCGCGCCGGAGAAGATATTCAGGTCATAGGTGGGGTGGCTTGCCAGCGCGAGGATGTCTCCGGTCCACGGATCGAGGGCCACCACGGCGCCCGCCCGGTCGCCCAGGGCCTCCTCGGCGGCCTGCTGGATCCCGGCGTCGATAGTCAGCCAGACGTCGTGGCCCGGCTCGGGCGCAACCGTGCCGAGGGTGCGCACCCGGCGGCCGCGGGCGTCCACCTCGATCTGGTCTCCCCCGTCGATTCCCCTCAGTGCGCGCTCTGCCACCTTCTCGACCCCCGCCTTCCCGATCAGGTCGCGGGGGCGGTAGCCGGCATACTCCGGCCGCTGCAGCTCCTCCGGGCCGATCTCGCGGACGTACCCGATCACATGGCTGGCGAGCGACTTGTGCGGGTATTGGCGGACGGCGTCGGTTACCACGCTCACGCCGGTCAGGTAGGCCGCGTGCTCCTCGAGCCTCGCCACCGCCGACGGCGACGCGTCGCGGTGGACAACCAGCGGCTCATACACGGCGCGGCCGGGGTGTGGTTCGTCGAGGATGGTGCGCAGCTGAGCCGCGGGCAGGTCGACCAGATCGGCGAGCGCACTGACGGGCTCCGCTGAATGCCCCGCGCCAAACTCCTCGGGGACGACGCAGACCGAGAAGGCCAGCCTACTGGCCGCAAGCACCTCGCCGCTGCGGTCTCGGATCTGCCCCCGCGGCGCCAGCCGGCGCGTGACGCGAATGCGGTTCTCGTCAGCGAGCTTGCGGTTATGGGCGCCCTCGACGACCTGGAGCTGCACCAGCCTCGCCAGGATGACCACGAAGGCAAGCAGGACAAGCGCGCGAATCGCGAGCAGCCGGCGGGCCACGGTCTAGAGCGCCCCCTCTCGTTCCCCCAGGAAGGCGCGCCGGGCGCGTCGCGTGAGCGCGAACGCGATCGGAGTAAGCACGGCGTGGTACAGGGCGCGCAGGCCGATAACCCGTCCTGCCTGGTGAAGGTCGGCGCCTCTTGCGAACAGCAGGAACACCCCCTCATTCCCGACGGTCAGCAGGGCCGCCGAGATCGCGGGAACAAGCAGGTTCTCCTTGAACATCTTCGTCGCCAGCAACCCGGCCGCGAAACCGCTGAGGGTCTTGCTGAAGGCGTACGCGCCGATCCAGGTCTGGAACAGCGCCCCCTGAAGCATCCCCGCCGCAAAACCGACGAGTCCGCCAGTGTACGGGCCGCTCAGCAAGCCGATGGTTATCGTCCACACCAGCAGGAGGTCGGGGGAGACGCCCGAGATCGCGATGGCCGCTCCCACTGTCGTCTGGACCACGGCCAGGACATAGGTCGCGATCACTCCCGCGATGATGCAGCGCGCCATGGAGCCCTGTCCCGGGTGCCCGCCCGTTGCTTCTTGTAGTTTCCACGTACGGCCCGAAGCCCCCTCCGCCGGCCAAAGCGAAGAGGGCGGAGCACGCTCCGCCCTCGCCCGAGGGAGATGACGAACTCACCTCCCGATCCTCACAGTCCCCCCTCAGTCGATACCTGTGCAGTCTGTAGTCTCAGTGTTCAGCACGTCCACGCGCTGCTGCGCCAGCGCGCAAGCCCCTAGTCGGAAACCTGCTGGAAGATACGATCCTCCAGCCCTCTCCGCACACGCGTGACCTGCCCTGCACGCTGGGCCTCGAGGTCGCGGCGCCGGAACGACGTCTCGATCTGCTCGTACCAGTTCAGCACCGCCTCCTCGTAGGAGCCCTGGCGCGGGAACCAACCCACTTCGCTCGTGCGCCCCTTGTCCATAGCTCGTGCTCCTCATTCTTGGCTGACGTGGGAACGGTCCCACTTACGCCGGAGGGTCCACTGGGACAAGCACCGGGCCCGCTGTTGATCGCCGGTTGCGCTTCAGCCAACCCCGGCCGGCAACACAGCCAAGATACGACAGGCCACAGCCCCTGTCAACGCGCACGGGGCGCTAGCGTCCCCCTCTTTGTTCCAAAGGTACGACACCGCCTCGCGTCACGCCCTGATTCCGCCCCTCCTAGCATGGGCGTCGCGCTGGCGGCTTGTCGCGCCCGGCGCGCAGCCATGTGCGGCTGCGCGCCAACCTTCCACCTGTTTCCCTACAGATCGCCTGGTTGAATCGGCTGGCTGTAGTACGTCCGCTGCCGGACGACACGACCGGTCTTGGTGTCGCCAATCACGTAGGCCTTCACCAGGTCCACCCTCGCAACCGGCTGGTTGATCACGTCGAGCCCAACGTACCGCGTCACAGACGTGACGAGGCCGTCCACGCAATAACGACCTATCTCGGCACCCGAGGGATCGATCGGCTGCTCTAGAACCTGTCCGTTGCCCGTCGTCAGCCGGCCCGTCGCGGTGTCCAGGACTAGGTCGGGAACCGCCATCTGATAGCGGCCCACGGGCTGCTCCTCGTTCGCAGCCGCGCGGCTCACCTGCCAGCCGATGAACGCGGTGGTGGCACACAGCGCAATGACCCCCACAAACAGCCGCAGAGCCCTCTCCCGTTTGAGCACAGTCGTCTCCTTTCTCGCCGCTCCTGCACTTATCAATATACCACAACGCAGCCCGCCGCAAGGGCGCGAAAGGGAGGCGGCCAGGCGAGACGAAGAAGCCACACCGATGAAGCCCGACGACTCCTACAGACGCCCCTATCGCATCGTCGCGCTGGACCTGGACGGAACGCTTCTGGACGACCACGGCCGGATCTCGGCGGCCGACCGAGACGCCTTGCGGCGGTTCGCGGACGGCGGCGGAATCGTCGTTCTTGCCTCGGGGCGGATGAGCGCCAGCATCCGCCCGTTCTATGCGCTCCTGGGGATCGACGGGCCAACCATCGGCTACAACGGTGCCCTGGCCCGGGAGTCGCAGCAGATGGGCGCAGGGGTGATACTCGAGACTCCGCTGCCCGCGCTATACGCGGACGCCCTTATCGACTACACCAGGGAGCAGCGGCTCCACCTGAACTACTACCTCGGGGAGAGGCTGTATGCGCGCGGCGATCCTGCGCTGCGGCGCTTCGCGGACCTGTATTGGCGGCAGACCGGCTCCGTCTTCCACTTCCTGCCCGACCTCGCCGTGTTCAAGGGGAAGGAGCCCACAAAGACGATCATCATCACCGACCCGACCCGGCCTGACCGGCCCAACCCCCGCCACCGCGATGAGCTATACGCCATGTGGCGGGAGCGATGGGGATCCCGCGTGACAGTGATGCGGACCAACCCGGAGTACCTGGAGTTCTACCATCGGGAGGCCAGCAAGGGGAATGCCTTGATCGCCGTCGCCGCGCACTACAGCGTGGACCCGAGCTTGACCCTTGCCTTCGGCGACAACTTCAACGATGCCTCCATGCTCCAGGCCGCCGGCTGCGGCGTGGCCGTGGCAAACGCCCGCGAAGAAGTCAAGCGGATCGCCGACTGGGTCTCGCCGCTGACCAACAACCAGAGCGCGGTCGCGGACGCGCTCGGCCGACTCGTCACCCGCGCCTAGGCGCGCAGGTCCGATGTGTCGAGGTTGCCCCGCCGGTCGAACTTCAGCGCGGCCGGCCGGCCCAGGAGACGCAGGCGCGCATGTCGGCGCGCCTCGGCCAGCAGACCTTCTGAGACCTGGAGCCGACCCAGGTGGAGCGTGTCGCTGATGCGCACGATGCGGACGCGGGACGCCTGCGGCTCGCCGAGGCCCACGATGGCGGCTTCCAGGACCTCGCGGTCGCTCTCGAAGGCGAGCGGCATCTTCGCCCGGTTGAGCCAGCCGGTGTGCAGAACATTGGTCCTGAGCGCGGTCCAGTCGGTGCCCTCGACCACGCGGCTGGTCGTCAGATCGGCCAGCCCAATGCCCAGCGAGTTTCCCCGGGACGCTGCCGTCAGGTTGAGGACGGCGATGAGGCGGATGCGCGGCCCCCGGAAGTTCGGCTCCTCCCACAGCATCCGCCGGCCGATCACATGGGTGTCCATCCCGACGCCGCTGATATCCTTGCCGATCCAGTCGACGATAAGAAGGTCGATGTCCCGAAAGGGCAGGCGCGCGGCCGTGCGGCGAACCCGGCGCAGCAGAACTCGTTCCTGCTGCGCGATGTCGGCCGGCGGTATGCCGACGATCTCGGCGACCTCGTTATAACCGTTCTCGAGGATCGCCACGCCGGCGGCGATCCGCAGGCGCTTCATCATCATCGCGGCGGCCTCAGGAACGTCCTCGCGAAGGCTGGCACACTGGCGGGAGTGCATGGCCATTGCGCCCTCGCGCTTGCCCAGGCCGACGGCGAGCATCTTGATGAGGCCGCTCTCGTAGTTCCCGACGAAGTCCGTATGCTGCTTCACCCGGTTCATCACGATCACCCGGTCGGCCTGGAGCGCCTCCCGGCTGACGTAGACCGGGACGCCCCGGGTCGTCCGCCCGATGCGCGACACGGCCATGGAAGCCCGGATCGGCGCCCCGACGGACCGCCTCGACACGCCAAGCGACTCCAGCAGCGCCGTCTGCCCGGCGGCGGTGGCGCCCCCGTGGCTGCCCATGGCGGGGATGATGAACGGGTTGGCGCCCAGGCGCTTCACCGCTCGAACCAGGGCCGAGGTGATGGGGCCGATGGAGGCAATGCCGCGGCTGCCCACGGTGATCGCGACTCGCTCGCCCTGGCGCACGCGCGCGGCCAGGCCAGCGCGGTCGCAGGCCCGTGACACGGCGGCCTCGATATCCCTCACCCGGCGCGCATAGAGGCGCTGCTCGACCGGGGCAAAGCGGGGGAGTTGCATAGCCTGTCCCTCTCCTGCTCAACCTCGCTTACTTCGGGCGGCCCCCGGCGGCCTCCTGTTGGCCGCTGGGATGAGAGGATGGTGCCCCGCCGCGTCCAAGAGTGCCCCCGCGGCGGTCCGGCCCGGCGCGCCGGGTTCCCGAGGTGCTCACATGCCACAGGCTATCGCACTTGGCGAGCTGCTCATCGATTTCGTATCAATCGACCGCGATGTGCCGCTGTCAGAGCTTCCGCGCTTCTCCGGCGCGGCCGGCGGAGCCCCGGCGAACGTGGCCGTCGGCCTCTCGCGGCTGGGCATCGGCGCGGGTTTTATCGGAAAGGTGGGCGCCGATCCCTTCGGCGAGTTCCTTCGTCGCACCCTGAAGTCCGAGGGCGTGGACGTCGAGTTCCTGCGCCTCTCGGAAGGTGTCCGCACCACACTCGCCTTCGTCGCCTCCAGGACCGATGGCCAGAAGGACATCTGTTTCTATCGCAACCCGGGGGCCGACGCGCTCCTCAACGCGTCAGAGGTGAGCGCCGAGTACATCCAGTCGGCAAGGCTCTTCCACTTCGGCTCCGTCAGCCTGAGCCAGTCGCCCGCCCGTGAGGCGACAATGTACGCGGCGACGGTCGCCCGCGAGGCCGGCCTGCTGATCTCCTATGACCCAAACTGGCGCCCCGGCCTCTGGTCCGACCCCGTGGAGGCCAACGGGCGCATCTGGGCGGCGATGCCGTTCGCCCACATCGTGCACTGCGCGGAGGAGGAATGGGAGTTCATCACCGGGACAGCTGATCTGGTTCAGGGAGCGCGCAAGATCATCGACGCCGGGCCGCAGCTTGTCGTCGTCACGCGAGGAGAGCGCGGCTGTTACTACGACGACGGCGAGGTTCGCGGCGAGGTCCCCGGCTTCACCGTCCCGGTCGTCGACCCCCTCGGGGCCGGCGATGCCTTTGTCGCCGCCATGCTCTTCCGGCTCACCAGGCTGCCGGGCGGGCGTCGGCCCTCGGTGGATGAGCTTCGTGAGGTCATGCGCTACGCGAACGCCGCGGGCGCCCTCACCTGCACCCGGCGCGGGGTGATCCCCTCGCTGCCCTCCGCGGAGCAGATCGACGAGTTCCTCCGAACGGCGCCCGACTGACCGCTCAGTCGCGCAGCTCCTGGGGCGCGTGCTGCATCACAATCGCGCGCATGGCGTTCGACGCCACGAGCCGCACGTTCGGGTCCGGATCGCGAAGGCACTCGGCGAGCGCCTCCAGGGAGTCCTGGGCCCCTATGCGGCCCAGGGACCGGGCGGCCTCGGCTCGCACCAGTGGGTCCGGGTCGCGCAGCGCCGCGCACAGCGCCGCCGACGGCACAGCAGTTGACTCCCCGAGCTGCCGGGCAGCATCCGCGCGCCGCATCGGGTCGCGCTCGCGCAGTTGATGCAGCAGGTCCAACTGCTGGCCTATACCCGCGAGGGGCGGGGATTGGCCATCCACTTCGCAGGCGGCCTCCGGCAGGGGCTGTTCGGCCTCGGCGATCTCAGCCTCGGTCAGGCCGAGCAGGCGCAGGCCGGACACGATGGCCGAGCGGACGCGGCGCGCGCCAACCAGCACAACGTCGAGCCCCTCCGCCTCTCCGTTCAACGGCGGGGCCTCGGCCGAGACCGCGGTCAGCGCCCGGCGCAGAAATGCCTCTGCCCCGGGGAGGTTCGCCTGCGCGATGAGTGCATATGCTCGCGCGCGCACGAACCAGTCCGGGTCGGATTCGGCCAGGCGGCGCAGCCTCGCCTGGCATGCCTTGTCGTCGACGCGGGCGAGCGCCTCGGCCGCGGCCACCCGCACGGCAGGGTCGGGCTCGGAGTCCAGGAGATGGGCAAGGACGTCGCCCACGTTCGCGCTCGCCACGGCCCCCAGGGACTCGGCCGCGAGGCGTCGCGCCTGCGGGTTGAGGCTGGAGAGCTGGCTGACGAGCGCCTCCACGGCCTCTTCGCCCAGGCCGACGAGGGTGGCGGCCGCGGTCTCTGCGACGCGGCGCCTGGGTGAGGCAAGGGCGTCGGCGAGCCGGTCCGCGGCGTGGTCCACGTCGCGCGCGCAGATCGCCTCCGAGGCGGCGCGCGCAATGTCGGGGTCGTCGTCGCCCAGGGCGGCGATAAGCTCGTCGAGCGCGCGGTCGTCGCCCACCTGTCCCAGGGCGCGCACCGCACGCAGCTTCGCCTGGTAGCTGCCGCGGCGCAGATCGCGCGTCCAGCGGTCGAACGCGCGCGTCCGCCGCAGAATCTCGATGGCGGCCGAGCGCACCGGAGCGTCGAGCGCGTCGAGAAGCTCCCGGGCGGCCTCGACGGCGGCCGCGGTGTCGTCGAGCTGGACCAGGTCCTCGACTGCGGCCGATTGCTGATCTACCTCAACAAGGCTTGTCGCCGGCCCGCGCAGCCGCGCGGCGATCTGCCGCGCGCGGTGCAGCGCACGGGCGTGCCGCCAGCGGCGGAGGCTCAGGAACACCAGCACGGCCAGCAGCAGGGACAACAGCAGCAGGCCGATCTCCTGCCAGACGGTGATCTCAATCATGATCGCGAATCCCAGCAATATCCATGGTCACAGTGTGGAAGCCCGGCCGCGCGCGTTCATGACCTGCCCGCCACCGGGTAGGGGGCGCGGACCGTCTTCTCCCAGTAGAGATCCTCCTGACGAACGACGTCGAGGTAGTGCGCCTTGGCGCAGATGTAGACCCAGAGCTGGCAATACGTGAAGTACATCGCGGCCGCCGTCAGCACGTTCAGGGGCGAGTTCTCGCCCTCAGCTGCGAGGGCCACCGCGAGCTGAAGCAGGAACAGCGAGAAGGCCAGTCCCCACAGCATCAAGAGCGGGCTCGTGGGAGGACCGGCGGCGAGGCCGATGACGAGGCCCCCGACGAGGATCAGGTCGGAGACCAGCAGGACCACGAAGAAGAAGTGGTAGATCGTCAGCAGGTGCAGGACCTCGAGCCAGAGATGTCGCCGCCGCACGCGGTGCAGCCTCGGGAGGAACTTGCGCACGACGTACGTGCCCCCGCGGGCCCAGCGCAGCCGCTGGCGCAGCCATACGCTCCAGGCCTGCGGCTCTGGCTCCCAGGTCACCGCGTAGGGGATGAACTTGATCCGATAGCCGTCCTGACTGAGCCTGACGGTCAGCTCGGCGTCGTCTGCGATGGCGCCGGTGTCCCATCCTCCCGCCCGCTCCAGCGCGTCCCGTCGGATCACGTAGTTGGTGCCAGGAAGGGAGGCGAGGCCAAACAGCCGCCAGCGGCCGGCCTGGACGATCCACTGAAAGCCGATGAATTCCACGTTGATGCAGCGGGTCAAGAAGTTCACCCCGCGGTTAAGCGTGCGTACCTTGCCGACGACCGCGGCGAGCCGTCGGTCGGACACGAGCTCGGCCACCAGCCAGCGCAGGCTTGCGGGATCGGGCGCGTTGTCCGCATCGTAGACGGCGATGATCTCATGGGAGGCGTGCCGCAGGCCCGCGTTGAGCGCATGTGACTTCCCCCTGCCGCCAAGCCCCGGCGGAATCGACACCAGCTTCACCCGCGGGTCGAGAACCATCATCTGCTCGACCGCCCGACGCGTCCGGTCGCTGGAGGAATCCTCGATGATGATGATCTCCATGCGGTCGCGGGGGTAGTCCAGGTGCAGCAGACTGTCGATCGTGCCGGCGATGACGATCTCCTCGTTGTGGGCGGGGACCAGCAGCGAGACGCCGGGCCAGTCGTCGCAGGAAGGCGCGCGCCGGCGAGCCCGCCGGCATTCCAGCGAGTAGACGAACCCGGCAAGAGTCAGCACCGTGTAGAACCCGATGACCAACCAGGCCCCGAGTAGACAGGCGGCCAGCAGCGCATCGTGGATCGCGGTGAGCGCGCCAGCGGTCACTGCAACGCCTCGTAAGCCTTCTTGAGCACACCCCAGCCACGCAGGCGATCGAGCGCACCGGAGTGGTAGCACTCGATGCCCTCGGGCCGCGCCTCTGCCACGCGGGCCACCGTCTCCGCGACCATCTCCGGGGTCATGTGCCGGCCCCCGAAGTCAGTAAGTTCCACGTGGAAACACACCCGCGCCCGTCCGTCCGTCCGTCGCATCAGGCGCGTGGCCGTCTCCTGGGCCCAGTCGTAGTTGAACACCTCGTCGCCGTACAGCGCCGCCCACTGCTGCCAGATGACCTCGAAGTTCACCCAGTCGGGCGGGTGCGGCCCGTCGAGGATGGCGTCCAGATCGAAGCCGGACTCCGCGGCCTGACGGTCGGCGGTTAGTATCGCGCCATTGCTCCAGGCGTCAGAGATCGTCATGATGTATGATTCGACCCCCTTGCGGGCGATGGCCTCGACACAGGCCGACAGGAACTCCGTGAGGCCCTCCGCGCGGAAGCGCCTCCATGCCTCTCCGCCCAGCTCTTCCCCGGGATGCGCGGCGGCGAACTGGCGGTTGCACGTCTCGCAGTAGCACGCCTGATCCCCGAACCAGTTGACGACCGGCTCGCACAGCTCGATGCCATCCAGCGAGGGGTAGCGGCGCGCCAGGTCGCCGAGAAGACCCGCGTACCACTGCCGCACCTGCGGATTTCGCGGGCAAAGGAAGTCCGCGGCGTGGAGCCGCAGGGGGTTGTACTCCTTTCCCGAACGCGTGCGCTCTCGCCACTCCGGGTGGGCTGTCCACATCCCGTGATCGCGCCCGCTGTACAGCCAGGCGATAACTCGGATGTTCCGCGCGTGGCATGCCTCCAGCAAATGCCCAAGCAGGTCCTGACGTCCCCAGTCGCTCACCGTTGCGCCCCGGTACCGGGTGCGGTAGGCGGCCCCGTCAACGACATTATAAGCGTACACGAACACAGAGTTGACACCGGCCGCCGCATAAGTGCTCGCCAGCGTGTCGGCCAGGGTCTTCGCATCCATGCCGGACTTCACATAGGCCCAGGGGTCGAGGGTGACCCCTCTGATCACTGGCGGCGCGTCCGCACGGGCGGGGCCCACCACCACCACGGATCGCGCGGGAGCGGTGACCTCGATGCTCTTCGGAGAAGCCGCGGGCAGAAGCCGGGACTGAGGGCCCGTGGGGCTCCACGTTGGCCCCAGCACCTCGATCCCGAGGGCGGTGCGCTCGGGAAGCCGCAGGGTCGCTCGCCCGGACACGATCACCCGCCTGGGGTCCATCACGCGCACGCCGACATCGCGCAGGTCGCTGAGCTGCCAGCCGCCGCGGCGCGCCGCCGCGGCGAAGTCCAGGAACGGCCCTGGAGGGGCCCACAGACCGAACGAGGCCACCGCGACCCCGTCTCGCACCACCTCGAGCATCCGCAGGCGCTGGAGGTCCCGGGGAGCCACGTAGCCGGCATCGCTGACCGGGATGGGCGCGGGGAGCAGGCCGCCTGCACAGAAGGGAGGGGAGCAGGAGCGATCCGCGATGCGCAGGCCAAAGGGCGCGCCCGGCTCCGAAGGGCCACACCAGGCCACGGGGTGCAGCCCCACCTCCCAGGCAAGCCGGAATTCGCGCAAGGCGTCGATGCGCGCTGCCGCGCTCAAGGTGAGCGTTGCCCCGAGGGCCTCCGCCTTGCGAAGGCCGCGGACGGCCTCTGGCCGATCGGCCAGCGCGACGTCGCCGGTCCGCGTTGACGCGAGGACGGTCACGGGCACGCCGGCCTCGATGACGGGAAGGATCGCCCTCGGCACTTGCGCGGCGGTCGTCCACACCGGCACATCGCGAAGCGCGGCGAATAGCCGGCGGGGCTCACCTTTGTGCGGCATGCCGAGGATCTCATGCAGCGCGTCCGCCCACACGCAGGCGGACCAGAAATGCTCCTCGCGCAGCGACGGCGCGGCCGCGGCATACCACGCCCGGCCGGCGCCCGCCAGGAAGGCTCGTCGCTCCGAACCGCGCGTCGCCTCGGCGAGCGCGGGCCGGCCCGGCGCGGCCCTCACCGGCGGCGCGCCGAGCATCTCGACGTGCCGCTGCCCCCCATAGCTCAGGGCCCACTCTCCCACCGCGGCCGCTCCGCCATCTCCGGGCGCGGCGATGCCCATCTCATCCAGGCGCGCCTTGCCGAGAGACTCGACGCCAGGCCCGACCCACACGACAGTCCCCTCAAAGCCGGTCAGGTCTGCCACGAAGAGGGGCCGCGCTTGCGTGGCCTGAGGTCCGGCGAGGAAAAACGCAAAGCGGAACCGGCCGAGGGCGTCGGCTGTATACTCGCCGGCCGCGAGGATCTCGCACCTCTCGTCGAAGTGAGCGATCAGGGTGGCAAGCGCCGAGGCCGACTCCAGATGGTTCTCCGCGGTCTCTTCATGGATGATCAGAACGCGGGCCGGCGGCTCCTCTTCGCTGAGCGGATCGGGCAGCACGTGGGGCGGAACCGGCGAGGGAGCGCGGCACGCCGGCAGCGAGAGCGCGGCGACGACCACCAGGAGGCGCAAGAGGCGTCGCATGGTTCCTAGGCTCGTCTCTGCAGCGCGGACTGCGCCAGATAGACGATGAACAGCACAATGATCGCGGCGACCGCGAACACCACCAATGCGTTGGCGATCCGCGAGACCGCCCGCTGAGTGGCGCTGCGGCCCGGAGACGGGCTTGCGGTGCGGGCATCGGCGGCCGCCGCAGCGCGCCCTGCCCATGGTACCGCGGTGGCGCACGAGACGCGCCCGCAAGGGCCGAGCCGGGGGGAGTGCACGGCGGGCAGCGCGCTCCGGCACAGCGCCCAGGCGGCGAACATCATGCTGAGGACAACCAGGCCCTTCATGTGACTCCGCCCGGCCTCGCGAGGACGATCAGCTAGAGATGGACGCGGC
>Ga0123519_10003451_pt1 | contig 26160 bp, 22 predicted proteins | sample YelNatPaOPRAMG02_FD_87396 | JGI IMG/M metagenome (GOLD analysis project Ga0123519, IMG submission 87396) | Hot spring microbial communities from Yellowstone National Park - Yellowstone National Park OP-RAMG-02 (version 2) | ecosystem: Environmental > Aquatic > Thermal springs > Hot (42-90C) ...
CCACCGATCTTACGCCCCGTCAGGCGATCCTCGTCCATCGTCACGTCACGCACATAGAACACGCCGTTCTCAATCGTCCAGTGCCGGCGCAGATAGGCGGCTGCTTGCTCCGCACGCAACTCCCAGGCGAAAGCAACACCTCCCACCCACACGTGGCGTTCTTCCTCCCGGCGCCCATCACGCCACTGACGACGTACCGGCCAACCACACCACTGCACCCCCGGCCAGCCCAGGTGTGCGTGCCGATACTGCTGCATCTCCGCATCACACTTCGTCTGCCACAACTGCCACGCGCTTATCCGCCCGTGTCCCTTCTCCACCGCGTGCCGGTCCGCAGGGCGATACGCCCCTGCCACACGGCGCAACTGCAGCCACTCCTCCGGCGCCCGCTTCAATTCCGGCCGGTTTACCTTGACTACGCCGATGTAACCGCCCCCTTTTGCACCACCGCCTGGGCCATGGGCGCCTTCAAAATTCCCGCATCCGCACTGATGATCTTGCCCTCTAAATCCACCGTCTCCAGCAGGCGCAGCGCCGCCTCCAGTTTGTCCCCTTCCACCACCGCTTCCTGCCGCAGCACCAGGCGCAACCGCTGCCCCGCCAGCGCAAGCACCTGCAAAGCCGCGTGCGCGCCCCGTTTCCTCCCCTGCAGGTGTTTCCCAAAGGTGCCTGAGGTCGGAAACTTGCCCTTGCCGCACAACCCTAATGCCGGATGGCACACCAGCCCCGCAGCGAATTCTCCCCGTGCACCGCAGCCAGGATCACCATCGCCAAAAGTGCGTATAGCGGACACTCGCGCCGATACTGGTTGGCGGCGAATTTCCACCGCGAAGGATACACTACCGATCCGGGCTCTTGACGTAATCGAAAAGTTCTGGTATAATGTAAGCGTATATCAAGATTGGAGTGTTCCCTCAGACACCAGGGAACCGGCTGGTACATTGACTGTCGAATAGGCGAGTGCCGCTGGCCGCCTCTACCTGGTGTGGGGCTTCGTTGGTTGCTCCGTAGTTGGCACTATTCTCCCTTCGGCATCAGCATAGTAAACAGTAGAGCGGGTCACGGCACATTTCTCCGTCGCATTTTCCATGGCTCCCTTTTAAAACCGGATAAATATACAGTGCATAGACACCTCAGCTCCTCGCTGTTGACACTTTGAAACAAGTACTGGGGCTGTGGCAGTATATGCTCACTGTTGCCACCAACCGCGACAGTGTCACTGCCGCGCCTGCTCCGATTGCTTTGCGGCAGAGGTGGCTGAGTCGCTTCGGCGGTAGGAGGTGGAAAGACAGGGACGGCATAACTTATGTTTGGTTCTAGTCCCTGAAAAATTTTAAGGTTTCCGTACGGTTGACAGAGCGAAGAACCAAAATCCATAGGCGTACGGGATACGTTGTATCATGACATAATTAAGATACAACATATCGTAGTGAGGCAATTTCACTGCAACGCCCTGTCGAGTGGGGATATGAAAATTCAAAAGACAAAAACCCGAAAAAGCGTTGACATACTGAGCAGAATAGTGGTATAATTTGGTTTGAAGTGGGTCAAAGTGGCTTAAAGTAGCGCTGGGGTCATTCGTTCTGGCACCCTGAAAGGGGTCTCAGTGGGAGGATACTCTCCGATGCTCATGCTCGGCAATTATGTGCACAACCTCGATGCGAAAGGGCGCCTTACCCTCCCTGCCCGGTTTCGTGAGACCCTCGCTTCGGGTGTTGTGATTACCAAGGGCATCGGTGACTATCTTGAACTTTACCCACTCGCCGCTTTCGAGTCACTTTCGGAACGCATAGAGGAAAAACTTCCGCGGGCTGAACGCGATCTACTACGTTATTTGTTCGCCAATGCTTCGAACGACGTTCCAGATCGACAGGGAAGAATATTGGTGCCACAGATGTTGCGTGAGCATGCTCATCTGGTACTGGAGGGTGAAGTACTAATTGCTGGCGTGCGTGATCATCTCGAGATATGGAACCCTGAGCTCTGGACTGCCAGGATGGCGGATATAACGCCCGCGATGCTTGAAGAAAAGTTGCGTCAGTACGGCATTTGATGCGCACAGACGGCGTGATGCAATGCATGTCCCGGTCTTGATGCGCGAGGTATTAGAGGCACTCAATCCGCGCCCGGGGCAATGGTTTATCGACGGTACGGTTGGCACTGGTGGGCATGCACAAGCTATTCTGGAGGCAACTGCACCGGATGGCCGGCTCCTTGGTTTGGACGCCGACCCGTTCGCGCTCGAGGTAGCACGTCAACGTTTAAGAATCTACAGAGATCGCGTCTATCTCATTCATGCAAATTTTGTCGATTTGGCCGAGGTGGCTCGTAATTGCGGGTTCTTTCCGGTTCATGGGGTCTTGCTCGATTTGGGCGTTTCATCGCTACAGCTGGAGACAGCGGAGCGAGGTTTCTCCTTCCAGACCGAGGGCCCCTTGGACATGCGGTATGATCCGCGTTCACCTGTAACAGCATACACGCTAGTTAATAACTTAACGGAAGAGGAACTGGCTGAGCTGCTTTACCGCTTTGGTGAGGAACGACGCAGTCGTGCTATTGCGCGTGCTATTAGAGCAGCGCGACCAATTACGACAACCACGCAGCTGGCTGAGGTTATTACGCGAGCCGTAGGTGGAAGACGGGGTACACGACTGCATCCTGCCACACGCACGTTTCAGGCATTGCGCATCGCGGTGAACAATGAACTCGAAGCCCTGACACGTGTTCTACCCTCAGCGGTTAGTGTGCTGGCACCCGGCGGTAGATTGGCAGTTGTCAGCTTCCATTCGCTAGAGGATCGCATTGTAAAGGGGTTTTTCGCACAAGAAGCCAAGGATTGTATATGTCCGCCGACATCCTATCCCATGCAATGCACGTGTGGTCATCGTGCTACTTTGCGCATTATCACGAGAAAGCCGATAGTTGCGAGTTCCGAAGAGATCAAAACAAATGTACGCGCCCGTAGTGCGAAATTGCGAGTCGCTGAACGCAAGGGACATGAGTGAAACGATGAACACCCAAACAGCTCCACCTATTCAGACCTTGCTCCGCCCTGGTCACCTTGTGCATCGTTTTATGGGGCGCATGGAGCGGCGCGATGCGTTGGGAATTCTGTTGATGATCTTGATCGTCAGCTTGGTCGGGTGGCTTTATCTGACCCAGGTCCATATTACTTCTGCTACCAATCTCCAGATAGAGCAATCTCGCCAGAAACTTAGAGAGATCGAAGCGGAGAATGCAGCGCTCAGGGTAGAAATCGCGAAATGGGAGTCCCTTCCACTTGTGGAAGAGCGAGCTCGTGCGCTAGGCTTTGCGCCAGCCACTAGCGCGTTCTACATGTCAGTACCTGGTTATTCGGTCGAAGAGGTTTCCGCGTGGGAAGCCAATCGACTCGAGATAAATCCATAGCATGCTTCAGGGTCAGGAGCGATCCAAGACCATATGGTAGCCGGATACCAAACTCGTTTACGGCTTATAACCGTGATGGCTTTGCTGGGTGTCGCTCTACTGGTGCTGACAGCTCAGCTGTTGCGATGGCAGGTTTTTGATCGTGCCACACCACTGGCATACGCCAAACGTAATGAGGGGGAACGGGCGCAGAAGCCTCTGAAACCTCAACGAGGGCTCATCTACGATCACGATGGGGTGCTGTTGGCGTGTAATCTCACCACCTACAGTGTGGGTGCCTCGCCAAATGCTATGCTTGACCAAGCATACCGTCGCAAATTCGCTGAAAGAATCGCCCCACTGCTTGGCCAGGAGCCGGCTGCCATAATGGAGAAGATAGCAGATACGACGCGTATGTACGTCCGTCTCGAGGATCACGTGTCCCAGGCAACAGCGCGCGAGATTGCGCAGCTGAATTACCTGATGGTCACGCTAGAGGAACGCAACAAACGTGTATATCCACAGGGAGCCCTTGCGGCCCATCTGTTGGGCTTTGTGACGAGTGATTTGGCCGGTTATCGGGGTAGCTACGGAATTGAGGGCTTCTATGAGAGTGTGTTGCGAGGCAAGCCTGGCATTGGCATTGCCGAGCCCGATCCGTGGGGTGAGCCTATCCCCGTGACAATGGGTCAATATACTCCTCCTGAAGATGGCAAGAATTTATACCTAAGCATTAGGTACACGGCTCAGCATCTCGTTGAGCGTGAGCTGGTACGGGCACTGCAAGAGTCCGGTGCCGAGAGTGGCACTGTGGTTGTGCTGCAACCTCGTACAGGAGCAATCATCGCGATGGCCAGCTCGCCTGCCTACGATCCGAATGATTATGCTAAGGAGGCATACGAGTCCTTTATCGACCCGGCAATCAGCAAAGTCTACGAGCCAGGTTCTGTGATCAAGGTAGTAACGGTTGCAGCAGCACTTGACTCAGGAGCGATAGCTCCTGACGAAGTTTTTTATGATCCTGGTGCCATCGAGGTGGGCGGCAATCCCATTTATAATCCGGACAAACAAGCGTATGGCAATGTAGATCTCACAGTGGTCTTAGGCAAATCTCTCAATGTAGAGGCTGCTCAGATTGCAGTCCGATTGGGGCCAGAGCGCTTTTATCATTACCTGCGCCGCTTTGGATTTGGCAGCCCGACAGGCGTTGATCTTGCTGGAGAAGTGGCCGGTGGCTTCAAGACACCCGAGGACCCTGAGTGGTCAGAAAGCGATCTCGGGAGGAATAGCTTCGGTCAAGCGATGGCTGCGACTCCTCTTCAGGTTGCTGTGGCGATCGCTTCCATCGCGAACGGCGGCTTGCTTATGAAGCCATACGTTGTTCAGGCGATAACAGATAATGACGGCAACAGTGTCGAGATTCCGCCCAAGCCGATACGGCGTGCTATTACGGCACAGACTGCCCACACTGTGACAAGAATGTTGGAAAAAGCGGTCGAGCAAGAAACCGTCCTGGCACAGGTGCCAGGTTATCGGGTGGCAGGCAAATCGGGAACTGCTCAGGTGTATGTCGTGGGTGGATATCATCCCACAGCAACGATTGCATCATTTGTGGGGTATCTACCCGCTGACGATCCGGCGGTGCTGATCCTAGTAGTGCTGCGGCGCCCCCAAACGTCCCCATGGGGTTCACAAGTGGCCGCACCTGTGTTTGCGCGTATTGCCAAGGAGCTCATGGTGTTGTTGGACGTTCCTCCTGATGCAATGCGCCAGCACACTATAGGTTCACCAGCAACTACCACGGCGCAATGGTGATGTGATTAAGGGGTAGCGCCTCGGATGAATAAGCATATAGATCTGACGTTGTCTGAGATACTATTGGGGCTAACCGGCCACACTCCAGGGGGTAGCAAGGTGGCGAGCACCTCCATCAGCCAAGTGGTCGTCGACTCACGGCAGGCGTTGCCCGGCGCTATGTTTGTGGCACTGCCAGGCAAGCATACTGATGGGCACGACTATGTAGCCGACGCTTTCCAACGCGGGGCGATTGTCGCATTGATCCATCGTCCTGTCCAAGGAGGCTGGGTGACAATCGACGCGACAGGTACACTTCCACAAGATCTCGGTGAGATACAGATGCCACTGTGCATCAAGGTGGCAAACACCCTGAGTGCTTTCCAACAATTGGCAACCTACTGGCGGGGAAAATTCTCCGTACGTGTTGTCGGCATTACCGGTAGCGTCGGCAAGACCATGACGAAGGAACTAACCTGGGCCGTTTTGAGTAGGCGGTTTTCCACTTTGAAGAACCCCGGCAATCTCAATAACGAGATAGGACTGCCTCTGACACTGTTACAGCTGCGTCCTATGCACGAGCGGGTCGTGTTGGAAATGGGGATGTACAACCTGGGGGAGATTGCCCAACTCTGCACGATTGCACGCCCCCATGTGGGGCTAGTCACTAATGTCGGTCCAACTCATCTGGAGCGTCTGGGCAGCATTGAGCGCATTGCGGAGGCGAAGGCGGAGCTCATACAAGCGCTGCCCCCAGGTGGCGTTGCAGTACTTAATTACGATGATCCATTGGTGCGCGCTATGGCCGAGAGGGTAGCAACTGGAGTACGCGTGTTTTACTACGGCCTTGCGCGAGGGGCGGATCTGTGGGCAAGCGACATATTGAGTGAGGGATGGGAAGGGATTCGCTTCGTGCTGCATTATGAGCGCGAAGTCATCCATGTCAAAGTACCCTTGCTGGGACGCCACAGTGTACATACAGCTCTGTGTGCCACGGCAGTGGGACTGATCGAGGGAATGCACTGGGAGGAGATTCTCCCCGGTCTACAGAACAGTGGCGTGCAATTGCGCCTGGTAAGTGTACCTGGCATCAACGGTTCGATCATATTAGATGACACTTATAATGCCAGTCCTGTATCCACTATTGCGGCACTCAACCTATTGGATGATCTGGTAACCAGCGGGCGTAAGATCGCCGTCCTAGGGGATATGGCAGAACTTGGGGATTTTACAGAAACGGGGCATCGTAAGGTAGGCTGTCGGGTGGTCACGACCGCGTCTCTTTTGGTAACTGTTGGAACACTTGCGCGACTTATTGCCGATGAAGCGCGCGCATGTGGAATGCCGGCGCAAGCGATCATCCAGGCTGCGACAAATCAGGAAGCTATTGCCCACCTGCAGCGGCTTGTCCAGCCGGGCGATATCATCCTGGTGAAAGGCTCGCGCTCTATGGCAATGGAGGAAATCGTGGAAGCTCTTCAGGAAGCCAAAGGTGGCGACTGATGCAGTACCCTCTGACGTTAGCGGCCATATCGTTTCTAGTGGCGGTGATTTGGGGTGCACCCCTCATCAATTTGCTTCGTCACTGGCGCATAGGCAAGCAAGTGCGCGTTGATGGGCCTGCTACCCATCAGATGAAAGTGGGCACGCCTACTATGGGAGGGCTAATGATCCTGGTGCCGGTCTTGGTGATCACAGGGGTGCTGAACTTAGCTAACCTGTGGGGGCTAACCCTGATCGGGCGTTCCATATTGGTACCCATGGGGGTGATGGCTGCTTACGGTGTGCTCGGCGCATTGGACGATCTCACCGGCGTACGCCGTGCGCCCACAGGTATGTTAGCGAGACATAAGTTTATCTGGCAGACGCTTTTCGCAGTCATAACAGCCCTTATTCTCCATTATGGACTTGACCTCCGCAGTGCTGCCATACCTGGCATTCCTGAAAAGATTGACATAGGAGGATGGTATATCCCCGCCGCCACATTTGTTATCGTCGCTACGTCAAATGCGGTGAACCTATCGGATGGGCTGGACGGGTTGGCGGGAAGTCTGTGCACCCTAGCTTTTGCTGCTTATGGAGTGATTGCCTACCTGCAGGGCCAGACATGGTTGGTGGCTTTCGATTTCACCATAGTGGGCGGCGTTTTGGCTTTCCTCTGGTACAATGCGTATCCTGCCCAGCTCTTTATGGGCGATACCGGCTCGCTAGCACTGGGGGCAACCCTGGGTGTGGTTGCACTGATGACAGGTCAGTGGCTGTTACTGCCGGTGGTAGGAGCTGTATTTCTGGCAGAGGCGTTGTCTGACATCCTGCAGGTGGCTTATTTCAAGCTCAGTCACGGCAGGCGTCTGTTTAGGATGGCACCATTGCATCACCATTTTGAGCTATTGGGATGGTCGGAGACGCAGGTCACCCAGCGATTCTGGCTGGTAGGCATTTTGATGGCAATGTTAGGCGTTGCATTGGCTCTAATTTAGGCTGTTGTCAATCCGGAAAGAGAGATGACCCTGGTAACCCCAACCACAATAGTCAATCTGAGCAGGAGGCAAACAGAAATGAAAATGTCCGCTTCAGTCGCTGATGCTAAACAGTCAACGTTGCGAAGTAGCAATGGGCGAGGCCGCAGCTCACCAACGCAAATGGATGATGCCGATGCGCGCTACGCTGCTGCCCTGCGTCTGGTACAAGCCATAGACCGCGATTTACAAAAGGGCACGCGCCACTATTATGACGCAAGTGGCAAGCTCCTTGTGTCACTGGACGAAGTGGTGCAAGCTATTCTGAACGACACCCTGGTGGTGGACAAGTCTCCCCAGTTCCTGTCCGAAGAGGGTGTGGTGAACTGGTCGGCGGTTGGGGAGATAATCGCCTGAGATAACCAACCGTCTCGAGCTAACAGATCGGACTCGGACGGGCAGGTGAGGCTGTCTAGCCCCATACTCGATAAGGCAGTCGGCATGTGCTGCTCTGATCACAATGTCATGCGGGCAGCTGATATGTACGGCCATCAGGTGGTCGTCGTCGGCTTGGCACGTGAGGGCGAGGCCTTGACGCGCTTTCTAGCCTCTCGTAAATGCCGTGTCGTGGCAACAGACCTAAGACCCCCTGAGGCGTTTGGCGAGCAATTGAACAGGCTTGCAGAAGCCGGCGTCAGGTTGGTGTTAGGCGATCATCCCTTTTCTCTGCTAGATGGCGCCGAAATCGTCTTTGTCAGCCCTGGTGTGCCATTTGATGCTCCCTTGCTAAATGAAGCGCGCAGACGTGGTTTGCCGCTCAGTACGGAAAGTCGCCTGTTCTGTGAACTCTGCGCAGCTCCGATTGCTGGGATTACCGGATCAAGCGGTAAGACAACTACTACCGCTTTGGTTGGAGAAATGCTGCGTATTGATGGGCGCAATGTTTGGGTGGGAGGTAACATAGGGCAACCTCTCATCGAAAAGGTAGAACAGATACAGGCGACCGATTGCGTTGCAATGGAACTCTCCAGCTTCCAGCTAGAGTATTACCACCCTTCGGCAAATGCCCACGTGCGCGATGTGCACGCAATCTGGATGCCCTTGTTGTGCGGCTGGAGCCCACATCTTGGGACAATCCTAAATGTTACACCCAATCATCTGGACCGCCACCCCTCTATGGAAGCTTACATGCACGCGAAGAGGGCGGTGGTAGCTTATCGAAAGCCAGAAGACATCGCTGTGCTAAGCTACGATAACCCCGCTACTAGAGCCATAGGTGAGAATTTGCCAGGCGATGTACGTTGGTTCAGCCGTCACGCGCAAGTTCCAGTGGGAGCATATTTGGCAAGCGATGAACGTGGACCCGCAGTCGCAGTGCGTCGGGCAAGCACGAAGGAGCTTGACGTAGTTGAAGAACAGATAGTGTGCCGTGCAGACGAGATTCGCCTGCGAGGCGAGCACAATGTGGAGAATATCCTGGCCGCGTGTACTATTGCGGATGCGCTGGGTATCTCGATTGAGGCGATGCATCAGGTATGTACCACCTTCTCCGGCGTCAGCCACCGTTTGGAGTGGGTGGCAGATGTTGCAGGCGTCCGATATTACAATGATAGTATCGCCACAACTCCAGAGAGGTTAGCAGCAGCCCTCCGATCCTTTAAGGAGCCTATTGTGCTGCTTGCGGGAGGAAGGGACAAACATCTTCCATGGGATGAAACGGCGCACTTGATGTTGGAACGAGCGCGTCACATCATTCTGTTCGGTGAAGCTGCCACGTTAATTCACGAGAATCTTTCGAAGGTCAAAACGGTTATGTCTCCTGAAAGGCAGAATCTTTGGCCAACCATTCATCGGACTGCAACACTCGACGAAGCAGTGGAGCTGGCCGCTTCTGTTGCCCAAGTGGGTGACGTGGTGCTTCTGTCTCCTGGATGTGCCAGCTTTGACGCCTTTACGGACTTTGCCGAGCGCGGTGCCCGGTTTCGCGAACTGGTGAACCAGCTGCAAAGACGTGCAATGCATCAAGAGCCTCTTGATCCGGCAGGAGACCAAAGAAGATGAGCACCGGACGCGTCCGTGCAGCAAACATTTCGGGGTATGACTGGTTGCTTGTCGTGGCTGTAGTGGCGTTGATCATTCTTGGATTAATGATGGTTTACAGTTCGACCGCATTTCACGGACTCAAATATCGGCTGGACGCGAATCCTTCGCTCCTATTTCTCAAACAGGTTCTGTGGACGGCGGCTGGGGTAGTCGTGCTGATATTACTTGCCCGCGTCAATTATCATCGATGGCGCAGATTCTCAGTTTTGGTATTGGCTGGCACCTTGGCGCTCTTGGGGTTGGTGCTGGTGCTCGGCAGGGAAGAATTTGGGGCACAGCGCTGGTTAATCGGTCGTCTGATCGGAGCCGAAGGGGGGTCCATACAACCAAGTGAGCTGGCCAAGCTCACGATGATCCTATATGCCGCCGACTGGCTTGCCTCTAAAGGTGAACGTATCCGCCAGGTGCGAGCTGGGCTGGTGCCCTTTGCTGTTTTGCTTGGGCTGGTGGTTGGCTTGATAGTTTTGCAACATCATCTCACTTCTGCGGCGATCGTCGCCGCAAACGGCATCGTCATGTTCTTTGTTGCGGGTGGAAGCATTTGGCAGATGCTGGTGTGCGGGGTTCTCGGCGGTGTTTCGATAGTGCTGCTTATTCTGGAATCCCCGTACCGGCTGGAGCGCGTCCTCACATTCATATCGCCGTTCAGTGAACAGGCGGCAAAGGACTCGCCGTCTATTCAGAACCTGATTGCTCTAGCTTCAGGGGGTCTGACAGGAGTTGGACTCGGAGAGAGCCGAGGAAAATTTGGGTACGTTTCGGTGCCCCACAGTGATAACATTTTTGCCATTCTAGGCGAGGAAATGGGGTTGATCGGGTGCCTTGCGGTATTAGGCTTGTTCGCTTTTGTTGCTTATCGGGGATTTCGCATCGCGATGAATGCTCCGGATATGTTCGGGACACTGTTGGCCACTGGCATTACATTCGGGCTAGTCTTTCAGGCAATCTACAACATCGCTGTCGTCACGGCAACTGCACCTATTGCAGGCATCACCTTGCCTTTCATCAGCTACGGTGGCTCGTCTATGGTGGTGTCACTGGCAAGCATAGGCCTCCTTTTGTCCATTTCGCGAGCGACGATGGTGTCTGAAGGTACGAACCAACTCGCGGGAGGAGCTTTGAGCAGTGAAACTTATGATTTCTGGGGGAGGGACAGGAGGGCACGTCTATCCCGCACTCGCCGTGATAGCCTATTTGATAGGCCAAGGTGAGTTGCGCTCCGTGCCGTCCGTTTCGCCTTCAGCTGTTTGTTGGGTGGGCAGCCATAACGGGATGGAGAAAGCACTTGTCGAGCGCAACGGCATCCTGTTCGTGGGTATTGCAGCGTCGGGAGTGCGCGGGCGTGGGTTGTTCCGAGCGATGCAAGGCATGATGACCTTGGCACACGGCTTCGCCCAGGTGCGCCGTCTGATATCAACGTTTCAGCCGAACGTTTTGTTCGCAACCGGGGGCTACGTATGTGCACCAGTGGTATTCGCGGCGTGGCTGGCCCATGTGCCGATTCTGATCTACTTGCCCGATGTGGAACCCGGCTTAACAATCCGGTTATTGGCACGCTTGGCACATCGTGTGGCAGTCACCACAGCCGCATCAGTGCGATTCTTCAGACCGGGTCAGGCTGTGGTGACCGGTTATCCGGTACGGCGAGCGCTGTGGGCCAATCACGATCCAGCTGCTGCTCGAGAGCGATTGGGATTGGTACCTCAATCTCAGAGGGGAAAAGATCGGGTGCTGCTGGTTATGGGTGGCAGCCAGGGTGCGCGCAGCATTAATCGAGCAATCTGTGAGGGAATCGTGGAGCTGCTGACAGAAACACAGGTGATCCACCTCACGGGACGTCGAGATGCGGAATGGGTGCAGGAACGGCGAGCTGTACTGCCTAACACGCTTCGTGCCCGTTATTACGTGTATGATTATCTGGAAGAAGAGATGGCAGACGCGCTGTTGGCTGCTGATCTGGTGATAGCTCGTGCAGGAGCTTCCACCTTGGGAGAGCTGCCCGCAGCAGGAGTCCCCAGCATCTTAGTTCCTTACCCGTATGCCGGTGCGCATCAATGGGCCAATGCACGCTTCCTCGCGGACGCAGGGGCAGCGATGATTGTGCCGGATCATTTGGTAGACAGCCAGCTGGTGTCAACGGCAATCTCGCTGCTCAGGGATGCTGATCGCAGAGCAGCAATGAGTCGTGCAGCGCGTGGTCTGGCACAACCGGACGCGGCTGAACGCATTGCTCGTGAGCTGAGGGAGCTGGCTTTATGAGTCAATCGTTGCAGATTGATTATACGCTGGTCACCTATATCGTAGTCGGCATTTTCGCCCTGGTGGGTTTTATGCGCGGCTGGTGGAAAGAAGCTGTGACTACAGGGCTTCTTACTTTGTTGATCTTAGTGGTCAAGCGACCGGAAGCGGCTGCTACAATATTCGATTTCATTGACAAGCTGGTGATGACGGCATGGCAGGCGCTACAACGCGTGCGCGAGACATCTGATTTGGTCGCCTCTGCGCTGCCTGCCGAGGAACCACCTGTGATCGACGCCAAGCGGCAATCCATCTATATCATCATCCTAATTGTGGCTGTGATCGCTTCCTACTTTTTCAGCAAGATTGGCCTTACCCAGACCATGAGCGCTGGCGCACGCCTGATTGGTGCGTTGCTGGGCGCTTACAACGGATACATCGTGCTCAATCTGCTGGATTGGTTCATGCGGGGACGCCTGCCCGGCGCCGAGGAGGTGGCTGCCGCCGGTGCTCCGCCGAGTGAGGTCACGTTCACGGTGAAGAACCTTCCCGCAACCAGAACTTTAGAACAGGACGGGGTGGTCTTGTTGATTCTAGCGGGGGGATTTCTCGTGTTTCTTTTGGCACTTGTGACCTCCATCAAACTTGGTCGTCAACAACCGCCCCTCTATCGCGCTGCTCGCGAGAAAGAAGATCAAGGAGACAAAGACAGGAGGAAGAAGGGTTGAGTGAGAAAGGCTCGAGGCTCTAATACATGAACGAGAAAAGGTCACCTGCGAAACGAATACATTTGGTTGGTATCGGAGGAGCCGGCCTTTCTGCAATTGCTCGGGTGTTGCTGGCGCAGGGGTATCACGTTTCCGGAAGTGACTTGTGCTCTTCGGAGATGACCCGTCAGCTGGCAGCGCTGGGTGCCACAGTTTACATTGGCCACGCAGCGGATCACCTCGGCCCAGAAGAAAACGCCGATCTGGAGGCCGTGATCGTCTCATCTGCTGTAGCAGCTGACAACCCAGAGGTATTGGAGGCACATCGCCGTGGAGTGCCGATCTACAAACGGGCGGAGTGGCTGAAACGCATCAGTGCTGAACGAGATCTGCGGTGTGTGGCAGTAGCAGGCACCCACGGTAAGACGACCACTACCGCGATGATCACCTACATTGCCCACCAAGCGAACTTGCAGCCCACCTTTATCGTGGGAGGTACATTGCGTCAGCTGGGGACAAACGCAGGTGCGGGTTCTGGTGATGTGTTCATCATAGAAGCTGATGAATATGATCATATGTTTCTAGGCCTGTACCCTGAGATCGCCGTGATTACAACGGTAGAATGGGATCATCCTGACTGCTATCCCACACCCGAGTCTATGCGCGATGCCTTCGTCCAGTTCGTGGGACATATCTCCCAAGAGGGGTGGTTGGTCGCTTGTGCGGATGATATCGGTGTAGGTGAGGTGATCACCCATGCCCATCGCAACGATCAGCTGCATGCTCATCTAGAGACCTACGGTTTGACGTCCGAGGCACATTGGCAAGCGCTAGATTTACGTGAGAACAGACGCAGTTGCTACGACTTCGAGGTAGTGTGCGGTGGGCGCTCGGTGCAGAGGGTTTCGTTGCAGGTGCCAGGCATCCATAATGTGCGAAATGCGCTTGGAGCCATAGTGGCAGCCGAGCACTTGGGTGTGAGCCCTCAACACGCCGCAGCTGCCCTGTCGGACTTTGTGGGGGTAGAGCGTCGTTTCGAGCGCAAGGACGAGGTAAACGGTATCGTTGTGCTCGATGACTATGCTCATCACCCCACTGAAATCCGGGCCACTCTGGCAGCCGCACGGATGGTCTATGGAAGACGTCCGCTATGGGCTGTCTTTCAGCCGCATACCTACTCGCGAACGCGAGCATTGTTTCATGAATTTGCTCATGCCTTTACCGATGCCGATCACGTGATAGTGCTTGACGTTTTCGCCGCCCGAGAGGCAAAGGATGAGAGGGTCAGCGGTGCCCTTATTGTGGAACACACATCTCATTCTGATGCACATTACATTGGAGAAATGGAACAAGCTGCTGAATACATATTGAAGCATATCGAGCCGGATGCCGTCTTGATTACATTGGGCGCCGGGGATGGTTATCGGGTGGGAGAGCAAGTGCTCGAAGGGTTGAGACACCGTGCACAACAGTGAGAAGAGTTCTGGGCTAGTTATGGAGCTGTCTGCGAACATTTTGGCACTTGAGGCAGATCTACGCACTATGGTGGGCGACCGCGTGCGTCGTCACGAACCTATGGCACATCACACTCTCTTGAGAGTAGGCGGCCCGGCTGATCTGTGGCTGGCTGTCACTACATTGGAGGAATTGGTTGCCGCAGTGCAGCTGGCGCGACAACACCATTGCCCGGTTTTACTGGTGGGAAGCGGAGCCAATCTGCTGGTAAGCGATAAAGGGGTGCGAGGATTGGTGATACAGAATCGTTGCGAGGGTACCACGTTCATTACTCACGGTAAGCCGCGTGCCATCGCACTTTCTGGCACTCGTCTGGCATCTTTGGCGCGCCTAGCTGCTCATCATGGGCTGAGCGGATTGGAGTGGGCAATCGGCGTGCCCGGTACCTTGGGGGGTGCCCTGGTTAACAATGCCGGCGCTTTCGGGGGTTCCATTGCGGATCGCCTGGTAAGGGCTGAGCTACTTACACCGACTGGGGAACGCACATGGCAGTCCACCGAATGGTTTGAGTACGGATACCGTTCGAGTCGCCTAAAAGATGCTACAGTGGGTTCGTCGGATTCCTTTATTGTGCTACAGGCTGAGCTCCGCTTTGAGCGCGCCTCACCGCTGGAGATTGAGGGTCACATGGCTCGCTTCAGCGAGCAGCGCAAGCGCACGCAGCCGAGTGGTGCGAGCCTAGGTAGCATGTTTAAGAACCCCCCTGGAGATCATGCCGGGCGTCTCATCGAAGCAGCTGGGTTGAAGGGACGGCAAATCGGTGGCGCACGCATTTCGGAACAGCACGCCAACTTCTTCTTGAACACAGGTCAGGCATGTGCTGCCGACTTCGTCGCCCTTATCGAACTTGCCCAAGAGATCGTACGGGCAAAATTCGGGATAGAGATGGAATTGGAGATACAGCGAGCAGGAGAATGGAGGTGACTGGTACAAGCGGTGATACGGTTCGCACACCGTCGCGGAAGCTGCGGATAGGGATACTCTTTGGGGGACGTTCTGGGGAACATGAGGTGAGTCTCATCTCGGCACGTGGGATCATCGAAGCCATTGACCAAGAGCAGTATGAGGTGGCATTGATTGGGATCACGCGTGAAGGTCGATGGGTTGTGGGGAATGATCCATTGGCGGTGTTATTAAGTGGTCAGGATGCGGGACATTTGAGAACGGTGAAGGTTTCGCTCGAGACGCGTGATAACTTGAAAGGGATGTCACCCGAAAACGAGCTCCAATTGCAGAGCCTGGATGTCATCTTCCCTGTCTTGCACGGCCCATACGGTGAGGATGGCACAGTGCAAGGCTTGCTCGAGGTCTTGGGAGTACCATACGTTGGGGCCGGGGTATTGGCGAGCGCGGTCGCAATGGACAAAGCGGTTGCCAGACAGTTGTTTGCCGCCAACGGATTACCTGTGTTGCCATACCGTGCATTTCTCAGCCGCATATGGGAATCGCATCCAGAAGAGGTGATCGCCGAGTGTGAGGATGTGTTACATTATCCTATGTTCACTAAGCCTGCCAACCTGGGATCAAGCGTGGGGGTGAGCAAGGTGCACAACCGCACCGAGTTGGAGGCTGGGTTGTATGAAGCGGCGCGTTACGATCGCAAAATAGTCGTTGAACAAGGCATCGAGGCACGTGAGATCGAGGTGAGTGTCCTGGGGAATGACACGCGTATCGTCTCGGTGCCCGGAGAGATCATCCCATCGCGCGAATTCTATAGTTATGCCGCCAAGTATTTGGACAATGCTTCTCAGTTGCTAATCCCAGCGCCACTTTCGTCACGAGAGGTGAGACGTATCCAAGAGATCGCACTGAAAGCTTGTGCTGTCATAGATTGTGCCGGTATGGCACGCGTAGATTTCTTGATGGACAAGCGTAGTGGAGAAATATGGCTGAGCGAAATCAACACGATTCCTGGGTTCACCCCTATCAGCATGTATCCCAAGCTATGGGAGGCAAGTGGTATCAGCTATACCGAGCTCATCGATCGGCTGATTCAGTTGGCCTTGGAACGGTTTGAGCATCGCCAGCGTTATTCAGCCCGTTTTGATCCATCGCGGGCAACGTAGGTCGGAGCAGAAACGGAGTACATGGTGCGATTACGTGGCAAGCGCCGATCTCAGAGACGGTTGGGGACCATAGCATATCAGAGCTACACCGACGTCTACCATGATTCGGTTCAGACTATGCAACTGCAGCGCCTGTCCACTTTCGACGGCAGGCGCCTTTCAAGGCTGCTGGCCGGAGTGTTACTCGCGCTCTTAGCTTGGTCGTTCTATTTGTTGTTCTCTTCGTCGAGCTTCTACGTTTCTCAGATTGAAGTGAACGGTAACACGTTGACGAGTCTCAATGAGATCTCCCTGGCTGCCGAGTTAGAAGGCATGAGTATCTTCTGGGTGGATCCCGAGATCGTCAAAGCGCGCGTTGAGGCTTTGCCATATGTCAAGCGGGCTGAAGTGCACGTAACGTTGCCGGCGCAGGTGGTCGTCACAGTCGAGGAACGTATCCCACAACTGGTGTGGCGGTCAAGTAACGATGAAAAAGCGTGGTGGATTGACACAGAAGGGGTAGTGCTGGAACCACGGGGTATCTTGGAGGGAGCACTTGTTGTGACCGATGAAAGCGCCCAGCCTTTGATCCTAGAAGCTGGACAGAGGCTGGATCCCTCCATTCTAGCATCTGTTCGGGCATTGCACGCCCTGCTGCCGGATCTCCATGAAGTGACTTATGAGGCGAACCGGGGCATTGGGTTCAGAACAGGTGAGGGATGGCCCATTTATCTGGGAGACGAGCACCAAATGGCGCTCAAGCTCGCGATCCTTAAAGAGCTGCGAAGACAGATGATCGAGCGGAGAACCACCCCCCGTTACATTGACCTCCGGTTTCCGCCGGATGCGCGCTTTCAGGTTGAGCATTGAGATGCCATATGTTGTACCTAGAGACTTTGCTGACTACGAGATATTGCGATATATTAACAATAATGCCTCTCGCCCAATGGTCTCCTGACGAAAGCTCGTGAGGAGGGAGCAGGTGGAACGCGTTGTAGCTTGCGTAGATGTTGGCACGTCCAAGATATGCACCTTGATCGGTGAAGTAGACCAATCCGACGACTTGCGCATCGTGGGTGTCGGGATTGTCCCCTCACGTGGCATTCGCAAGGGCGTGGTAGTCAACGTGCAAGAGGCTACTGACGCCATCCTCGCTTCGGTGGAGAGAGCGGAGCGATTGGCCGGTTATGAAATTGAGAGTGCCTATGTGGGGTTAGCAGGTGCCCACATCTCCTCCATCAATAGCCGTGGAGCGGTTGCAATCAATCGCGGTGAGCGTGGCGTCCAGCCTTCCGATATTGAACGCGCCCTCGATGCCGCACGGGCCATCCCCATTCCATATAACCGCCAAGTACTCCATGCGATTCCACGGAGCTACATTCTGGACGGTGACGATGGCGTGCGAGACCCTTTAGGTATGCAAGCGTATCGACTGGAAGTGGAAGCTCACATCATCACAGGGGCTACGACCTCCATTCAGAATTTGGTCAAATGTGTCCAGGCCACGGGTCTGGGAATTGAGGCATTGATTCTAGAACCTCTAGCTTCGGGAGAAGCAGTGCTGACCGATGTCGAACGCGAGATGGGGGTTGCGCTGGTGGATATAGGAGGTGGCACCACAGATATCGCTGTTTTCATCGAGGGAAGCATCTGGCATACAGTCGTACTGCCCATAGGTGGAGAACAGATCACCCATGACATTGCGGTTGGCTTGCGCACCCCCTTCTCCACTGCGGAGGAACTCAAGATCAAGTATGGCAATGCCTGTCCTCGAAATGTGCAGGTCGAGGATTTACTGGAAGTGACCGTCTTTGGGGAAGGTGATAGTCAAAAGGTATCCCGTCACTTCCTGGCCCAAATCATAGAGGCGCGTGTTGAAGAGATCTTTGAGCTGGTGCATCAGGAGATCAAGCGCTCCGGTTATGATGGTTTGCTGCCGGCAGGCATCGTATTGTGTGGCGGAAGCGCCGATTTGGCCGGCATTCGCGACGTGGCGCGCGACGTGCTTGGCCTGCCGGTGCGCATCGGAGTACCGCATAACTTGCGGGGGCTAGTGGATGCCCTGGGGCGCCCTGCGTATGCCACCAGTGTGGGATTGCTCCACTGGGGTTTGCGTCGCGATCTAGGCCAAGTTACTCGGCCACCGCGCGGTGAAGGTTTCAAAATACTGGACTGGTTGAAAGCCTTGTTGCCAGATCGTTCCGCATAGAATCTATGATTATATCACAGAGTGCAGAATCGGCGGCAGTTGGACATCGTATTATGCTGAGGATGTGCAACCAGATAGTCACGCGCAGCTAGAAGGGAGAAAAACAATGGAATACAATACAACATATGAACCTGAGAATTTTGCCCAGATCAAAGTCATCGGAGTGGGGGGCGCGGGCACGAACGCAGTCAATCGTATGATCGCGGAAGGATTGCACGGGGTTGAGTTTATCGCGGTCAATACGGATGCCCAGGCTTTATTGATGAGTGAAGCTCCACAACGTGTCCGTATCGGGGACAAGCTCACTCGTGGATTGGGCGCTGGTGGAAGACCTGAAATAGGGCAGAAAGCTGCCGAGGAGTCAGCAGAGCAGCTGCGAGAGCTCGTGGTGGGCGCTGATATGGTGTTTGTTACGTGCGGCATGGGAGGTGGTACTGGTACCGGTGCTGCCCCAATTATTGCCGGACTGGCTAAGGGTAATGGCGCGCTTACGATTGGCGTGGTGACGCGGCCGTTCAGTTTTGAAGGGTCAAAGCGTCAAAAGGTGGCGGAAGAGGGGATTGAGAATCTCAAGAACAATGTGGACACTTTGATTGTGATCCCTAATGATCGGCTGCTCGAGCTGGTGGATAAGAAGGTATCAATGACTCAAGCTTTTCGTATGGCAGATGATGTGTTGCGTCAGGGTATCCAGGGTATCTCCGAGCTCATCACAGTGCCCGGCCTGATTAACCTCGATTTTGCGGATGTGCGCACCATTATGAGTGAGGGAGGGTCAGCCCTGATGGCAGTAGGCACTGCCAGCGGTGAAAATGCTGCTGTGGAGGCGGCGAAGAACGCTGTGTCAAGCGCTTTGCTTGACGTGAGTATCGACGGGGCACGGGGCATTCTTTTCAACGTGACTGGCCCGAATAGCTTGAGTTTGCTGGAAGTGCAAGAGGCCGCTGAGATCATCCGGTCCAAAGCACATCCAGAGGCGAATATCATCTTCGGAGCGGTTATGGATGACTCAGTAGGTGACACTGTGCGGATCACGTTGATTGCCACCGGATTCGATGGAAGCAGAGTGCAACGTAAACCTGTGGTGACGGCCTCTGCGACATCAGCGGGAAGTGCGCGTACCATACCGTTTCCACAGTCACCTCAGCACGCGTCAACGAGCGAGCGCAGTGAGATGGATATCCCGGCATTTCTGCGTAGGCATCGCTAACAACTCTATTCGCCTATTCTCTTTGCCTGGTGGTCGGGCTAAGGACCACAACGCATCCCCACCTGCCCCTGACCTGCGGTCAGGGGCAAAAACTATGACTCAGGGTAAGGTATGGTATACTACTATCCCTAGGATAGGCCTCTAACCGAATACATTCGAGACAATCCGAGTGATGTTCCAGCAACGAGCGCATCTTCTTTTCCGCGAAAGTAAGGAGCTGTTCGCAGTTTCATGGCGGATCTCGTAGAACGAGTCAAGGATGCTATCGAACATTATAGAATGTGGCAACCCGGCCAGACGGTAGTGGTCGGAGTGTCGGGAGGTCCAGATTCGCTGTGCCTGTTACATATACTGCTCAAATTGTCCTCTGTTGTCTCGTTCAAGATTCATGTTGGGCATCTCGATCACAGCATCAGGGGTTCCGAAAGTGAGGCAGACGCCGCATTTGTGGCGCAGATTGCACAGAGCTGGGGATTGCCGATCAGCATTGAGCGAGCGGACGTTCCCGCCCTAGCCCGTCACCATCGGCTGGCGCTTGAAGAGGCAGCACGTTGTGCACGTTACACGTTCCTAGGTCGGTTGGCACGTCAGATCAATGCTTCCGCAATTGCGGTGGCTCATCACGCCGACGATCAGGCCGAAACCATCTTGATGCACTGGTTGCGTGGTGCAGGCCTGGCCGGTTTGCGTGGGATGTTGCCTGTCACCCCTTTGGCTGAGTATCGGTTGATTGAGGACTGGGCGGCATCCTTATATGACCAGGATCTCGCCTCGGGACACGCTCTCCCATCTAGGTCATTGTCGAGTGTCATCTCGCCTGTGCTCGTTCGGCCACTGCTCGATGTCACTCGCGATGAAATCGAGGCCTACTGTCAGCAACACGGCCTGCACCCGCGTATTGATCGGTCGAATCTGGATATCACCTACTTTCGCAACCGGTTGCGTCACGAGCTATTGCCCTACCTTGAGACCTACAATCCTAACATCCGAGAGGTTCTGCGTCACACTGCACAGGTTATCGCTGCCGACTATGCCTTGCTGCAAGACTGCCTTGAAAGAGCCTGGGCTGAGATAGTGCGAGATGAGACAGATGAGACTGTGTCGTTAGATCTCGCCGCATGGCGTCGCCTTCCCCTTAGCTTGCAGCGTTCTACTTTGCGCCGTGCCATTCACCGGTTACGTCGTGCACTGCGCAACATCAACTTCGTCCATGTGGAAGAAGCTCTACAGGTCGCACAGTGTGGCGAAACTGGGGCGAAGGCAACCCTGCCAAAAGGTCTTCTGCTGACAGTCAACTATGATGAACTGCTAATTGCCCCGCCTGGGCATCGAACCTTGCCCGATATGCCATACATATATGGCGAAGAAGCCGTTCCGGTTCATGTGCCAGGTGTCACCTCGTTGCCATATTGTGGGTGGATCCTGGATACGGAGGAGGTATCCGTGCCCGCTGGTGAGACGTTTGCCGCGCGTCCAGAAAGTCGATGGGAAGCGCTACTGGATGCTGAATTCGTGGGCCACTCGCCACGCTTGCGCCATCGGCGCCTTGGAGATCGTTTCTGTCCTCTAGGCATGAAGGGGCGGAGCAAGCGACTGAATGAGTTTATGATCAATGAGAAAATCCTTGCGGCGTGGCGAGATCTTATTCCCTTGTTGGTGAATGAGCTAGATCAAATTGCTTGGGTATGTGGCTGGCGGCCGGATGAGCGTGCACGTGTTACAGTCCAAACGCGGCGCGTCTTGCGTTTGCGCTTTGTGCGCAAGAACCCTTGATCTCAACATCCTTATCTCCAGGAAGGTGCCTATGGTGCGCAACGTTAAAGCTTTGACTGTCTCCTCTTACTTGAGCATGTTCTTTCTGGGTTTTATGTCAACACTCATCGGTGCTGCAGCGCGCAATATCGGCCTGACACCTTTCCAAATAGGCCTCATGCTCGCTTTTCAGAATGTCGGCTTCGTAGTCTCTGTTTCTGTTTCCGGAGCGTTGGCAGACATGCGGGAGAAGCCGAGATTACTGTTTTGGGGTACTCTGGCGGTCATCATGGGTCTGGTTGTATTCTATCTGACAGACACGCTCACCTTTTATCTGCTGGCAATGTTGCTGCTAGGGGCTGGAATCGGCACCTATGAGGGGGTTACCGATGCCATGTTGATTGACCTGCATACGGGACGCGAGAGTTTGCACATCAGCGTCAATCATTTCTTTGTGACTTTTGGTTCAATAGCAATCACCGCTTATATGATCTTCTTGCAGATGAACTGGCGCAATGCCATTATCCAGGCGGCAGCGGTCGTCTCTGTGCTGGCAATCTTTTTCGCCTTGGCCAGGTTAGAAGTACGAAACGTTCATAACAACAGCTATCGCGAACGCGTTGTCATACTAGGACGTGAGCCTATTATCTTAATACTCTTCGCCTGCATCATGTTAGCGGTAGGTGTCGAAACTGGTTTTATCGGTGTCCTCACAACATTCTTGATGGAACTCCGAGGTTTTGATCAGGTTACCTCCAAAATCGGATTGTTGGTGTTTCTCTTCGGCATCGTGACGGGCCGTTTGCTGGTGGGATTCCTGACCGCTCAACAACGCATCCCACAGGTTATCTTGGGCCTGATGGGGCTGGCGGTGATAGTTTACAGTATCCTGTTTACAGTCGACTTGGGTGATTTCGTCTATATGTTGATCTACGTTGCCGGCTTTTCACTGTCCGCTTTGTTGCCCATGATGCTAAGCGCAGCTGGATTGCTCTACCGCGAAATGTCCGGCACGGTGCTGGGCTTGGTCAAGATTGCCATCCCTCTGGGGAGTATTGTCCTCCCGTTGGTTATGGGCCTGGTTGCCAACCATAGTTCATTCCAGGGTTCCCTTCTCATCTTTCCGGCGGCTTTTACAATTGCCTTCTTGCTCATGTTGTTGATTCAACCGCGGATGCGGTTAGTCGCGAGACCCAGCTGATTGAAGCGCAATTCTCCTGCACTTATTGGTGAAAGCAGGTTGACGCGAAAGGTGGGGCACCCTATAGGAGCCGAGTGAGGATGCGCGTGGGCAAGAGATGGGGCAAGTAACCGGTGGGGGTGGGGAATACCCCACATCTGCGCAATACGCTGGAACTCGACGCTGTCACTACTGACGGTAGGCGGCAGAATACACCAGTAAAACGAATGTAGAGGCAGTTCCTGCAGCGGGTAGAACAAGAGGCCGAGTGCTATCTATTCTCGCCTTGCCAATTCAGGTCAAACGCTGAGCTACTGTGTAACGATGGTATATAATGCACTCCACGTCAATATCTGGAGCAGTATACCTCCTGCCCAGATCAGGTAAGCTGCTACACGGTCGCGTCGGTAAACGGCAAATCCCAAGCTTAAATCCACGACGAGCATTGCGAGCGCCGCCACGGGTAGGTGTAATATCTCACTGCGCTCTCCAACGCGATCCGCCTGGCCTAGTACGTCGAAATGCAAAGCGAGTTGTTCTGGCAGTCTGGGATATGCTAACGCCATTGTGCCAAAAAGGGCCAGAGAGGTCGCCAATGTTCCTCCCATCAATCCCCAGACGATGCGATCATTCCAAAGCGGCGATGAAAGCCAATGCGCAGGCTTCTCCTCCTCTCGCCAGTTTTGCGTCGTGCCCAAGTGCTGACGTTCTCGCCAGCTCTGGATAAAAGCCTCCGGCTGCTCTGGAGAAATGATGTATACACGCATGGCGGTGAGAACAGCAATGCTGTTTTCCAAAGCCTCATTACTGCGCCATACGACCATCCGGCCATCACGCAATGGCTCACATCTGGCCCATCCGCCAAGCCAGGTGCGACGCCGACAGAGCTGTCTTAGCTCCCAATCTCCCATTAATCTCTTAACCGGGATGATCGCCTGTATGTTTTCAATGGGGATCACCCATTGGGAACCACCCCACCAGATCCTGATACCATTACGGTCAAGACGATAACACAGTCCTAATGTCGCTATAGTCCAATACAGGACTATTCCCAGAACGCCCAAACATATCAACACCCCTATGCTCAAGCCAAAGATTGGCAAAGAGAACGGCTGATGTGCAACTCGTTCAATTAGCACACCTGTGATCACGAGCAGACCACACGCGGTAGCTAGAGCAATCAGTCCGTTGCGATAAGAAGAGGAACGATATTTCAAAATGTTCACCGCCTCAGTGAATTACCGTGGACATGCTAAATCAACTGTCCAATAGTAGTGATAGTAGCCACCCTCTGCATAACCGACGCCAACTTCCATAAAATCAGATGACAAGAGGTTAGCACGGTGCCTCGGGCTGTTCATCCAAGCTTGGAACACTGCCTGCGCAGTGGGATAGCCAGCGGCGATGTTCTCTGCACATGCCAGCAGGGCATAACCAGCGCTAGCAATCCGTTCGCATGGGCTTGTACCAGTGATAGGATCAGTATGGTCGAAGAAACCTTGTTCCCCCATGATTTGGCTGTATGTTTGAGCAACTTGCATCAGGATAGGGTTCAACCTTAAAGGTGGCACCCCAAGTTTTTGGCGCTCTGTGTTTATTAGCATGATTAGAGTGTCCAGAGGCTCAGCTGGTGAAACATTTGTAATGATCGGTAGATAGCTGGTATAAGTCGCCGTGGCCATCAGATGGTTATTGAAGAAGGACGGTGTTGCGGATACTCGGGCCTCCAGCAGAGCACTACTTGTTTCCGCTTCACACATCGCGAGTACTGTGGGGTGTCCATCAGCTCGAGCTGGCGCTGGCCACACCAGCGTCGTCAGAGGTATCGTCAGCATCGTAAGTAGCCCGAGCAGTATCCAAATGTTTGTTAGTCTGCTGTTCATAATGCCTGTATGGGACCTGTTAAGCGCAGGTTCGAAGTTCTCGCCGCCCACACAGCCACCGCTAGAATCAGCACGCCAGCGACCAGAAACGGAAATTGAGTGCTGAGCTCAAGCATAGCACCTACTAAGAGCTGAGATACGGGGATCAGCCCCACAACAGCCAGAACCATCAAGCTCATCATACGACCCATCAGGTGGGCAGGTGTGCGTTGTTGCAGCCATGTGGTTAGAACTACAATGGTGTAGCCGAGACCACCTCCCATAGCGAGTGCGGAAAGGGCGATAGGGAAGGTAGAAGTTGCAATGCCAAACGTGATCATACCGAGACCCATTAATCCACAAGCTGATGGCAGAAGCACATAGAGTCGCTGACCGGCAGATCTGGAGCCAGAACGGATGCCCGCCAAGACAATCCCCAGCACGGAGCCAAGTCCAAAACACGACATAACAATGCCAAAAGCGGCAGGACCCTCCGGCAGGCGCGTATCCGCAAGAACCGGAACGCCTACGAGCACCGGTCCCTCTCCCAGCAAGCTCAAAGCAGCTGCGATGGCAAATATTGTACGCAGGGCACTATCCCTCCAAACATGAAGCATACCTTCTTTGATGGAGGACATAACGCTGGTAATCGAGTGCAGCTCCGTTTTCCGGGCTTCCGCATAGCGCGGGCGTATGGCTCGCAACGTGAAAACCGACACCATAAATGTAAGAGCATTAATGGCGAAGGCCAATGCAATACCTTCCATACGCAGTTCGTAAGCTTTCTGCGGCAAAGCAGCACCTCGTGCCAAGGACTGAGTATCCACAGATGTACCGCCCACCATTGCAATGAGCAAGCCGGCCAGCACCGGCCCGGCTGCGATGCTGAGCTGGGAAATGCCTTGAACAATCGCATTGCCGGATTGCAGGGATCTTTTATCCAGGATCTGAGGCATAATGGCAAACAGGGCAGGATAAAAGAACGCATCCGCCAGCCCAAAAAGAAAAGCAAGTGTGTAAAGCAACCAAATCTCGACGCTTCTTGCGATCACCAGAACTGCGAGCAGGGCCACCAATACGAGGCGAGCGGTGTTCGACGCCAACATCAACATGCGCGGAGAGAACTGGTCGGTCAAGACTCCACCCACGAGCAACAGCAAAGCACGCGGTACCCCAGCCAATCCCAACACGCTTCCTAAGGTGAAGGTACTCCCTGTCAGCTTCAGCACCAGCCAAGGCAATGCAATAAGGTAGAACTGGGTGCCAAGCGTGGAAACACCCTCACCGACCCAGAGCAAACGAAAGTTGGGCTCCCAAAGGACTTGAAGTGGCGAGGATCTGGATCTGGGCTCGTCGCCCGGCGTTAGACTTGCGCCCGACATGACATCATCACGAGGATCTACTCTAAAGGGATGATCTCCTCTTCTTTTCTATGATGTTCCATTTCAGCGATGAAATGAGCATGGCAACTTCCCTATGGTAATACAGGCTGCCGTTATGCGCAAAGATCACTAGTAGAGAGGGCGTTGAAAAAGTGCGCAAAAAATGATGCTGCCTCGGCAGCGCGTTCACAGATTTCATTCAGCCCGGATAGTCCACCCCATTTGGCGCCATCGGCCCATCTTTTGGCCTCCTTGCCCCCGTTGCATCCCTCTTTTTCCTCCTCCAGGCAGACTCCACCCTGGGTCAGGCAACCGCG
>Ga0123519_10003458_pt1 | contig 26136 bp, 22 predicted proteins | sample YelNatPaOPRAMG02_FD_87396 | JGI IMG/M metagenome (GOLD analysis project Ga0123519, IMG submission 87396) | Hot spring microbial communities from Yellowstone National Park - Yellowstone National Park OP-RAMG-02 (version 2) | ecosystem: Environmental > Aquatic > Thermal springs > Hot (42-90C) ...
CACTAGCTTCCCATGTTGCTCCGTTTGCCGTCGAGTAGAAAGTTAATAAAACATCGGTAGCACCAACATATTTAGAAAGATTAAGAGTAAGATAAAGCCAATTCGTATTATTTTCTATTTTAGCAGAATAAGGAGCAGAATAATTTACAGCATCCTGCGTAACTCCTCCAGTTCCAGATATTGTCCATTCTGATTTAAGCCATGTTGTAAAGTTATCAGTAAAGGGAAGTGTCCAGCCAAAAGATAGGGAATAAAATGAAATTAAAATAAAACCAAAAATAGCATAATATTTTTTAACGTATAGTAACATTTTTTCCTAATACCTCATCAGGAAACACTGGGTAATCTCATACATGCCTGTTGTTTATGTGGACCTTTTCTGCATTTTGCACATGCGAGTGCCCTGCGTTCAAATATTGATTCAGATTCAACTTTAGGAGGTGAATATTTTGGTTTTTTTTTATTATAATTTGAATTTTTGGAATTGGTAATATTATTTGATTGCATAAAAAATCCTTTTACATTTTATTGTTAATTATATGATAAAATACAAAAAAATGCAATAAGCACTTGAAATTAAATGTATTATTATAAAGAAAGATAAACGCATTAAAAGTGATGGAATAATTGGGGCGAGGCTCCTTGAAAAAAGAAATTAATAAAATTTTATTTTTTATAATTATTTGGATTATAAATCAAACTCTTTTTCTAATCATCTATTTTTAATAATAAAAAATAATAGTAGAAATAAAAAAATTAGAATCCATCCATAATGTCAATATCATTTAAATAATCGTAGGGTAGAGCCTTTATCACTTGGAGGTTTGTGTTTTTAGAAAGATCTATTTGAAATATAGAAGATTTGTTTAAAATTTTGCCTTTACTATTGGTAACAACGCTTACAACAGGCTTTGAAAGAGAATTCTTATTTGCTTGAATTACTTTTGCTATTGTATGATCGCTTAATTCAACAAGACTTCCAACAGGATATACCGAAGAATATTCTAAAAAAGCCTTAACATATTCTCCGGGAATAAGACCTGCCTTAGACATTTTGATAATTCTTATAATTCCTTCATGGGGAATATAAGGTTTTCTGTAACTTCTTGGAGATGTCATTGCTTCATATACATCTGCAACCTGCGAAAGCTTTGCAAATCTGTGAATAAGAAGGCTGTTTCTTTTTTTAGGATAACCTGTACTATTTTCCCTTTCGTGAATTTGGTAAGCTACATAAGGCACGGTTTCGGGCATTTTGGAAACTTTTTCTAAAAGATGTAATCCTAAAATAGGATGTTTTTGAATTTCATACCATTCTTCTTTTGCTAGTCTGCTTTGTTTTGTTCTTATTTCTTTTGGTATTAAAAGCATTCCAATATCATGGAGCAAAGCACCCATTCCAATTTCTATTACCTGATTTTCGTTGTAGCCTGCAGATGCAGCAATATTTATTGTTAGAAGGCACACATTTAGAGAGTGATGATATATATAGTCTTCATTTTTATGTTTTATGCCAGAAATGTTAAGTAAAATATTTCTATCGGTAATAAAAATATTTACAAACTTTTCAACAATATTTTTTACTTGTTTACCATCTATATTACCACCTCTTGCCAGAGTATCAAGAATGAATTTAACTTCTTTAAGCGCTCCATCATAGGCAGTTGCAATATTATTCTTATAATGCGGTGTTCTTTGGGAAACTGTCATTTCGGTTGCTTTATTTTTAAGTGCAGGGCCTATTGGTCTATCGGGTGTAATTCCTAATTTTTTGTCTAATTCATGAGCCTTTTTACTACTAAGAAGTTGAATTAATCCATCTTTACCTTTTTTTATTTTGTTAAATTCTGGAATTTCTTTTTGTGCTGGTTCCTCAATATCAATTTTTTCAAGTTTATCAAATTCTTTATTAATGAGCGAGGTAATTATTTCTTCTTCGGACGATGGCTTCACGTAAAGTTCAAATATATTGCGTCTTTCAAGCATGTTCAGATGATTTTTATTTATTACAACGCCCTTAGAAATTAATAATTCACCTTTTTCGGAGTAAAAATCATTATAAGCTATTTCGCCTTCTTTTAGTTGTGAAAAAGGAATTAATTTCATCATAGATATTTTTATAAAAAACAGAAATAAATTACAGTTCTAAAAAGAATTTTAATATTCTTGATAAAAAAAAACAATAAATATTTTATTACTTTTTTAATAAACAAAAAAACTTCACCTAACAAAAAATAAATTTATTATTATTTGTAAATTTTATGCTAATACTTACTGATATTTAAAAGTCTATTTCTTAGAAGCATAACGCATTCGCATTAACATAATGCATATTAAAAAAAATTATTTCTAATAAATAGTTTTAGTTAAATTTTCTACATATGTATTGACAAATCATGTGTAATCGGATATAATGATAAACGTGAATTTTTTTCTTTACTGTTCCTTAATCTTATAAAGAAAGGAATAGTATCATGAAAAAATTACTTACGTTGACGTGTGCTTTTGTTATTGGTTTTTTGGGAACTGTTTTTGCTCAGGATGGAATTTACGGTTCGCTTCTTATAGGTCAGAAGTTTGTTAATAACATGGCTGGATTCAACACCTTTGTAAAAAACAATCTTCCCTCCGGTCAAACCCTTCAACGTGATTTTGAATCAAATTTTTGGACTATTGGAGGAACCGGTTATTTACAGGTATTTAAGCATCTCATGGTTGGTGGAAAGGCATGGGCATTCACGTCGGGCGAAATCGTTATCAACAATCCCACAGCGCCCGATACTATACGCAAGCTCAGCATCAGCGGCGGCATCGGGATGTTCACTCTCGGAGCCAACCTTCTTACCGAGAACAAATTTGGACTTCAGTTGTATCCTCAGGTAGGCCTTGGAATAGCACCTTTTGCTTTTCATACGAAAACCATGTATGTCGGTGATGTTAACATCGACTCCACAGCAAGTCTTGAATATATAACAAAAACAGGAAACGATAACCAGGCAACGGTTGCAAAGGGCGGATTTGTTATTGATGGTTGCTTTGGTTTTAACTGGCATCCGTTCCTTGTATTATTTCCGCTTTTTCCAGGCGTGAAAATATGGCCGATGCTTCATCTTGAAATAGGTTATTCTTTTATTCCGGGAAATATCCAATGGACTCGTGAAGCCGACATGCTTGGCGGTGACGATTGGGAACCCGATATAAAAGCCGACGGTCTTTATATCAGCGGAGGTGTTGGTCTTGGCCTGACTAAATGACAACAGATAGTTTTTTTGTTGATAGATGAGAGTATTAATCCAAATAATGCAATAGATTATTATGAAGATATTTAAATTAGGGCGTTTTAAATAGAAGAGATATTGTTTTAATTTTTATAATTATTGAAAAAAATAAGAAATATTTAAAATTATTTAGGTGGGGGGAGACTTCCCCCACCAGAATAATTATTTTATTATAAAAGAATGATATAAGCAGACTTCTCCCAACAGAATAAATATTATTATTTTATCATTTGTAAATTATAATCTTATAAATTAAGAAAAAATCTCGTCAAACATAAATAGCAAAAGGGGGGAAACATACTCCAACATAAAAATTTTTTAATTTATTAATTTTTAAAATTATAAATGTGATAATTCTATAAAAATATCACAAATTAAAACTACACATAAATAGCTAAAATTCAGAAACTAATTTAATATCTTAATTATGGAATAATAGGAACAATAAAACAATCAAGCACTTTATGTGATTTTTTGTCTATACTAACAATTTGATCGCCCGCCATAAAAAATTCTATACCTGGTGGAGGCGGAGGTAGAAGGGGAATAAGTGGAGGTGGGAGAGGAGTAAATACTTTAATAAGTTCTTTTGAAGGAACCGAGCCTACTATAATTTTATAATGTTTCTTTTTTAGTTGACCAGGAGGCAATTTTTTATGCTCTGTTTGAAAAAATTTTATTATTATGTCTTTATCTGATGGAGAAAAAGAATGATTAATGTGATTGCTTTTTATTATTACAACTGTTTTGTCGTTTTTTTTGCCTTTACCATTATCATGTTTTTTTGCATAAATGTTAAAGCATATAAGAGGTATTAAAAATAAAAATAGATAAAAACGTATCATTTTATGCCTCCCATTATTTTTAAATTTTTATTCATCTACAATACCATCAAGTTTATTAATTATTTTGTTCTGAGCAGGATGTACGCTCAGGTTTGTTACTTTGCCAGTTTCTAAATCGTAAATTGCACCAATAATTTTTAATTTTGCCTCTCTTACCATTTTTCTTATTTCTGGACTATTTTTAAAAATTTCTTCTATTGTATTAAAAATATTTGTCTTTATTGTTTTCAAAATAAGTTCATCTTGAGAAAGGGATTTTTTTTCTTCTTTTGCTTTTTCTATTGCTGGTAAAATGCTTTTAATAATAGCCGAGATATTTCCCTCATTACCCTCATTTTTTACTGCTGCTGTAACTGCACCACATTTGGTATGGCCTAAAACCATAATAAGAGGAGTTTTTAAATGCAGGGCACCATACTCAACAGAACCCAAAACAGTTTTATCTACTACAACATTTCCAGCTGTTCTAATTACAAAAATGTCTCCAATACCCACGTCAAAAATAATTTCTGGTGGGACGCGCGAGTCGGAACAGGAAATTATTGTTGCCATTGGCTTTTGCCCTTCTTTTGCCAGTTTTATTCTTCTTTGTGGATGCTGGTGTGGATGCTGTTGAATGTTTTCAACAAAGCGTTTGTTACCATCAATTAAATAATCTATGGCACGGTCAAAATCTAAAACAGAATTTTTGTTTTGCGATTCTGTTTGAGCAGTTAATGCTTTTAAACAAATAATAATTGAAAAAAGGAACTTAAAAATATTTTTCATAAAAAATCCTTAATGATATAAATCAGATTCTTAAAAGAGAAACTTATTAATTAGTAAAATAATTATATAAAATATTTAAAAAACAGATAAAAAAATATATTAAAAAAAATTAATATTAAATTTATATTTTGTCAATTTAAATTAAAGAGAGTTATTGCTATTAATGATATGAAATAAAACAAATCTATTAATACAACCTTAAAAATTAATTAATTACTAATTTTCTATTCGGTTTTTATTGATTCAATATAATTGGAATGCAAATTCAAAAAATTTAGCAAAAAAAATAATAAAGAAAAATCTATAATATTTTAGTATAATTATATTAATGAAAAGTAATATTTCTTATTAGGAAGTACAGAATAACGAAAATACATTTTTTTTAGTCAATTATTTCAAATGATATAAAAGTATAATAATACTAGAATAAATTAATAATTTATGAATAAAAAAAAGAAAAAATCAGGGGATAAAAAGTTATCTCATACCAAAGTCTCATATAAAAATAAAAGATTAATAACTCGTAAGATAGACGAAACAACTTTGCTTAATACTTTAATAAATAGTATGCCTGATCATATATATGTAAAAGATTTAAACCATAGGTTTATACTTTGTAATAAGGCAGTAGCAGAAAATATTGGTTTTGATTCGCCAGAAGATATAATTGGAAAAACAGATGTAGATTTTTTTCCACCGCATTTAGTAAAGCAATATATACAGGATGAAAAAAAGATTTTTAAAACAGGTATTCCATTATATAATAGGGAAGAAGAAGTTGTTGATGCTATTGGAAATGTAAATTATGTTTTAACAAATAAGGTACCAATATTTGATAAAAAAGGCAAAGTTATAGGATTGTTTGGTATAAATAGAAATATTACAGAATTAAAAAAATTAAGAGAAAAAGAAAAAAAATATATAGAAACAATTAAACGTGAATTAGCACTTGCTTGGGACATTCAGCGCGGTTTTTTGCCAGAATCTTTGCCTTTTATTGAAGGTTGGAATATTGCTGCTTTTTTTACCCCCGCTCATGATGTAAGTGGTGATTTTTATCAAACATTCCTATTAAATGACTCTGTTTTATTAGTTACCGTTGGTGATGTTAGTGGAAAAAATATAAGCGCCGCAATATTTATGTCGCATGTTATAACCTTAATTAAAGCATTTACAGAGATGTTGTTTTCTGAAGGAAAAAATCCCTTAGATTCTATAGAATTAATTAACAAATATATTTGTCAATATAATCCAGTAAGTGATTTAAGTGCTAAATTTGTAACATTATTTTTAGGAATTATTAATCTTAAAGATGGTAGTATGGAATATATAAATGCAGGACATATTCCACCTTATTTTATTTCTCAAAATAAACAATATTTTCAAATAATGCCAACTTCTCCTGCTATAGGTATTAGCAAATCTGCAATTTTTAATAAAAAGAAAATACAATTTACCACTGGTGATTTATTATTTATTTATACAGACGGAGTAACAGAGGCAAAAGATCTTTCTGGATATTTTTTTTCTGATTTAAGACTTAAAAATATTTTAATTAACAATAATACCAAAGTTCAAATATTAATAGAAGCAGTAAAAAATGCTGTAAACAAATTTTGTGAAGGGTGTGAAAAAAGTGATGATATTACTATATTAGCAATAAAAAGAGAATGAAATGTAATAAATAATAAATTTTTTAATAATTCCTAACCAATAATACTCTTTTAAAAAAGTGAAATTAAATTCAAATTATGCAATAGAATTATTAAAAGCATATAAGATGTTGTGTTTTAATATAGAAGAAATATTTTTTAATTGAACCCAATTGTTATAAAATAGCTGTAACAAAAAGATAATTAAAGATTTGATTATAAAAATTAAACAGCAAGTATATACAAGTATATAAATGTAATTGAGGAATAAACTGATTGCTTTTGCTAAAAGAATTAATTTAACTAAATAAGCTTTTTTATAAATTGAAATTAATATTTATGTATATATAGCTCAAAACCCACCTAAATAATTAAAAATTAAAACATCTTGAAAGTTTAAAATAAAATACACCCAGCAAAAGAAAGATTACTCTTATCAGAAAGAAAAAATTATTAAACAAAAGTTAAGATTAATGTTTTAAATATATAATTTAAAGTTGAATTAACAAAAAACAACAAGACTTTCTTCACAAATAAAAGAATATTTTAATATTATTATTTCAATTTACTACTTGTCAATTATAAAATTGTATGTTATATACACCAGTTTTACAAAGTATTTAAGTAAACTATAATACATTCCACAATTTTCGCATTAAAAAAAGAATTAATAAATTATTCTTAGTATTATAATACTTAAACAAATTTTACTTCAATTAAATTAGGTATTAATAACATTAATAAATACAGAAATAGCAAATAATAGTATTAGAACTAATCAATAAAATAGTCTTAAAATAAGAAATTCTTATCTAAAAAGATCTTTTATTCTTGACCAATTTGTTGGAGGCTTGGGCTGAACAATAGTTTTTTTTGCTATTTTTGGATTAGATGCTTTTTCGGAAGAAATATTTGATGAATTTATTGTATCTGTTGTAGTAGATGAAATCACTGGCTGAGAAGAAATAAAGCTTACTGTGAATAACAAAATAATAAATAATTTTAAGATTTTTTTCATAATTTATTTCTCAACCTGCTTTTTTACCCTTGTGCTATTTAATAATATAATAAAATATTTATAAAAAATCAAAAAAAAATTATATTTTTTTTAAAATTTTATTTTTAGATAAAATACCAGCTTTTTTATATGAAATTATAATAAAAAATTAGATTTCTTTAACAAAGCAAAAATTATCATCTTCGCTTTCACGTAGAATACTTAAATCGTTTTCAACTTTTAGATTACATTCGGTGCAATATCCAATTTTCTTTTCTTCTTTAGTTAGTTTTCTACCGCATTCAATACATTTTGTAGACATATAAATTATCCCAAAAACTCTAATAACTTATCTCTTATTTCAGAAAAAATCAATGGCTTATGAATAATGGCATGTATACCATCTTTATTTAATATTTCTAAATTCAACAAGCCTTTCCAACTGGTAATAACAAAAAATTTGGTTTGCGGTGAATTTGTTTTTACCCATCTTGCAATACTTCTGGAACTTTCTCCTTTTAAGCATAGCTCTGCAAATATTGCATCAAAAGTAGTATTCTTTAGTTCTTCAAATGCATTTTCGGATGTATCAACAGCAGTTACTTTGCAACCTAGTCTAGAAAGAGCTCGTTTTAGGGACTCTTGAATATCAATGTTATCTTCTATAATAAGAACCTTAAATGAGAATTCCATGGTTAAGTTTAAAAAAAAGCGAGAATTGTGCCAAAAAATATTAAAGTTATAAAAATTCAATTATTATCAAAAAGATACAGAATGGTAATAAAGACGTTAGAATTTAATATTTGCCGTTTTAATAATTCTAATAATTACCTTAAATATGGTAATAATGCCATAATTGGGGCATTTTGAAACAATTGCTTTGCGTTTTTATTCAAATTAAGAAAGGCACGTTGGGGGAATTTGGAGATATCGTTACGAGGGTGATAATTTATATTTTATCTATTATATTTCTTAAAAAGAGAGCGATTATTGTAATATCATAAGCCATAGTAAACAAAATTTATTTCTAATTAATAAATTAGTATTAATATTTTTCAAATTATAAAGTTTATAAAAAATTAATTATATTATTTTATTATTAATTTTTATTGAAATAATAAATAAATAGTGATATAAAGAAGATATGAGTTTAGAAATAATAATTTTTGCACTCGCTTCGTTTATTTCTGTTGGTGCTATTTTTTTTTGCATTTGGAATCTTTTTTTGATTTTTTCTTTTTCATCCAAAATTTCTACAATAGAACAAGAAATTGAAAAAAAAACAATGGAATTTGATACAATAAAAAAGGAAAAAAATAATTTAAGTTTGAAAAACAATGATTATAATTCAAATTTTGGTGAGAAACTTGAACAAAATCAGGATTATGTTGAACCTGTTATTCTCGCAGAAAAAAAAGAACCTCAAATAGAAGTTTTTCGTAATGTTTTAGAACATAGAATTGAACCGGATAATATTTCTAATGATAAATCGCAAATATCAGCATCAAAAGATATGGGTAGCTCTTTGGCACAAGATATGCCAATGCATTTTATGAGGGAACAGGTATATGCGGCTAATGAGAATAATAAATTACAAGTTAAAAAAGAAGACATTAAATCAGAAGAACAATCAGAGATTTTAGATGTAATCAAAGAAGACGATAATAATAAAATATTAGAAGAAAATACAAAACATAATTCTATATACATAACATTATTTTCTAATTCTAAAAAAGATACCGATTTTGTGTCTGCATGGCAAATTCTTTCTAATAAATTGATAACAACAAAAAAACCAGAAGTAATTTTTGATTTTTCAAATGTAATGTTTTTATACGATAAAGAATTAACATATCTGGAGAAATTCTGCGATACTATTTTAAAGGCAGAGGGTAGTATTTCTTTTGTTAATTGCCATCCGGAGTTAATTCCATTTATACAATCTAGGCCAATTCTTGCATCTTATCTAAAAAGTGAGTAATTCAAAAATGTTAACATTGGGAATAGAAACTTCATGTGATGAGACTTCTGTTGCTTTATTAAAAGATAACCAGATAATAGCAAACGAAGTTTTTACGCAAGACGCACATTCATTATATGGTGGGGTTGTGCCAGAAATTGCTTCACGGGCTCATCTTGATAAAATAGAAATTATTACAAATAATATTTTTTCTAAAAATAACCTTAAAATAAATGATATTAATAATATAGCTGTAACCGACAGCCCCGGGCTAGCTGGAGCTTTGTTGGTTGGAATAAGTTTTGCACTTGGATTACATTGTAAATTCAATATTCCAATTACAGGAATAAACCATATAGAAGGGCATATTTTTTCTATTCTTCTTGCTTACCCTCAAATAAAATTTCCTTTTTTATCTTGTGTTGTATCGGGCGGGCATACTGCTATTTATTTAGTAAAAAAGATTGGTGATTATTTATGTATGGGCAAAACAGTTGATGATGCTGCTGGTGAGGCTTTTGATAAGGTTGGCAAATTATTGGGTTTTTCGTATCCTGCGGGTCGTTTAATAGAAGAAAAGGCAAAACAGGCTACCAATAAAACTAAAATTGAATTTCCAATAGCAAAATGTTCTGGTTCTAATCTTAATTTTAGCTTTTCGGGATTAAAAACTGCCGTAAAAAATTTTTGTAAGGAAAAAGGGGAAGAATGGGTTAATGAAAACAAAAGCGAAATATGCTTTGCATTTCAAAAGGCTGTGATTGATTCTTTATTAAGAAATATTCTTATAGCATCAAAAGAAACAGGAATAAATACAATTACAGTAGTTGGAGGTGTTGCCTGTAATTTTGAACTTAAAAACGTTATAAAAACAAATTTTGGTGAAAATGCTTTTTTTCCACCTCCATATTTATGTACCGACAATGCAGCAATGATAGCAAGAGCAGGATACGAAAGATTTAAATTTGATATTACTCGTTTTCCAAGTATGAGCCCAACAAGAGATTTATAATAAAAAAAAAGGAATTATACTATGAAATTATTTATCTTAGGATGTTTATTTTTTGCTTTGTTTATGTTTTTTCTTTATATTTGTTCGGTTCTTATTAAGCTTGAAAAAAAAGTTTTAGAAATTGCAGAAATTACAGAAAAAGAAGTAAATAAACTATATCAAAAATAGCATAAATTTTTTTTAAGGATTCCAGTCTATTTCTGTTTTTTTACCATAAAGCTGAGGCGTTACAGAGCCAACAGATACAGAAAAACTTATCTCCTCAACAGGTGCACGAGCATTAAACTTAACTTTTGGGGATATTGCTGTTTCAAAAGAAACATACAATAAATTTTTTGTTTCTATATTTGCTTTGGGAAAATAATCAAAGCCAATCCACACCCTCATATTATTGACATTAGAATAATATCCCTTTTGGCCAAGATAATTTTTATTCTTGCCTGTTATAAGATAAATTTGAGAACCAGCAGTAATATATCCAAAAGAAGAAATGTGAAATTGAACACCTATTCCTCCACAGGCATCTAATCCTGAATATATTGTTCCATTATTATTTTTTGAAGAAAAAGTTGTGCCATGAAATATTGCAATTATAGCTAAAAGATTATTAAATAAAAAGGGTGTCCCCAGCTTTATATGACCACCTCCAGAAAAACCATATTCCCCATGGAAAATACCAAAAGTGTCAACACTTGTTGTATCACCTGCAACTTCTAATTGAGTGGCTCCTGCGTCAATTCCAAAATTACAAAAAGAAACAGGAGCATAAGATACGCTTCCATAAAATCTATTAAAAATAGAAGGTACCTCCCGATTTGTTAAGCTATAACCGCCAAGCATATAAGAGGCACCAACAGCAATTCTAGCCTGTGGCATTAAAACAAGCGGATTGGATAAATTATTTGCACTGGAAAATAAAAATAAGGTTAATAAGAAAACGCAAAGTTTTATTAATTTTTCTAACTTTTTTTTCATATAATTGTTTCCCTCTTATTTTGTGACGCCACCAACAAAAGGAAGAATAAATTTTGCAGGGCTTTGTGTTCTTACACCCTGACTTTCTGCCCAGATAGTAACTTCAATGAAATTAGCGTCTGCCTGTCCATAAGTAATCTTATTTGTTGCCTTACCATCAACTGTCTGCTGGGTACGTGAAATTGCTATTGCAGTATTAGGGTCTGCCACTCCATTGTTAGGAATATCTATGTCATAGGGCATGCCTTTATGAGCTTTTTTATATTCATTTAACAGATAAGTATATGTTGTATCTGGCATGTTTACAAGAAGAGGTTCGTATGTATCAAGTTTACCATTGCCATTAAAATCAGCAAAAACAGTGTCTCGGTGCACAACGCCAGAAGAATCTGTCCATGAACCACATGTCCTATAAGGTTCTACAATATCAACTGGCAGATAATCTCTTTTTCCGTTGCGATTGATATCAATATATGGCGGTCCTAAAGTTAATTTACCATCCCCATCTATATCTTCGCCTCGGGAAGCAATTCCGTCTCCGTTTATGTCTTCGTCTGGATCACATTTAAAATTATCGTTTAAATCTTCAAAAGGATAAATTGTATACATAGTGTCTATTGTAACAGTATAGCAATAAACTCCAGCAATTGTATTAAAAAACGCAACGGGTCGGTGAACAACCCATCCTGTAATTTTAAGACTGAATGTAACTTCTGTACCATTAGCAACAGGATTACCATTTATATCTGTAACAATAGCAGCCACAGGAAGTCCAAATGTACCGTCATGATAATCTTCACCTTCTTTAAGGTTTTGTCTTATTGTAATTGAATGTGGAGGTCCTGCTATCGTGAATTTTACTGTATCCGATTTTAAGCCAAAAAGATCGCTGGCAGTTACCCATACTTCTCTAAACAAACTAGGAGTTTTTCCAGAAACAAGATATGTTATTGCAGAGCCATCTTCTGCTGTTATTACTGTTGGTGGATCTATATATTCACCACCACCAGGTCCACTAATCATATTAAAAGAAATGCGTTCATCTTTTACTCTGTTACCCAAAGAATCAAAGGCAACAGCAATAATTTTAGCTCTGCTTCCATTGGCAGCAATAACTTCTGGTGTACCAGAAAGAACTATTTTTTTTACTCTTGCAGCTTTAAAATATAGTTTAAAACTTCCTGTTGTAATTTCTTTTGAGGTCTTTGCATAAACAAATATTGTTGCCGTATTTGCAAAATCGGGATTTTTAATATAAAAGTATAAAACGCCATTATTGGATGGTTTAAGCTCAAAACGTTTAGAAAATACAGTATCGTTATTTAAATTGCCTAAGGTAACGCTTATATCTATTGTGGCACTGTCTATTGGAGTAATTTTATCTCCATGAAGATAAGTGACTTTAATTCCTGTTGAGTCTTTTCCATTAGCAACACAACTTTGACCGGGAATGGTATCAATTAAGACATAATTTGAAGAATAATTAAGCGCAACTTTTGTGCTTGCTCCTGCTGCTTCTATTTTGATAGTATCAATACCCGATGCCGTTCCAACAATCTTGCAGTGAGCTTCACCTCTATTGTTTGTTGCTGTGTCTGCAAATACTATTTTTGTGCTATCTTTCTGCTTAGAAAAATTTATTCTCTCTCCAACTATTGGATTTTTTCCTGCATCAATTAGAGTAATGCTTATTGTACTGGTATCTTTGCCACTAGAATTTATGCTTGGCGGATTTGCATTTGCCGTAATTTCAACTCCCGAAAATTCAACCTGTATTGATGCTGTTTTGGTTGGATCTTTAAGTAAAACCGCTTTAACTGTTGCAATAGTATTTCTTCGGTCGCTGGTAAGAGTTGCTATTGCTTTGCCATCTTTGTCGGTTTCTGCTATTTCGGTAATTATGCCTGCTGTTGTAAAGAATTTTACCTGATCCCCAACAATTGGGTTAAAATCTTCATTTTTAACCTGAACCGTTATAGTAGAACTACTGGTTCCATCTGCCTGTATTACAGTTGGAATTGCATTTATTGTTATTGTGCGGGAAGTAATAAACGATATGGTTGTTTTTGCAGATGCTATATCGGTAGCAGTATTAAAAGCAGTGACTTCTAAAGACATTTTACTTTCATAAGGTAAGGCATAAATAACAATATCACATTTTCCTTCCTGATTTGTTTTATAAAATGAAATATCACTTGTATCTTTCTTGTCTATTTTTTGATAACTTCTTTTTAATTGAATTTCTTTATTTGTCAATGGAGTTCCACTTTTATCTGCAAAAGTAACATGAAGAGTAGTAGATCTTGTTTCTCGTGCCTGTAGAACATTATCATCTAATTCTATTTTTAAAAAAAGATTTGTTACATTCATCCTTAAACTTGACGTTGCTCCAGCAGACGAAATTCTTAATGAATCGGTTCCTGTTAGATTACCTCTGCTTTTAACAATACATCTTGCATAACCTTCTGCGTCTGTTACCGTATCTTTAGAAATAATAGATAAAACCGAAGCAGTATCTTTACCAAAAGAAAAGAAAATTGGAGAAAAAGCAATAGGCAGGTTTGAGCCGTTTAGCAATTGCGCAACAACCAGAGCTTCTTGACCTATTCTTAAATTTGTAGAATCGGCAGAAATAATTATATTTACTCCTTTAAAAACAACCTGTGTTTGTGCTGTTTTGCTTTTGTCGGAAACAAGAAAAGCAGTAATAAACGCAGTGTCATTTATATTGGCGCTCGTAAGAGTAGCTTTTGCTATGCCATTTTCGTTTGTAATGCTTTGGCCAGAATTGTCACATCCTCCTTCACCTACAATTATCCCAGATGTTGAAATAAATTGAATACATTGTCCAACTATAGGGTTATTATATTCATTCATTAAAAAAACCTGAATGGTGGTATAATCTTTACCATCGGCTTTTAGTACCGATTTTTCTGGCATAATTTGAATCCGCTTTTGAATTTTTTCTGGAGCATTTGTAACAGATATTTGTACCGAACGACTTTGATTTAAGCAAATTACAGTTACGGTAATTTGTGTTTTTATTGTGTCCATTATTTTTATTGTTGCCATACCTCTAGAGTCGGTAATAAGAGTGTCGGCAGAAATAAATCCGTGTGATGTAAAACATATAATTTTTGTATTTGGTAATATTTCTCTTAATGTGCTGTCTTTCATTACTGTTATTGAAATAGAAAGTGTTTCTTTTAAACCAACATATTCACTATCGGGAACAATTATTATAAACGGCTTAATATTCTGATTTGTTGGTTGTTGCTGCTGGGTTGGACCTGTAAGAGCAAGATTGCCATTATCATCTTTAATCGTACACAGAAAAAGAAAACAAAAAGTAATAGCTAAAATAACAAATAAATTCTTTTGTAGATTATTCACTTTTATCTCCTTTTTAATCAAGTTGCAAAATATATTAAATTATAGAATGACATTAAATCAATCAATATATATTACAAATTAAATTATAAATTCTATCTTAATTAAAAATCAATTAATAAATGCTCTTATATAAATTAAATATAAAATTAAAGAAAATTATATAGAATGATAAAAAACGGCTTGAAAGCTATTTGTGTAGAAAAAGGAATGCCTGCTTTTGAATGCGGAATTAGAAAGGGTGATATAATTCTTTCTGTTGATGACGAAATAATTGATAATGAAATAGTTTTTAAATTCCAAACAGCTAAACCTGTTTCCAAAATAAAAATTTTGCGTAATGGCCAGGTTTTAACATTAATTCTTAAAAGAAATTATGGCTTACCTTTAGGAATAGAATTGTCTGAATCAAAAATTAAAAGATGCCCTAATCATTGTATTTTCTGCTTTGTTGATCAAATGCCAAAGGGTTTAAGAAAGAGCCTATATGTAAAAGATGAGGATGTGTATCATTCTTTTATGAATGGTAACTATGTTACTTTGGCCGGATTTTCTTATAAAAAGTTACAAAAGATTTGTAAATTAAAGTTATCGCCAATTTATATCTCGGTTCATTGTACAAACTCCAAAATACGTTCATTATTGCTTGGGAATAAAAAGATACCCGATATTATGAAACAACTAAAATATTTAGAGAATAACAGAATATGTTTTCATACTCAGATAGTAGTATGTCCCCCATATAATAGTGGAAATGTTTTAAAAGAAACAATAAAAGATTTACTCAAATTTAAAAAAGGTCTGATTTCTGTTGCCATTGTGCCTGTTGGCATCACAAAATATAACAAAAACTGCTTAACACCGGTTAATAAAGAAGAAGCATTAAAAATTTATCGTATTGTAAATCAAATAAGCGATAAAGATAATCAATTAGCCTTAAGACGAAGGGTATTTTTATCTGATGAATTGTTTTTGATAGCAGGATTAAAAATACCGCCAAGAAATTATTATGAAAATTATCCACAAATAGAAAATGGTGTAGGGCTTATAAGAAAATTACTTGATGAGTGGAAAGTTATAAAAAAAGAAGGAGAAATTAACAAAATAATTTTAACATATACAAAAAAAACAAATTCTTTAAAATGCCTTATAATAACCTCAGAATCTGCTTATCCTTTTATAAATAAAATTGTTTTTGAAATTAATAGAATTTTACAAAAAGATATATTTACCTGCCTTCCAATAAAGAACGATTTTTTTGGCGGTAATGTGTGTGTTGCGGGCTTGATTACTGCTATTGATATAATTAAACAGGTGAAAAAAACAAAAAAAAATTATTCTAAAATCATTTTACCTTCTGTCTTATTAAACAATAAAGGCTATACAATTGATGGATACTCAATAAAAAGAATACAAAAAGAACTTGATATGCATGTTTTTGCAGCCAATTCTATAAAAGAAGTGCTAAACATTGCATTTGGAAGTACCTAAAGATTATAATTAATCAAATAATATTTTTTGTATGAAAAAATGAAAAAAACAAATATTATTTCTAAAGAAGATTTTGAGAATATTTTGTCTGTTCTTAACAGCTATCCTGATGGAATAGTGGTTTTAGATTATTCTAAAGTGGTTATTTATGCCAATACTGCAGCAGAATTCTTATTTTGTTTTGGTAGTAGCTTGTTAATAGGTAATAAATTAGAAGTCAATTTCCGCTTGGGAGAAACGATTGAATTTGAATGTAATAATAAGGTATTAGAAATAAAAGCATCCTCAACAATATGGAATTACAAAAATGCCATTTTACTTTCTATAAGAGACATTACGGCTAGAAAAAAAAGAGAAAAGACTCTTTTAGAGAGCGAAGAACGCTATGCCCTTGCTATGCAGGGAAGCAATGATGGCCTTTGGGACTGGAATTTAATTAAAAATGAAATTTATTTTTCGGAAAGGTGGAAATCTATAATAGGATATGATGTAGATGAAATTAGTTCTAGCCCCGAAGAATGGTTTAGTCGTATTCATCCCGAAGATATTTCAATGGTTAAATCTGCTATTTCTGCTCATATGGAAGGCATTACACATCTGCTTGAGATTGAATATAGGATTCTCCATAAAGATGGTACTTACAGATGGATTTTATGCAGAGGTGTTGCAGTATTTGATAAAAATGGAAAGGTATGTAGATTAACTGGTTCTCAAACCGATATAACAGAAAGAAAAGAGACAGAAAAAAATTTAGAAAAGGCTCTAATCGATTTAAAATTTGCACTCGCATCAGAAAAGGTTCTTTTAGATGAACTTGACAAAAGAAATAAAGAGCTGGTTGAACTTTCTATTACCGATGGTCTTACGGGGCTTTATAATCATCGTTTTTTACAAGAGAGATTGGAATTTGAATTTAAAAGGATAAAAAGATATGGTGGAAATCTTTCCTGTATAATGATAGATATAGACCATTTTAAACAGCTTAACGATAATTTTGGGCATCAATGCGGAGATTTTGTTTTGCGCGAAATAGCGCAAATTTTGCGAAAAAGCTCCAGAGAGGTAGATATTTGCGGAAGATACGGAGGGGAAGAATTTTTGATTTTAACATCTGTTTGTTTAGAAGATACATTGCAGTTTGCTACAAAACTTCATACAGCTATAGAAAATTATATTTTTAAATTTGAAGATAAATCAATTCATGTAACTGTTAGTATAGGAATAGCAGATTATAGACCCGATATTAAAAACAGACACGAATTTATAGAAAGAGCAGATATGGCTCTTTATCAGGCAAAAGAGGATGGCAGAAATTTAATAAGAGTATGGAAAGAAAAACCAGATGATACAAGTTTATCTATAAATCATATTGGTATTTTGGAACTTAAAAAACAATTTGTTGATCTTTCTAGACAAATGAGAGCAACATATTTGGAATATACAAATGCTCTTGTAAAAGCAGTTGATGCAAAAGACCCTTATACAAAACAGCATTCGCAAAATGTATCTGTTATTTCTGTAGAAATTGCAAAATCATTAAATTTAAACGAAAATGACATAGAGGTAATAAAATATGCAGCATTGCTTCACGATATAGGAAAAATAGCAGTAAGCGAAGCCATATTAACTAAAAATGATCGTTTGACAAAAGATGAATACGAAATACTTAAAAAGCATCCTATTATAGGTGCTAATATTTTAAAAGACATTAAATTTTTAGAAAAAGAAATACCCATAATTCTTCATCATCATGAAAGATTTGACGGTAATGGCTATCCTTATGGCCTAAAAGGAAGAGAAATCCCTCTTGGCGCAAGAATTATTGCAATAGCAGATGCATTTGATGCAATGATTTCTGGCAGGGGATATAAAAAAAGTATTTCTCTTGAGGATACATTAAAAGAAATAAAAATGGCAAGCGGGACTCAATTCGCACCAGAAATTGTGAATAAATTTATAGAAGTATTAGAAAAAAATTCCACTTTAATAAAAAATATTTACGAGAGCACATAAAAAATATTATAATTACTTATTGTTTTATATTAATTTTAAAAAAGCATAATATTATATTATTGACGGAGGAAATTATGAAAATTAAAATAGAAGAAATAAAAAATGTTACTGTTGTTTTAATAGATGGAAACGTTTTGCAGGAAAATGTGCCAATTTTTAGAGTGAAATTATTAGAGTTAATAGAAGAAGGAAAAATAAATATTGTTCTTGATATGGTTGCCTCAAATTATATCAGCAGCATGTGTCTTGCAACAATTGTAGACATAAAGAAAAAACTTAACGAGCTTTCGGGCGATTTAAAAATAGCACGTGTAAATAAGCTTATTAGAAATCTTTTAGAAACCACCAGCCTTATTAAAAAGCTAGAAGTTTTTGACGATGTAGAATCGGCAGTAAATTCGTTTGAGAAGAAAAAAGAATAAAAAAATTATAATTTGTAATTTGTATTAATACTATTTATTCTAATCTAGCATATCATAGTTTTTCCTATCAAATCTATATTGCTACCTTCGTATTTAAATTTTGGTCTACACTTTTTCCCAAATAGCAAAATTGTATCTGAGTCTGTAATGAAATAGAGACACTAATTAGTATCTTAATTATAATTTTTATATTCCTAATTCGGTCAATAAATTATTAATTTGGTTTTTTTCATTTTCTGGCAGAAACGGAATAAATTTATCTTTTTCTTTTTTAAGACAACATATTCTTTCAATATAAAAATTATAGGGCTTCCACAAAGGAAATAAGCCTTTTATTAGCTCACTGGGTTTGCAATTGTTATGTGGCTCCATCATAAGAACAGCATAAAAAGTTAAAATGTTTTTTTCTGTTTTAGGAAGAATATTTACAATAGAATTTCTTATGTTTTTTATTTTATTTAATCCGTTTTTATTAATAGTTATTTTTATTTCTTTTTGAGATAGAAATTCATTTATATGTAAGACAAAATTATTAGAAAGAAACAAAGGACCACATTCTAAACATTTAAAATAATAAATACCCGCACAAATTTCTTTATTTAAAGATTCATGTATTTCTGGAATTTCATAAAAATAAAGCAATTTTAATCCTTCGGGTAAAAATTTATTTATTGAATCTAAATTAAAATTATTCATACCTTCTTTAAGCAAAGTGATGTCTAACAATTCAAATTGTCCGCTGATTCCGCAAGGCAATGGAGGACCAAAAGAAATTAATGGATGAGGATGATAACCACATGAGTAGGCGAGTGGAAGATTGGAAGAAAAAAAAGCTCTTTTTATAACATTTACCATGTCAAGATGACCAAGAAATCTAACAAAATTATTTTTTAAATAAAAAATCCTCAAACATTTTTTACTTTCTGGTTTATTTTTTATTTTTATTCTTGATTTTGGAACCTGATAAGATTCGTGTTTTATTTCTTTTATTTTATATTTTTTATTATTGCAAACACCACATGCATTGCAATAATCTTTTCTACAATCTGAAGTTGTGATGTTATTATATGCTTTTTCTTTTTCTTTTAAAAGAAAACTGGTATCTATTCCAGTTGAAATAATTGACCAAGGTAAGATTTGTTGAACGGGAATAGAATTTAGAAAAATATTATAATCAATATTATTTTCAGAAAAAGCTTTTTGCCATAAATTAAAATCAAAAAATTCATCCCAGCCATCAAATTTGGCTCCTTTTTTCCAAGCAGTATAAATAACTTTAGAAATACTTTTGTCTCCTCTTGCCATAATAGTTTCTAATGTTGCCATAAATGGATCACGATAGGAAATTTTTATATTTTTTTGCGAATAAAAATGTTTTTTTATTTTTAATGATTTATTTAAAAGATTATCGGGCATATCCATTGCTTCCCATTGAAAAGGAGTGTTGGGTTTGGGAGAAAAAGGAGATATCGCAACATTTATTTTTGTTCTTGAGGAATTTTTTTTAACGATTATTGATATTTTTTCTATAAGGTCAATTATTCCTATTATATCATCATTTGTTTCATGAGGAAGGCCTATCATAAAATATAATTTTAATGTTTGAATATTTCTTTTAATTAATTTATTAATTGCCGAGAATATTTCATCTTCTGTAATGCATTTGTTTATAATATTCCTAAGACGCTGTGTTCCTGCTTCTGGGGCTATTGTAATAGATGAGATAGGATATATGCTTTGAATTAAATCAATAATTTCTTCCGACAAAGAGTCTATTCTTGTGGATGGGAGAGAAACATTTATATGCCTTTGGGAAAGATTTATATATAAATCTTTAAGCAAATTAGATAATTGAGAATAATCTGTTGTAGAAAGAGAAAGAAGCCCAATCTCCTGCCAGCCGGTGTAATTAATATTATTTTTAATTTGACAAATGATACTTTCTGCATCTCTTTCTCTAACCGGTCTATAATAAAAACCCGCCGAGCAAAACCTATATCCTCTTGTGCATCCCCGCATTACTTCTATTGCAAGCCTATGATGAACCACATTTAGCAAAGGAACCAGAGGTTTAACAGGATAATTTTTAGTGGCAAGATTATCAATTTTATTTGCCATAATTGGTGAATTGTTATTGTTAGCAATAAAAAAAATTCCTTTTTTGCTATGTGAAAAAAAAGAAGGAACATAAATATAAGGAAGTTTTGATAAATTTTTTAATATTGTTTGCTTGTTAAAATTTAATTTTTTACCCTCTTCTATTATTTTGCAAATTTCTATTATGGCATTTTCTCCATCTCCTATAGAAAAGACATCAATAAATTCCAAAAGAGGCTCTGGATTTGTCACAACAGGTCCACCGGCAATAATAATAGGATAATTACTGTTTCTTTGGGAAGAAAAAACCGGTAATCCCGCAAGATCTATCATGTTTAAAATGTTTGTATATTGTAACTCATAGGTTACAGAAAAACCTATCCAGTCTGCATTTTTTATTGGTATAAGATATTCTAAACAATAAAGCGGTATTTTTTTCTCTCTCATTATTTTTTCGGCATCTTCAGCGGGATGATAACATCTAGAAAGTGCCCAAAAGGGATTATTATTTACTATATGATAAAGAATCTGGCTTCCCAAATGAGACATGCCAACATCATACGTATCGGGGAAGCATAAAACGCCATGAAGAGATACATCGTTTAGATTTTTTTTTATAATGTTTATTTCGTTACCAATATATTGTATAGGCTTTTGAACTCTTGTAAGAAATTCATTTATAGGAATATTTTGCATATTGGGGCATGACATTAATATAAAACCGGTAAAATATATACTACTTGCCTTTTTCAAGTCTTTGGGCTAGAAAAGCTGGCAAATTATTGTCTAATATCTTTTTTTGTGTGATTTTATAATCGTAAGGAACTCTTATTAGATTTATCTCCATTTCTGAAGTATCATATATTGCATAACAAGATCTAGAATCAAAATCGCGTGGCTGACCAACGCTACCAACATTTATCAAATAGAAGTTTTTTTTATCTATTTTTATAAAATGTTCTGAATGAAGAATAATTTTATCATCTTCTTGAATCAATATAGAAGGCCAATGAGTATGGCCTATAAAATTTATTTTGTGCACAAGGCTATTAAAAGCCTCAAAAACAGAATCTTCACTGTCGGGGAAAACATAAATCCAGTCTTGAGGATTTGAAGGAGAAGAATGAGTAAAAAAAATATCATCTTTTTCTATAATTAAAGGTAATTCACTTAAAAATTTTTTTGATTCTTCAGAAATGTGATTTCTGGTCCATTCCATTGCAACATAAGCATAGTAAGTAAATGTTTGGATATCTATTTTATTTATAGCAGCATAATCATGATTACCAGCAATACATTCATCTGCATTTTCTCTTATTAAACCAATACATTCTTCTGGATTTGGATAATATCCAACAATATCTCCAAGGCAAATAATATTATCAATAGAACGTGTCTTAATATCGTTTAATACTGCGGTTAAAGCCTCTAAATTCCCATGAATATCAGAAATTATTGCATATCTCATTTTATACCTTATTTTTGAATTAAAATTACATTAGTAAATAAATAAATTATATTATTTTTCATTTTATTATAACAATATATTTTTAACAAACAAAAAAATTAATTTTTAGAAAAAAAATAAGTGAAATCAAAAATAAAAATTACAAAAGAAACACAAGAAAGAGTAAAAGAATTTAAAAACATTATTATTAGGTGCAATTCTGCACTTATTCTTGCCCATGATTACCCCGATCCCGATAGCCTTGGCTCTTGTTTGGGAATATCAAGATTGCTTTCTTTTTGGGGAATAAAAAATCATGTGATTTCTTTTGGCGGATTTGTTGGAAGAGCAGAAAACAGGGCAATGATAAGATATTTAAATATCAATACTATTCCTTTTGCATTAATTGACATAAGAGATTATGAAAAAATTATTCTTATTGACTGTTCTTTGGGTAGAGGAAATATATCTTTACCATTAAAAAGATTGCCAGATGCTGTTATAGATCATCATCAAAATGATTCAAAAACATTTAATTTATTTTATGATATAAGGCCTCAAATTGGATCAACATCAACAATCGTAACAGAATATCTTATAGAATCAAATTGTCCTTTAGATGAAAAAACAGCAACGGCTTTATATTATGGGATCAAAACAGATACAGGAGATTTAGGACGAGAATCAACCGCCGATGATTTAAAATGCTATAAATATCTTTTTAATTTAATAAATCATGAATTGTTAGCAAAAATAGAAAATCCGGAAAGAGATTCTACCTTTTTTAAAACATTCTACAAAGCTGCCAAAAATGCTATTATTTTTGAGAAAGTTGCATATATCCCGTTAGAAAATGTTTTTTCTCCAGATTATATTGCAGAAATGGCAGACATGTTCCATTCGTTGGAACATATTGATATAACAATATGCTGGGGAATTTTCAAAAAAAATATTTTTTTCTCTATTCGTGCAAAAAATTCTGGTTTGGCTGGTACTATTGCAGAAAATATTGCAAAGGCTTTAGGTGGGAGTGGAGGCGGTCATGGTAAGGCTGGCGCAGGAAAAATTCAGATAGATTCAGAAAATAAAGATGTTATAATAAAAAAATTTTTTGAAGAAGTTAAAAAAAATAATAATATTAAAAATGTCAATCCCGTATTTTTAATAGATATATAATTTTATAAATATTTATCAATTGAAAAAGGATTTGTTATGTGGGAATATTCAGAAAAAGTTAGAGACCATTTTTTAAATCCAAGAAATGTTGGTGAAATAGAAAATCCCGATGGCTTGGGAGAAGTTGGCAATATTACATGTGGTGATGCATTAAGACTTACCTTTAAATTAGGGCCCGATGGGAAAATACAGGATGCAAAGTTTAAAACCTTTGGATGCGGAAGCGCAATAGCATCTGCAAGTGTTTTAACAGAAATGATAAAAGGTAAAACAATAGAAGAGGCTTCTAAAATAACTAATAACGATATTGCAAAAATGCTGGATGGCCTACCAAAAGAAAAAATACACTGCAGCGTAATGGGAAGAGAAGCATTAGAGGCTGCAATTGAATATTATAAATCTGGTGGAAAAATAAAAACGCCATCTATAAAAGAAGGAAATGTAGTTTGCAAATGCTTTAATGTTACAGATAAAGAAATAGAACGTGCTATATTAGAAAACAATCTTACAACAATAGAAGAAGTTACAAATTATACAAAAGCAGGTGGAGCATGTGGAAATTGTCATCAGCAGATATTAGAAATTATTAATAAAATACAAGCCTCAAGAAAACAAAAAGAGGAAAAGATATCTAAACTTACTAATGTCCAAAAAATAGACCTTATTCGTCAGGTTATAGAAAAAGATATAAAGCCAATTCTTGCAGCAGATGGAGGCAATTGCGAACTTGTTGATGTTAACGGAAACAAAGTATCAATAAAATTTTTTGGTCATTGTAAAGGATGTGCTTTTTCCTATAATACTCTTTTATCTGTTGTTCAAAAGAAATTAAGGGAAAAAGTATCAAATGAAATAATTGTAGAATTTGCAGAATAGAAAGATTAATAGGGTTGATAATTATTTTGAATGAGCATACCTATCTAACAATAGATCTTTATTTGTAAATTAAAGCTATAAATTATGAAGGGTTATAAAAAAAGCCTTTTTAAGAGGAAAAGCTAAATTAAAAAACTTTTACTCCCAAAAAAGGAAAGAATATCTAGTAATGAATTTTTATAGTTTATTTTTTAAAAATTAAAATAAAAAAATACTTTAAATGCGATATTTAAACTTTGTTATTGATTTCTTGCTAACATGTTACGTTTATTTAATAATTTTTTAGTATAAGTTAAATAAAATAATTTTATGTTTTTAGTAATAATAAAATTAACAGCATTAAATATTGTGTGACCTCATTAATTTATAAAATAGAAATTTTTCATCGCTAAATTTATCAATAACCTGAATTATTGCATTTTTTGGTATTTCTTTTTTTGTGTACTCAATAATTTTCTGTAATGCAAAATTTTTATTAATACCTTGCAAAAGAACAACAGGTGCTGAAAAATTAATGGGATTAAATATAATTTCGGAATCTGTCCGTAATTTTAGTAGCAACTTTCCTTCTTTTTCATTCCTTGCAACAATTATCTTATCACCATTTTCATGTCTAAAGTGACGGCCGATTTTAAGCAATGGAATATCATTAATGGAAGGATTTTGTGTATGCATAAAGTAATCTTTAAGACGCTTGGCAAAATGTAGATCTGTTAATAAACAACCACCATGAGGGCAGGGGTAATCATTAATATTCTTTTGTGAAGCAATTAACATTTGAATTTTTCTTGAACGACCCGAAATTGCTAAAAGCTGTTTACGGTCCACCAAGCCTTTTTGTTCGGGAATTGTAGGTGGTAGAATTTGTGCAGAAAGTGGTCTTAGAATTAATCCTGCCATTTGAGATTCTTTATCTATAATTTCAATAGCTCTTCGATGCTGTGACATTGGTCGTTGACCAACTACTTCACCAGTAAAAAGGAAATGAGCACCAATTTCTCTCATGTATTGTGCTGCCTTTTTTATTTTAATTACTCTACAATCAATGCATGGATTCATACCTTTTCCATATCCATATTTTGGTTTTTTTACTATTTCTAGATATTCGTCACCAAGAATAACCCTTTTAAGAGGAATATTGCCTAATTGTTTTACAGCGGTTATGATAGATGAACAACTTGCATTTTTAGGAGTGCAAGTACAGAATGGAGAAATGAAATTAATTGCATAAACATTAATTCCAATATCAATTAATAATTTGGCCGCAACAGTACTATCAAGTCCTCCAGAAAGTAGTCCAACAGCTTTAATCATATTTTTTTAAAATAATCTTGACAAATATAATTTTATTGGTTATATTAAATATAAGAAATAAAATCAAAAAAGTCAAGAATATGTTAAAATTTTCATCAAAAATAAAATATGCTATTATTGCCATAATAGAACTGGCAGAAAAATATGAAAGAGAATTGGTTCAAATAACAGATATTGTGAAGCATAGGAAAGTACCTAAAAATTATATGGAACAGATACTTAACAGATTATCAAAACATGGGATAGTAAAAAGTGTGAGAGGAAATAAAGGTGGATATAAGCTTACAAAAGATCCAGCTAATTTAAAATTATTAGAAATAATTGAATCATTAGAAGGAAAAATAAAGTTAATAGACGATGTTGGTTTATCTGCTTTTGAGGAGATTGTGTATTCTATTGAAGATGATATAAAAAATAAACTTA
>Ga0123519_10003461_pt1 | contig 26130 bp, 44 predicted proteins | sample YelNatPaOPRAMG02_FD_87396 | JGI IMG/M metagenome (GOLD analysis project Ga0123519, IMG submission 87396) | Hot spring microbial communities from Yellowstone National Park - Yellowstone National Park OP-RAMG-02 (version 2) | ecosystem: Environmental > Aquatic > Thermal springs > Hot (42-90C) ...
TGTTAAGTTGTCAAAATTCAAGTCAATTACATCATTTACTTTATCTAATCCTACCGCCTTTGCCAATGCTTCCTTATCTTTATTTTTTACCGCTTTTACATACCAATCTATCGGTCTCATAGCAATTTGATTTTACCTTTTTAAATTTCAAATTGTCAAGTGTTATTCTATCTCAACCCTACCTTCTCCCTCTTCTACTTCAAATTTTCCATTCTCAAACTTTAACTTACATTCTTTATATTCTCCACCTTCTTTAACTACACAAAAAGGAGCATAATAAGGTCGTAGTTTTTCTATTATTTCTATTGCTTCTTGGTCTTGTTCCCCATCCAAATACCTTGCGTCTAATTCGCCATCATCTATTGCTTTTTTTACTCTATCACAGCCAGGACAACCTTTTATCCCTATAATTAAAATTTCCTTTGCCATTTTGCTCCTTTTTATTCTATTTCCACTTCTTTTTCTTTCCCAAACCTTATCCCTCTTTTTTCTTCCAATTCTTCCTTTACCAATTGCAACCACCTGCCAATCCCAGGTCTTCCTTCTGCTTCATATCTTCTTTCCGCTTCATCTATCCCTTCCTGAATTGTCTTAAATCTTCTTTTGAGGTGTTCTGGCGTCGCTGGTTCATATCTTACTTTACCTTGTGCTTTTTTATATTCTCTTTGCTGTGGTGATAATGCTCCAATAACACCAGGACACCATAACATTTCCACTTCTTTTCCGTCTACTTCAAATTTATATCCGTGTGCTGTTGCTATATCATAAAGGTCTTTGTCTATAATTATTCCCATTTTAACCTTCCTTTTTTAATATAATATACCACCCAATTATTATCCTTGTCAATCTCCCAGTTTGGCAAATAGGTCTTTTATCAGTTGAATATAACATAGACAAAATCCCTTCACCAATCAAAAAGAACCCAATTGCCTTCATAATTCACCCTTTCCTTTCATTTCCTTGTATCTCATAGCACATTTTTTAAACCTTTCCTGTATTGCCCCTTGAGTTTCTATCTCCTGCAAGCACTTTTTAATAAATAAATTATACTGGTTCGGCTTCCTCTTACCTTTTATTCCTACATTTGCTATTTCTTCTCTTACTATTTCCCTTACTCTTTCTTCTGTTAATTCCATTTTTTTCTCCTTTATGGTATTAAGTAGTTAGTTAGGTTATATCGTTTAAGCCCAGAATTTACAAAATCTTTTGTTGTTAGAAATAAATGCCACCATAGCCACCATCTATGAATGCTTTCTCTTTCTTTAATAAAACTACAAATATATTTCCAAAAATCTACAAAATTATCAGTTTTAAATAAAAATAAACCATTATATCTATCAATAATGTAAATAATTATCTTTTGAGTATTTGGTGGGTTTAATTTGGGTAAATAACTTTCTTTAAGTTCTGTAAAACCTTCTGAACCTGGGCTGGACATTGTTCCCAAAATATATGCTGGTATTTTTAACTCATCCATAGTCCCCTTTCTCATAGGTAAATTCAATGGTTGGAATAATTGGATATCTAACCAATCTTTTAATACTTTAAATGAGCCAAAATCATTATATATAGGCGGGTAAAATTGTCCATATTTTGACTTAAATTTTATTACTAAATCTGGTAATGGTTGTTGCAAAAATCTTTTATTAAAACTGATTGTTTTAAAATGTTCTGTTTCTTCTTCTACATATTCTGATATTTTGTTTTCGCTTTGTAAATTATATATATCGTTTAAAGTAGTATTTTCTTTTTGCAAATTTGGTGTTGTAAATAATTTGAGTGGGTCAAATTCTGGGAATGCAATATAAAATGCAAAACCTGATAAAATATAATTATATCTAGAAGATGGCGTCTTCTCCAAGTATGTTATATTAACATATTTAACTGTATTATTAGCCATACTTTCCATTAAATCAGTTATTGCCAGTAGGTCTGAAATATAGTTATAGTTATCAATTATTGTCTGTGGAACTTGTTTTGTTATAGTTGCCTGAATTGATACTGGTAGTGCCTGAATTAAAGCATTTAGTCCTTGCATAATAGCCAGATTTTTTTCTTCCAAGGATTTAATATGTTCTGCTGTTTCAGTTGCCAATCTTTCCCTTGCCTCTGCTTCTATCTGCATTGCCTTTTCAAGTGCTTTTTGTCCCTCTTCTGCCAGTTGTGTAGCGTATTGGTGTTCTATATCTGCCAGTTGTTGTGCATATTCTTTTAATACTCTTGCCTGTTCTTCTCTTGCTTTACTTGCCTCTTGTGCCATCTGGTCTGTATATTCTATTGCCTTCTGGTATAATTGTTGTGCCAATTGTGTCTGCTGGTCTGCTAATCTTAATCTTGCTTTACTTTCTTCTTCTGCCATTTTATACATTTCTTCTTCAAGTTGTTTTGCCAGTTGTTTCTGACTTTCTGTTAGTGCTTCTGCCAGTTTTTCTCTTGCCTGTGCATCCAGTTTCTCATATTCAGTTGCCAGTTCTACCGCTTTCTCATACGCTATTTTTATTTTTTCTTCTGTCTCTTGTGCCTGCTGTATAAGTTGTAATGCTTCCTGTTTTGCCTGTGCTTCCATCTGTAATACCTGTGCTATATCTATATTGGATTGTTCTTTGATTTTAGCAAGTGTCTGTTCTATATTGGCAAATGCTTTATTAATGTTATTTACCTGTGCCTGTAATGCCTCTACTAACCTCTGATTTTCTGCTTTTTCCAGTTCTGATTTCTGTAATTGTGCCAGTATTTGTGCTTCTTGTAGTTTTGTTTCTTTAAGTTGAGCATTGATTTCCAGAAATTGTTTTTCTATATCTATGGATTTCTGTTGGGCAAGTTGTGTAGCCAGGTCTTCCTGTTGTTTAGATAGTTGGTCAAGTTTCTGTCTGGTTGCTTCAAGTTGATTTAATAAATCTGATACTTGTTGTGCTGTTAATTGTTCACCTTGTTGTATTTTATTTAAAAAATCTTGTGTTAATTTATTTAAGTTATCCTTTGTTTCCTGTATCTGCTTTTCTACATCATTTGCCATATCTATTTTCTGTTCTTCTACATTCTTTGCACCAGTTAACTTACCTCTCATTAAAAATAATCCACCAAGTCCAGCCAGAGCTAGTATCTGTTTTTGCTTATCATTTAGTTTTTCTGCCATTTTTACCTCCTTTGTTTATTATATATTATACCTCACAATCCTACCAAAATAAAGCCAAATCCATTACATTTAGGACAAGTAGAAAAAATTACTTTTGGGAACATACCAAATATACTTGCTGTTTCAGTTATTATATATCCACTTCCTTTACATTTAGGACACTGGACTATAATTTTCTCTGGGTAATCTGGATATGCAAGTAGTGGTCTATAAGGTAGTTGGTATAAAAGGTCTCTATAATCTGGAAGTAGTGTATTTGGATTTAATCTTTCTGCTAAAACTACATCTACCGGCACTTCTATTTTCTCACCCCATTTCCTACCTGTTAATTGCTCCCATAATCTTTTGTATTGGTCTGAATTTACCTGTATAATCTCTAAACTATCATCTATTTTTAAAGGTAAAGTATCATAAGTTAAGTTATAAGGTATATGAAATACTGGGTATTTATATTCTATTTCCTGTATAGTATTGTCAAGATAGACCAATTTATCATACAAAGAAGTATAGCCAAGTAATCTACATCCTTCAATAAATTTATTAGTATAAAAAGGTGTTGCTAAACCTTTTGTCTCTTCCAGTTCTTCCAGTTCAATTAACCTTGATACTACAAAATATCCTTTATCTTTATACTGGAAATCCTCACAGGCATATAGGTATTCTGCATTCTGGCAAGTTAAGTATTTTAAAACTTTTAATGTATTAGTTGGGAATGGGAATTCTACTTTACCCTTAAATTCAGGTTTCCATAGGTTTGCCAGTGGATTAGGTATAAACATACTTCCAATAAAAAATAGCCATCCTATAGGTCCACTTGCCATAGCACCAGCCAGCATATTTAAAGCATTTTGGGGATTAACAACAACTTTTAAAATATTAGAAAAAGTTTGTGCTCCTACTGCAGATAAAGCATTTATTGTTGCATTTGAAGTAATACTAAAAGCAAAGTGTCCCTGTATAATATCTCCTATTGTATCTTTAACACTATCTAATACAGGTTGGAAATCCACACCAAAACTTTTTTGCCAGTAGTTGATTAAAAGCAATTGAGTAGTAGTAGAAGTGCGACAAAAATATTCTTTATATTGTTGGTTTTCCATATCTTTATATGCAAATTCAAATGTAGCATTTTGGACTGTCGCTTTGGCTTGACTTATCACTCCTTTTATTTTCTCCCATAATATATCACCAGTTTGATGCCATAATTGTTTTATTTTAGGTAGGTTTTGTTCTGGTGTGCTTCCTTCTGTTATTTTAGAGCCATAAAGATAATACCCTATCCCTGCCAGTCCTATTAAACCTAATAATAAAGCACTTTGTTTTTTTCTTTCCATACATTATTTGCCTCGTTCAAGTTTTATATTTAGTGGCTTATAAACACTCAAATCTTTTGGTTGTCCTAAACTGGTTATTGGGACTTCGTGTTTTGGTGGTTTCGGTCTTTCTATATATCCCCTACCATTACAGGCAGGACAAATAATATAAATAATTCTCTCCTGATATCCAGGTCCTATAGGGCTGGGTATTTTCTCTTTTTGTGCTATTACTTTATTACCATTACATACTGGACATACTACATAATTACCTACTATTTTTTTACCTTTGGCTACATATTCAGGCATACTCTCACCTCCCCTTATCTCTTGATTAAATCTTGAGTTCTGTATTCAGTTTTTGCCTGTATATCAGACGCTCTTTTTTCTGGTTCTTCTATTCTGGTTTCTGCAAGGTATTGACCTGTAATTGTGTTTTGCCAGATAAAATAATATACACTTCTGAATGGTTTAGTTGTTTTGATATGACTTGTGATTGTATTGACTACTGCACCTTGCTGTCTTAATCTTTCTACCCAGTCATTTAATTCTCTTATGCTATTTACCCTTTTGACTAAATTCCAGAAGCCTGCACCTGTCTTTTTCCTTTCCTGAAAATACTTTGGCTCTTGACCAGCAATATCAGCCCATCTTCTCATAATTGCACCTCCTTTTTTATTTCTGTTCTTCTTCTTTTGGTATTAACCCTTTCTTCTGAAAGTATATCCAGCCAATTACCCCTATTATTATCACTGGTAAAATATCTCTTATATTTATAAAACTTGCTGGTTCTTCTTCCTCTTTTGTTTCCATTTTTTCCTTCAATTCCTTATATTTTAATTCAATCTTGCCTTTTGTCTCCTCTAAATCCTTCATCATATCATCCACCCAATCCAGTATTTCTTTTATCCTTTTCTCCTGTCTTTCAAGTGCCTTTTTTATATCCTTTATTTCTGCCATTTTCTTCCCCTTTTATTTTATTCTATTTCTATTGTAGTATTTCCTTCAAGTTTTTTTAGCAAATCTTCTCTTTTGGATATTCTTAAATCATTTTTTAAATCCTCAATTAAATAATCAACTAATGCTTTTAATATATCATTTACATCAACATATATAATACCCTCTTCTACTTCAAGTAAATCAATATAATCGTCTCTATCTTCAGCATCTTCTAAATATTCTCTTGGATTAAAATGAATACAATTATCTGCCGGTCCTGTTTCTGAAGGTGGCTCATCATAATAATTGAGTAAAGTATCTATGTATTCAGAAATTGTGGTTAAATTCGTAAATTCCTTTTCTACTAATTCTGCATTTTTAATTACTTTTAATAATTCTTTATCAATTTCACCTTCATAAACTATATCAAAAGTTAATGGTGAATTATCAAATGGGCATTTACTAATTGCCCAAAAGTATATTTTACCTACATCATCTACATCCCAAGTTAATTCTGCTTCTATTTTCATTTCTTCTACTTTATCTGTTGTAGGGTTATAATACATTACTATTCCTTTAAAAATAGGTGCTTTCATTTTTACCTCCTTTTTAAAAAATGGCTGGCATTTTATCCAGCCCCAGTTTTTCTGGTAGCACCACCAAATTGTTCTTATTTTATTTTACCAAATCTATCTATCATCTGTAAAGCCAGTGTCCACATTCTCATTTTTAATAAATCACCAATTGTCTGTTTCACCTTTATTTTATACCCATCCTGCACTTTCCTTATTTTTACCTTATCCTTAAATTTTACTTCAAATTCCTTCCATAATGCTTCTGGAACTTCAAATTCAAGGTAAATTTTTATTGTTCTCATACAATTCCCTCTCCTACTTTTTCCAGTTGGTAATCCCTTGCAAAATCTGGTGGAACTACTAATTCTTCCCTTTTATCCCTGCATAATAATATTCCACCAGCCCTGTAAAACTTCAATACAAATTCAGAGCATATATATTCATTCGGTTTCCCCAAAGGTTTATGTAATTTAATCCCAAGTATCTGCCAGAAATCATAAGGTCTGCCGACTTGTTTTAATGCCCATCTTACACTTTCTTTTAAATTCCATATTGGTTTATAATCTTGTCTTAATCTGTAAATATCATACATAGCACCTTTCCTTACTGAAAGTGGTAAAATAACAACTTTTTTCCATCCAGAATTCGCTTCAATTAATAATTTATCAATCAATATATCATCAATAACTATTTCAGATAGTTCAATAGAAGAATGCACTACTCCACCAAGTTGTCCTGCTACATAATAAGATAACATTTTTTTTGATGGATAAAATAAAAATATATCACCAGTCATTCATATCTCCTTATTTAAAAATTCCACTCTACTACTTTGAAATTGAACCTACCAATAAATTTATTATCATAAACTCCAATTACATATCCAACATCTATTCTTATCCATTGTAGCCATTTGTATTTTTCTTCTATTTTCTGTCTTGCTTCTTCATCAATTATATTTCTTATATATTTGAAGTATATATCACCACCTATTTTTTTTAAATTCAGGTCTATAGATACACCAATTACATCAGGCCAAATAATGTTCAAATTGAGGTATTTTTTAGGGCTTTCAAGTAATTTCAATGAAGGTTCTTTTATCCAGTTGTCTTTACTCATTCTTATAATTACACCGCCAACTGCACCTTTGAAGTCCAAGTTTTTTAATATGTTTATATCCTCTTTTATAGTATCCATCCAACCCTTCTCTATTATTTGTGTTTCATTGCTTGTATCTTCTTTTAATTCACCTGCTTTTGTCTTACTACACAAAAATATAGACACAAAAATAATCAGGTAAATATAAAATACTAACCTACCTAAAAATCTTGCCTTATTTTTCATTCTACACCTCCTGTTTTATTCTATTTCTACTTTCTTTTCCAATTTCTCACATAAAAAATACAATACTTTTTCAAAATCCCTTCTTATGCATAAATATTGGGCTTCTGTTAGTGCCTTTGATGCGGTATCAGGTTCAAATTCCCTCATTGCTTCTGTGATCCACGCTACATTATCAGGAGATTTATCAAGCCATCTTAAGCACTTAACTGTATATTCATAAGCACTATCTTCATCCATTTCATTCCATAGTTCGTGTATTAAATTTGACATTTCTTCATATAGTTTGTATTTAGGAGAAGTTTCTTCCTCAAATGTTCCTTCTTTTCTTTTTTTTGTTTCAAATAAATCATAATACTTTTCTGCCAATTCATATAGTTTCATATTGCTCCTCCTTTTTTATTTCTGTTCTCCTTTAATATTACCCAAAAACTTTATCACTTCATAAATACCATTAGCCCCATTTGATAAGATAATACCAGTAATTAACCTATCCACTATTACATTTATCCCCATATTCAATTGTAAAACTGATAGGACCATATTAACCAGCGATAACTTACCTGCAAAACTTATAGCCAATCCTAAAATCAGGGGAATAAATACACCACGGCTCTTGTAGTTGTCAATAAGTTTTTTAATTATTTCCGTAATCTGCGTAATGATAAACCCAAGAAAAATATAACCTAAAAATAAATTCATTCCAGTCATTTCACACCTCCTTTATTCTATTTCTACTTTTCCTAATTTTTCACATAAAAAATCAATTACAGCATTAAAAGCCCTTTGTATGCATAAGTATTGTGCTGACATTAAAATTCTATCTCCTTCATCTGCCTCAAATTCCCTAACTGCGTCTGTTAACCATTCAACATTTATTGGTGCTTTATTAAGCCATTCTGTTAAATCGCCTGTATATACATCAACTAAACTATCTATTTCTTCGTGTTTTGCGTCTTCATCTATGTCATCGCAAGTTTCAAGTTCATTATCAATAATCCACCTTAAACAATAAACTACATACTTATAGGCACTATCTTCATCCATTTCTTGTTTTAATTCATATATTAAATCTGACATTTCTTCATATTCATTTGTTCTTGCTTTTATTACATCTAACTTAAATGCCCAATATGTTTCTTCTTCACCCCTTTTTCTTTCTTCAAATAAATCATAATACTTTTTTGCCAATTCCCATAATTTCATTTTGCGCCTCCTTTACTTTTCTGCCACCTATATAACATTATACCACCAATTGTAATCAAAACCAGTGGGAAATAATTTGCTACTTGTTTTGCTATATCTCCTACTCCTTGTCCTACTGGTGAATAAAAAATTGTTTCAACTATATGAGATACATAATTCAGTCCCCAGAGTAATACCAGCCCTCCTATAATACCTAAAATTACCGCTATAACTGCAACTGCAATTGGGCTATCCTGTATCCCTATTATCTCAAATCTTATATTCCTTTCCCACCCCATAAATACTTCCTGTGGTTCATCTTCCCATATTTCTACTTTGATAAATTTTACTCCTGTCTGATTGGTTATTTCTTGTAGTTTTTGTTGCACTTGTTCAAATGTAATAGGTAGCGGGTCTAATTGTCCCCAATCTCTTTTTTGGTAGTAAATAGTTAAATGTGTTGCATCGCCTGTGTAAGTATATGCCAAATCTGACTTTAAAGTAAAGTATTTTTGTGCCATTTTTTCACCTCATATAAATCTTTAAATAATCAATAATTCTTTCCCAAAACTCCTCATCCTCAAACCAGTCCTTTATTCTATTATACCTTCTGCTTATTAAATTAGCAATCTTTATTATGTTTTTATCCGTTAAGTCCAGTTTTTCCTTTTCATTAACATATTTTAAAATTTCTATCACCAATCCAAACCTGAAATTTTCTGTTTCAACTATATCCTTTATTTTGGGTAATAACTCTTTAATTTTTTTTTCAGCAAAATTCTTTAAAAATAATTCAAATAAAATATTCATCCTTTACCTCGTAGATTTTTTTATTCTCAATTAAATAAGTTGTAAAATCCTTTTTTGTTATCTCACCTTTTAATAGTTTCCTGAATAATACCATATCAAATCCAGGGCAATCAGGTTTGTTCTTATCAAGTTCATAATGTCCGTAAAAATGGTCTGGTGGAATATTAAAGAATTGTGATAAAAACTGGCAAAAATTATATAAAGATACAAACTGCTGGAGATAGAATTTAGTCAAGTGGATAAGGCATATACCAATAGAATTGTGGTTAAAACCAAGAGCGTGGCTTCCTATTTCATTTTGTTCTACCCATACATCATCATCAATCATTCTACCTACTTCTATACTCCCGATTAAAGGTATCATAGGTGTTTTCCAGCCAGAAGTTGGGAAGCCATTAAGAATAACAAAATGATACCCTATTCCTGTCCACCCCCTTTGTTTATGCCACTGGTCTATTACTCTTGCACATCCAAAATCACTTGCAGAATGGTGTATTACTACATTAGTCCATTTTTCCATTTTTCCTTTCCTTTTTATATAGTTCTTCCATATCCTTTAATCCAGCCAGTATAGTTTTTTGGTTGCACCTTATAGTAAATATTACTTTACCATATTTTTTATGACTAAAAACTAAACTATGGTTATCTTCTTGCTCCAGTATCCAACCTCTCTTTTTTAGTTCTTGTAAAAATTCTTTCCAATCCTTCATTTTTTGTTTTCCAGTTTAGTTTCTATTTTTACCAGTCGCTCCCTTATATTTACTATTTCGTCTGCTATAATATTAAGTTTTTCATCCAGTTTATCCTGTAATTCATTTAATTTCTGGCAAGGTGGGTCGTGCATTTTCTTTAAAAACCCATTTACTCTACCTACAAATTTACCATAAGCAAATACCCACCCTATAACATTCAGAGCCAGAATTATAATCAGTCCATCAAATTGCCAGTCCATTTTACCTCCTTTCTTTTTATATATTTTACCACAAATTCAGTATATATATCCATAAACTCGTTCTCCTGTTGAACCACCACCCCCTCCACCTCCACCACTACCACCACCAGGAGGAGTATAGCCACCAGGAATATAATTCTGTGGTAAATCTACTAACCCAGAAGGAATAGGCCACTGGTCTTGTATGCTTAAATCGTCCTTGCTTAAATAACAAATAATACTATCTGCAGAATATCTGGTTCTATATATCTTGCTATTTAAATTTACACCATATGTAGTTTTATTATCTGTTGCCAGAATTTGCAATGGTATTTTCTGGAATTTAATTGTATAGTTATTACCACCTGTGTCAAATATAAACTGGTCAATTATAGGACCAATCCCTACATTCCCTATTTCTTCTTCTAACACATATACCGGATTTCCATACTGGTTATAATCTTCTCTCCATCTTTGCAATATAGCCCCTGATGAATAGCCAAAACAATACACATAAATATCATCCACCCAAAACTGTCCGTATTGGGGATTATCAATAATTCTTTGGACAACTGCTCCTTGTAGTTGTATCATTCTCCACCTGTTTGTTGTGCTGTTATAATCTCTAATATAATAATACCCACGCTTACTCTCAAAAATCTGCAAAATCTTAAAATTAAAATTATTACCTGCTCTATCTTTTATCACCTCATCACTTATTACATTTAAATTATTATCATAGGTTGTTAAATATGTAGTAGTATTACCATAAGAGCCCCTTATTACCTTTAAATATTCGCCTTCTGTTATCATATCAGCAAAATAACTTATTGAAGTAGATGCCTGTATTGTAAATGAACTTTTGTTTATGCTATAAATTTGGCTTGTTGTAGTGCCTTCAAATACAAATAAGTTGGTGGTGTTAGAAACCATATTTCTTATCTGGTCAATAGTTATACTTCCTACCTCTTCTAATGTAGTTTTATTTAATTTAAGCACTTTACCATATCCAATATCACTACTACCACCAGGTTTATGGAAAAATGCCCAATATACATAATTATCATCCCAGCAAATAAAATCAGGTCTATATGCTTCATTGCTATAACCTCTTGGATATACTGGACTTTGTGCTTTAATAGTTCTATTTGTAGTGTCTATTCTAAATAATACAGTATTAGGTATATACGTTGTTGCGAGGTCAGTATATAAATTACTACCATCAGGAATTAAACGTTGAAATCTTTTATTATCTGCCATAAAAATGTATGAAGGCATTGGCTTATAGTTTTCTGGTATTGAGTGTATAGGAGTTGTAAAAATATCTTTATAAACTACTGGTGGGTCAGAAAGTTTGAATACTAATATATTTTCATTTCCCAGAGTAAATAGCCAGCAATCTGTATCTGTAATAGTTAATGTGCTTTCTGCTACCTTCGTCATACTGGTTTTATCTATTTTATGGACTTTACCCCTAACTCTACTTATACAATAAACATAATTATCATCAATTGCAAGTCCAGTTATAGTATAATATACAGAACCAGTATTATCATAAATATATTCTGTATAACTTGCAAAATTTTTATCATATTTCCTTACTACACTACAAGTTATTTCAATTTCCCAGTTCCAATAACTTCCACCTAAATAAACATAAGAAGTATCAACACCAATAGAGCCAATAGTATAAAATCCTAGGGAATAATAAGAACCTGAAAGTGTATTTTTATCTATTCTATAAACAGAACCCCCAAAAACTAAATAAATATAACTACTATCAACAACCATTAAACTGGCATACATATCTACATTAACATAACTAACTACTGAAAACGAAGATATATCAATTTTATAAAGCCGTCCCTCATAAGTGTCATTACTATCAAGATAAATGTAAATATAATTATCATCATTTCTAACAAAACACTTATTATAACTACTACTTCCAAATCCAATATTTAAACTTCTGGTTATGTTTTTTGTTAATTTATCTATTTCAATTAAAGTTTGTTTTTCTGGGCTGAATGCATAAATATAAGGGTCTTTGGTTGTTAATGAAGGGAAATAATAATTATCATAAAGGTCAGTTATAAGTTCATCTTTAACAAAACTACCTCTCCATTCAAAATGTTCTTCATCAAATCCTAAAATAGACCAATTTACATTATGTGTTAAGTAAATCATTGCTTCACCTTTAAACAAATAGTTAATTTTGTTATAGTTGAAGCACTATCTATATTAAAAGCAAGGACATCATCTTTATTTATAGTTTTTATCCAGTTGGTTAAATTTTTATCTATATATTTTGTCCCATTCGTTATTGCTGGTTTATTTGTTCCACATATAGAATTCAGGTTTGTTGGTGGGAAACTATTATAAGGTGCTTTCCAAATATCTACTACTACACTACCAGTTTGGTCAGCCAATAATGTGCAGGATAGAATTTTACCAGAAAAATCTACTTTAATAAATCCTTTCAATCCAGTTGTTATTGCACTACCACCACCATCTACTATAAATACTACCTCACTTATCGGTCTTGACGCTCTTATTACCATAATATCACTCCTATCTGTTGTAATTTATCCCATAATTCTTCCAGTTCTTTTTTTCCGTATTCAGTTATGAAAAATGTTATATAAATGGTTTGTGAAGATATTGTATCTGTATTTTCTGCATTTATGTAGATTTTATTATATGCTAAAACTGGTGTAGGGAATTCCAGCGACCAATTACCTTCTTTTACCAATTGTCTTGGAAATACATCTAAATTACCTGAAATTATACCACTACTTGATTGGATTTCACCTGTAAGATGACTATCTATTGCAATAGTTAAATAAAATGTGTCAATTTCACAATCTATTTCTATTCTATCTATTTTCCATACCTTACCATCTGGAATTATAATTGTATCAGAAAAACTACTACCAGCACTTACTTCTTTTGTCCAAGTAATAAAATGTGGGCTTGCACCTAAACACTCATTTACTTTTAAACCCAGAATTTCACTTGCTATTATTATTTTTGTTTCCATAAAATCCTCCTTTAATAAATTTGTGGTGTCAAAATATAAAATACTGTTTCTTCTTTTGGTTCAGATTGCATACTTGGTGGCTGTAATTGTTGTTCAGTTTCAGGTTGCATACTTGGTGGTAATTCCGCAGGTGGAACTTCTTTTACTACTTCTGGTGTAGGTGTAATAGTTATACCAGTAGTTTTCTTTCTATATAGCCACCAGATTAACCCACCAATTATCAAAATTCCTATAAGTTTATTATCCCTTCTTTCCATTTTATCACCTCAATTTAGTTTCATATCCCATAGAAAAATGTGGTTTTGGAGCAAAAACCGGTTCTGCTGTAAACCTTTTTTCCAGTCCATAAGGTAAATATGTCTTTTTTCTTCTCATATGCACAAATGCTGGTGGTATTGGTAATGTTTTCCGCTTACTAATTGTATATCCTTTTAACTTACCTATTTCATCAAAAAATTTCTCTAATTTATCCTTTTCTCCTTCAACTTGTATATAATAACTGCATTTTCGTGGCACACCAGATATAGTGATATATCTTACTTCTATAATTTTGATACCATAATTATGTGCTATAACTGGTATGGTTCTATTAAATCCAGCAATATCAGGTGAAAGTTGTATATCTATTTGTGCTTCCTGTGTTTCTTCTGGCTGTGGTGCTGGTTGTTCAGTAGTAGTAGGTGGTGTCGTAGCAGGTTGTGTTGTCAGTTGAAAAGTTGGTGGTATCTCTTTACGAATTTTTTCAGTCCACTCTTCCCACCATTCTTCTGCAGTAGTAGTTGGTGGTATTGTTGCACCAACTACCCCTTTTTTATAAATCAGCCAAGCCACTACCCCTAATGCACCTAATAATAGTAAATTTCTTCCTTTGTCTTCCATTTTTACTCTCCTTTTAGTTTATTATACAGATTTTCAATATGTTGTGTAAAGTTATCTATTATATCTTTATATTTTTGGTCTTGTCTTGCCTGTTCTATTGTCAGTTTTTTTACTATCTTAAATGGGTCTTTATATCCTTTGCCACCTTCCCTTATCACAATCACTGGTTCATTATCTAAATCAAATTCAAATCTTATCCTTCCTTTTAGTTTCTTTTCTATCCTTTTATGCATTCTACAAACTGGACATACAAAATAATCTATCTCCATTATTCCCACTCCTTTATAAACGGATGATACTTAAATATTTCTTCTGCTACTCTATCTACTTCTGGAATAAAATAATGCTGGAAACTTACTCTACCACCTAATTTCCACCTTAAAAAATATTCAGCAAACTCATATCTTGCACCATTATTTATAAGTTCAGTAAATAAGCATTTTCTGATATCGTGGTAGCCATATCCATTTGTATTTATTCCAGCCAGTTTAAATGATTTATGAAAAATTTGCCACAAGGTGAGTTGATTTTTTACTGGTTTAAATCCGTATAAATATGGTAGTATCTGGTCTGGTATTTTATGTATTCTCGGTTCTCCTGATTTAGCGGTCTTAATTAAAATAAGTTTCCTACCTAAATCTATATCATTTTCAGTTATTCTTAAAAGTTCAACACACCTTGTTCCATAAGTTGTAGATAATGCCATAAATGTTTTACTTGCTGGATAATTACTTCCTTTAACTGCATAAATCATTTTTATTATATCTTCTTTTGTCAGTCCTTTCTGTATTAAACTTAAATCTGGTGTCTCTTTTGGCAGGTCTTTTATATCAAGTGTAAATTCTATACCATTTTCTTCACAATACCTTTTTAACACATAATAACATAATCTTCTAAAACTTTCCGACCCTTTAATAGATAAAACAAATTCCTCTGGGTCTTTACCTGATTGCTCATACTTCCTTATTATAGTTTCATAGACCTTTTCGGTTCTTTCAAGTAGTTTAGCCATTTTATATTAAAGTTGCTGGTTGTTTCCCTTCTTGTTCAAATAATTTTATTTTATCTTCTGTTCCGTAAACTGTATATACTCTAAATGACCGCATATAATCTCTTGAAAGAATTCCAATTGGTGTAAGTCCTATCAATTGTGCACTTAAAATTTTAACTCCTACTTCTTGTGCAATTCTTTGCGCTTCATTTACATCCCAGCCCCTTTCTATATTATCAAACATTACTTGTCTGGTAATAAAAACTTGTGGTGAAGGTAATGGTTCTATATATCCAGTTTGTCTTGTTCTTACTACTGCATATACAATAAGTCCTATTCCTGATAATCCCAATAAAACCCAAATTAAATTACTTTTTCTTTCCATTATTTATACCTCAATTTGAAAAAATTTATAGGTTCTTCACCCAATTGTTTATATTTTTCAGTTGTATCAAGTGGTATCCTTTTACCATTTATAATTGCTTCAATATATATATGGTTAATAGTTCTTGGTTGGTTTGGATTGGTAGCACATAAAACATAATTAAAATCAATCCCGAGATATTTCAAAACACAGGCAAGTAGAATAGAATGTTCAGTGCAATCCCCAAATTGATATTTTAAAGTTGCTTCTGGTGTTCTTATTCTATCATTAAAATGTGGTGGTTCTGGAACATATCTTATATTCTGTTTAATCCATTTAGCAAATGCAAAAGCAAGTTTAAGTTTATCGTCTTTAGGTAGGTTATATTCTTCTATTATAGTATCAACAAACTTCTTTATTGTCTTGGTATTCCACCACGCTTCTACTACCGCCTTGATATATGCAACCTTTTCGTCTAAAGTTAATTCCCTGTTTAATTCCATAATCATTTTTCATTACTTTTTTACCAATAGAACCAGAACTAAAATAATAGCCAATCCACCTATACCCAGTGCTACTATTTTTGTTATATCCTGTTTCTGTTGTTGTGGTTGCATAGCAGAAAGCATTAAAGCACTTGCTGTATAAGGGTCAGGTTTTGACTGTTCATTACCACCAGAATTCTTAAATGCATCCATCATCATTTTATATTGTAGATATGTTAATCCAAGTTTAGATAAATTATTAAATAAATTACTAAAAAAATCGCTCCAAGTTGAAGATTGAGTAGAAATTAGTTGTGAAGTATTTAAAATATTGGCTAAACTATTTGGGTCATATTGTTGCATAATAGAAATTATACTTGGGTCAATTTTTATTGAAGAATTGGCATTTATTGTATTGGCTAAAAGATTAGGGTCAAGTCCAATTATATCAGGTGGATTTAAATTTACATCAAATCCTGGTAAAGGTAAATCTTCGCCAAATCCCAAAGCACCTACTTCAAATGGTCTTTGTCTCATATTCTCTCCTTGTGTTTAATAGCAAACTTACCCCAACTAAAGCAACTAATCCCAGTCCTACCCATATACCATACTTTTTCATCCATTCTTCTATATTTGATTTTGTTATTGTTGGTATAGTTGCTGGTGGAGTTGCTGGTAATCCTTGTAATTGTGATAGAACTGAATTGGTGCTATTTCTTAAAAGTGATATATATGGTTCTTTATATAAATCCAGTGCTTGTAATGTTTCCTCATCCAGTAATCCAGTTGCTTTTCTCTTTAAAATTGCGTCTTGAACTAAATATACTGCCTTGGCTGTTGCCCATCCATATATACCATCCAGAGACCCATCTTGTTTAACTGAATGCTCCATAATTAAATTAATTATTTGGTCAACCAGTTCCCCTTTTAAATCTGGATATAATTCCTGTATTGATAGTAATTGCCACTGAACCATCTGCACCAGGTCTTTTGGGTAATTTAAATATATGGGGTTATTAAATGGATACATATAGTTGGTTATTCTTGATTGTCCTATTGACTTAACTTCCTTTTCTACTTCTATTGTTTTTTCTTCTTCTTTACCAAGTGGTGTTTCTCTTCTCATTTTTTGCTCCTGTTTTTTAACTTAAACTTGGAACAATCTGTTTTATTAAATTTGGTAATGCCTGTATTTGTGATTTATCTATTATTAAAGGTGGTATTACCAATTCCCACCTGTTTTGTTCACTGTTATATCTTATTTCGCTACCAAAAACTATTCTAAAAAGATTTTGTTTACCTATTACTTCACCACCTGCTTGTATAGTTCCCAGTGGTATTGGTGGTAAAGTAAGTAAAAGTTGGTCGCCTGTTAATTGTGGAACTTCTCTTGCTTTATTTCTTGCAATAATCAACCCATAAACTACTACTCCACCGAAAATGATCCATCCTAATTTCATAGTATTTCTCCAAATCTCCTTTCTCTTGGTATTGGCTGTCCTATTCCTGTCTGTCTTTTTATCTGTCCAGTTTTCTGTCTATACCAACTCAACCAATCAATTGTCTGTCCCAGTGGTCTTGCTAATGTCCAACCGCCTTCTTCTGGTGGTGTATATTCGGAATAACTTGTAGGTTGTTTTGGTTTAAATATTTGAGCAATTAAATCAGCCAGTCCTTGATACATTAAAATTTTATATATGTAATCCAGTTGCTCTGGTGTATATGCTCTTACTATTCCAATTGTCTCACCAGTCATCGGGTTTGTAATAGGCACTTCTGCAATTGGTGTTCCAGTTCCATAATAAGTCGGTATTTTTGCATAGCCACCACCAGGAAGCGGGTAATTTATATATCCCTGTCTTGGTTTAGTTAAAAAATATACAGCAACTGCACCAATACCAAGTCCTAATACTCCTAACAATATTTTTTCATTATCAGTCATATCTACTTCCCTCCTTTTTTAAATGCAAGGCAGTTAAAGGCATAGGCAGGGCAAGCCATAACCTCATCCTGCCTGCCTTTTTTAATTACATACCAACATTATAGAATAACTGATAGATTGTTCCACCACCGCTTTGGGCACTATCTTCAGTTGTATCAGTTAAAGATGTAGTATAAGCAACCTGGCAATCACCTACCTGATAACCAGATAAGTTATAGCCAAGTTCATTCCCACTAATTAAAGAAAGTGGGAAGAATACTACACCTTTATAATTCTGGCTTAATGCCCATCTCCTTCTGGATTGTATAGTTTCTGCCTGGAAATTAACCTTATACGGAGTGCTGGCTTCTTTTGGGAAAGTTATTCCAAATTCCGTGACAAGGTTATTACATCTTGCACCAGAAGTATTCCCGTGAACTAAAATCAAAATCCAGGTAAGTAAATCTCCTACTGGAACATCTTGAGTAAGAGATAAATTAGCATAAGCACTTGTCACGGATTTACTAACTGCATTCATTCTTGGTATAAGCACTCCACCTGGGAATATACTTGCCTCTGTCTCTCCTGTCTGTTTAAGTATTTCAGTAATTGTGTATGAAACATTAGCACTGGAAATTGTGTATCCAGTTCCCAAGGAAGAGTTAGTCCCCCAGGTTATTTCCAGAGAAAGAGATGGCAATCTTTCAGCAGGTATAACGATTGTCTTGTCAGCAGGGTTGTAAAATCTTAATCCAAGGTGTATAGGTATTCCCATATATCCTACAAGTCCTGTCTGGCTTGTTGTAGTAGATAGAGCATCATTCCTTATATTGTCCTGATATTGACATTTAGCAAGGAATAATGCCTGTCTACCATCCTGCACATTATAATAAGTTCTACCTGCTGTTGAAATTGTTATTGCCTGAAGTAGATTAGCAAGCCCATCTTCTTTTGCTGAAACACTTGTTGCTGTAGAATATGTGCAGGTAAGTTTGAGAAGAATTTCTGTGATATAGCCGTTTCTGGCTATATCCTGTGCTACTTTTGTTCCTGAAGTATAGGTAATTATATCAGTTGCTGTGTAAGTATGTATTATCATTTTTTTCACCTCCTTTTTTTATTTTTTTTACATATTAAGTTTTATTGCTTTTTCAACATCCAGAGTTGTCTTAACCTGTCCAAGTCCAATTTCTGCTGGTGCTGATAAAATTGGTGCTGAAACTGGGCTGGCAATAAATGGTCTGCTAACTGCACCTGCTTTGGCTCCTGTTGGTATTAAACCTGCAATCTTATCTGTTAATGCCACACCAAGCATACTTTTTGTCTGCTCCTCTATTCCCATAAATAGAGAAGCAACTGAAATCATATCTGCACCATCGTCTCCAATAAACCTCTTGATTGCTGGCAACTGAACCAAATAAGCAAGACCAAATCCTACAACAAGTGGTGCTTTATTGATTAAATTCCCTATAGCAGGTATCTTGCTTACAAGGTTCTTTAAAATCTTAGCTACTGAAACTGAAAGCACAAATCCTAAAGCAACACCAACTGGAATACCTAAAATTTCTATTCCGTGCAACTGTTTTATCATCCTTTCCATTCGTTTCACCTCCTTTCAATTAAAAATAAAAAAGGGGCTGGAATTTTATCCAGCCCCGATTTTTTCGGTAGCCCTACAACTTTTACTTAAATTATACCTGCCTAAAAATCACCTGTCAAGAATTCCTAAATCCAAGTGTCAATTCTTATCTTAAATATCACATCACCCATTCTTATTTTGATAAATTTTACTACATAGTTTTCAATTTCCAGTTCTGCATTCATAGTGCCATATTCAATATTCTGTTTCCTAATAAATCTTCTCAATGTATCCAGTGCGTCTCTATCCTTTATTTCACCTTCTATTTCTATCATTTTTTCTGCCATTTAAATTTTATTATAATTTCAAAAAATCAACTTGTCAAGTTTTTATACAAATTGTTCCAAGTAAGATAATACCCTATTTGCGTAGTTTGTTGCCCGTGTATGATATTTATCACTTGGGTAAAATCCAGCATAATAGGCGTAAAGTGCCTTGTAAGTATCACCGTATTTATCCAGTAGTGATTTAAACAACTTACAGCCATAGTAGATATTGTAGTCAGGGTCAAAAAGTTTATTATAATCAGCACCAAGTAGTTTAGCAGTAGAAGGTAGTATTTGCATTAGTCCTCTTGCTCCTGTGTATTTATTCTGTTCATATGGGTCTCCTTTACTCTCTTCCCAGATAATAGAAGCAATTACATAAGGGTCAAGATTGAATTTAGAAGCATTTTTTATAATTAAGTTCCACCACCTTTTAATACTATCAGGTAAGTTTTCTGGTGGAGCAATATATCCTACAAGTATAGGTTCTTCTTCTGCTGGTATTAAAGTCCAATCTACTTCATCTGGTTTTGCTTCTTCTGAATAATAAATTCCATAAATCTGCTGTCTTCTTAAAAGATATACAATCAGTCCTCCAATTCCTGCTGAAATTAACAAAACTGGTAAAACATTTTCTTTTCTATCCATAGCAACTCCCTTTTACGCGTAAACAGTGCTATACTTATTATATAATGCCAAAACTTTACCTGCATAGGTTTCTGCTTCTGGGTATTTAGAACTTGGATACTCACCTGCATAGTAGGAATATACTGCCTTGTAAATAGCACCATACTTATCAAGTTGTTTTCTTAAATATTTACAGCCAGCATACAAATTCCAGTCAGGGTCAGTAAGTAAGTCAGGATTAACTCCAACCTCTTTTGCTGTTCCATACAATACCTGCATAAGTCCAGTAGCAGTGCTATCAGGATTTCTTGCATTAGGGTCGCCACCACTTTCTACTTGTATAATAGAAGCAACAAGTATTGGGTCAAGTCCAAAATAGCCAGCATAATACTTAATCTTATCCCACCAACGAGCAACTCTCCAAGGTAATGTTTTTGGTGCATCTTCTGGAATTTGTTTCTTCATATACCAGTAATAAAGTCCTCCCAGTGTTAGTGCTGACCCTACCATATATCCAAAAGCAACAAGTTTTTTCTTCATTCTATATCTACTGGTTTTGCTTGTTTTTGTAATTCCTGTAATTCCTTCCTTAAATCCCTTATCTTTTCAGCAAAGTTCTTAAAATCTTCTTTTGTTATCTTGTTGTAAATCTTTTCTCTTATCGCCTCTATGGTTTTCAGTATCTCCTCACATACTTCTTTTGTCCTATTTATTCTGCATACACCATCTATACATTCAACACAAAGTCCTTCTGTAAGTGGCAGGTGTTTCTCCTCAAGGCACTCTATACAGAATAACTTATACTTACCTTCTTCTAATACTGCATTAAAATGGTCTTCTATCATCAGCAGTTGTTTTATTATTCTATTAACTTGAAAATCCTCTCCAACCATATCTATCTCCTTGTTAGTATCATTTTAACTATTCTGGTAGTTATTTGTCAAGAGCATTTATTCTATATCTGTTTCTTCTGCTGGTATTTTAGTTTCTTTCTTCTCTGTTAGTCCTTCTGTTAATCTTGTAAGTTCAACTAAATTGGGGATAATCTTTTCTGCATCTATACCTGCTTTCTTTAAACTTGCAAGGAATTTTACCCAGTTATTGATAAAAGTTCCCAGTGCTTCCATAGGTTCAGTAGTAGTTTCTACTGGAAATACTCCTTTAATTGCTTCCTGAACTAACCTTATCTTCTGCACTTCTCTCATAAGTAATTCTAGTGGGTCTTGTTGTTGCTGTTGTCTTGGCTGACCTATTTTACTTAATATTGTATCCATTACTCTCTGCACCAGTGGGTTTTCCAGCCAGGCAAGTTTTGGGTCTATTTGAGCCAGTGATTGTGTAGTATCCTGTGTTGCTGGTTGTCCTATATTCATCTGTGGCATTCTTACTTCTAGTTCTGGCTGTGGTGTAGGTGTTGAATTATTTGTCTTTTGTCCTGCTACTTTTATCTGCTCTACAATAGAATTTAGTCCCTGTGTTATCTGTGCTGATAGTTGTTCCTGTAATACCTGTATCTGCTGATTAAAATTATTCCTTTCTGTCTCTATCTGTGCTTTTAAGTTCTCTATCTCTTTCTTCAGTGCTTCTATTTCAGTATCCTTTTCTGCTGGTGTCTCCTGTTTTGCTTCTTTTTCTACCTGTTCTTCTTCTTTCTGTTCTTCTACTACCTGTGGTTCTTGCTGTTTATTGTAAATAGACAAAAAAGTCCTGACTGAACTAACTGATAATTTTACTGCTTTTGCTATCTCTTCTACTGATTTACCCTGCTGATATAATTCTACTATTTTCATCTGTTTTTCTCTGGCTATCATTCTCTCACCTCCTTGTATAAAAAAAATGGGCTGGTCAATTAGACCAGCCCCTGTTTTTCAGGTAGCACTACAAATTTTTACTATTAACTGCTTCTAAATAGTCGCTTCTTTGTTTCCTGTTTTTCCTCTGCCTTTGCTTCTACCTTTTCTTCTACCTTTTTCTGTCCTTCTAATTTTTTCTGTAATATATTTTTTAATTCAATAGAGCACTTACCACCAGCACAATAATCAAATAACTGCTTAATTGCTTCTGGATTTTTCTCATAAAGTTCGTCTATTATCTCACTAACCCTCTTTGGATTACCCAGTATGGCTTCTCTTAAAACCTGTCCCCTTAACTTTGGAGTAATCTCTGGTATGGGGGATTGTCTACCTTTATCTACCAGTTGTGCTATTCTCTCTACTATCTGCTCTTCATTATTAAAATTAAGTCCCTGACATTCTGGCGCATTTGGGTCTAATCTGCACTTATCTATCAGTTGCTGTATTAGTTCCTTCTTACCTTCTTGTTTTATCTTATTCAATTCTTCCTGCTTCTTTAACTCTTCTTCTCTCTGCTTCTTCCTCAATTCAATTAACTTCTGCTGTGCTTCTACAAATGCTTCTACAAGAGTGTTCTTATCTACTACAGGTTTTTCTTCTGGCTGTATTTGTGTTGAACCTACTGGCTGTGTTGTCTGTGCTGAACCTACTGACTGTGCTGTCTCTGCTGTATTTACTGACTGATTTCTTTTTTCTTCTGTCATTGTCTCACCTCCTTTTTTTTGTGGTTTAGTTAGTTGTATTCCCCATCTATGTCTTATTAGTGGTAGCCAAGAGCCAGATATGTGGTATTTTTTTGTGAAGGTAAAAGGGTCTATGGGATTATCTCTATACTGCTCCCATTCTTTACCATATTTCTCTACTGCCTGTCTGAATTTTTCATTCTTATTCCATAACTCCATAAACTCTAATTCAAGTTCTTCTGGCGTCTTTTTGCCTTTAGTGAATAATTGTTGCTTTTCCATTTTACTTCTCCTTTTTTATATTTTACCTATAATTTTGTTTTCTGTCAAGCGTTTCATCACCCAAAGTTTTTCCAGCCCCAAAACTTATTTAATTTTACCCTTTGTTTTTATTTTTGTCAAGAGCAAATTGTTTCATTTAGTATATCTTTTACTTCTTCCTTTTTCCATATCAGCAAACTCCATACAGCATTTACCTCTTTCCAATTCCATTTACTATTTACTTCTATCCCTTCTTTTTTTATGTCTTCCTTCATTATATTTAAAACCTCAATAGTTGGATAGCAGGAAAAACCAGTTTTTGTTCTATATACACATTCTTTGGGCACTCCTATTTTTATAGCAAATTCTTTTAAAAATATCTTGGTTTCAATTTCATTTATATGTTTTTCAATTGGAATATTATCAGCAAATTCGCTTATTCTGGGGTTATAATATGGCATTACACACTTTACTTTATTTAGTTTTGTCCCTATGTAGTTTTTATAAAGAACTATCTCTGGTGCAAATAAAAATCTATCAAACCATACTTGTATTTCCAGAATAGAATTATTTGTTGTATTAAGATATTTTTCTTTCCACATTTGATTAAATCTTATTCTTTCTGTTCCAAGTAAATCAATAAAACAAAAATTACAATGTGCATAAACTATTTTAAATATTCTTTCAAAATCTGGTAGTATTATTTTAAACAATTCTGGATACAACCAATAACCATAAAATAACTCATCAGCATATTCTCCTACTACCAAATACTTAATATTATGTTTTGCTTTTAAATATTGGGTTGCTGTATATACTCCTATTACTGCTGGGTCATTTATTAAGGATGGGATTTGTTTATATACTTCCTGTGATTTAATATAAAATATATCATCTGGTATATCAATTACTTCAATTGTCCCTTTAAATTTACTTGCCACTAAATCAAAATATTTCTTTTCTTCTTTATTATGTGGTGTCCCTACAAAACAGATAATTGAATTGGGATTATTATATAATAGAGCCAGAATAGAACTATCTACTCCACCAGAACAAAGTATAGCATATTTTTCTTTTGGCTCTTGATAAAGTAGCATATCTTCAAGTTTATTTATCTCTTCTGGTAAATTTGTATATTTGTATTTAATAGATTTTGGAAAATACCTGAAAAATAGATAAAATCTAACTTCTTCTTCTGTCATTGTATTCCCTTTTTTATTATTTTTTCTATTGTTTCCTTCCAGTCCTTATATTTCAATTCCAGTATATCCCTGTGTTTTACCAATAGTTTTACCCAGTTTATATATGCTTGCTGGTAAAAATTTTCTGTTGTAGTTGGGTTATGTGCTATATGTAAAGTAAAAGTATCCTTAATAAAATCTATCTTATATCCTTCTTTTTCTAATCTTAATCCCAATTCCATATCTTCCCAGCCACGACCTAATCTACCTTCCTGTAAATTAAATTCTATATCAAATGGGTATTTAATTGCTATTTCTTTTTTTATACATAATCCCCTTGTTGTAGAATTTAATCCTGATGATAAATCTTCTGGATATTGAACACTATTTATTATATTATCTGGTAGTTGGATTTCATATTTATAAAGCATATTAGATACAATATCAAGCGGGAAATTCAATATACCTTTACCACATTCAGTCCAGCAATTCATTACTTCTTTATTTGTTTCTATCATTTTTTCTATATAGTTTCTGGCATAAATAGTATCACCATCATTCCAGGTAATTAAATCACCTTTTGATAATCTTGTCCCTATGTTCCTTGCTCCACAATTACCATAATTGCACCCCAGATTGTATATTTTAATTTTTTCATTATATAAAGTTAAATCTATATCAACTGGTGAGTTATTATTTAAAATAAGAATTTCAAAATCCTGACAGGTTTGCCTATTTAAAGACCAGATTATTTTATCTAAAAACCCATTCTTATTACCTGTATTATAATAGACAATAACTATTGAAACCATTTTGCTTTATTTAATATTATATCCAATATTCTTAAACATACATTTTTCCAGTCAAATTGCCTTATAAATTCCTTCCCGTTATCAGTTATTTTATTTATATCTATTTTGCCATCCAGTATCTCTTTAAATTTCTTTTCTATATATTCCACATTCCTTTCAATTACAATACCAGTTAAGTTATCAAATAAAAAATCACAAGTAGAAAATTCAGTTCCCATAGATAAATTACCTGTTGCCATACCTTCTGCACATATATTATTCCATATACCATATTCAATTGGATAAATAACTACATCTGAATTCAAATATGTGTTTAATAATTGTAAATCATCTTCTATTTTAATTGCTTTTATATTATATTCTTCAAGCGGTTTCCAGAATTCTTTTTTTATATCTTCTGTATCAAATCCTATCCATTCCCAGTTCTCTTTTACTTCTTTTATATTATGTAATCTTTTGGCTGTTTCTATTATATATGTGATACCTCTAAATTCTGGATTATCCATTCTTCTTGGGAATAATATAGTAAATTTATTATTTGAAACTTTTTGACCTATAAATATCTCCTTCCAGAAATGTGTATTTATACCACCAGCAATTGTATATCCTATTACTTCAAAATTAAAATTCTTTACCCAATTACTTCCACATCCAATAAATATACAATCTTCACTATATTGACTATATAATTTTTGATATATTTCTGGCTGGTATGAATTAACTAAAATAACTTTTACTTTACTTTTTACTTTTTCTATATACCTACTTGAACTTTCTAAAAAAAATGCTATATCGTATTCTTTATTTAAATCATTTACAATATAATCAGCAATTCCCCAGTATTGATAATTTGTTAAATTGATTGGATAAATATATGGGTTATATCCTAATTCATCAA
>Ga0123519_10003462_pt1 | contig 26128 bp, 20 predicted proteins | sample YelNatPaOPRAMG02_FD_87396 | JGI IMG/M metagenome (GOLD analysis project Ga0123519, IMG submission 87396) | Hot spring microbial communities from Yellowstone National Park - Yellowstone National Park OP-RAMG-02 (version 2) | ecosystem: Environmental > Aquatic > Thermal springs > Hot (42-90C) ...
AAGAGACGAAGACAACGTCATCATTGACGTAATCAATAACGGAGTGCCACTACCTGAGGACTTCGATATTCGCCACCACAGAAAGCTGGGATTGCGGATAGTAGAGAGTTTAGTGCGTGACAACCTGCTGGGCAATTTCTATATGGTCAGCGAAAACGGAAAGACCAGATCTACGGTTGTCTTTCCTCGTTAGTCTGCTTCCCAAAAAGCTTGGAGCGCCCTAAGACCAGATGCCAGGCGCTCCCAAAACAACAAAAGCTAAGAGACTGGACATTAATCTATTTTTTAGCTGCGTCAAATCTCGCGGACACGTTATTCCAGTTAACCAGATTCCACCAGGCTTCAACCCAGTCTGCGCGCCGGTTCTGGTACTTCAAATAATACGCGTGCTCCCAGACGTCTAAAACTAAAATCGGCACGAGACCCATTATGGTCTGTTTCTGGTGGTTCTCAATATTCGCGATGTATAGCTTCTTAAAATGATCGCTCCATCCGAGCACAGTCCAACCACTGCCTTCTACCGCAACTGCAGCGGCGCTGAATTGCTTTTTGAATGCCTCAAAGCTCCCAAAATCCGCTTTTATTTGCTCTGCAAGTTCGCCTGTAGGCTCGCCTCCTGCGTTCGGAGCCATATTCTCCCAAAAGATCGTGTGCAATTCATTGCCGGATGCGTGAAAAGCTAGCTGCCTCTCCCAATGCTGAATCAGTGCAAAATCGCCAGCCTGTCGAGCGGCTGCCAGCATTTCCTCGGCCTTATTCTGTCCAGCGACATAAGCAGCGTGGTGCTTGTCGTGATGGAGCCTCACGGTTGCCTCGTCGTAGTACGGTTCTAGAGCGTTGTAGTCGTAAGGTAAAGGTGGTAACTCGTGAGCCATGGTAATGTTATCCTCCTTCTCTTTCAGTCTCGAAATATTTGCCCAAGCGGGCAAGGTGCCAGTTACTACTACAATTGACGCCAGAAATTGCCTTCGGGTGATCATGTACTATGCACCTGCTAAAAAAATTTCTGCCCGGGCACACCAAAAATTACTAAGTCTTAGATACCCAGGTTCTCATCGGCTCAATCTACCTCGTGCACATAAATTAAACAAGGAAAAGCGACCCCGCTTGCATAAGTTGCCGATGAGAAACCAACAAATTGCTCGAGGTGAGGTTTGCAGACTATGAGAAGGCTTTACGTTCTGATTCCAATGATGGTTCTGTTCGTCAGCTCCACCTGTTCCGCCGTGACGCTGACGTATGTGGACCTAGTCAAGCGGCTCACGGATATGGAAGCCCTTTCTGTTATGCCAGTGCCTGGAGAAAAGTGCGCACAGTGGTCGAGCTACGATCGCGCAAGCAAATACGACCCCGCCACTGGCAAATATGTTGCCTGGGACGCCAACGGCGACGGACATGGCATCATCCGCAGGGAAGGCAACCTCCAGGTATTCGCTGAAATCGAAGGTCCCGGATGTATATGGCGGATATGGTCCGCAAAGCCTGAAAATGGCCGTGTTATGATCTACCTCGACGGATCTGAAAAACCCGCTGTGGATCTGCCGTTCAAAGCCTACTTTGACCGCAAGCACAGACCGTTTGTTTACCCCGCGCTCGTTCACTATACTGCCTCAGGTGCCAACTGCTACGTGCCAATTCCGTTTCAGAAGTCCTGCAAGATAGTAGCTGAGGATGGCTGGGGCGCTTATTATCACTTCACGTACTCTACGTTCCCCAAAGATACGATCGTGCCCACATTTGACAGGTCTCTGCCGGGAGAAGCGCTCCTTGCGCTGGAAGAAGCAAACCAGAAGCTCACGAAGGGTCTCGGTAGTGACCCTGCGGGCATACGTCCACAATCGGCAACCCAAGTAGTTCGCGTTTCAGTGCCAGCCGGCAAAAGCGCGCTTGTAACTCGAATAAGAGGACCAAGAGCGATCACAGGAATCAAAGTAAGGGTCGACCCAAAGCTAGCTGAAAACGCTTGGGCTAGGCTCCGCGAGGTAGTCCTCAAGATCACATGGGATGATGATAAGAAACCCAGTGTGTGGTGTCCGCTGGGAGATTTCTTCGGAACGGCACCTGGAATCAACCTCTACAGATCGCTACCACTGGGAATGACGGAGGATGGTTTTTATTGCTACTGGTATATGCCGTTCGCCAAGCAGGCGAAGCTCGAGCTTGTAAACGATGGCAAAGAACCGGCAAACGTAGAGTTTACAATCACGCACGCCCCACTGACTAAGCCCATTGCCCAGCTCGGCAGGTTTCATGCCAAGTGGCACCGCGATGCGTTCCTACCGACTGAGCCTGAACGTTGGATTGATTGGACAATGCTCAAGACCACTGGAACGGGACGTTACTGTGGAGTAATGCTCCACGTGTGGAATCCGAAAGGCGGTTGGTGGGGTGAAGGCGACGAGAAGTTCTTTGTGGATGGAGAGAAGTTTCCATCCACTATCGGCACGGGCTCCGAGGACTATTTTGGATACGCTTGGTGCAATCCCCAATTGTTCCAGAACGCCTATCACAACCAGACTTTCAACCAGAATTCCAATGCAGGCAATGTATCAGTAAACCGCTGGCACATTACCGACAACGTTCCATTCCAGAAATCGTTCGAGGGCTGCATAGAGAAATACTATCCAAACGATCGCCCCACACTTTATGCAGCCGTGGCATACTGGTACCAAGCTGCAGGTCAGGAAGATCCTTACGACGAGGTGCCGGTAACGGATCGAGTTGGGTATTATGAAGCTCCGCCTTATTACGTTCCTGGTGCACTCGAAGGCGAAAAGTTGCGAGTGCTGTCGTGTACTGCAGGAGAGGCTTCGACTCAGGAGATGGGAAGCTTTGAAGGACAATGGAGCGGCTATGCGCAGTTGTGGTGGACAGGTGCATCGCCTGGCGCCAAGCTGGACCTGGCTCTTCGAGCAAGACAAGCCGCGACTTATGCAATAAAGGTTCGCTTGACCAAAGCACCAGACTACGGAATAGTGCAGTTCTATCTCGACGGCATCAAAGTTGGCAACCCAATTGACCTTTACGCTGAGAAGGTTCTACCCACCGAGGAGATTTTGCTCGGAACTATGCCGCTCTCGTCCGGGGAGCACAAGCTAACTGTCGAGATAGTTGGTGCAAACGAGAAAGCTGCAAAGGGCTATATGTTCGGCTTGGACTACGTCAAACTCGAAAAGCAGTAGAGGAAAACAGCAAGACTTTTGCTAAAACTTATGGAGCACCTGGTCAGGCAGACAGCCATTCGTCCAGGTGCTCTGCTACAAATGCGTCGTCGTTCAGGTGAGGATAGGCTTTGTAGACGCGATCGATCTCCTGGCTCTGTCCGGGGCTCAGTGTCTCATTGGGATCCAAACACCATATGCCCTCAAGCAATCCCTGACGTCGCAGCACCTCGTGTACACCAGCGATGCAGCCAGCGAAGTTATTCGCCGCATCAAAAAACGCCGCGTTGCAATCTGTGATTTGGACAGCAAGCCTAAGCATGTCAATCGGCACTTCCCCACCGCTCTCCGCAATCAACTGGCATTGCTCCAAGAGTTCGACTGCTTTTTTGGTCCAGACAGACCAATGCCCAAGCAGTCCGCCCACTATTCTGCGCTCAACAATCTTTCCGTCGATGACAAATCGATAAGGTGTCAAAAGATCTATAACAATGTTATCATCGTTGCCCGTATAAAGAGCTATATCTTCCCTGCCTGACTCTGCTACTGCACGAACCACATCAAGCGTCTGGTAACGATTGAACGGCGCGATCTTGATGGCAACGACGTTTTCAATCTCCGCAAACCGTCTCCAGAAGGAGTAAGGCAGTACCGGTCCTCCAACGGCTCTCTGAAGGTAGAACCCCACCAGCGGAATTGTCTCTGCCACAGCTTCGCAGTGTGCGACGAGCACATCTTCAGGAGCGCCATCCAGAGCAGCAAGGCTCAGCAGACCTGCGTGATACCCGAGCTCACGTAGCATCTCAGCTTCCTTTACTGCTTGATCTGTGCTACCGCATATACCTCCGATGCGAACAAGCGGCAAGCCCAATCGGTCCAGCTCGTCCTTGCCAAGCTCGAGCAGAGGTCTGAACAAGCCGATCGCGGGATCCCTGATGGCAAACTGTGTCGTGTGCACGCCTATTGCTATCCCTCCAGCACCGGCTGATGCGTAGTAACGCCAGAGTGCTCTCTGCCTGCGCTCGTCCAGTTTGCGCTCTGACGTAAGAGCTAGAGGACTTGCAGGAATCACAACACCCTTGCGTAGAAAATCCCAAACGGAAGTCCCCATGTTACCCGCCACCATATTGCACCTTTAGAACCTGCCATCCCGCGTTTCAAAATGAGTTGGTTTGCCAAGCGTTTGTCCGCCTGCCATAATCCATGCGGCAATCCATTCCATAAGCTGACGAACCGATACTCGGGGGTATCCGAACAACTGATGGCACAATTGTCCGTTTGAAAGCAACGCATCCGGTGCCTCCGATCCGGTAAATTTCACTTCCCGGGACATCAACCTCCCGAATTGCTCCGCAACGCGTCTGACACTGATTGTCTCCGGACCGGCAATATTAACCACAAAGGGGGGACTTGCTGAGTAGGCAAGCGTTTGAAGCGCCATTGCGTTGGCATCTGCCTGCCATATCACGTTCGCGGCTCCCATTGTTACATCTACAGGCTCACCCGACCAAACCTTAAGTGCGATGTCCACAAGCACACCGTAACGCAACTCGTTGGAGTAGTTGAGGCGGATTATGCTCACACGCGTGCCATATGACCTACTGAAATGCTCAAATACTCGTTCTCTGGCAAGCGCGCTCCACGCATACTCACCCTCGGGCTTTGGCTCGTCAGACTCAACAGATCCCCCTGACCACAACGGCACCATTCCGTATATGTTGCCAGTTGAAAACGCAGTTATTCTGCTCGCTCGATACTTGCGACACACTTGCCCAGGCAGGTACGCATTTAGCGCCCAAGTAAGCGCCTGATTTTCACTTGAACTGAACTTCATACCGACCATGTACACCACGTTCGGCGCGTCTGGGAGTGCGTTCAGCTGGTTCTCATCCAACAAATCACAACGTATGGTCTCGATTCCTACCTGGCGCAACTTGGCTTCGTCCTCAGGCGAAGGAAACAAATCCACCCCAATAACCCTGTGCTTGGAACCTGCCTCGTCCAAAGCCCTTCGCGCCATTCGAGTAAGGCTGGGACCCATCTTGCCGCCACAACCGAGCACTATAAGGTCTCCATCGAGTCTGCCAAGTGTCTCAACCACACCAGGAGTAGGTCTGCCCAGCATCTCCTCGAGCTGTTCTAAAGACGTAATCGCATCCATGGACTACCACCTTAACGTATTTCAGCAAAGTCAGCTAGAACTTGTGAGTTATCTTTGTCCTGGAAAGATCCGCTACGGCAAGCCGATCGCACGCAACAGCTTGCCCACTTCTAGTGAGGCTCACACCATCTATCACCACTGCCCGCACAACCTTGCCCGCCTGCGTTCTCATATACAATCCCAGAGCATCCGATTCAAAATCCAGAAACCTAAGCCTCGTACGGCGACTTGCTTGTACAAAGTAATCTGCACTACCATCAGCAAACTGAACCGCCATACCAACAGATTGCACCCCATCTTCAGTAGACACAGCCAAGGGTTCGACGCGAACCACAGGACACAGCTCGCCCTTACGAGTGGGATAGAGCACGTAAGCCATCGCTACGCACCCGGCGGCTTTCTTTGAGAACACTGCCGTGGGAATGGGTCTGCATCGATACTCCGTCATTCCTCCAGCCGGCACCCAACCTTGCACGACCGGTTCCTGCTGACCTGAAACGATTCGCACATCAAGACCAGGATCTTGAACAGGTATTATCGAGAGATCAGAGGCATCTTTGTTCTCTGTCCTGACAGATCTCGCAGCAGGTTCAACCGACGCACCATCTGCATCGAGATGAAACAGGCTTTCATACAAATGTGTGGCTTCATCCGCAGGAGTCATAAAGTCGCAGATTATCCAATACTGCGGCTTGACAAAGAAAATGTGCCGAGCGTGTTGTACCTGCACTTCGTTTTGATCGCCATAGCCCTTGTCATATATGCCCGCGGCGTAGTCATATCCCTGACCAGAAGCCCATTTATTCGGCAATGGCTTCGACACTACGTATCCCTCGCGGGACTTGTTAGCGCGATGCTGTTCCTTGCTGTCGACCATAATCGTGTTGTGAGCACGAGTGGATAGCACGTACTTCCGCCACTGGGAACTGTCATAAGCGTAGTTGCCTGGGTCGACAATGTGATATTTGTCGTACGCATGTAAGACAATAGACAACGCATCCTCATGCTGATGACCGTAACCGTACGGACCTGCGTCCATCAGCAAATACAGAGCATCCGGCTCCCAACGGGATCGCATAACCAACTGACCAGCAAAAGGCAGTGCAACCGACGTAAATTGTGGAACCTCGCCTTCCTTACCTGAGGTCGCTATCCACTGGAAATCCTTTCGATACGGATAAAGCCCGAACGCACGAGCCAAGCTTGAACGCACATTGACTCTGCCGCCATCGTTGAGGTCTGGAAGCGTGCCGTCGGGCATACACACTGCCAGATTGTAGTCGTACATCTTTTCAAGCTTGGCTATATAGTCGGGAGGCACAGCAAAATCGTTAATGCGCGCGATTTCGTATGCGCGCAGGAAATTGAGAAGGCTGACTTGATGATAGCCAGTTGTAAGCTCTATCTGCGCACCATCAGGATAGACCTGCCGGTCTAGCTCCGCGTACAGACGCTCCATTGCTGTAGAACGCCAGTCAGACGCTTCTTTAAACTCCGGAAACAAAACTCCAACGTGCATCAACCCATTTGCTTCCATAGTAAGCCAATTACCACCGGTATGCCACCTCATCAGTTGACGCGCGTGCTCTACAAATGACTTCACCATTGTTACCATCGCGTCATCATTAAACGATGGCGATGTTAGGAACAGAAAGAAAGCCTCGGGCCAAGAAGTGCTGCATCGAATGCCTTGCTCTATGGTTCGCCACGTATATGTTTCGTTGCCAGAAGTGTTAACAGGGACCGGATTTTTGGCAACCCAGTCTGTCATCTGATAGACAAACTCCTGCGCATACTTTTCCTCACCAGTTGCCCAGTAGGCTCTGCCTAACGTCACCCAGAACGCGTGGCGGTTGAGCTGCCAAGGCCACTCCTTGTAGTTAATGGGGTTCAGATTCCAATCAATTTCGCCCTCAAATTTGTGATAGACACCTACGCTTGGCAGCTCACGCCGCAAAATGCGATCAGCTTCGGTGGTATCTACACCTTCGGGACGCTTTTCGTGCCTTGGTCGACTGTGCGGGTCAAAATACCAGTGAGGTTTTGTGCGAGTCCTCAAATACTCGGCGAATTCATGCCTCGCCCGAGCATAGTCTGCAGACCTAACTGCTTCCGCTACCTTCTCTAATCCCGGCAAATCGAGCTGTAGCATCGAAAAGAACTCCTCGTCACTCAGCCGCGGACCTGTATCCGCCCTCGCTATCATCGCCCAAGCCAGCAAGATCAACACGCATGCTATTTTCATTTCTCCGTCTCCCGTCCGACCGCGTATATGCCGACACCACAGGAAAAGTAAACAGTTCCATCCGAACCCACTGCCACGTTCGACACTTTTCCCGGCGCCTGCGCTAAAGTTACACACCTACCTGTGCGCATCCCTAAAGCTACGACGCTGTTTTCGCTTCCGTAGTAGAGCTTTCCATCGCCGGGGAATGAAACCGACATACAGGTCACATTAGGCGCATCAACCGGCAAGCTCTCCAGAAACCGCCTGGTGCGGGTATTGAAGAACCTAATGCGTCCGTTTATCGCTACAGCGACGCGTTTAGTGTTCGGATCAAAGCACAACGGCCTTATGCTAACTGCCCCATCAACCATTTGATTAAACACAACTTGCTCAGTTGCCAAATCGATGATACCAAATCGAGCGTACTCACCCGTCTTGTTGGGCAATCCGTTTGCCGCTAGAGAAGTGCCCACGAAGAGCGCTCCATCGCCAATTGCTAGCCCGTTGACGGCTTGTTCTCCCAATGGATTTTCAATCAGATGAGTCTGCCCAGTATCCGGATCAGTTATGGCTATGGCGCCGCCGTACGTGCCATATTTCGCCATCCAGCCTGAATAAAGCTTTCCATCGGGACCGACTTGGACTCCTGCCACGGGTCTAATATAACCCTTAGGACCTAGAGAAGCTATTACACTTGGGTTAATGTGGTCAATCTGATTCCACGGCTTCGCTGGGTCATAACAGACAATATCACCCCCAGCGTATGCAACGCAGTATACTTTCCCATCTTTGAATGCGGCGTCATACACCTCTCCGCCTGCGTCACACACAGCTGGTGTATTCTCAAACTTCCCAGTCCTAGGATCTAGCCAGAAAAGCGTTTGGCCAAAGTGAGGTCCTCCCCACAAAACGCCCCTTTCGTCGACTCGCAGGAACAGCGTGGGTCTAGGACCAGACTCGCCAGGTATGCGCCTTAGCTCAGCCCTTTTTGCTCCAGGCCTTATGACCACGTAGTCCTGTCCCCTAACGCCTAGAAGCCAACCCTTCTTCGTACAGAGAGAAACGCCCTGAAACCTCGGATCCACTGTTGCCACGCGTTCCAAAGCTGTCGAGCCCTTTTCAAAGCGATAGAAATTTTGCCCTTGACGCAAGAAAAGCGCGTCGCGACTCGTCATCTCCGGCACGACTGACCAACTGCCCTTCTCACCAGATGGTAGTGGAAACGGTGGGTCCACCAGTTGAAGCGCACGATCAAAAACCCGTGAACCGACTAGAAAATATCCATTCCAAGTCACACCGCTTGTCACGCCAGCAAGATGCTCCGGCGGTTTGTAGTAACTTTTGGTTGCTGGGTCGTAGATCAGGGTAGTCGGATCGGTTTGAATGTAATGACACAAGATCCTTCCATCTGGCAAGGACGAAACGTTTCTACAATACAAATTGGGAGGCGCGCCTGCTCCGCAATCCTCGATTTCGTAATTGTTCAAATCGAGAGCTAGGAGTTTGCCACCCGGATAGGTTCCGCCATATATTCTTCCGTCCCCACCCAATGCAAGATTCCAAATGTAGCTTTCGTTGCAGAACCTCACGACCTTTATAAACTCCATCTTGTTGAGATCGAATATCATCAATGCGCCATCGTAGAACGTTCCCACAACCAACCTATCGCCGGGCACTTCCATCAGCGCCCACGACCCAGACCCGGCAGGAGCCCGGAATATCTCTGCGGTGTCGTTCTCGAAATCGACGAAAATAAGCTCGCAGCCAGTGTCCTCGTTCATGTTTGTCAGGACAAGGCGCTCTCTGCCGTCGCGGCGATCGACAACCAAACATTTTGCCAGGATATTCCTAGCACGGCACGGCTCACCAAGAGAAACCAGACCGGCACTCGTCTCACCAACGGCAAGAATCATAGCGCATGCAATAAGACCAAACATAATCTCCTCCAATAACTTCTCCTCATTCTAGGTAAGAGCAATTGTTGGGTCAACCCTTGCCTAATGTTTTCTAAGGTATTAGAATTTTTGCCAATGCCAAGATGAGGTGGCGAGATGAACTATCACGTCAGAGCTCTCAAATGCGGCGAATGTATGGTGCGCAACTACATAACATATTCCGACGTCTGGGACGAAACACCTAGCAAGTTTTATCTCTACGTGTGGGTAATCGAGGGCGGAGAACATCCCATAATTGTGGATACCGGACCAAAAGAACTCGAAGAGTTCAACAAGGCAACAGCGGAATACGTGCCTGGCGGAGTGGTGCAAGCTCCTGGCGAAAGAACTCCGGAGCTCTTGGCGTCCGCCGGTATTGATCCGAACGATGTTTCCCACGTTTTTCTCACCCACATGCATATAGACCACATAGGTTTCTACGACCTTTTCCCCAATGCTCAGCTGGTCGTAAACAGGCGCGGGTTTCTCTCGGCGCTGCCGGGCGGCGTGCCTAAGGACATGATGCTTGCGCTGGCAAAGCGCTGGCCCGAAAGCCTGCGCCTAGTAGAAGATGAAGAGGTCCTGCCGGGAATTCGCACGTTCCATCTGGGTTGCCACTCGGAGTGCAGTCAAGGCATAGCAATCGAAACTCAAAAGGGAACAGTGGTCCTCGCAGGAGACGTGGCGTATACGTTCCGGAACCTAGAAGAAAACATACCTATTCGCGCAGCTGACCTGGACGCTTGTCGAGCTGCTCTGGAACGCCTTAAGAAAGAAGGGGATATCGTGCTTCCAGGTCACGACCCAGCCATCTTGGAGCGTTTCCCAGGCGGTATTATTGCTTAATATCTGGAAGGACTCTGATACAAAGAAGGGGCGCTGCAAGAGTAGTCAGACTCTCTCGTAGCGCTCTACGTTGACTACAAAGATAATTGCTCCGCCGACTGTCACCTTCACCGGGTTCATCAGCATAGTACCGGAAGCTAGCGTGTCAATCGGAGGCTGGCTAACAAATTGCTCTCGGCTGTGGCAGCAGTTTTCCAAAATCGAAACTATCTCGTCCACCTTGTCATCATCTGCACCAATGAGAAGCGTGCAATTGCCATCCCGGAGGAACCCACCGGTAGTCGCAATATTCGTAAACTTGTGTCCAGCTTGCAATAGCGCATCACTGACCCTATGCTTGTCCCTCTCGTGAATTATCGCGATTACTAGCTTCATGCTCCTCACTCCCCAATCCGCCGACTGCATTCCCCAGCGCCACGACGTGAGTTGATCTCGCCCAATGCGATCTCTACGATCTCTTCAACAGGTTTCCGAGCATCTATAACCACAAACCGCATTGGTTCTTCAGCCGCCATTGCCAGGTAGCCTTCTCTTACGGCATTGTGGAACCGAATACCTTCCTGAGAAAACCGATCTTGGGAACGCGTACGCGCCAGTCCGTCCTCTACAGGCAAGTCAAGGAGTATTGTAAGATGGGGTTTCAGTCCTGTGGTGGCGTAGTCATTGAGTTGCCTAACCGTGCTCAGATCAATCCCCCTACCCCATCCTTGATACGCAACCGAAGAATCCGTGAATCGATCACATATAACCAGTGCGCCTTGGCTGAGTGCCGGCTTGATCACTCGCTCCACGTGTTGGGCACGAGCGGCTTCAAACAACAATAGCTCGGCGCGGTCGGTGATCGTATTCTTTGAGTCCAGCAGCAGCTCACGGATACGTTCGCAAACCGGGTCGCCCCCGGGCTCCGCCGTCACTTCTACCCAAACACCCTCAGAACTAAGCCTATTAGCCAAAAGCTGTGCAAGCGTGCTTTTGCCCGCGCCTTCAACGCCTTCTATGGTCACAAAAAATCCGACGCGCTCTAAGTCCGCTCGCACAGCTTTTACTCTGGTTTATACACTCTCACACGCCGGTACGGCTCGGTGCCGACCGATTCCGAAGCTAAATCATATTTCTCGACCAACTGATGCTGCAGCCTTCGGAGAAAGCTCGACTGTGGCATCATCTCCTGCGGCTCACCAGTTTCCAGAAGCCTAGCAATGGCTTCTTCAGCATCCTGAATCGCTGCCTCTTCATCACTTGCCTGACCCAATTGGAACAAATCCCTTATCGCCCCAGCAATCTGGGCATAGGTATTACTCCTCACAGTGTAGATCGGCACATTGCGCCTACCGGCATCTTGCAACACAGGTGTGGGCTTGCGCTCGTGAGCTTTCAGGGTGAGGACCGCGTCCGCCTCTTTCATTTCCTTAGTGATGTAAGCCGGCACGCGAAGCTCGCGTATTGCCCGCTCTAGCCGATTTCGGCTTATCCCGTACGGATAAACCTTTACTATCTCAGGCAGGGGTCGAGTTGCTACTACCTCCTGAGAATGCTCGAACTTAGCCGTCACAGTAGGCTTTTCGACATCGCTCGTCTGGACCACTTCAACTTCGCCTTCGGGATTGCGCACCCTGATTTCGGGTCTGGGCGGAATGCCCCTCAGCATTTTGTCCACCACACTAGCTACGTCGTGGTGGATGGCGAGCTTGTCCATCTCCATAATCTCAATCAGGATGTCAAACGTTGGCGGAGCCTTCCGCTCTAGCACGGTCTTCTGAGTTCCGCGACGTTTAGCTTCCTCATCCGAAAGCGTGACAGCTTGTATACCGCCAACCAAGTCACACAGTGTCGGGTTCATGAGCAGGTTGTCAAGCGAGTTGCCGTGCGCGGTCGCGATCAGTTGCACACCTCGCTCTGCGATCGTGCGCGCCGCGAATGCGTCGGCTTCCGTGCCAATCTCGTCGATAACGATCACCTCAGGCATGTGGTTCTCGACAGCCTCTATCATAACTGCATGCTGCTGATCTGGAGTTGCAACCTGCATCCTGCGTGCGTGCCCGATCGCCGGGTGAGGAATGTCCCCATCACCAGCAATCTCGTTGGACGTATCAACAATGACTACACGCTTTTTGAACTCATCCGCCAGTACGCGCGCGACCTCGCGCAGCTTCGTGGTCTTGCCTACGCCAGGTCTGCCAAGTAACAGGATGCTCTTACCGCTTTCCACCACGTCCCGGATGATGTCGATGGTGCCGTACACTGCCCGGCCTATGCGGCACGTCAAGCCGACGATCTTTCCCTGCCTGTTGCGTATAGCGGAGATGCGGTGAAGCGTGCGTTCGATACCGGCGCGGTTGTCCTTACCGAACGCACCAACCCGCTCGACTAGATAGTCTATGTCCTCCGCAGTAACAGGTGACTCGGAAAGCTGTACAACCCTCAGCGGAAAGCGCGCTTCCGGTTCTCTGCCCAAGTCGAGCACTATCTCAAGAAGATCCTCTACGTCTTCCTGTTCCTCGACCTTCTGCCTGATATGTGGCGGAAGAACCTCCAGAAGCTGTTCTAGATCGTCCGTTACTCTAAGTTGTTTCGCAGACAAATTACGTTCTTTACGTTGTATCGCCATACTCGTTCATCAAAACCGCAGTTACCGCCACGGCAGCCGTTTCACAACGCAGGATTCGCTTGCCCAGCGAAATCGGAATCGCACCAGCCTCCTTCGCCAGTCCAGCTTCGCACTCCGTAAACCCACCCTCCGGACCGATTATCACTATCGACGAATCGACCGTTGGGTAGTTTTTGATAATCTCGCGGAGCGGCAAGCTGTCGCTACCTTCCCACGCCAGAAGCGGCAAACCGTATTGCGGGATTTTAGATATCAACTCCCCAAAATCTAGTATACCTTCTATTTGTGGGACCAGAGCCCTTCCTGACTGCTCAGCCGCTTCAACCGCTATACGACGCCACCGATCCATGCGATTGGCAATTCTCGCCTCGTCCGGTCTTGGCACGGATCGCTCGGACATAAACACAATTAGTTTGGACATCCCAAGCTCCGTGCATTTTTGGACGACCGTTTCGACCTTGTCAGCCTTGGGAAGAGAAATAGCAACCGTAAGCTTGAGTTTGGGCTCGGTTTTGCATTCCCGCTTGCCGACAATCCTGGCTTGAATTGAACCGTTTGAACAGGATACGATCTGGGCGTCGTATTCGGTTCCGCGTCCGTCCAGCAGTTGTACCCAGTCACCATTTTTTAGACGTAAGACACAGCGAATTTGGGTCACTAAATCGCCGTTAATTTTTACGCGATCGCCAGCGATTTTAGCGCCATCTATGAAAAACCTTCTCTGATTGCTCACGCCTAACCTCCGGCAATCTTAAACCGGCTAATCACCGCGACCCAGTCGCCCTCTTCGCGCACCTCGCACGTCGATAAGCCCACAGCTTCCAGCGAGCTTGTTACATCACGCGCCCTTTCACGAACGATGCCGGAGGTCACCAAAACACCTCTCGGTTTGAGCTTGGCAGCCAAGTCTTCAGCCATGGTAATAATAACATCCGGCACGATGTTGGCAACCACTATGTCAGCCTTCCCCGAAAACACTTTAGGCGAGCCTCCCGGTATAACCGCTACCGTGCCCGAAAGTTCATTTCGGCTCACATTCTCCACCGCCACCTGGACTGCTACAGGATCTATATCGATAGCTATAACGGGCTTTGCTCCAAGCTTGGCGGCAGCTATGGCGAGCACTCCCGATCCTGTACCCACATCAAGAACTGTCTCGCCGCCTCGAATGAGGTCTTGCAACGCCTGCAGGCACAGCCGAGTTGTTTCGTGGTGTCCCGTGCCAAACGCCATCCCAGGATCCAACCAGACTACAATGTCTTCCTCCGTCACATCGGGATTCTCCCACGTCGGCGACACGACTATCCTACCGACTCGTACCGGTTTGAAAAAAGCACGGTATGCCGTCTGCCAATCCTTGTCCTCTACCCAGTTGACTTGGAGCTCGGTAGACGGCAGGCTCAAACCAAAATCTGGGAGTGCGCGTATGCGTTCTCGGACAGATTCAAGTCGGGTCTCGATGAGGTCATCGACAGGCAAGTAACCGCAAACGGTCTGAACACCATTCGTCGACGTCGACACCGTTCCTTGACACCCCTCTTCGATAAGGATATTGGCTACGGCGTCTTCAGAAGCTGCATCGGTCTCAATCCGAAGCTCAGCCCATCTCATAGTCCATCCAGCGCGTCTCTAACGCGCTCGAAAAAGCTCTTCTTGTCTTCTTCGTGCTTTATGTCCTCGCCCTGCAACTGAGCGAACTTGCGAAGCAACTCCTTTTGCTCCTCGGTGAGTCGTGTCGGAGTCTGCACCTGTATCAACACATTCAAATCCCCTCTTGTACCGCGGTTCGGATCGGGCATTCCTCTACCGCGTAGGGCATAGGTCTCGCCTGGCTGCGTTCCAGGCGCCACGTAAAGGGTCTCATTGCCGTCAATGGTTGGCACCTCGACATGCCCACCAAGCGCAGCTAAGGGAAAGCTGATCGTCACCTTACACCATAGATCATTGCCCCTTCGCTCGAATATCCTGTGTGGCTGCACGTGAATACCAATGAACAAGTCTCCTCTAGGACCACCACGCAGACCAGCATCACCTTCACCAGGTATGCGGATCTGCATCCCCGTATCAACCCCTGCAGGAATATCGATCGTTTTTGTAACCGTTCCACGCACTCTCCCGTGCCCGCGACACTGCGAACAGGGCGAACCTATTACTCGACCTTCACCGTGACAACGCGGACACGTGGATATTCTGATTTGGGTACCGAAGAAGGTCTGCTGTTGCTGGCGCACTTGTCCGGAGCCACCGCACAGTCCGCACACTTCCGGCCTACTTCCAGCTTGCGTTCCAGTCCCTGCGCACGCGTGGCATAATTCCATCCTCTCAAACGTAATCTCCCGGCGCGTACCGTGTGCTGCCTCTTCCAGGGTAATCTCGATGTCGAACCTGATATCGCTCCCCGGCTCGGCTCTAGGTCTTGAGCGCCGAGTAGTAGTGCGCGTCCCTGTGCCGAAGAACATATCGAAAATGTCAGTGAAGCCAAAGTCGGCGAAGTCTTCGATCCCGCCATAACCGCCGGAGTAGTTCGGATCTAGACCGCGGTGTCCGTATCGGTCGTAAATCTCCCTCTTCTCCGGATCAGAAAGAACTTGGTATGCTTCGTTGATTTCCTTGAAGCGAGCTTCCGCTTCAGGGTTGTGCTTGTTAACGTCTGGATGATACTGCCTTGCCAGACGCCTGTAAGCTCTTTTTATCTCATCCTGGGACGCATTTCTGGACACGCCCAGAGTCTCATAGTAATCCCGCTTCTCAGTCATTTCTCCACCGTTAAAAGACAAATGCAGAATGCAGTACCCGACCTGCACTCTGCATTCGAACTACGGCGGCTACATATTTGCTACTCAAAACCTTCTTCAGAATCCGAAGAGTCGATATCTTCAACCATACCATCCACGATGGTATCGATGTCGTCTTCTATCTTCTTCGACTTGGACCTAGTCTTGCGCCTGGTTTGTTTGGGCGGAAGGAGGTCGATACCGTCATCCTCGTCGACAGCTAGATTCAGATCTTCGTCTTCACCCGTAAGCGATGTTTGTTCTTCCTCCTCGGCTTCCTCCTCGTCTTCTACAGCTGTTTCCAAAAGCGAGTGGTCGACGTCGCTATCCTCATCGTGAAGTCCATGTAAGGGCAGGACTTCGTCCTCGTCGTCATGAAGCCCACCTAGCGGCAGGTCTTCTTCCTCATCATCGTGAAGCCCACCTATCGGCAGAGTTTCATCCTCGTCGTGCAAGCCGCCAACGGTAAGTTCCTCATCTTCCTCGTGAAGTCCGGCAACAGCTAGTTCATCTTCGAGGGTCTCACCAATATCTTCCTCTTCTTCAAAAGTCTCCTCGGCTTCGAGCTCGGTTTCTTCGTCAAGAACCCCAGCCCCAACAGCTTCTTCCTCTATTTCTTCCTCATGCTCAGCACCAATCGGGATACTCAGTAGCGCGGACACGTCCGGCTCTATGGACTCCGGCAGAACGAGATCAGTCTCAGGCACTTCACACTTTACCTTGCCAAGCGCAATCTCCTCGAGGGCTATAGTCAAGGGATTTGTCGAATTAGTTCGGATGAGCACAGGCGCCCCATCCTTAATTTGCTTCGCCCTCTTAGCTGCCAGAATTGTAAGAGCGTACTTGTTACCCCAATTCTCGAGTATGTCCATGTATGGGAATATCATAAGCCCTCGTCGTTACCTCACAATTGAAAGTTACGATACACTCAAGACGGACCCGGACAGTTTCCCCATGCCCAGCCGCAATCTTAATTATACCCTCCCAACCAAAAGCGGTCAACGCAAAAAGCAACGCGGATAGCCACGCCCAGCAACACCTACTTTGAAAAGCCTGGTTGGGCAGGATATTTGCCGGTTGGTTGTCGAATCAAGAGAAAACTCATCCTAATTTTCGGCAAGGTATTACTCAAATGGAGTGGACGCACATGCAAGCAAGAATTACAATCACTGCTCTCAGCGTTGCCATTATTTTTTTCGCCGCAGCTTGTCAGGCTGCCTATTCGCAGGATTCGAGTAGTGACCCAAGCGATATCCGCATAGTGCCTAGCACTCGCGGTTTGGTTGTAAATGGCAAGCCGTTTCTGCCTTTAGGCTTTTACTGCGACCCGGACATAGCCGACCTGCCGGAGGTTGAGTCGATAAACGGGTTCACTACCATAGCGCCGTACTGGTTTGGTCGCGACAAGCGCACTCCTGAAGATATCGCCGAAATGCGGAGGAAGTTGGACAGATGCGCGGCGGTCGGCATGATGATGAACTACGACATCAAGCTTCTAGCAGCCCGACTCCAATCACAAGAAGACGAACAAGCACTGCGAGCGGAGGTCGATGCGATAAAAGATCACCCTGCTTTACTAGCCTGGTACTTGGCTGACGAACCCGAACTGAACAAAATACCGCCCGAGCGCCTGATTCGTGCCTACCAAATAATAAAAGAACTAGACCCCGTGCACCCTGTCGCCGTGTGCATCGCGCAAGTCGGTCAAGCACCGCCATATTTGCCTGCTTTCGACGTTCTCATGGTAGACATTTATCCAATTCCGCACCAGTCGGTTACTAAGGTAGCTGACGGCGTCGAGAAGGCGCTGGCGGTAGTCGGCTCCGCAAAGCCGGTCTGGTTTATCCCACAGGCGTTTGGCGGAGGAGAGTTCTGGTATCGGGAGCCGACGGCAAAAGAGCTGCGAGTAATGACATATCTGAGCTTGATACACGGCGCCACCGGCATACAATACTTCATACGCCGGCCGCCGATCGGAAATCCGAAATCGCCTGTTTTGTGGTCTGAGTGCAGGACGATTGCTATGGAGTGTGCACAACTTGCCCCAGCGATACTCTCAGGGGAGAGCGCTCCGAAAGTAACCTGCGAGCCCTCGACCGTTCACGCGCGTGCCTTTGCAGACCGAGGCATACTGTTTGTGATAGCCGCAAATACCGAGAACCAACCAACTAGTGTCTGCATCAAGCTCGAAGGGTGCAGCTACTCGGGAAAATCAGACTTGATATTCGAACGACGTCAAGTAGACGTTCAGTCCGGCACAATTAATGACTGGATGGACGCGATGAGCACGCGCATCTACCGTTTGCCGATTGGTCCTTTCCCTTCGGAAGACATCCAGATAAATCCGGAGAACATAGTGGCAAATCCCAGTTTTGAAGAAGTTGTCAGCCCGGGAACTCCGGCGAATTGCTACTTGTGGATCGGAGAAGTGCGCACTGCTAACTGCATTATCGATCCAGTGGTCGCGCGACACGGTAGGCAGTCGGTCAGGATGACGGTACCGGGGAAAGGTTCCGGGGTTACCATGGTTCCTTTGCTCCTTAAAGACCCTTCGGTTAAAACTAAGGAGCTCAGTATGGACCCGTGGCCGTTCTGGTTCAATTACAAGCAGGGTGCCAAGCTCAGATTCTCAATTTGGGCAAAAGCTCAGAAGAACGGCACTCAATTTCGGTTTGTGGATTCCAACCTGGAAGGTCTACCAAAAACCTTTACATTGACAACCGACTGGCAGCGCTACGAATGTGAAGGCACAGCTAAGCGAGATCTCTCATACAGCAGGTTGGGAATTCAGTTGCTGGGGCCCGGCACCGCGTGGTTTGATGTGTTCGAAGTCACAATTGCGGACGAGCCCCAGCCTAAAAACCAAGATTCCAAGGAATCCTGAAGGTTAGTATATGCACCTACTCAAAAGGCGTATCGAGTGACTTGCCGGCTTTGGCGGAACGCTCGGCGTAGTCGATTATCATTATTACACGCCTTGCCTCTTCAGGCTTTACTTCTAGTTCTTTGCCGCGGAGCAAGTGATCGGCAAGATTGGGATACCACGTTTCCCAGGTGCTTTGCTTGTATTTCACGTCCATCTCAGCCGGGTATCCCTTCACGTCCAGGTACGCCTTGAAGCTGCCCGACCAGTTATCGACGATTGCGCCCTTCGTGCCAAGTATCCGCCAGCGCGGTTTACCTGCCTTGGCGATCGATGAGATAGTGATGTCGGCGACCACGTCATCGTCGAATCGCACGATTGCCTGGGTTTCGTCCTCGTTGGTGACGTCCTTCCAGACGCGGTTCCACTGGTATAACCCTGTTACGTTCTTAATCTTTCGTCCCTCAAGCAAGTTGAGCACCCAGTCGACAAGGTGCGCGCCCCAGTCGTAGAAGTTGCCGCCAGAGATCTCCTTGTCGGACCTCCACCACTTCCCAGGCTTACCGTATCCGCCCATGAACGCCTCGATCCGGAACACTTCGCCGAGCATGCCCTTGTCAATAAACTCCTTTATTGCCATAAAATCGCCATCGTGGCGGCGGTTGTGGAAGACAGTGAGCAAGACCCCTTTCTTGCGCGCAAGCTCGATCATGTCGGTGGCCTCTTCGGTTTTGATACAGAAAGGCTTCTCGACGCAAACCCCTTTGCCCGCGTTAAGGGCATCCATCGTGACAGGATAGTGTAAGTTGTGCGGTAAGATGTTTACGACACAATCGATCTCGCTGTCCTGCAGCATCTCCTTGTAATCCGCATAAGTCTTGATGCCAGGCAGTTCCTGCTCGGCTGCCTTACGACGAGCAGGATCAATGTCACATACGGCAACCGTTCTCATCCCCGGGCTCGCATTGATCCATTCGGCGTGATGCTTGCCCATGTTGAAAGCCCCGCCGTAACCGATGATTCCCCATTTGATTTCTTTTTTCTGCTGGCTACGCAATTCTACGCACTCCTTCTCTTACTTTGATAGCTTTGTCTCCAACACGCTCACCTAAGTGAGTCCTCGTCACCCGTTGTTCTTACACTGTTTCCATCTCTCGCGTCATCTTTTGGTATGCGGTCCACTTGATATACTTTTTGCACGTCTTGCTTATAGGACACTCTTCGCAGCGCGGACCCACGTCAAGACAAAACCCGTCCTCGAATAGGTAGAATGCACCATTGTCAACATAGAAAGGAATGGCACCGGAGGATCGTACCATATTCTCTATCTGTGACCTCATTTTACTGGCTTGAATGATATATGGACGCGTATTCTCGTACAGCACCTCGCTCAATAGCCCTGTTCTGCAGAAAACTTTACCAACGTGCCCGTCGACTATCATTAGCGTGTCTTCAATCCGGACCAATTCATAACCCCATATCTCTCGGCAAAGAAAGATAATCCAGTCCACGAGCATTCTACAGGCTTTCGGATCGTTGCCGACCCAACCGCATTCGAGAACGGGGTGCTCGCTTAGAAACTTAAAAAGGGAGTATCCGCTGTTGTTTTTGAGTCGATCCAGTGCCAAATCGAGGAATTCTTTCTTTTCCACTTCCAGTTGCCTAACAAAGCCTTCATATGCTTTAATGCGATAGGCGAACAGTGACAAGGGTTTTATACCCCCAAGTGCCCCCACTTTGTATAGTTCTGAGCCCTTCCTACCTGCAGACTCTCTGAATGTTTCGAACAGATTGACTTCTGAAATGTTATACGGTTCGTAAATTAGTGTATCACCATATGTTTCCGCTATTCTTTGAGATAATTGTCTTACTTTCTCAAAAGATGCCTGTTGGTTGATAAGGACTCTCATTAGCAGATATCTTAGTATCTTCTCCTGCTCCGATTTATCCTTTGTATGCGGATTTAGAGATCGCGGCACCGCCATATGCTCTTTCCATTGCTGGAACCACGTTTCCCTACCCAGCGTTTCCAGGGTTCTTAGTAGGCTATTCCTTTCGGTCACCGAGAGACTACCCTGCGTTTCTTTTGCCATTCCTTGTCACCGATTTCTGGCTGCTGACGAGATCTTGAAGTTGTGTTCTGAGGCGCTTTGCATCTTCTCGTATAATTATCTCAAGTTCGCACTCCTGCTCAAATAAAGAGATATCTCTTGACCCCATTTTCTCCTGGACTATTTCGATTAGTTCCAGATCCACCTCGTACCCCACGCTATTCCTTTTGAGCGATGCAGCCACTTTGTTCGTGGTTGCTGAGCCCATAAAGGGATCGAGAACAGTTTCACCAACATACGAAAATAGCTTTATCAATCTATACGGTATTTCCTCAGGAAACGCCGCTATACCAGCCTCAAGTCTGTTTCTTGCGGGCAATACGTTGACGATGTTCCAGGTCGTCAAATACCATTTGTTCGCCTGGTATTCCGCAATATCTATCCTTGACCGTTCTCTTACATCGTCTGGCACGCTCTTATAATCGAACCTACCTTTTTGAAAGATAAGTATGGATTCCTGTATATTGTCGGGATAGAAGTACATCGGAAATGGATGCTGTAGGATAACCCCACTCCTTCTTGAGATCCGGATGTACCCCTCCGGCTTTATCCAGGCGATCCTGTCACGATAAGAAAAACCTTCATTAACATAGATCTTCGTGATATCCGCCACAACTGGACATTTCTGCCCTCGCACGAGAGTATCATCGCATACGATGCACACTATTCTACCCTGAGCTACCACTCTTTTGAGTTCCTTTGCAACCTTAGCCATCTTGTCCAGGTATTCTTCGTAGCTAGGAAACAAATCCGGATAATCAAAGGGAGCATTGAAGTAGGGCGGACTGGTTACTACAAGCTGAACGCTCTCATCCTGCAGCTCGTGCATGTTTTCGCTATCGCCGAATACTAGCTTGTGGTGTGTCTTTTGTAAATCGTTCATCGCTTTTGGTCCTGCTGGTTTCGTTTATTCTGTGCTAACCCAGCTTTTTAGTACATTTGCACTAATTCTGGCTAAGCCAATGTAACTCCTGTTTGGTTTCTCGTCACGGGACAAAGACGTCTAAGGAATCGAGCGCAGCGTATCCCCGTGATTATCATATGTGTCAGAACGTTCGAGCTGGCTATTTCGTAGCCTCCCACGGCGCGACGTATCGGTAAGGCGTTTCCTTGCGGAAATCGGGCCACATGCTGCCTATCCCGTCAACTCCATATGCCTCGATACACCACATGAGACCCTCCGGGTCCACGTCCGCTTCCCCAACCCAAACAGAACCTTGCTTGGTCATGGGCGAAGGCGTCCAATCTCCCTTATCTGACGGAAAAGGCTTCGTCCTCAAAAACACCTTGTCCACCTTTGCCGGGTTTTCGAACGCTGCACGTACGGTCAGCTTCTTTGTGTTTGGTTGACTGCCAGGTCCACTCAACTCCGACTGACAACTCACCACCACCGGTCCACGAACGCCTACATCTATGGCGATGGGCGGAGCCTTGCCTGTCTTGCCAGATGCTTTGATCTGCTCCACCGTATCATCGAGGACCTTCAAGTCTTGCGCCAGTTTCTCGCCCTCTTTCGACCAGGTGAATTCCTCGGTATGCATCCGCAGCGTGTCCACGAATGGCTTGTAATGCTCGTCGCCGATTTTGGCTAGGTTCCGCCACGCGGCAACGGCAGACTTTAGTTCAATACGAATCGGAAGTTCAAGTGACACATCCGACGTTGCATTCATCAGCGCATACACACAAGCTGCAAATAGCTTGTGGGAGTAGTAGTCGCCTAGATAACTCAGCGCCGTCAGCTCGGTAGTCAAGTCGTTAAACTCTGCTGTTGGTCGGCGCACCTTTTTCCGAGCTTGCTCGACGTACTCTCTGGTGCGCCTTGCCTCTTCCGCGAGGTAGCTAGCCATGCGTAGCGGAGTAGCACGAGCCGTGAGTCCGCCGCTAACGAGAAAGTCTGCATATTCTTTGGGGGACATTACGTTCTGAGTGTCAAACGGCTGCCCCTCAGACCACGCCTTCACATCTCCTCCCCATTCGAGCTCCGGCGCATGGTTGCGATGGTCCGGACCCAACGAATAAGCAGTGTAAGCGTCCGGCACAATCATGCTAGCCCATTTCATTGCATTATAGAGCTCGCGAGCCACTTCTTTTCCGAAACGTTTCTCAAACATTCTCACCCATATCTCATCGCGCTTGGCAGTTGATGGATCATAGGCGGTTCTACCCCAAACGTGATACCAAAGCCAATCGCGTTCATACTGCCACTTATACCACTTGTTGGGTGAGTCATCTCGATGTCGGAAGTCATACTTTGGGTAGTATGCGTCGATCGGTTCGACGCATAGACCTATCGAACCTGCAAGCAAGCTGCACTCATTTGCACGCGCTGCAAGTCCTGGATTTCCCCATGGAAAGACGCGGTGAGTGCCGTTTGCCCGCAGTTGATAGATGATTTTGTAGACGCGAGGATAGCTATAATATTGCTGGTACGAGTAGTCGCGCCAATTCTTCATTCTTCCTCCTGCGACTATATAGGGAGGACCGAACTGTTCGCCATTGTATTTAATCTCTATGAAGAACCGGTTCGGAAATTGCTTGCCAATAAGCAGTATCTGCTCCTTCCTGGCACCCCACGTTCTCGTATATAGGGCTATCTTGCGTCCTGCCTGAGCTATGGCTGGGATGTAGCTTTCGCGGTAGAAGTCCTCTTTCTGACCCGATTCACCTATCCGAAAGCCGATCATATCGAGCCCCGGACACTGCTCAATCATCTTCCGTACTACTTCACGAGTGTAGGCTGCAAGGTTTTCTGGTGTGGCTTGCGACGTTGGCTTGCGCAAACCTTGCCCGTTCCAGCCAGCCGAATAGCTCATTATTGCGAATTTGATACCTCTAGCCTTAGCCATTTGGATAACTTTGTTGAGCATCGCCAGATTGCGCCGCGCGATCTCGGGCTCCACGCCTACGTCCGGGAACTTCTCGGAAATGATGAAGTAGGGATAGATGTTGGGAAAGCCGGTGGTTTTAATGTCGTACATCCCGTGCAGGTCTATCCAGTTGATCCTCGCTCGGGCAAGCTGATCAAGATAACCCTTCCAGTAATCCTCTTGCAGAAACCACCAGTTTTTATCGTCCTCTTTATAGGGCAGAGTGAGAAATGGGTTAACTGCTCTAAACTCCACTGTTGGCGACTGCGCTATGGTTTTTTTGATATCGAGAGCCGACCTGCCTGCCAAATCCGCGCGCTCAGCCAGTTCAAAGCAGCCATACATTGCGCCTACTTGGTCTCGACCCACGATTGCTATTTCCCTACCAACTCTTGCAATCGCAAAAGACTCCGGCTTTGGTGAAAGAACCTTTAAAGCCTGTTTTGCAGCCGGAGTTTTGGCTTGTCCAGCCGTTACCACACGCACTACCACGTCTACCTGTAGCTTGCCTATTGCGTTCTTAAGGTCGCCAACTCCAAAAGCGATCGGAGTATTAGCAGAGCCCTCCGGGGCAACTATTCTCGGCGCAGCTGCGTAGCAAAAACTGACCCCTAGAACCAGCAAAACAACCATCCACGAAATTGCAGATCTCACTCTCGACACCGTTATCATCCTCCTTTTAAAAGCCACCATAGCTATATCGGTGCGTGTCTCGCACCAGCCAACTGGCTCGTTTCCATCAATGGTTTGCTTTTCGCGAAAGACCGGCTAATTCCTCCAAAAACATTGGCACGCAAGAGCTGTTTTGCCGATATGGTTTCGATTCTATATACAATGCTGATTGGGCACGCGGCGCTAATTTGCCGAGTTTGCCGGGGGCTTTCGCCATGTGCTAGAATGATTACAGAAAGAAGAACAATGTTTAGTACCCTTCTGAACTCAGAGGAAGCGCATATGCCCCTCGTAGTAGGTGTCAGTTTTAGAAGGGTGGGAAAAGTCTACTATTTCGACCCTGGTGAGCTTGAGCTCCGTGAGGGTGATTTTGTCATAGCGGAAACCGCGCGCGGGTTGGAGTTTGGCGAGGTAGTTGTTGAACCGCGCGAGGTATCCGAAAACGAACTGGTAGCCCCACTCAAGAAAATAGCACGTATAGCAACAGGCGAAGATCTGGAACGTGAGGCGTCAAACCGTGAGCGTGAGAAGGAAGCTTTCGAACTGTGCGAGCGCAAGATCGCGGAGCATGGCTTGCCGATGAAGTTGCTTGACGCCGAGATGTCGTTCGACGGCTCCCAAATAACGTTCTCGTTTTCTGCGGAAGGTAGGGTGGACTTCCGGGAGTTGGTAAGAGACGTTGCAAGCGCACTCAAGACAAAGGTGCAGCTACACCAAATCGGCGTTCGCGATGAGGCAAGGATAATTGGAGGTTTCGGACCTTGTGGGCGCCAGCTGTGCTGTGCAACGTTTCTAACGAGTTTTGAACCAATATCGATGAAAATGGCGAAGGACCAGAGCCTGTTTCTGAACCCATCGAAGTTTTCAGGCGTGTGCGGCAAGCTAATGTGCTGCCTGCGTTTTGAACATGAGTTTTACAAGGAAGCTCAAAAGCAGCTACCGGCGGTGGGAGCGATACTCGAGACAGAAAAGGGAAGAGCAAAGGTAGTGGGCGTTAACTTCATCACGAATATGTTGACCCTGGAAACCGAGGACGAAGTGCAGTTTCACGTTAGAGCAGACCAACTGAACCTAGAAGGACTGTGCAGGAAACATGGTATCGCGTGCAATATGACCGAGCCTAACTGCGCTCCGCTAGTCGGTGGAAATGGGTCTTGTGACACCGAGGAAATAGAGAACGGTGAGTATGAAGAAGATGAGCTGATTGATGACGAGGGTTTCGTCGAACTGGACGAGTCAGAACCGGTCGCCATTGCCGAACCAGAACCGACTGTTCAGTCGGAGACAATTGCACCGGAGGAACCGCAGAGAATAGAAAACACCCCTGCAAAGACCAAAAATACTAATCGGTTTCGCAACAACCATCGCAGGTTTAGATTTAGACGTAGTCACATCCAACAGTGGCGAGACGTCGACAATCGTAAGAATGCAACTGAGGATAATTGACCAATGCCGATATACGAGTACAGGTGCCAATCTTGCGAGAACCGCTTTGAGCTCTTGACCACGATGAGCAGGGCTGACCAAGCTGTATGCCCAAAGTGCGGTTCAGATAAAGTCCGACGGCTGATATCGACTTTCGCAAGCAGATTCTCTGGAAGCGATGGCGGCTCTTCGTCGAGCTCCGGTAGCTGCAGCGGTTGTAGTGCAACAAGCTGTAGCACCTGTCGGCGGTAGCTTGCCGTGTCCGTAGCAAGTGCCGAGCTACGTTCACAAGAATTGCCTCTGGAAACATTAAGCAATAAAGTGGCCGCAAGGCAGCGCCCCGCTACGTCGTAAGCGTGTTTAAGCAACGCGAAAGTGTCCCCATAACTGCAAAGGGAATGTGTCCCCTTTGGCGTTAAGCTATCCTGGTTGCGCCGATGGGTTTGCCCTTGCATCTTGCTATGCCGGAGCCGATGGCA